>Ga0116192_1000010_pt1 | contig 191802 bp, 243 predicted proteins | sample AD_UKC113_MetaG_FD_89876 | JGI IMG/M metagenome (GOLD analysis project Ga0116192, IMG submission 89876) | Active sludge microbial communities of municipal wastewater-treating anaerobic digesters from Hong Kong - AD_UKC113_MetaG | ecosystem: Engineered > Bioreactor > Anaerobic > Digestate...
AAAAAAAAAAAAAAAAAAAAAAAAAAAAAAAAAAAAGAAAAAAGTTGAAAAAAAGATAAGAAGAAATAAGAAAAAAAGAAAAAAGTTGAAAAAAAGATAGAGAAAAAAATTGAAAAATTCTCAAGTTAACTTGGTGTATCACCAAAACAAATCGACAAAATAATAAAGTAAAAAACGTAAGAAATTACGCAATACTAGATTAGTTGAGGTGTGAGCCAACTCGCGATACATATGCTTGCTGTGGGTGTGCCCGTGGAGGAGGATGGGTGTTATCGAAAGATATCTTATATTGTCTCGGCCCTTAATAGGGAAGTGGAGCGCTGGAGGGTGAAGGTATATATCGTGGAAGTTTGTAAGTGAACGAAACTCAAAAAAAACACACACTGAGGATTAGTTAGGTATATCATCTGAGTCTACGATGAGATGCCACACTTTTTTATGGAATTTACCTTTTTTATCTTTATATAAGAGAATGATAAACTACGAAGACAAACAACCCAAGAAAAAACTGAATTTGTAGATAAATAATAAAATAAACACTTAGGTAGAAGAAAAGAAAAGAAAAGAAAAAGCTAAGTAAAGAAAGGGTGAAAAAAATGTTAGAGAAATTTTCAAGATGTATCATAGATAGAGTGTTTAATTATTATAGGGGTAATATGCCTCCTATTATCAACTTTTCATTAATTGGGAACAATTTATTAGATACTAAGATTAAAGGAGAAATAATAGAATATATCAAGACTAAGTATGAAATGTTTGAAGTTACTATGTTGCAATCTATTTATAATAACGCAAATGATGTTACGTTATATACGTGTTGTTTGACAAAAGTTGATCAACATGATGATAATGACATATTGATATCGGAAATAGAAATATTTAATAAAAATATAACAGATCTTACTAACAAAGGAATGGTATACAAATATCGTGATAATGACATTTGTGTACTCACTGGAAATGTTCTTAAATATGAAATAAAAGGTAGATTTGATACCAATTATTTGAAACGAATTTTACGATCCAATTATCCGAGTATCAAGATTGTAGAATTTAATGATTCCGGTTGCGTTTTGCAATTCAATTCGTAATAAATGTTGTGTTATTGTTGCTAATATATATTGGTTGTATTAGAATAACTCCGTCTTCCTGGTAGGTTAATTTTAACATTATATTTGGATTTATCTTTTTTATCCTAACATTGCATTCCTTGACATATTTGGTAAAATATGATATTGTTTTTCTTTTATATTTTTCATTAAATACAATATCTTTGTAATACAAGTTTATATAATTTTCAATATTTATCGCATGTGATAATACTGCACCCCCTTCGTAATCTACTAAATAAATCTTGTAATTTTCATTATCTTTTATAGTTTCAGGTATTCTTACTTGTACAATATTATTCATAATTAAAGAATGTTCCAAAATTCTCAGAATATCCTCAACTTTTCCTCTAATATAATCTTTATAACTTGTGATATAACTGTCGTCTTTTTTAGTAATGGTAAAATTATAACTTTTTAATTCACTCATAACATTCATATATCCGTCGTCAACATTTATATTCGATACAATGTAATTCTTTTTAGGGTACAATTTTGAAACTAATTGTTGAATATATTCATCAGTATACACGTTACCGTAGTCACTTGGATATATTTTCGGTGATATTAGTAAAACAGACAATCCCAAACATTTAGCAGCATTATAATGATAAGATTTTTCTAACTCTACTGCTTTCTTAATTGCGTTTTTGTTATAATCTTCAATAGATAATACTCGGTTCATCCTTAATCAAAGACAATATATATTTATAAAAAATTACTTGCTTATAGTTAAAATTAATTCTGTGTTGTTTTCAATTGTATTCCATTCACATTTAAGTTGAGGTCTTATTCTGGTTGATGTCAAACCTTCAACATAATTGCGACTTAAATCATAATTTTCCGAAGCAATGATACTGGTTAATCTTTCTTTTATCCCGGAGGTACAATCAGATATTTTAATTGTGAATTTGTAATTATCATTATAACCTCTTGATAGATCGTATTTTATTTTTTTAATAAATTTACGGATCCGATTATGAACAGATTCTATAAAATCGACTACATAAGAACCATTAGTACAAGACACGTGACATGTACACATTGATTTTACTGGCATATTTTCAGGATTCAATTTTCTTCCCAATGTTGCTCCGATGAGTGTATATCCTGAACTTAAATGACTTCTAATACATGATGATAATCGATTTTGATCAACGTCATCATATATTATCGGAAATGTAAATGATAATCTTTTTGTAGGTTTGGTGCATTTACGTAATGCCTCTTGTAGTTTGTTATTCAACGATCTCTTGTTATAATCTTCATTAGATATGTATGATCTATTAATAATCGATGGATGATTCATAATTATATATTAAAAAATAATTATTCAAATTTATTCATCGTAAACCAGGGATAACGAAAGTTGACATGTAGTATCATTTATTTTATTGGCTTCCATTACAAATTTAAAATGAGGGTCTAAATTTCTCATTTCTTCTGATACATATTTATAAAATGAAGTTAGCATAATTTGGGTAATCGAATCAACATTCTTAGATGAAAATGTTATCATCATATCATAAGTAGTGGCTGTGAGTTTGTTTATGATTCTTTTATCATCAAGGTTTTTCACAATTGTTCCCGAAACAAAATCTTGACTCACTGTAAGTACATATATGTTTATCATATTATACAAAACTTTCCTATTGCTTATGATATGATTACCATCTATTCTACTTATATCACATTCGCAATAATATGGAGCTATCTTTATTCCGATTGCACTTCTTGTAATGTATGGAATAATTTGTATATTTTGTATTTTGAATGTATTAGAATGCATACCATCATTATATTCTTTAAATGCTGAATCAAATAATGTTACAACTTCTTTTTCTGTATATTCTGAATCATTAGGCTTACTCATTAAAGGAAAACTCAGTTGTATGTTTTCAGATTTCGTAATTTGTTTGTTATACACATGATAAAAATTTTCAATGATCATCATTTTATTCAGATTGTCATGGGACATTTTCTTTATAAATATGTATTGTAAAAAATCAAATTTATTAAGCAGAACTTAAATTGTATATGCCTAAGAATAAACCTATAATCTCATTTATAATTTCCGGGTCACTCGTTTTAAACGAACTAAATTCTATATTATCTTCTTTAGATTCTGTTATTATAGTCAAAATACCATTTTTATAACTTAGCAATTTGCTTGGTGACGTTATTTCTATATCGCTATTATTTTTGATACTATTATTTATGAATGTTAACACATTTATCTCACTTGTTAGAATTACTAAATCTTGGGTTCTCGCTTGTTCTCCTTTGGATGTAAAATTTACTAAAATATTAATGTATTCAGATTGTTGTAATCCTCTGTAAGATTTCAATCTTTCTGCAATTTCAAATTTACCAACCTGGTTATACTTGATTATGAATTCCATTAGATAAGATAAGTTTTAATAGATAATTTATGAATAGATAAGTTTGAATAGATAAGTTTGGATAAATATGATTTGGATATATATGATTTGATAAATATATAATGATATTAAAATATTTAGTATTGAATATTAAACCGATCCAATGCTTCTATTGCTATAAAGTTAACATGAGCTTTTTTGCTAATCTTAGTTGACAAACCAGTATCAGTAGTTAAATGTAATATTCCATTGATGTATCTGAGTTTAGCATTTAGCGGGAGGGGTTGTTGTGATTCATCTTCGATAGAAGGGTTTGGGTAATCTACACCTGGATTCTTCAAGATATGAACGAATATATCCAAATCTCCCTTTTCTCTAAAAAGGGTAATTGCGTATTCTGGGATTCTCAGTCTAATGGGTCCCATAAATGCGAACATATCTGCTTCAATTACTTCATTACGATCATTATATTTATAATTATATATGCCGAAATTGAACATGATTTACTTGATAAGAATGGGATACGGAGGTAATAAAAAGGCAGAATATGAAGGTAAAATATGAAGGTAAACACAGTATATATTATTAACACTATAATTGCAAATAAAATACGACATTTTTCTCGAAAAAGGGGCTATAAATTTGAGTTTTTTTGACATTAAATTCTACGTTTAGAAGAAGAGTCTTTACGTAGGTTTTCCCCTTTTTATTTGATTAATTTACTTGAAAAAAAAGATGGAATTTGCTGATTTACCCTTTGATGTTTTATACCTTATTTTCGAATATATTCATGTTTCAGATTCTCGCAGTATTAAATTAACATGCCGACGCTTTTACAATATCTCCAAAATGATCAGATTTAGTGGCGGAGTTACTATTCACAAAGACAGATCCTTTATCATACCTAAATGTCAATATTATACATTACTAGGAAATCCTGATAAGTTACCAACTAATGTATTGCAAGATACATTTAGGTGGTCGCGTATTACTCTATGTACTGGTAGTTTAGCTGACAAATATCACTCATTCATTTATGCTAAAAGTCTAGTAGTCAATGAAATAGCTAATGCGGGAATGACAACTTTACCAAATGTATTCGAGAATATCGAGTATTTGGGATTGAAATCTTTCAAATCATTAACTAATGTTGATGCAGTTAGCCAATTACCTGCTATCAAATACTTTACTATGAAGGAATGCAACAAACTTGAATTTATTCATGGTATTCGTAATCTTGATGTGTTGGATATTGAGGATTGTAAGTCATTAACAATTTTGGATAATTGTAGTAATATTAAAACAGTCCGATTATCTAGTAATAACAATTTACAAGTTGTTGAAATAAAAGGTAAATCTGATTTAATTATTATGCATTATTGTCCAAAAGTACGAACTTTAATTGGAAATGCTAAACGTGTTCGTTTATATGGAAGCGTTGGTATTGAAGATATTAGTTCGTTAGTTGATGTTGAAGATTTGAATATAAATGGATGCACCAAGATTACTGATATTAGTATGTTGAAGAATTTGAGAAAGCTGAGTATGAACGGTTGTGTTGGTATTACTGATCTTAGTGCGTTAACATTGCTTGAGGAATTGAGCATGCATGGTTGCACTGGTGTCACGGATATTAGTATGTTGAAGAATTTGAGGAAGTTAAATATGGACTATTGTACTGGCGTTAGTGATGTTAGTGAATTAACTTTACTTGAGGAATTGAGTATGGATAATTGTATTAACGTTAAGGATATTAATATGTTGAAGAAGTTGAGAAAATTGAATATAAGTCATTGTACTGGTATTACTAATATTGATACGCTGCCCTTGCTCGAGGAATTGAGGATGGATTGTTGTGCCAATGTTGTTACTATTAGTATATTGCCTAATATTAAATTTGTGAGTATGTATAGTTGTCATGGTGTCAAGGATGTTGATGGGTTGATGAATGTAAATATATTACATGTAAATGATTGTTGGCATGTACGTGGTGTTGAGAAGCTTACTAATCTTAAGGAATTAGCTATAGGTAGGTTTTCGGATTATAATATTGGGATGATTAGACAAAACTCTCCAGGAGTAAATATTATCCCATAGGTTTTCGGTTACCTAGCAGTTATATAATCGAGATTGGATTATAATAACAATGCAAAAAGCGATACAGCGGGCAACTCGTCTAAGACTGTAAATGCAAATCAAGTTTCTGTTATGGTTTCTAAAAAACGATAACAACCTGTTACACTTTCAGGTTAAAAAAGTAAAACTATTATTCAACGGTTTATGTTTACAATAAAACAAAAGCGGTATGGCAGGTTATGAACCTTAGACCATATTAACGAATAATTTTTTTAATATAAGTAACAGCGTAGTACTCCTTATTTTTATACTTGAATTCGCTAAACAATTTGTATTCAGTGTTTACAAATCCTTTTGGTTTATGCGATTCGATTAGATTTTTAATTGATTCTCCGATTTCTCGTTTTTGATTTTCAATTATACGCATATCATTATTATTTATTGTTGTTCTTATTTTAAGAGCGCATGGTCCATTATGAAGAGCTCCATTTTTATTAGGATTAGATATCAACGAATTATTATTATAACCGTCGATTACCTTTGCCCAGAAATTGCGGATCGTAATAATTTTCGTTTCATCAGATAATTCGATGTTACATTTCATGTATTTTGGGTTACGAATTCTCATAGTGTATGTTGCCATTTTCTTTTTAATATTAACTGAATATTCAACGCATTCACATTCTAGATAACTAAATTCACCAGTATAAAATGCGCGGATATGTCCGATTATTCTCTGGTGACAGGTTCATAATCATCATAAAATTCTGTTACATAAAATTCTACAGTTTCTGATTCACGATTTAATAAATATTTATCGCAAGGAAAAGTATTATCAGGATAACATCTTAAAAGTGCTTGTGTATAAGATTGAACAGCATTAGAATTCATTTTTGTTTACTTTTTTGATACTAACGATTTATAATAAACTATTAACAAAATTCAATTTTTTTAAAAAAATATACTCTTTCCATTCCGGTTCCCCATCAAGGAAAAGGTTAAATTAAATATTGGTATTTCTCGGGTATTATAGGATGCGTTTTCAATTGAAAATGTCGGTATTGTTTTGCTATCTTGGTACGATATTTCTCATACATATTGGACTTTTGAAGCCAATTATCAGTACATCTCATATCATTAAATAATTTCTTTCTTCTTGCTGCTTTGTGCTTAGTTAATACAAATTCTGGCATGTATGATACAAATACGCCATTACAAAATCGTGGTTGTTCTCTTCCTGCTATTGGAGATCTCATACAACAAACAGTTCGAGAATCCCAGAATACTGCGCTACCGGCTTTACAAACTACATCAACACGATCGCATTCATTAAAATATCTATATAAATCATATTTACTAAATATGTAGAAATCTTTTCTTCCATTATCTATATCTTGAACATCCACGTGTCTCAAATGACTACCTTTTAAGAATGAAAATGTAGCATCATGTTCACCAACATCCTCACCGGTAACCCAACATTGCACGCTCTTTAGGCCTTCAACTCCGAATTGTTGGTTAGTATGAAACCAATCCAAGTAATGCCAAAAGTCATTAGTAACTTCAGGAGGTGGTCCAAATGTAACACCGTCGAAACTTGCTTTAATATCTACGCCACTACAATCTTTACCATGTACTTGTGTTAATATTGCTCTGTAAGCATTAATCAGGTTATCATTACATCTAACGTCCCAAGCATGTTGAGAATGACCGACACCCCAGTTTTGAAACATGAGACCTCGGCGAGGCTTCAAGTCATACAAGTTACGCCAAGTTTCAGGCTTGTTTCTACGAGCAGTTGGGTATAACTCTTCGAAACAATCCCATGCTTTATCGTACATAGATTTACATTCTTCTTGAGTGAGTATATTTTCCATTATAGCGACTCCATATTTTCGTATTGTCGGCACAATGTCTTCAACGGACGTTACAATAAATTCATCCATGATATATATAAATTATTTTGAAATTAATTTATTAATTATATATTACCAAAGATGATGAACTTAGAAGAACTTAAGGAATGGCTCGTACTGAGGGAAGAACCAGACTATAACGGCTTAAAACATGATGATGTTATAGACACACAATTCAACTCAAATAAAGATACTGGAACTAAATATTCTTACGCCAATGCATTCAAAGACAAAAATGGTGACATTTTAAATGAACCTAGTGAAGAATCCATGAACGATGATATTTATGGTTGTTATAAATATATCTTAGAAGCAGGTTATGATCCACGAGAGATAGAAGGTGGATCTATTGACGAACATTTGAACTATCATCAAAAAATAATAAATCTATTTAAAAAGAATACAGGTCGAGATCCCGAACACATCGCCGAGATCGGGTTTAATGCCGGAGTATCTTCCAGTTTCTATTTAAGCAAAGGTTTTGATGTAGTTAGTTTCGATTTAGGATTTCATTCTTATTGTTTCTACGCTAAGTTATGGATAGATAAAAAATATCCAAATAAACATACACTTATTAACGGGTCGTCATTTAGGAGTATTCCTACTTTTACCAAATTATCTGATGTGAAATTTGATATCATATTCATTGATGGAGATCACACATTCTTCGGAGCATACTGGGATATAATTAATTGTAAAAATATATCACACCCAGATACTTTGATTATTCTTGATAATGTAGTTCCTCATCGTGGCGTCGGAGAAGGAGTGTATCGAGCAATGCTACGAGCCCTTGATGATCGATATATTAGCTACTTGGGTAATGCCGAGATATACCAATATGGCGAAGAGTATCATGATGGTAGTGCTCTTATTAAATACAATTTCGATGACGATGAATATAGCACTGATGAAGTAGATTTTAAAGACATCGAGAAAAAAGTATTATCATATACAATATGTCGCATAATAAATGATGTCAGTATTTCTAGAGAAGAATTCAAAGAGATATATAAAATATACCTGGAACACGAAGATGAAATAAGCGACTATACTAAAAATAAAATAATGAAAGTAAATAAGAGATTTAATTTTAATAAGAATAACGCGCATTCTGATATTGTAGCGAATAAATCTGTTAAATCTTCTGTTTAGAGATCTATTAAGAAATCTATTAAGAAATCAATGAAAGGTGGTTATTATGATACGTTAGAACAATATTATTAAATATCTACGCTTATATCTGGTATCTGATTGAAGTTCCTATTTTTTAACAATATGTTAACTTGTTGTGTCCGTTCTTTACTTTCTTTCATAAAATAAGAACTCAATTTTAACAATGCTAAACTAATGGTGTTTATAGTACCAGCTGCGAATGCAAGATATATATTGTCAAAGAAACCAGAAGCAAATGCTAATATGATGCTAACTGTACCGAACAAATATGCCAATATCTCAGTTACATCAGCTGCGATTTTCATCCTAGATTTACTGCTCATATTATATCGGATATCATTGAAATAATCTTCATTTAATATTTCTTTTCTAACCCGTGAATTAAATTCATCATCTTCCATTTTTCTTCTCTTTTCTTTGATGAAAATAATACTATATAAATGTTAGTTCAAAAAAACTAAGATAAAAAACTAATGTTAAAAACTAAGATCAAAAAACTAAGATTAATAAAACAATTGTGGATTTGCAGCGCTTATAGTATACGCTATGCGAGTATCCCTAAGATTACCTAATGTTGGTTGATATGGTTGTATTTCCGCAGTGTATCCTTTGGATATTAAAATGTCTCTAAGTTTATTACATATAAGTTTTATAGTACTGAGTATTCTATCTTCGTATGCAACAAATGATAAATTTAATTGGTCATAATCATTTACAATAGTAAAATTATTTAACTCAGTCATATTAGCCATATCAACTCTGATAAATTCGACAAATTTATCATATTCAGCTTGAACGTATGGTTTCTTATTTAATTCATATCTTACTAAGGCATCGGCTAATCCTGGCGTTGTTGAAGCAAGTGGCAAAGTTGACATATTTTAATTAGTTGTTTATATAGATTAACAGTAAGTTGGATTATAATTTGAAATATAACTGGGTGGTATATAACTCCTAAAAAATTGAATATTAATATTAAATTATAATACTAGAATTTAGCCAAAAAATGACTAAAACATATGAAATAATTAACAATACGAATGAATGCGAATTGATAATACTCTCATCTAATCTCACACATAAATATACTTTGAGTAAGAATACAGGGTATACTAAAAAATATTACGAACAACTATTACATGATATAGAGAATAATCGACCAGGTGTAAACTATGAAGATTATTTAGCTGGTAAAATAGTAGATTTTCCTATTATAACATGTAATAACGGAGAAATGTATTTTATAAATAGTTCGAGTTATTTAGGAACAACATCAGAAATTAAATTATCAAATAAGACATCTAAGGATATATTAGTAGAATTAATAAGCTACCTATAAGATAAAAATGATTTTTTAATGAATACATTGTATAATATTACAAAGTAATTTGGTAGATATGTCTGATGTTAATAAACTATTACAAGAACGCAAAATTGATGAATTAGTTGATAAATATGCAGAACTAGAAGACACTGAATATTTATTTAATATGATAGTATTGTACGGTACCATTGAAGATATTAAGAAATATCATCAAGTTCTAATTGATTACGATACATTTGTTTTGGATAATACTATCATTCGTAACATCAAATTTGATATATTAAAAATCCAATATGTTTTAGAAAATGAACTTGTTGACAGTGAAATGATATATAACTTGGTACGATATAATTATACATGCGTCAGGTATGTCAACAAAGATACAATATTAAACTTTGCTCAAATTATAAGTGAATCAATGATTAATTTCCGATACTTAGTTGATACGTTCTTGGAAGCGGGATATAATTATAAACATATGGTTATGAGTTATTATGATAATTGTAATATGTTGGCTTATATTATAAACGATAAATCAGGCAAACATGATTGTAATGATTTAATAAAATTCTTTGAAACATTGTTAGTATTTGACAGAGGGTTGCTAATTCAATTATTTAAAATAACTAAAAGCAAAACTATATTAAGTTCTAATATCGGGATAAGAACTGAATTACATCAAAAAATAATTAGATATATAAAGGGTCGTAAACTTGTTGACGAGATATCAGAAGAAGATGAATTCTTATCACAAGTAAAATCCAATGTTGGCATACCAATAAAGTTTTAAAATCTTGAATACACCACTAGATACATAATATATATTAAATAAAGAATAAGCATTGCTATAATTAAGGAAGTAGCTACAATGAGTACGCTTAACAGTGCTCCGAGTTGTTTATTTTTTCTAATTTGTTCATCTCGTTGAGATTGGTATTCCGTATAGTTAACTGTAAAATCTCCAGAGTTATAATCCTCCAAGGCCATCGTACCCAAAAAATATATTAGTTAAAAACCAGTAAACAATAAACTTACTAAGTATATAATAGGTAAAGTTATACACATAATTAAAATATTAACTAATGCTAACAATACGATAGCATCTAGATCACTTACTTCATCATACCACATCATCATTTTTTTTCTAATCTGATTCCCAATCTTCTTCCCAAAGTTCTTCCGATTCTTGGTTATTATTATTATTTCTTTGTCTATTTATAAATGAATTATTAAAATTTGTTGGTCGTAGAAATTGAAGAGGTCGCGGAGATTGCAACGGGGTTGTTTTGCGAGGAGCAGAATATTTTTCTTTATTATCTAATTTCAATTTTTCTTGATTTGGACACAATTGAAGACAAACCTTGCACAGAAAACTTTCATCTTGAATTTGTATATATCTGATGTATATTATTTCGCGATAATATTCTTTATAATACTGGGGTTCTAAGTTTGATAGTCTACATATTGATTCGGCTTTATCATAATAAACGGGATTTTTATTATTGACACAATATGGACAAACTGATTTCTTTTTTGGTGAGTATCCAATATACCCAAATTTTAGGTAATTATGGACTTGTATGTCTTCTGGTATTGTTATAATTTCAACATTGTTCTTATATTGTAAACTTAAATCAGCTCTATGTTTGTTATTTTCCACTATAGTTTTTATAATTTTATTAATAACCAACATAGGATCATTATCGAGAATCATAGTATTAAATATTTCCATAGTTTGTAATTTAACAACATCATTTAAGTCTCTGATTTCTTCCATTTTTTTGATTTTTTTATCCAACATTTGTAGACTTTTTTTATATTTATCCAAACTAAGTTCTTTATTTAAATATCGTAACCCATACGTAATTGGCTTCTTTTTTTGTTGTAATATCGAATTGTTATAATCTGTGAAAGATCCGTATAAATCATTCAATGCTAATCTTATGTAGTGTTTAATATTATCCTTATTTCTTGTGATATCTATTAAATCATCATTACAAAAGGGATTGTTGTTTTCGCGATTGCCTTCGCGTACACCTCCGTTGTTACCTTCGTGATTATTATTGGATTGGGATTTCTCTTTTTGTCTAATGTAATCTACGTAATGTGGATTGTGGAAATTCTTAGTATCCAATATTTTACGAGTTTTCCAATTAAATGCAGTATTACAATTAGTACACCACATTTGATCACATCCTGATATTTTAAAGATAAATGAAGAACAATTTGGACATTCAACAGAATCAGATTTAATAGCTTTCAAATTATCTACTAATTGCTCGTCGCATTCATGTTTCTCATTCTTAACTTCCTGGCATCTCTTACAGAATTTAGTATTACAAGTGTAACAAACCCATTTTTCTGAAAGATATCCTACGCACTTATCTGCCTTACATGGTCGATTAACAACAGGTTTTGCTATGTCTGATTCTTTGTTTCCAATTAAACATCCCAAGATATTACTAGCTCCCGATATATCAAACTTAAAATTTTTCGCAAAGAATTCGCGTTGGTGTAATTTATCATAATATATAAAACTAGGATTACCTCCATGTTTCAAGAATAGAATACTCTCAGTGTATCTATTTCCTCCTACGTTTATTTTCGTAAAATATTTTAGTAAAAGTTCTCTTAGTTGTTTCGGGTTCAATCTTTTACTTTTACCATTCTTGGTGCCGAGTAATGAAGCAACTTTGTATACATCTAAGAAATCGCTTGAATATTTTGGTAACAATGATAAATTCAAGTTACACAATACATCTTCTCTTATCTTAGTTAAATTTTTGATACACTTGGGGGCAAGTATTTTAAGCATGTAATTATATTCCCATATATAACCACATTTCATACATTTGGGGTAACAACTTTCATTGCTAGCTAAATTAGTCATATATATTTCGTAACAATTATAACATGCTTCGTATTGACATTTATAACATTTAACAAACCCGTATTTCAAATTAGCCTTAATAGCTTCATAACAAACATCGCAATCTTTAGTATTTGCATTTGCCTTCGCCTTCGCATTCACCTTCGTGATTGCATTTGCGTTCATCTTTGTATTCGTAGCCGCATTATTATTTGTGTTATTTTCGTTTGTATTGTTCTCAGGTATTTGTTCCATTTTTAAACAAGTTTATAAATGTTATATATTTATATTCAATTTTTTATATATGATTTCATAAAAAATTACCATTGCCAACCGTTGATACCATCCCATAACATTTCTATTACTCTTGGTATTGATCTTATATCATCGTTCCTAGATTGTTTAATACCAGTAGCATTTACGAACTTATAGAAGAAATTTTGCATATCATATAATGATGTCAAATATTGTTGTGCAAACATTTTGATATATTCATTGTTATACATATTAGCATATAGATCATTGATATACCAGTCTTCGACACCAATTAGAGGATTCATTTCAATGAATTTTTTAATTATCATTTCTCTTTCATCACTATTACGAGATATAATGTTAGGGTCAATATCGTTTATGATCATTCTTATGTTTATTGATACGAGAAATCAATTTTTTATACAAATTATCTACATAGTCGTTTCGAGAATAATCACTCATATTATGGACGTAATTAGAAGAACATATATACATTTTACTCATCATTAAATCCGTAGTATGTTGTGACATACCGTAAACATTAGGATACATGAACACATGGTAACTATCTAGGAACATACATTGAAACCAATTGAATACTTCTTTAGGATGTATCTCATATAGTAACATGAAATTACCAATGTACATTAATCTTTCTATATGATGTAAATAAGCGTACCTCTTGACTTTATCTAACATAACTGGTATGTAATCAACCTTAGCAAATTCATATTTCGGATCGTTCATAGATTGTGTATCAAAATCATACCATAATCTTTTATTTAATTTACGTACTGCATTTCTAGGATTCTTGATAAGTTTAGTGCGGAAGTATAAATATATGTATCTGCAATATTCACGCCATCCTATAATTTGTCTGAGGTAACCTTCTATATTGTTAACTGTTATTTTATTGCTCCTAGAATTGTAAAACTTTATAACTTTATGTAACACCTTTCTAGGTTCTATCATACCTATGTTCATAAACGGAGATAAAACACTATGGTTACCAAATATAACGTCGCTACGAACAGCATCCTGGTAATCCCCAAAATGGATTAGTTTTTTCTTGAGAAAATTAGAGAATAATTTCTTAACATATCCGAAATTTATATCTTCGTATATTAACTCTGAGTCACCCGGATTGTTAGGAAATATGCGTTCTACGTATTTGATGGCATCTGTAATATAACTGCTAGTATTGTTTACTCGATGTAACTTTGGAGATTCATATTCTTCGGGAAATTTATTCCTATTCTCTTCATCATGATTTTTATTGAATATTTTGTTCCATGTTTTTACTTTATTATTTTCTTCTCCGTTTGCCAGGTATTCTACGAGTAGTATATCTTTGTGATAATTATAGAATATAGAATGTCTTTGGTTCTTGTTCTTGTGCAAGTTGTAATAATTTAGTAAATCGGAGTCACTCATAATGAATGATTTTGTCGGGTGTATCTCGGTGTTATATTTACGAAACTCATTGGATATAATATGATCAACAGGATCATGGAATAATATAGTATGTTGTTTAGATATATTAATAAATTTGTCATACTTAGAAACGTTGATATATTTTACATCCAAATGAGGATACTTTTCGACTAAATAGTCGTGATAATATTTCATAGTTGATCGGTGTAAAACCAATTTCATTTTATGATAATTATATTTAGTAAAGAATAACGGATGTTCAACAATATACACTTTATCTGCTATGCTGACCAGTTCATTATCTTCATAAAGTGTATTAGGCCATATTATTAACACTTTCATATTATATATTCTTTTTCAATCTTATCTATAATATATAAATAGATTAATGGATTTAATTGATGATTATGATATCGTTGGATCTCCAAATTTAACTAAATCGGTATTTGATTTTAATGATAATTATACCTGGATGAATGACAATGATTCAGATAGATGTCTTAAATGTAATACTGTTTTCTCGATATTATTTTGTAGGAGACATCATTGTAGAGTATGTTTGAAATTATATTGTTATTATTGTTGTAATGATTTTATTAATATACCTGAAATTTTGAGAAAACCAAATACCAAATACACTGAGTTAGATAGAGTATGCAAAATATGTATATCTAAGATTAATTCTATAAACGAAAGCGAATTGGTCATAAAAGCACTGCTACTAACAGGTTTAACAATACTTGATTTTCGTAATTGTCGACTAGTTTGTAAATTATGGAATATATCGTATCTGTATGTAAAATCTAGGTTAACATTATTGGCATATAAAACAATCAATAGTTATGATATGATAGATAAGTTAATAATTAAGAATAATTACAAATTATTTTGTGGACATTCTCGGTTAGTAACGACTACATTAAATTATGACAATTCTTATATGGATTATTATTTTAAGAAATCAAACAAATTCAAAACTTTAAGTTGTAAATCATTATTCTGCGGTAAGTCATGTTCTGATTATTTTAGTAGATTTGATTATCTCATAATATTTGTAAGTTTGTCTCGGAACAAACTTTTAGATAGCAGATTATTAACTAAAATATTTACAAAGTTAGATAAACAAGATATGGTTTTAGTATTTGATATATTTTTACAACTTAAGAATGAAACTTTATACCGAGTCATAATATCTAAGATTAAAGGTAACTTGGAATTAATGTATACATTCTTCTGGTATTTGTATTATGGTAAGTGTCAATTTTATTACAAATATAAAAGCATGGTGATATCATCGTATCCTGAATTAGATATGTTATTTAGACGACAGAAATTAATGGTCAAGAAACTAATAAATAAGAATCGAGTATTTAAGAGCATACAATATCACGAACTGTTCAACATAAACAAGAAATTAGATTTAGATTTAGTTGTAGATTACCGTAATATAGATTCTATTTCTAAGCCATATGTATGCCATATAACCAACAATTATTCTCTCCTATTGAAACATGATGATATAAAGAAAGAGAAGTTCATAATCAATATAATAGAGTTATGTAAAGATATACTCATATACGAATTGCAAGATGATTTTAACATATTGATATATAATATATTACCATATTCCAAAGAGTTAGGTATAGTTGAATTAGTTAATGATAGTATTACATTATATTCCGCGGATAACATATTGGAATATTTAATATCTAACAACCATAACGAGGTAATAGACACAATCAAAATGAGATTCATAAAAAGTACAGCAGCTTATTCAGTAATAACATACCTGTTTGGTATCGGAGATAGACATTTGGATAATATTATGGTTACTAAATCTGGAATATTATTTCATATTGATTTCGGATTTATTATGGGATCGGATCCTATAGAATTTAATGTAACTAATATTAAAATTACTACTGAGATGAAACGAGTTATCGGAGATCCTTATTATAATGAGATATTTGAAACCAGTGTTGCTAAGATATATAACGCATTACGCAAATATATAGATTTGTTTATAATATTAATAAATCCGAATGAGAAAGAAACTGCTAAATTATATTCCAGGTTCTTACCAAATTCGGATTCAATGTGTGCTAATAATCATATAGTTTCCAAGATCAAAGAGTTTAACATTATAGAATTAACTAAAGATATATTGCATAACTCTACTAAATATTACACATTTGGAAACTTTGTTAACTTATCTAATATGTTTAAATTAAATTGAATTTGTTTAAATAAAATCTTACTACAACTTTTTACCCCTAGTTTTTACCCTTCGTATCAGTAGGGAGTATCAATAATGCAAGAAGAACACAGATCGCAGTGTATCGGTATTAATGGATATCCTGATAAAAAGGATTATATGCCTATGATTAATGAATCTTTATTTATAAATCATAAGGGAACGTGGGATAAATGTTATGAGAAAATTGAATCTGAGATAAAACATAGTGATCCCGGCAAAGATCTCAGTAGTATAAAAAAAACATTACAAGAAAGAGGATACGTAAGAGTAAACAATAACTTGTTTGGTATAGCTAAAATGGTATAATTTAAGCAGATGATCCACCTGCGGCAATAGTTGCTTCATCTGCACTGTATTTGTTGTAGTAATAAATGGCTAAACTTACTGCTATAATTAATAATATAACAAGTACTATTATAGCAACTATCATCATTTTTTGACTTGGCATGTTTCCTCCTGAGAACATTGTGTTTAAGTATATAACACCGGGGTAAAAATAAAAAATAAAATATTATTATTTAGAAATAACTTTGTTCTCGAGGTCACCAAAAGGACCATACATTGCTCGTTGTTCTGCTGGAGTTAAACCAGTGGGATCGTATAATGATGGCATTAAAGATTCCAATTTATTCAATGCAGCTTGGCGTTTTTGTAATACTGCAGGTGCTGATTTATGAATTGAACTTTTGTTAGAAGATGGAACATTTTGGTAGTCACCAATAGTTTCCAATGTTTTCTCAACTTTTTCTATTTCGGCCATATCAGGAGAACCACTTGGTACTAAGCTACCCCAGTCTTGTTCTGATAAATATGGCAATTGTGGTTGGTGTCCAACATCTTTAATGTATCTCATAATTTCGATGCTACTCATGTTATTAATAGCTCTCGTGGTATCATTTAAATCAGAATTTGTAACAGCATTAGGTTGAATTGGTACTTTTGCTTCAAAACTTTCATCAGAATCTTTAATAGCTGTTATGTATATTATGTATATCACCACACCAAATACAATCATCACAACAATTAATATTACAAGATGTATCAACAACCTTACTAATGGCATTTCTTTTCTTTTTACGAGAATTTAAATCGTTTAGGTCTATATATATGTTGATTAAATTAATAAAAATTATTAAAATATAAAAACAGATAAGCGCATATATCACGTGTAATTCTGTCATAATATATATAAAATTGAATTTATTTATTATCCGATATTAATAAATAATGCAAACTTTTAGTTATTTATTTAAAATAGGAAACAACCGAGAAAACAAAATAGAATACTGGATTAATACAAATGAGGTCGCTCGTTTGGAAGTATTAGATTATGTATTCTCAGGATTATTGTCAATTGGATGTATTGGCAAAAATTACACTATGATAATGATACATAAAGATGGTATTGCTTCTATTGGCGAACACAATACAATCGATATTAAAAATGATATAAGCAATTATAATAATCCAAACAGGGATTCTTATTTCGGTGTTCGTGTATCTAATATTAATTACTTTGTTGAATATATACACATTCAAGATTTGGGAATGGTACAAACTATAAACGAATTCGAAAATAGATACGTGAATAATTTATTAACAAATAAGGATATCAAACTTTTAGCTGCTTAAAAATTCCATGTTAAATTTCGTCTTTCATTTTTTCTTTAAACAATGCAATATTTACAATCAGACTAATTATGGATATTATCATTATACTTATAATTAAAACAAATACGAGAGTGTGTCTTCTAGTATATTCACAAACCATTTTATTTTGAACGTTAGATAATTATATGGTAATTATATAATTATTTTAATATAGTTGTATATAATATTCGGTAGATAATTTTTAAGATAATAATAATGGTTTATTTAGGCGTCGATTTCGGTACTACTTATTGTTGTATGTATTATTATAATGGTGAAACATTAGAAGGAATTGTTGATAGTATGGGAAATAGACTTATACCCACTTGTGTTTATTGTTCAGAAAGTGCAACATTATTTGGTAAGTTAGCAATCTCGGAGTTACCTTATAGACCTTGGAATACTATAACGAATATTAAAAGATTAATAGCAAGACAAGATACTAATATATCATTACCATATGAAACTGTCATAGATAAAGATACTAACCAATTGATGATAGTATTGAAATCTGATGATGATCCTAAAAAAACTGTTGGTACTCGCTCAGTTGAGGAGATTATAAGCATGATGTTGGACTATCTTAGGAACGTTGCTGAAGATTATTTGTCATTATGTGTAACAGGTATTGTATTAACTGCACCTGCATATTTCGATCAATTACAAAAAGAAGCGTTACAAAGAGCTGCTAAAACAATTAATCTACCTATTATTGATATTATATCAGAACCAACAGCAGCTGCATTATGTTATAAAACTGATATCAAAAGTATTGTCCTAGTTTATGATATCGGAGGAGGTACATTAGATGTCACTTTATTAGAATGTCAAGAAAATAGATATACTGCTATAACTAAAATAGGAGACCCTGAATTAGGAGGAGTTAATTTTACAGAAATAATAGAAGATTTCTTAATAAAAGAATTCTTATCCAAGAATCCAAGTTTGGCAGATATAACATCAAGTAAAACAACAATGTCAAAAATTAAAGTTGAAGCCGAAAATATCAAAATCAAATTATCAGAAGTATCCAATGTTAACATTTCAATAGATAACTTTTACAAAAAGAAATCATTGGATACATCTTTAAGTAGATTAAAATTCGAAACGTTGGCTAAATTACTATTTGATAAATGCGATTTATGTTTAGATAAATTATTGAAATCTATTCATCCCAATCTAGTCATAACTGATGTTATATTTATAGGAGGATCATCTCGAATGCCAAATATTAGAAATCGTGTTTTAACGATGATAACTAGTAGACAATCAACAAGACCTGCTACTCATAATAATATCAATCCTGATGAAGCGGTTTCTATTGGTGCTGCTAAACATGCTTTCTCATTAAGTAATCCTAATAACGTTGCTTCTGTTAAACTAACCGAAGTATTGTCTCGTAATATAGGTATCCAAGTTGGAGCCAATAAAATGGACGTTATTGTAGAAAAGAATACAAGATTGCCGTGTGTTAAAACTGTTACATATGCTACATTTCATAATAGTCAGGTTAAAATGAGAGTAAGATTATTCCAAGGTGATGATCCAAATGTCAAATACAACAAATTAATTGGCATTTTAGAAATGGATATAAAACCGAGACCAAAGGGTGAAATTAAGGTAATATTGTCAATAAGTGTGATGAGTGATGGAATGCTTACAGTTAGTGCATTGGAACGAGATTCTAATTCAGAAAAAAAGTTAGTCATAAATAATTTAACAAATATTAATACCAAACCAGAATTAGTAAATTCAAATATAGAAGTATTTAAGAAAATAAAGAGATTAATAGTAAATAAAGATATTAAAGATCAGAAATATTTAGATTTCATAGCCAGTAAGGAGAAAGTAAATATTGAAGCAGAAAGTAGTAAAGAATTTAACGACATTCTAACTGAATTACTTGCTTTATAATATTTTCCATGTTAGTGTCATCATAAAATATACTGAATAACAATTCTCCAAAATTAGGATTATCAGGCACCAACGATGATACCAAGTATTCCTTGTTAATATATTCACTGACTGCCTTTTTCAATTGGGAAATATTGCGACATTTTTTGAATATGTCAATACCAAGATACGTTTCGATTATAGATATACCTGTTGCCCAAATATCACTTCGATAATTAAATTTATATTGTATTATTTCTCTAGCTCCTATTCTTTCTATTGGTGCGTATAATGGAGTGTATTTATTCATTGTTGTCAAGTTATCTGAATCAACAAATGGGAATAATACTTTACAATATTCAAAATCAATTAATCTAATGTGTCCAAGTGAATCTAATATCAAATTGTCTGGTTTAATATCATTATGTGTTATACCTAGATAATGCAACACGTAGATCTTATTTAAGAAATCTAGCAAGTTATGCACGTTGAAACATCCAAGTTGGTAGTAATTCGGAATGTATTCTAGTGTTATATAATAGTACCCACTGCAATATCCTACTTCGATTAATCTAGGAGCCATTTCTTCGATACCATATTTCATAAACAAGGTGTACATGTAAACTTCATTGAGAAAATGAGTATTAATTCCTTTATATGTTTTGCGTATGTATTTTCCGGATTCTGATATCAATATATTAGATCTTTCATAATTCATCGAAGTGAAATGTTCTTCGATTTTATTGGTACCAATCAAAACACCATTTAAATTGAAACCCAAATGATGCAGCTTTTCTAATTCGTTGTTATTGAAATGTTCTCTATTTCCTATGTTGTTAATATGCAGATAATATTTGTAAATAAATTTACATTTGAAATCCTCGATATTGGCTATTATCATTCTCATACATTTAGGATTAGGCATATTTACTACAAATTTTAAACAATGTAATGGTTATATATTTCTTGTTAAAAAATCATTTTATTTTCTAAACATACATTTTCTAAATTCCGATGCAACTTGGTCGTTAATTTTACCTTCCCTGAATTTCTTATAATTAACACCGATTACACGTGATATAATAAAGTAAGCACTATAAGCGCCACATTCTGAATCTGATCTTTGATGTACCACAGTGGATACAGTAACTGGCTTACATGGAACTCCTAGTTGTTTAGTTGATAAATCTGCAAATTCTTTCATCCAATTCTTAATATTCGCCCTAGGAGGTTCTCCCGATGAATTGAAATATTCTATAGTATGTGCGTTGTTATCTCTAGCATCGTAGAAAATACCGACCCAATGCGTTCCTCCATTTGGTTTAACATCTAAATTAACTATACATCCCATACAAGTATATCCTTTGTTCTTATATTCAATGGGTTCAGTGATACCTATTGGCTCCTTGCCGGGATGAATTCCTTTAGCTTCGATTCGTGAAGCCATTACAGGATTCTCAACTCTATAATCCACCATGAAATCACTTAGACATGATCGATTAGCATAGAACCAAGGACACCATTCCATTATATTTTGTAAAACTGAATCCTCATCATGATTGCTCAACCATTTATTATCAAGAGGACCGTCATGTCTTTCTTCTTCATTTAAGTGTTCTCTCATTTCATTGTCAGCATACTCTATAATTCTAGGATCACTTATATATTTCTCCAAGTGTCGTCTAATATTTTCAGGTTTGAACATACTACGATCATAAAATACTTGATCAAATATTTTAGTGTCTATATCAAATTTCTTATTTAGTTTCTCAGCAATATAAAATGTTAAATATCTGTGTCCGAGTTTCATATTGCTATCCGGGGGTAACATTTTGAATATTAGATTATCCGTTTTTGTTAAATCTATATCATCAAGTCTACTAGAACCTATTTTGTCTATTTTTATTTTATGTTCATTTATTTCAGACATATTATTTGTAAAACTCGCTATGTATATAATATAAAAAATTATTCTCGATTTTTATTCTTAATTAACTTTGGTTTGTAAAACACTCTGTAATATATTTCATCCCATTCTTTTATTTCAGATACCTTGGTGAAAAATAACATATATCTTGTTGTTTTGTTATATTTCCTTTTAACGTATCTCACCTTGAATTCTTGTTCTCCTAATTTGTTAATTTGTTGTATCAATATGTTATGATCGTATGCATCTTTATTTACTAAATCTTTACTTAAAAATGCTAAAACTATATCCTCATGAGAGAACAATTCTAATGCTTCTAAGTCTTGTTTTATAATTTCATATATATTAGCATTTAGAATGATATTACAGCACTCTAAAGTTGTTTTAATAATACAATTATTTTTTTCTTCCATAATATATAAAATGGATTTAAAAGATTTTATTATTTTGACATTTTTAATTATTTTGATTTTAGTTGTAATTGCTGGAGTGTTAAAATTTGCATTTAACATAGCGGCTAATATCATAGCTGGTATTGTAGTTGTAGCAGGAGTAATTTTAGGATCAATGTTAGCTGGTTACATTTACATATCCAATAACAATGATGACCCATTTGATAAGTATTATGATAATTCATTACGTCATTTTGGTCATCAATACGGAAATAATCACAGAGGTGTAGGTAACCACAGAGGTATACGAGGAAGTCACCATGAAGGCAATCGCGAAGGCAATCGCGAAGGCAATCGTGAACATTTTGTTGGTGATAGTAGATATTATAAAAATTACTATTTAGAAGGTATGTATGATTTAGGTAAAGATAAGTATCCCAAAGTTGGATCAGAAAGAGATTTCGAATTATACAAGCAATATTTAAAGGATGAAATTTATGAACCTAAGATGTATGTATACCCAGATCCTAATCGATTCGAAACTACTTATAAAACTGATTTGAGAAATCGAGAAACAGTAAGAAATCAAAAAATATCTCGTCATGATAGACATAAAGAACTAGATAATTTAGTTGACGAAGCTTTGGAGAAACAAAGTAATGACTATTATAAATTCTACTATAATACTTTCTAATTTTTTTACGAAGTATTTACTAAAATATTTACTAAAATATTACTTTAATAGTTGGTTTTTTATCGCTTATAGGAATATTTTCCAATAGATTCTCACCATTTTGATCTACATAATTAAAATTAGTATTCGGTAATAATGTAATCATAGAACTTTTCTTGTTTAGTACTACCTTGAAACCATAATATTTTTTAATAATAGAACTAATGTGAGTCAGTTTCTCTTTAAATGTTAGCGGTACGTGGAATATACTCAAACCATATTTATTCATCAAGAATTTCCAATCTAATTTATGAGCAGTCTCAAAGTTCCTGAAATTAGCTTCACATTTACTCAAATGTAACTTACTTCCTAGAAAAGCATCCTGAATATTAAAATTAGGATTCAAACCAGATAATAATTCATGTATAATATAATGATTAAAACTCTTATATTTAAGTATGATTTCTTTATAAGGAACATCAGCATCATTAATATGTCTTTTGTATTTATTTAAATCCTTTACTAAGTTTTCTCGACAAGCTTCACTTGGCTCGGAGTCACTCATTATCTCATCAATATTAGCATATTGAGTTTGTATTGTTTTATCTCCATAAATACTAACAAAATCAGTATCAATAACACCATTCCATTTGTATCTTCTTTTTATATTATGCCTAGTCAAAGATAACAATTCATTCTTAAGGACTGATATTTGAGCATCTATTTTTTGTCTTATGCATTGCGCTTCGTTATCATTTATGTCTTTAGCTTCGGCTATTTTACGATACTCATTTGTTTTATTCTTAGATTTAATATCCTTATATAATTCTTTAAGACTAGGATCGGCATTATTTAAACATAATTCTTTTATAACCCCGGAGTAACCCAGAGCATCTAAGAATACCTTATAGAATTGATTCTTGGATAAATTCTCATCTCTAATATTAGCGACAACTATCCAATATAAAGTATTCTTATTATAGCTTTGTATATTACCTTCTGCATCTAAATTAATTTGTAATGTTTTAATACCGCCATCACTTTCTATAAGCTTAGCAAAGTAACTACGATCATATAACAAGTAGTTTTCTATAACGTTAGGATCTGTAGGAAACGATTGTGCAAAATCAACAATATGGATATAATATTTCTTCTCGCTTACATTTCTGATACGACCTAACATCTGCCTGCAAATATTAACACCACAACTTTGGTTCGTAAATAATCCATATACACAATCAAAATGTTCTTCTTCAAAAGATACACCAGCAGTAACAACAGGAGTAGCTATAATAATATCATAATTCTTCCAATATTTATTAACATTACCGAAATGTTGCGTTTTAATTTTCTCCTCCATTTTGCCGTGATATAATTTAACATTCTTAAACGGATAATTATACTTAATATAACCTTTCAGAGCATGAGCATCAGAATATGAATTCGTAAATATACCAATGTTCTTGTTATCATCAATGTCTTCGTTTAGTTGATTAAGGAAGTTATTAATACTAGGACACAAATAATAAGTGTCTTCATTTGATATTTTGTAACTATTAATTCTTAGTTTAACTTGTTTATCAGGCACAATTTTATTTAACAATTCTACGGACCGTAAACCAATATTAGCATCAAATCCAAATACATATTTGCTCTTCTTAAGTAACATTTCGAAATTACAAAGTGAACCATTTATATTACTAAAGAACCCGGATCCAAATTGAGACCAAATAGATTCCAATTCATCTAATATAACTAAATCTACGTTATCTATAGTATTCTCATTGATACGCCAAAGACTTTCAGTTTGTATAATGAGACGAGGATGCTCAACGAGATTGATAGTATTCTTAATTTCTCTGTATAATGAAAAATTAGTAAATTTAGATTTAATATCTTCACTGAAGGTACGTCTGAAGCTAATAAATACAACACATTTTAACTCATCAGAATACGGAGAGTTATAAATCAGTTCGTGGCATTTCTTAGTTTTACCCATTTTCATTTCAGCTTTTTCTAAGTTAATTCCACCTGCAAAAGGTTCAAATGTTTTAATTTCAGGAGAATTATAATATTCAATATGTTCTGGTTTCAATACTCTAGAAAAATTAGGACCTGCTAATGTTTTGTTGTAATATACATCTCGCATCATACTTTTCATTTTGGGTGACTTCTCGGCATTCAGTAATTCTCTAAAATCTCTTTCAGGTAAATTTTTGAAATCACTACTACCTACAGCATGTTCGCCAGTATCATCTTCTTCCTCTTGTTCCAACTCTTCATCGAATAATGATTCGTCACTTTTTTTACGAGGCGATAATGTTGGATCATAGTTATTATCATCTAATAAAGATTCCATACTTATACGTCCTAGATATTCACCACCGGTTTCTTGTGATTTCCTACATTTAATGTAAACATTACCTGACAAACTAATAGTTAAATAAATACACGGATCTCTATCATGTACTCTATTACAAGAGGAACAATAATCAGGAGCATTACGTATCATGAATATAGTTCTATTCTTGATTTCACCAAATGTGTACGTTTTATTAGTCGATATTATTTCTCTAATTTTTTCTAATTCAAGAAGTCTTTTGAGTAATACACCTTGATCAGCAAATTCTACATCGTCATGATATTCATCCGACGTGTCTTCGTTTAAACCATAAGTCAGCAAAATTGACTCTTTGGTGTTAACATTTGTCAAAAGACTTTCTTCGAATTTATGATCCGAAACTTTAGGTCTATTTTCTCCAATCTTACTACTCCCAGGTAACCTGATATTATGATTTTTAGAATAAACACCAAAATCAATTAAAGGAATTAACGTTTTATTATTTATTTCAAGTTTGTTTTTGAACTTTAACATGAAATTACGTAAAGCAATAATGTCTTCAAAATAATATCCTTTCACTACAAGATTAGTACTAAATTTAGTATTATCTTTTTTATGAGAAGTCACATTAATAAAATCAGATGATCTTAACGTATTAACATTAGCCAAGAATTTGCATTTACTATTAAAATAAGCACAGAATTCATTCTTGATAATACTAATATATTTTTCATGATCATATAATGACTTACTATTAGTATCGTCAATGTCCATAAATATTTTTACTTTCTTATTTAATACTAAAACCTCGTGATAACATTTATCAACATTGTTATTAATGATAGATTCTAGTTTATCTTGTGTAATATGGAAATAATGATTGTTCTCACTTTCTTGTCTTACAATAATATCATTAGCGTGTTTTTTCCTATCTAAATTTTGCAATAAATCATCGATTCTGTTGTAGGTTATATAGCTCATGATTTATTATAGTATATATAGGAATATTAAAAAATTCAATTAAAAATCATTTTAATATTTAATTAAATTGAATATAATACATAATTACTTATAACCGGGCGTAACATAAAGTAATACTTACGTTGAAAAACAATGTTGGTGTTACCAGGTGCAGTTTACAAGCATTATAAAGGTGGTTTATATAACGTTATTGGTACGAAGAAATTATCGGATTACAAAGAGGAACATGTTTTGTATAACAGTATTAGTCAGCCACGCCGAGCCTGGTTACGTCCCAAATCAATGTTTCTCGGTCTTGTTGATTCTGATGAATATAGATTCGAAGGAGTAAGTAATATTCCTGAATGGATAAAGGAAAGAATATCGATGACACCTGATGAATTTAATATAATTCAAATACCATGTAGAATGTACAGAGAGTATTTAGAATATAGAATATCAATGTGGAATAAGAAGTTTATTGATTGTAGAGGTAGCGCCACACATACTGAATCGGAAGATACTTATCTCATATTCGATGATATTGCGATCAACTGCGGACAACTTAAAAAATGAAACTAATTTACAAACTTTGTGTTTTGACTTTTTTAAATTTCTCCAAATAAGCAGCAGTCATATCTTGGAACACTTCGTATACGGCGGTTTTCAGCAACATTGATTTATGGTTCAAATCAATGACCCATAATGATAATTCTTCCAGAATCATTTCTCTCATATCATTAGGGTTACTTCGCTTTAACATACTCATCAATGTTCGGAATACATCAACACGATTGACATATTTTCCTTCTGTGTATTCAAAGAAATCATTGAAGTAAAATTCAGTATTCTTTAGTTTACAACACCAGTTCAAGCGAATCTGAATTTGTTCTCTCTTTTCCACATACAGTAGCATGACTGTGTTGGTTTCGTCAATTGCAGCAAATGGATTATTCTTGAATTTTATGAGTTTGTACTCTTTACACAACGAATTAAATACTTCTAAGTTGCTCATGGTGTAAGATATTAAGTAAAAGAAAAATCAAATTTATTAATATTAATTTTAACCCTAGGTTTTTAATCTTTTGTGAACAGTAAATATTTTTGATATGATAATATGTTCTTCATTAATTGGAAGTATCCTTTTTCGTAGCAGATATCAACTAAGGTGCGTTTATTGTTATTCTTGGTATTAGTATCGGCACCCATTTTAACAAGATCTGTTACCATTTTAATTAAATTAGGTTCAGATTCTCTGTTATACATAACAGCAAGCATCAATGGAGTATTTCCCTTTGGATCTGGGCAATTGACGTCAGCATCGTAATATATTAAAGTAGCCGCGGTTTCTATAGGTTTACCATTCATAACTGATAGCATTATAGGAGTATATCCGAATTCGTTGGGTGAATTTATTTCCTCAGTTCCTCGCTTAGTTTTGAGATATTTGCATAAACTGCCAATAGCACCCATCATAACAAGTTTGTGTACTCTTGTATACTTGGTGCAAATTGCGTTTAAATGTTCGTGATATACTAGCATCCTTTATACATATTCTTATTAAATTTTTTTAGGTTAATATTTATTACAATATTATATTATTACCAATTTTTACGTATGCATTTCGATGTCCACTTAAAAATACATCTCGTAAATGTTCATCATTAAAATTTATAGCATTCCTATACATATGTTTGAATACGTTAAAATGGTGTCGATTTTCTGATAACTTTTTATATTTTTTTATTATATTTAAAATATTGTCATTTGTACATTTTACGTTTTTATTAAATATTTCAGATTTTATTTTATGTTTGATTATAATATCGTTAACTAAACTATGAAGCAGATTATATTCGCTCAGTGAAACAATGTAAGATCCATTCGAATATAAATAATTATATCCTTGTGTGAATGTTATAAAACATTCCAACGCTTCGATATGGTTCTCGCCTGCAATGAAAATAATAACATCAGTTCCATATTCTAAACATTTGGAAAACCTCACTAACATATAATAGTTTAGTATATCAGCGCTCAATTTTAAAACAAAATTGTTAACTTTTGTATTAAAGGAAATGATTTCAACCCTGTTTATATTACCAATTTTAGATATGAGGCGTTCATAATCATCAAATATATTATATAAATCGTAAGTATTGTTCAATTGTGTTAAGATGAAAGTATTAATTTTATTTATATTTTTAACTTCTTTATAATATTTCCTAAATTTTTCATATTTGTAAACTATTTGTAATATTTTATTACCAAATGAACCATTACCCGATTTGTTTATATCGAATAGGTACCCTAATATAATACTAATCGATCCTAGATAAACGCGATATTTTTCTTGTAAAGATTGTTCATCGTTTGCTACATTTATTATTTTATCTGATACGCTCGGTATTTGGTAATATCTATATTGTTCTATCATTAATAATAATTTCATAAAATCTTCATCTTTATTTACGGGAGTATAATTTTCATCTTTATGTAAATTAGAAATACTAGATGTATGAAATCTAACATTATTAATAGAATCATTACCTTTAAAATATTCTTCGAATTGTATGTATACGTTGTTCATATAAGTGCACTCAATTTCATTTGGGTCATGATATTTAGTCCTGTAATATGGCAACTCAATTATTAAATCAAATTGTTTGTCACTATGTAATCTAAATAAAGATTCAAGATACTCAGTAACGTATAATGAATCTTCATTTACATCGAATCCATTACTAGAACACAAGTGATAATCACCAAAAGTTATACAAGTATTAGCATTTGATTTAAGTAAACTTACAGATATTGGTCCTGTTATATATTTTATATTATTTAAATCAACATTAATATTATTACTTTTAATATAATTATATTCATCCATATTTATATAACGTCGGAAAAATAATTGCGTATAACGATAATAATGACGACTGTAACTAAATTTGAAGTTGACGGAGAAATTAGTTCTCTAACTGGTGCATTTGGATCTGCCAATAGTTTCAATTTAACTGACCCATTTGGAAGTAACATTAATTTATGGTCATTAGGATTAAAACCATATATGCACTATATTATTGACTCATTAAACCAAGTTAATATATTGTTACCTGAAATATCACAAACTAATGCTAAGATTGGATATAACGTAACTTTAATTAATCTTGGTATTACTAACTTGGAAATAAGAGACTTTAATAACAATTTCATATTAGAATTAACTCCTAAAAAATGTGTTAAATTAATAGCAATGGATCTATTACAAAATTGGATATATTCAAGTACAGTTCTTAAAAATAGTGCAGCACCTGGATTCAACCTAATTGAAAATAGTCTTTCAACATTTGAATACACGTTTAAGAATGTAATATCATCCGATGCAAGTGTTGATATAATTGACAACGGTAACCAATTGGATTTCAAAGGTATTATCCCAAACAATCCAGCAAGTCTGATATTAGATATATACTTGTCTACATCAGGTTCGGATTTGAATGATGGTTTAACATTAGCAACACCGATATTAACATTACAACACGCATTAGAAATAGCCAATAAACTTGGTTGGAATACTCAAATTAATTTTAACTTCGCTTCAGGTAACTATGTATTACCTGATGGAGAACCATATGTATTTAAATATACACCATTGGGATTGAATAACGGAGGTTATGTGTTCAAAGGAGATGCTCCTATTTTGTTGGGTTCATTTTCCATATCATCAACTGATAACGTAACTCTTAGTCCTACCCAACTAGCTAGAATTAATCCAGGTGCTTTGATAGTTCCAGATTTCTACAATGGTAGATATATATTTATGACGTCAGGTGCTAATGCTGGCAAGTATTACCAAATAGCAGAAAACACTGCTAGCGATATTTACTTGTTAACTAACGATACATTCAGTATCGGTGATAATTTCAATATATACCAAAATTCAACATCAATAACTACTCGAGGTAACAGATTTAGTGACGGATATTTAATATTTAGTAATATCGATCTTGTTTTAGAGGATAGAATTGTGATAAATCCTAATGAAATTTACTCTTGGGAAGTTATTGATACATTTGTCATATTTGATAATACGCGGATACTCACGAATCCAGCTGTTACGAATCCATTCATCTTATATTACGGATCAACAATAATTGCATCTGATAACGCGCATATCTTCGCTAATGCATATTCATCTCAAAATTTAGGTTTAGCATATGATGGAAGTAACTTAATTAATCCTGCTAGCAATATTAGGGCTGATTATATTAATACATTTGTATCTACTTCCAAAGTTTATTCTAATCGAGCATTAAAAAATGCACAGAACTCTCAAATGTTCTCGTTCTTATATTATTATCGCAATGTGTCTGCTTTTCAAGTATTCGCGACTAATGCGTATTTTGGTCAAGTTGTATTCAACGATTGTGATTCAACCAGCGGCCTATTACAAATCGGTAACAATTCATTCCTCGGTATGGATAGTATGTTACAAATAGGATTGACGACAGTACTTTTTAAATGTGAAGGTATGTCTAGTTTGTATATTAATTCATCATACATAAACTTTATCAATGTAATTGGTACTGTTCAAGGATTATCTTCCATGTATATGAACGGAGTCACAATAGCCAATATGATTGGTACTGACCCTAACAGAAATTTTGATAATAGTAACATCCTATTTAATGGATGTAGCATAACATCACCTGCTCAAATAATAACATTTAGGTGTTGTACTTGTGTTATATTCGAGAATACTAATATATTCGGAGCATTAGAATTGCAATTCTATGGATCATCTGTGTCTATGAATAATTTCACTACGCAGTCCATCGGACAGATGATATTTAATAACTGCAGAATTATGATAGGTAATATAACTTTAGATGTTTCACCTAATCCATCTCGTATGAGTTTAACTGATTGTATACTAATGGGAGACACAATTAATGCTGCTGAAGTTACCCCGGGAGGATATATTATAAATTCTATTAACAGTATGATACACCTAAATAACTTGTTTATACATAATCCTGGCAATAATCCATATTGGGCTATATTCTTAAATACAACTACGTTCTGGATTAATAACTTCGATTTGAATAACGTAGCAACTGATTTTACATTCCAAGCAATTAGTTCAGTTATGCATATAAATAATCTTAACAGTACTACTCCAGGAGCCACAAATTTCAGCTTCGTTTTAACATTAAGTAAATTATATGTATACAATAATTTCAATCATGCATCAGGTAATCTAAATGGTAACACATATTTTACTTTAAATGATAATTCACTAATCAAATTTAACAACTTTAATTATAGTACATGTCCTGATTTGTTTTGTAATGTAGGTTCCGAATGTTCAGTTATAATTGATAATGGTAACGTAAATGATATTGGTAAATTTATAGGTAAGATGACGCAATCATTTGGATTAGTTCAGTTGAATAACGTGAATATGTCGAATGTTAGTACAGGAAGCAACTTAATAGAATTACAAGGTGGTAAATTGGTTGTTAATAATTCAAGCATATCTGTGGTTTCGACACCCGGGAATTACTTATTCGAATTATATGGTTGTAACGTATATATGAGTAACATTGGATTGGATTCTAATATAGCAGGCTCAATACGTATTAACAACGGAGGCAACATTAACATATATAATAGTATCTTCAAAGCAGGCGGAGGATCTCCAAGTAGTGGCATATTATGTGAATCATCCAATATGTTCTTATCAGGTACGTCATTTGATGGTTATGATATAGGAGTGAATATGTATCGTAAATCTTCTTGTCTATTTGAAACAGTAAGTGGAGGTAACACATCTTATGGAGTATCATTGAATTCAGGGTCATCAGCAAGTCAAAATTTAGTCAATACAATAACTGGCGGTATCAGGGACGTATATCTTGGATCGGTTGGTGGACAAACATGGGCTAATATTAACGGTGGTGCGGCTGCGGATACTTGTGATTTCGCAACTGCAACACCCCAATACGTGTTTATAACACCATTTTAAATAAGTTTATTTTGTATTTTTTTATTACTACATTAGGGAGGGATAACTTTTAATTTGAGTTTATATTGTATATACTCATTATCTAAATTCGTGACTATATAAAAGGAGGTGATATGAATACTGGGTGTAAAGACTGTTTAAATAAAGGCAAATATGGTCATCTTAATAATAAATCAGATCTATATTGCAAAAAGCATAACAGTACGCAAATGGTCCGTATAAAAAATATCATCTGTATTAATGGTAAATGCATAAATCTTGCTAAATTTAATTATATTAATTATAAACCTCTATATTGTGAGAATCATCGGTTACCTAATATGGTTAAAACTTTATCACAATATTGCAATATAATTGGTTGTGGTATGTTTGCTAAATACAATTATATTGGGGAAAAGTTAGGCATGTATTGTAAAAATCACAAACGTGAAAATATGTTTAATCTAGCTACTTTTAAGAATTGCAAGTATTGTACTTTTAATAGTAAATCTTATCATATTTGTGATGAATGTGTTATGTATCCAATTGATCCTAGATATTTATCAATTTTAAGATTAACATCATATTCTTCCGAGTTATATCCAATACTGGTTGATAAATATGTTAAAAATACCCGGTATATTCATTACGAATTTTTCACTCGAAGCGTTGTCATTGTATTGAATGAAGATATTAAAGAAGATGAAAAAGAAAATGGAGATATATTCAAAGAAATTCGCGATTTATATCCTGATAATCATAATATTACTTATATATTTATTAACTATACTAACTTTATAAATAATGCTTTATATTTTATGGCAGCATTAAAAAACGAAATAAAAGATGACGAACAACTAAACTTTAATAAACAAAACAAAATATATAATTTTTAATTAGTAGACTTGGGAGTTCTTTTTTTATATTTTTTCTTTTCTCTAGCGTAACTAACACATTCTGAACAATCCACTGCGTGTATTTGGCATTTATAAGGTTTCTTATTAGGATCTAAAATGCTATAATAAGTTGCTATACTGTTACACTCAATTGTGCACCCGTTCACTTCCATAACGTGCTTACACTTGAATTCTTGTTCAGAGAACATACCTGGTTTCTTATGACGATAACATCTTCTGTTTTTATAATTTGCATGGTGAATGTATGTTGCCCTATTGTTACATATTTTATCATGCTTGCACAAATTAATTCTTAGACTTACCATATCAGGTTTACGATGATCAATGCAATATTCTCGCTCAAAATATCCATACAAAGCAATTTTAACACAATATTCATGATTACATATTAGTACACCATTGTAATAAGCAGCTAATCTATGTGCATGACAAACAGGTTTGCATCTTCCGACAAATGTCATCGCATATTCATTACACATACCGTAACAACATTTTGTAAGTTTGTATTCTAACAACGTTGTTCCACTAGAATCAGGTATACTACGCATAATATTATGAAATGAAAATGAATCAGCGTTAACCAAATGAACTAAGAAATCCATGATTAGAATATGTAATAAAAAAAGTCAATTTTTGTTATAAATTTTCCAAATTAATATCGTTAAAGTTATCATATTCAACTAAAATAGATTCTGTTTTATCAAGATGATTAGTCGCAGTTAATCGGATTTTACCTTCTCTAGTAACAAATTGTCTAGTTTGTTCGAGTGTACCATCTTCACTAAATGATTTCATTACAATCATATCTTGGGTGGGTAGTGATGCATCCAATAATTGTCTATTGTATTGGTAAATCTTACGTTGAGTTTTACCATTGGAATAGTAAAATTTCCTAGTAGTTTTAACACCTTGTTGTTTACGAACTGAAGAGATGCGGATATCATTTTTATCATAAGTATCTTTACCAATTGAATTAGCGGATACTCCTTCGTATACATATTTATGTACGAATCTAAGATTACCATCCGTATCATACTTGGCTTCGCATAGTAAAAACTTCTGCATACTTAGTAAAGAACATGAATACAGTTTTCCTTCATGGGTATAATACTTTTTCTGTAAGTAATTCGATTGAGTACCTGCACACTTAATATTGGTATAATTTCCACGTACACATTTGACATTAAGTTTATCCAACTTGATACACCTGATTTCTTCTTGTAGTATGCCGTCTGGGTAATATCGTTCGTAACAAATTTCTCCTTCAGGTGCGAATAATCTACCTTCTTTGTAAAATCCTCTAATTAAAAGCTTACCAGTTGTTTGACTGCAACGGATAGTAGCAGGACCATCTTCGTAATCTCTATGAAATTTACCATTGACAATATAATCTAATAAAATAATATGACCATTTGCATTAATTGTTTCACGAGCAGGACCTACTTTGGGATCTCTATGATATTGTCCCTTTTCGTTACGATATTCAATTGCAGATTTAATATTATTAATGAAACCTTCGCCTCCATAAGAGCAAGGAATATTTTCATCACCTGAATATGCTACTCCTTTATCAGTTAAATGTGTATAACCAACCATTTTACCGTCATCATTGAGCATGATATTACCAGGTTGATGTGGACTAATACTCTGAAGTACTCCATTTTTAGCATTGAGCAAAATTTTGGGTTTGTTTGTAGTTTGATTGTACAGAATAATCGAAGGACCATTCAAATTATGACAAACTAAAGTTCCGTCATTTAATCTTTTCTGTCCAAATACTTTGGCATTTCTCAGAATTTTACCGTTGATAATATAATCACCTGTATGTACTAGGTGTGAAATATTTTGTACAAAGTTTGTTTTCCAAGAATTAATGTCCATTTTTTCAGAGAAAGTGTGTAAGTTTATGAGCTTTGGAGAATCGTAATCTCTCAAGGAGGCACTTTATACTTAAGAATATACTATAAAAAAATTCAAATTAATTTCAAAATCGTTGATAAATAACTCGAATGTTGTTATCTTGTCTTTGTACTGATTTTGATAATTCACTTTCCAAACTATCACTAACACCTGGGTATTCATTTGTTATTTCCTGGAATGTATTAATGCCTTCCAGAATAACTTCAATATATTTGTGAACTTGTGATATTTTCCAAGTATTGAAGTTGTCCTGGGAATACACAACAAACCTGAAAATATACGAAGAATTATGCCTTATACAAATGCAGCTAACTACCGTATCTCGTTTGTTTGTTGATTGTTTTATTTCATTACTAATATCACGCGCCAACTTCTCGTATCCAGAGTAATCATTCAAGAATAACACGATATAATCAGCATCATTGTGATCAAACGTTAATTCGATTATTTCACTCATATTACGAGAAGATCTTATAATATAAAAAATCAAATTTTTAATTCTCAGAGGGTTTGAAAGGGTTGTCATTTTTGTGAGTATCTATTACAAACCCTTCAAATGGATTATCTTCTTTGATAGTTCCTATTTTGGAGAAATCAATAGGATTACAAACGGCGTTGTGTTTGTCTATGTATTCTTGATAAGTATAATTAGCATACCTCGTATATGATTCGTCACAATGATCAGAGCATCGTCGAGGAATCTTATTAGGATCATCATTTTTATAACAGTTTGCCAAATTTCTGCACCTAGGATTACTAACATCACAATGGTACTTTTCAATATGGAACATATCAGGTAACTTGTGTTCTTCACATGCATTACAAGCCGTTTCTTTAATAGGGTAAGTATATTTAGCTGCCTTATAACAACCTTTGTGTACATTACAAACTCTAATTCCGACGTAAGTATTATTAGGACTCCTATGTTCATTACAATATAAACGGCTACCACTCTTATTACGATATAAACCTAAATGGTGACAAATACAACATTTGAATTGTTTATTCTCTTCATATTTTGGTATTCTGTATAATTTAGCATTCTTGGTTATAGGAAGTTGCTTAGTTTCTTCTTGTGTTTTAGTATTTGTTTTAGTGTTTAATTTAGTATCTAATTTAGTATCTAATTTAATATCTATTTTAGTGTCCAACTTACCAGATAATCTATCATATAATTCACGATATAATTCGGAACGTAATCTTGAGTATAACTTTGAATATAATTCTGGATATAAATCAAGGCTTAAATCTAAATATAATTCTCGATGTAAATTATCCTTTTCATCATCCATTTTCTAAGTATGATAAATATATTAAAAAATCAATTTATTTGAAATACTTCCTATCAAATACGCTTACATTATCTGGATTAATGGAACCTAGAATTTCTTCGCGAACGTTATGCAGTATGAAATTATACGAATCAACTTGGGTATAATGAGAATCTTCGAGGAAAGATTTGTATGATTCTGATTCCTCAATATTGGACAGTAAATTGACATTATCCAATACGAATTTGAAAGTATGAGGATCATTACAACATGCACATATTGCGTGGTCCATATTCATATGGTCCTTGGAAATATCCAATACTACTTCTAATATAGATCTGCAGGTTGTATTCAATCTCGCCTTAATTGAGAATGGAATTTGCCTAAAGATTTTAGGATTCTTACGTACTAACTGTATAACCTTATCAGGTTTGCCCAGTACCTCTGTTATATCGTACCAAATGTTAGTATAATCCATATCCATAAAATTGACTTTTATTATACTTCTTACCTAGTGGATTAGAAATAATGGTTGAAGAAAATCAATTTTGTTTTATGGTTGAAGAATTTGATAATACTCAACGATGGTTCTTAATGAATGTTGGTGATATTGGACGTAGATTCGTAGAACATTTGGTGTATAAAATGTCAAATACTCGTAATTATGAGGTGCTAGAAATTGACCTAGATCTTAATTTTGACAAATTATACAAGAATGCTCACCTGCATATATTACACAAAGGAGAGTATTCTTCATATGACTCCAAGAAGGAAATTGTTGATTTCGTTAATTCTGGGTACAAATATCTTACAACCAAAGATAAAACAAAAGTCGTAGTTATTAACGAAGATAATTCTTTAACTGATATTTCTTGCCAAGTAAGTGATGAAATAATTGACACTTTTCGTCAACTTGTTAACTATATTTCACAAGGTATTACGGTAATTAGGATAACACATTACGAATATTAATTTTGATTTTTTTATTAGATAATTTATATATTGATAATGCAGCTGCCTAGTATGATGGATAATATAACTTTTAAGGAATATTATATTTATCGAGAATTGCGAATTATTAATAACAAGGAAATAAAATTGGGGTTAATAACTAACATTGAAGATAAGAACGTATTCTTTTATTTAAGTAACTTTTACTTGCCGTTTTTCTAGGAATATTATAAATTTGATTTTTTATAACCATTATATCTGTGTACCCCAAAGTGTCTAACTTAGAAAACGAACTCAAAAAAAAATGTCTAACTTAGAAAACGAACTCAAAATATTGTTGGCTCACTATCGATCTTCAAGAAACATACAAAATGCGAATAAGATCCTCATATTGAAAAATTGTGTTACATCAATACTAAAAAACAAAGAGAAATACAAAGTACCCGAGAACGGACAATACATTTATAATATTAAAAGTGCCATCAAACTCATAAAACCGAATGCTGTTTTGTTAAACGAGACAATGATGTTGCTTTGTTCAACTCCTTTGTTGTACCATTTCAAAACTGAAGATATCCCATTTAATAAAATAGAGATATCTGATCACTTATTCAGTCAATTATTCAATATGGAAAACCTGGTCGAATTAGAATTTTGCGAAAATTATGGTGAACGGGATCTTATAACAAGTTATTCTCGATTTGAGATCCTAGTTTATGGTTTGTGGCGTAATTTACAAGTATCGTTAATGACTGGTATTTTAAGTGAAAACGTTAAATACTTGGCAACTAAGGCAATACCTCGTCACGAAGATTATTTTATTCGCAGTTTACAAAATGATCCGAATAAGTGGGCATCATGTGGTGGTATATTTGATTACTATATATCCGATTATATGGAAACTATGGCAATGAATTACTTGAACAAAAGTGAAGAAGTGGTAGATTTCGCAATACGAAGGTCGTGCAAGGATTATTCTGATTTAAATCTTTCATTTATACCTTACATGGTTCATCATGATATGCTAATTTTCAGATTTGAACCTCGTGAATGCAATGACATAGAAGGTGAAACAGCGTTATATTCAGCAACAATGTGTAACAGATATGATAAAATCTATTTCGGTTGTTGTTTCATACGTAACAAACTGGATAACAAATATAAACCTATAATTATCAACACATTACTAAGAGAACATAAAATTATAAAACATGCTAAAAATTATCTTCCTAATGGTTGTTTGGTCAAATCCTGGAAGCTTAGTTTCATGAGAATGTTTGAATATCACAACAATTTAACAATGATATCCGTCATGAATGGCGCGTAATAATATTGATTTTTTATATATAAGAATCTTTCTTTTGAAGAAATTGGGAGAATTTGGAAAATAGAGAAATTTGGAGAAAAATTATGCTTTATTATAGCGGATTCGAATTCATTAAGCAACTAAACAATAAAAATTATGAGTATGTTAAAAAATATTATAGAGTTTTTATTTGTAATGATTACTATTTGGTTGTGGATGATGAAGAAAAAATGTGGTTGATATATTTGCTTATAGGAGAGAAATTTTTATATTACTTATATGATGAAAGTGATTGGTTAGGTTACGATGCCATTGCATATATTATTGAAAGGATAATTGGAAGAGATATTAAATGTTGTATAACTAAGAATATGACACATAAAATATTCAATGAATTATTGAAAATAATACCTTATGACATGATTGAATATTGTAATGAACATAGATTACAAATAGTGACAAGTTACACTAAATTTGCATGCTTAATGGAAGGCGTAACAGATCATCATGATTGTGGAATCAAACATGATACTATTATGAGATTGTATATAATACTTAGGAGCAATGAAACTTACTTTATGAAATATTTAGAATCTGAATATGATGAATGGTATAGTTGGATGATATATTTTAATAACGAGTACATATTCGAATATATTTTAAATATATTTGTTAAAATGAAGTTGCCATTAGGTGTATTTGCCAAGAAAGTAGAAAACAATATTAATTCTATTTCGTATCCCTCAATATTTGTAAGATTATTTACCAAGATACCTACTATAACATACGCATACCCTCATAACAAGGCCAATACAATGGGAAACATATCTGCTATGTTATGTTGTAATGTTACTGAATTTCGAATTACAGGTTTGAAAAACGATCATTATAAAATGTTGATTGATAATGAAATGGTAAACGTTATAGCTTATAGTAACCCCGAGTTATACCTCGACCTTGTCAAAAATGATGATCTTGTCAAAAATGATGATCTTGTCGAACATGTCAAATACAAAATTAGACGAAATGCTTGGAAACGTAATTTTATAATGAGTATCAATTATAAAACTAATCTTCAAAGATTAATTGAATATTCTAATAAATATTGATTTTTTATCAAAAAAATATATATATTATAAAATATATATCAAAAAATATAAATTAAACAATATGTCGTTGTGTTATAAAACATATATAACGGAAAATACCCTGAATTATATTGACTTATATACAATCTACGAAGAAGTAGGTTCAGAATTACTAGATTATTTAGAAGAATTGCCAAATTATTATAATGTAACTGCTGAGCTGATAAGGTATTTGATAGATTGCGAAGTAAAATTTATTATGACTCAAAGATTATATGAAATTACAGTTGTGAAATTCCCATACAAAGTTTTGAGATATTATCAATATATGAAAAAATCAATTATAATGAACCAGACTAGTTTCGATTATTTGATGTTAGGTATATATAAAGCCAGAAAATATTATAACAGAACGTATATGATAGATATAGTTATTATTGAGAGGAAAATAAAAAATAATTTAGATTATTTTGATAATTATTTGCAACATAATACAGCCAGGTGGTGCAAAACGTTAATCAATATAAATTCAAAATACCTTCTTGAATTAACAATAGACAAATTTATCGAACTTAATATAAATTTCGAACCTTTGATTAACAATATTACTAACATTTATTATATTAGAAATGCTGATATTGTAATACAACTTTTAGTTAAACAATATCCATTTAGAGATGTATATTTTGTTAGTCTAATACCATGTGATCAAATATCAGTAATAATTAATGAAAAAATAGATGATATAAAAATTACATACATTCCATATTTTGAGAAATATATCAAAAAATTATTAGGTAATAAAATGATAAATTCTGTGGCGATTAGTAGACCTGATTTATTTATGAATTGCTCGGAAAATATAAGTATGGTGCGCATGTGGAAATTAAATTTCATGAGATGTTTAAATAGAATTGACAATATACATAGATTAATAGTCAAACATCAAATGTATTAGAAAAAAGAAAAGAAAAATTATGAAAGATAGCTACTGAATACATCGAGGAAATCTTCTTTTGTAAACCATAACTCATAACTCTTCCCAGGGATCACTTTATTTAGATTTCTATTGTAAATATTTTCGGATACCCGGATTGATACTGTATTATTCTCGTACCCAATAACATCATCATTTTCGCTATTGCCTTCGCGGTTGCCAGATTTAGGAGGATAGTAAGAGAATTTAACATTTTTTTGAATAGAAATATTATCTGAAGAATTTGTAAAGACAGCAGGACTAGCAACAGTTACTTCAGCGTAAAGCTTGGCATCTTTGATTACAGCTAAGCCACGTCTCGCAGAACTTTCACTAATGGGTGTATCCCATTGACATCCTTTGATAATTGGTTTCCAAGTTGATCTTTCATTGTTACTAACAATGTTAATAGACATACTGATTAGAAGTTATAAAAAATAAATTCAATTTTATTGAAAACGACGATCAGTAAGAAAACAATCAACAAAATAACTTTTTTTAACTTTATATACATTTCTAACATTATTATCATCTTCTGTTACTAATTTGAGTTTCAGTTTGACAATGTTATCCAGTTTCTCGAAACAATCATCTAGATCTTTTCTGGACGAATTGCTCACATATTGAAGTACCAATTTGGATACAAAAGTAGGAGAATAATTAATAACATATACCTTAGTGTTGTTACCGAAATGAATTCCTTGTTTTACTAAGTTAGCTGCTTTATGTACATTCTCTTCGTATAAAGAAGTTACCAAAGGTGGCACATTATCAGTATCAAAATACCATTTGTATTCATTCTGAACAGGCGTGAAATTATCATTAATTACAGTAACTAAGCCCATCTTTTTAGAATTTGGTATAAAAAATATTCAAATTAATTCCAGGAGATCTTCTTTGGTACATCTAATTTGCGAACCCGATACTTTAATGTTACGCCCGCCACTAAATAAATGCACATCATAATCAAATATAACTTCTTTTTCTTGGTATCTCATGACTAACATTGCGTTCAGATTGTCATTATATTCATGTTGTTGGTTGATGACTATTTCGATATCATCATTGTGAGAATTTTCTCTGAACAAAGCATGTGGATCTATTTTATTTAGTAGCTTAAGTATTGCTTCTAATATCACGCTTTCTTTTACAAATACTTCCACCATATATTTGTTATTCTTAATTATAGTAAAGTGACCTCCATATAATCTAGTACCTCTTATCAATTCCAACATTTTCCAGGAGTAATATAATGTTATATTTTTATAATTTCAATTTAAAAAACAAAAAAGAGGTGGTGCAATAGAAGAGAGAAGAGATAGAAGAGAGAAGAGAATGTACAAAGGTTATTTGCGACGGAATTCAGTTTCAAGTAGTCTATATTGTATTCTTTTATTATTAGAGATAGAATTAGTATATCCTATTACACCACAGTAGGCTTTGAGGGTCCGTTTCTTTCGCGAGGAAAGAAACTCACGGATTGAATCAATAGTGTATCCAGTATTGATGTAGAAATTACCAACAATGATTCGTCGACAAGGGTCGATTTTGGGTCTGAAAGATATCTTTCCGTAGAGACCTAGAGTTTGCAGGATTACTTCCATGTTAATGTTGAGTTCAGATACTAACTCATAAACATTACATTCGGGGTCGTAATTGTAGCGAAATCCTAGATTGCGATATGGATTGAATTCATCAGTACAAATCAAGTAGTGATCAGTAATTTCGAGAGCAGTGAGTCCTGGGTTTTCAAGCATTATTTTGAAGTTGTCATTAATATGATTAATTATTATTTCCCAGGATTGAATATTGTTTCGTAATTCAATATTCTCTCGTTTAGTAAGTTGTGAAATTGAAGGCAAAGGCGATGATAATTGTAAAGACATTTTGTGAAAAGCTTTAAACGGTTTGGCTCCTTAGTTAGAAGAAATTAACCTAACAAATATTCAAATTTTTTTTAATTACATTTTGTAATTTTATAATTCGCAATTTTGCTGTTTTATATTTGTTTATTATTATACTTTATTTATTCTAATTATAAATATTGTATTTATATAAACATATTGTAAATTTAAAAAATTGAATTTTTCTCATGTTAATTTGGGTGGCATACCAGCGTAGGCTATAATGAAGATAGTAACGTTATTGGTACCCATTCAAGTTTAATATGGGATGTTAGAGAGATTTAACGGAAAATATTAGGCGAAAATTATAAAAAGTAAAAAATTTATAAAAACTCCAAGCGTAGTTATACGTAATGTACTCACACTCCGGGGGGGAGGGGAGGTACGGATTCTTAGCTAATACGCTGAGGGTCCACTTTTTTATGTAATATTATTGACAAAAAATTTATAACTCATCGTAATCGATACCTTCAATTGAGTACCCACGTTTGTAATATTTCATAATTATACTCTTAGCCTTCTCAGAATCAGTATAAGGGAACATAAACACATACTTCACTTTTTTAGGTGAATCAGGTCTAAAGATATCTATTGCTTGTTGAGATAAAGCCATACTTCCCTTACTATTAATGTAACCCCGGACACATGGAAAGTGATGATCGAATACTAAATGTTTCTCTCTATCATAATAAATCTGGATAGGTCTATGAGAATACACTTCTGCTTTTATATTAATCCTATTTCCGGTATATTCAATAGCATCGTTATCAGGTTCAGTTGCCTTAGTCAAATAACCTGCTAAGAGTTGGAATTTAAGTTTATTGGTTACCAAGATATCAATATCGGAATCAGTATAATTTTTAGGATCCAATGAAGTATTGTTCATATAATCAATAATAGAACCGGTAATGTAATATTTACCTACTACATGTTTGATAATATTAATAAGTTCTACGAATTTACTAATATTAACAAACTCATTAAACCTAAGTGATTGTTCTTCATTCAATGGTGAAGTAACTTTCATATTCTTTAATGCTTGTTTTCGTCCCTCATCTGTAATATAAATTCCGCAGTTGTTATTGCTAGTTAATCTGTTTATATAATATAAATTTTCTATATAGAACTTCATACATTGTAAGTCTATACCGTTTATAATATCGGTGTACTTAAGTTTGCCATTATATTCATTGACAAATCTGAAATAGATTCTTACATCATAACAAAATTCACCAGTGTATCCATTTTTACGACGACACATATATTGTTGTAATCCTAGATACTTGTATATCTGCCTTCTTAATTTGTTACTTTTACCGAATCTTACAGCATTCAAAATGAAATACGCATATTCTTTATGTAACATATTTAAATCAATATTATTACCACTTTTTTCATATTTATTTCGGCGCCATCCATCAAGAATTAAGGATAACAATTCAGGATGTTCTTCTGGTGATAAAGTATTCTTATTAACTTTCGATATATAAGTATCGTACTTTTTCGTATTTTCTACATAAAGAGGAACGTAATACCTATTGTTAAATACACTATCGAAAAACTTCTCAATATTCTTATTATTCAAATTATAAATAGGCATTATATAACTTACTAATTATAACTTACTAATTATAACTTATCAATATGTCAAATTCAATTTTTTTACAAAAAAATATTACCTTAAACAAGAGCTTCGTATTCAGGTATCATATCCCACAACTTTCGGTACCATGGTTTATTACACATATTATTTTTCATAAATTCTATAGCCGAATCCCAATCAGATTCTTCGTTACATACTATTACAGCGGGTTCATCATATTTTTGATTAGCTAATAATATGTCCATTTTAGTTACTCCTTTTGTTCCTATCATAAATAATTTGTCAAATTTAATATCGTGACGTTCTTCGCAACTAAATATAGTAACACGGTTGTCAGGATGTAATTCAACGTGTTCTTCATAACTCTCAATATTATCAATAACTAAAATAAGATTAGGAATATACTGCGGTAATTTTGAAGGCTTGCAGTTATCAATTAAGTACGGTCCGTAGAAATCGCCAATCACGTAGAAATGTTTGCTATTTAATTTAGATGACATGTCCTGGTTTACCCAAAGTGGCAGTAGTATAACTTATTGATTCTTAAATTCAAATTTAATTTATATTTTATTCCCGAAACATGATAAAAAATGCAGCCTTATATACTTTCCAGGCGCTGCTTACCTGAGAATTTGTTTTTTTAATATTATACCTCCCATTCTTTTCAACTATCGTATCTACCCTTTTTCAACTATCATATCCATCCTTTTCAAATTCATCATAGTTACCATTATCAGATAAATCCGAGTTGAACATCATTTCTTCACATTCCGCCATATTTCTTTCATCTTCACTTTCGCATTCATATTCACCTTCACTATTGCTGTTGTTCCAAATGTAGCTGGCACGTACTTCTAAGAAGTTGTTTCTGGCTCGTAATTCTTCGTTTTCTCGCTTTAGTTCTTCAATTTGTTTAAGTAAATCAGAGACACTAAGATTGACATTATTAATTTCAGGTGGCATAACACCATCTGACTTCCCAACACAATGACATTTGTTTATCTCGGGAGACAAACAGTCAATATGTTTGCTCATATTAGGATTTTTAAAACCACAAGGAAAGTATTTACCGGTACCTTTTTTAAGATACAAGTATTTATTACACAATTCGCAAGTAATTCGTTGAATTTCCATTATATGCTGGGAAGAAATTTTAACAAGAATAATTCAATTTTATTTTTTTATTCTTATAATATACGTAATATGAGCACTAATCAATCCTCATTGCAATTCATAATCGAGTCGAAATACGAGCAACTATACGTTGTTATGTATGAAGCCGAAACTTATCGTTACATGGGAACAGGAGGATTCGGCAGCACTCCTCCAGGCGATGCTATAATGATACCAAACAAATATAAATGCTTCGGTATAGGTATAATGGAGATTTTGGACGATAATAATAACAGTAAATTTAGAATAACCAATCCATTTGTAGTTGATGATTCTTCCAAGTTACCCGGAGTACCTATAAAAGTAATAGCAATTGAAGCAGAAATTAGTGATTATGTATCTAAAAGTACATATGATAAGGCTGTACAACCCGTGAACCTTAATACCGACATTATTAGCGGAACGATATCTTTAGTTTTGTTGAATGACGTAACAAACCAAATAGTGAAATTAAATCCAGCTAACTATGATAAATGTTTTAGATATGATGGAACTGTTGCAGGTAATTATAATCCGTTACAATATCCAATGATAACTGGATCCCATTTAATTTGCGTACCTCGTGAGTTAATAAAACAAATACGAGTACATTACAACACACCATTACCTTATACTAAGTTAACAGTGTCTGTGATTTTATTTATATTGGCATTTATACTTGTATCAATAATTATTACAGCTTTTATTGTATATGGTGGTAATGCATTCATACATTATTATAAAACAAGATACCATTCTTAAAAAACTTAACAATTGTGAATACTTTGGATTAACTCGGAGAAACTAGGCAACATTGTATCCATCTGAATATCGTCGAATTTTCTTTTATTGCCCACCTTGGTATTCATTTTAATATTTATTTTAATATTCATTTCAGTATCACCATTTGTGTTTATCATACCAGATCTCATATGACGCTTACACATCGCGGGGCATTCATTTTTCATGTATGACTCTTGGAATTTAGTATACTCGTAGTTATATACCGCTTTATTTCTACAACCAAGTTTGACACATCTCATACTATCAGGTATAACCATGTTGTCTAATTTATGTATGATACAATACTCGGGTACATCATAAACTCCATTTTTGCTAATTGGCATAAAACGTGGACGTATTTTATCTGAACTAATATATCCTGGAAACCCACTGCAATCTTTGTATTTACAAAATAGCGAACCTACATCAACCATCAAAACATCTCTATGATGGAAACATCTTAATGGAACCATATCTTCTCTAAATCCATATGTAGCAGAACAACCACAATTTTCACAAGTTTTTCTTTTGCTCATTGACGGATAGATTTATCCGGTACAAATATTCAAATTTTTTGAATATATTATTTTTTTTATTTATTATCAATTTATTATCAATTTATTATCAATTTATTATCAAGTTTACTATCAAGTTTATTATCAATTTATTATCAGTTAAGGTATGGATTTAAATCATCAGTTAATTTAATGAATTCTAATTGTTCCAATGAGTCAATTGCTTTGATACATTCCATAATACATTCGCAACGTCTTAATTCTTTTTCTGTTATTATGTTGCTTCGTTTTTCGATAATAACTTGGTAGTCATATAATTTCCAACATACAAATCCTAGGTAACCAGGTTTACTTGCATATGATCCTATAATTTCGCATATATATTCTTTGGTCAATTCTTGGTTATCCGAGTTATAGAATTTAGAATCGTTGTCTTTCGTAGTTTTGCAGAACATTGGTATATTTACAATCTCATAAAGTGATTCGTTTAGTCCTACGAAGAAATCTTTAAAATATTGCATTGAACCAAAATCAATACCAAATGATTCATAATGAGCAGTTTCAAAGTCGCTCAATAATTGTAACAGTTTGTATACCAATGATAAACTTTGGAAGAATTCAGGTTTAAGGAAGTAAAGTTTGATGCCTTTAGCTATTTCAAGTTTGCCTTCTTCTTGTTCATACAGATTGTAATTATATTCGTAATCCCAAGATTCGAAAAGTTGCCCGAGAGAACATTGTCGAAACACCCCTTCAAAGAAACAAGCATAATTACAAATATCAACAACTTGCATACCACCTTGAATTTGATACTCGTAATCATATGAAATATAACCATCTTTTAGTTTACGAGAAAATGGCGATTTGTATTCAAACAAACAAGGCACTACGCCTGCGCCCACGTGTTCACCTGCGTGTTCACCTACATGTTCGTGATGACACGGTGGACAATTATATCCTTGGAATTCACCTTGGAATTCACCAAGGTGGTAATCATTCATTGTAAACTCGGGCACAAGTTTGTCAGCATTATCTAAGGTAATATTAACATATTCGATTCCTTTCTTGGTTTTCTTATATTTATCAAAGTTACTAACATTCATGTACCCTAGGCCATCGGGTGAACATGCAATATTAGGCAACTTTGAATTAAGTATAGATCCAGGAGCCTTGTATATGTATTTATTGTTGAACAGGTATTTAACATATTCCTCACAATTATCTTCAAAGTGTACACCATGGGTCACTGGTATAACTTTCAAGGGTTGTGGAAATAGTTTACCTTTTATTACATTTTTTATCATATTTAATGTTCCATTTGCTTTGTATAACTCGGAACATCCAATGTATAATCTACGTAACTCCAAATGTGCATCAGATCCAGGTCGATAAGTTTTACCATTGTTTTTGATAAATTCTTCAACTAACATTTTTTTTTTTGCTTTACCTTGGTAAACAGTATATATTTTGAAATAAATATGTTATATTAAATTACTTTTTATTATTTATTTTGGAGTATATCATTGAAAAATTAGTATTCTTAATAATATATTCCACAAAATATCAAACTGTTTTTTTAGTATCTTATGTTGGTCAGACATAATATAGAAAAAACTTATACAGGTTAATATTTGGTCAATATATTTTTTGAAAGACATGATACAAGATTACCTTCTTTATTATACTTGTGTACTTTACTTACTTCACCATCTGGATAATAGAATATAACACGTTTTGTTCCGTCACAATAAACTAATGATTCGTAACTTTTACTACCTCCTACGTAATATTTTACTTTACGACTAGAATAATATTTGTTAACTGCTTCCAACATTTGAGCTTCAGTAAAATACATTTTCTTAATTTTGCCGAAGAGCGAGTATTCGGTAAAGTATATGAAAGTATATAAAAAGATAATATATTATATTATTATAATTCAAATTAATTTTCATTTACTAAATTTGCGAACTCTGCCATCTTTATTGTACCATATTATGGTAGGTAAATTATCAGGTCTTTTAAGTTTACCTTTTAAATAATATGATTCTTTCTTAATATTACCATCCTTATAATATTTACATTTAGCAGGCTTGTTACCTTCTCTATGTAATTTGCCTTTACGATACCATTCTTTCAATTTGATTGCCTCCGCGTTTGTATAATAAACCACAAAAGCTGGTAAATCATCATTATTATGTAAATCACCATTTTTTGTGCGTTCAGTCATAAGTAATTTACCTTCCTTTGTTCTTGACTCGAAAGTAGGTTTACCATTGTCTCTCCATTTTTTACCATGGCGAAACCAGAAGTAAGTATCATTATAACTAAAAGAAGCACTATAATATGCAGGTTTATCATCTTCTCTATGTAATTTTCCTTTAAAATACCATTCGCATCCGATTAATTCGTCATTAGTGTCACGTACTTCTAAAGCAGGTTTATCATCTGATCTGCCTAACTTACCATTAATATACCAACATGATGTAACATGTCCGTTATCATCTATTTTTATACGAGCAGGATCATCAACACCAACTCTACGATGTTTACCATTGATAAACCATTCTTTTATTTTATATTGGTTTCCACCTAAATATTTCATTTTCATAACATAAGCAGGTTTGTCATGATTTCGATGTTTTATTCCGTGTTTGTACCATATTTTTTCTATATTAAACTCGCAATCACCAACTAAGTATTTTACTTCTTTCAATACAGCAGGCAAATTACCATTTCTATGTAATATTCCGTTATTATACCATTTCTGACAAATAACAACACCTCCCTGGTCTGTAAATATTTCAGCGGGTAAATCATTATCGCGATGTAATAATCCTTCTTTGTTATACCATCTTTCAATTTTGCTATATTTTTTGTTTTCAGGTTCCAAATCAACTACGTAATCGACTTGGGGCTCTACACCTTCAACATCAGCAACCATTTTTTTATTCGGAAAAAGGATATATATTAAAGACATTTAAAAAAATTCAATTTTAATATGGTTCTCCGTAACAATACACTACAACTGCTAAGAATATTATAATCATAACAAATAAGCTACAACTTATAGCAGTTAATGCATTGATACTAGTTTTGATTTTACTGATATTATTTTCTGTATTTTTATCACGTGTTATATTACGATATTCCAGGAGCATCATTATTTTAACATATGATTCCTTAAGATCAGTTAGTAATTCTAATTGTGTTGATTTATTACGATATTCTAAATCGATCATACTATTCATAGCAGTTAATATATTATGTTGTAATGTTCGTAACTCGGGTTTACTTATTTCTAATTCCTTGTGATTATTAAATAACTCATTCAACCTTATGTTAGTTGATTTGATGAGTTCTTTCATATTTTCGTTTTGTAAATTCTCTAAATTAACTATAATATTATGAGATGTTTCGCTACTCATTTTTTATCTATCCGCAGAAATTATATTATAGTTTATATATTTATCAAATTAAATTTTGGTTACTCAATAAGTATATAATTTTGTAAAAGTGTATTATAAAAAACTTAAAAGGTTTAAGAATTAATAATCGCACTCAATGCCATAAATGCTATAACGAACAAGAACATAGTAGCAGCTGCCGATATAAATAGCACCGAACATATACAATTATTTTCATTTTTTAATTCTTGTATTGTACTTAATCCTTTTTTAAAATCACCATTCAAGAGTTTAATTTTAGATTGTAATTTAGTCAAACCTTCATATAACTCTTTTTTAATATTGTCATCAGAATATTCAGTATTGCATATATTCTCAATAGATTTGTTAATATTTGCTTCCATAATATCCAACTTAGATTTTTTAATATTCACAGTGTTAATATCATCAAATGTTAAGTTAAGTTCTCTATTCATATTATAAATAAGTTCCCTTATATTATTGGATTGTAACTTTTCTATTTCAATGACAACGTCATTTGATGGTTCCGTTACGCTGCTTAAATCTATGAGATTTTCTTGCATCTTTTATTTTGATGTTGTATAGGATGATTATTTAAAAAATCAAATTTAATTATAATTTCCCCGGGAAGGGGATATTAACTCAAATATAAGTTAATAATATAAGGTACTATCAAGCCTAATGATAGTACCAATATAAGCAACATAAATATCATAAATTGGCAACATATTGTTGTCAATTTCTTACATGGGTGAATTGGTTCAGGCATTTTACTAAGCAAGTTGACTTTTAATAATAATTGGTTGAGTTTTGATACTAATTCAGTTTTAGTGTTGAGTTCTAGAAAATTCATATCCAATACGTTATTCGTAGATTTGATAATATTATCTTTCATTACGCGGAGTTCATCCTTTTTCGAGGCCAATATATCAATTTGGTTAAACATCATATTTAGTTTTGTATCTGTGTCTTCTATTGACTTACGTATCTCAATTAAATGAAGTTTACCAACTTCAACTAACATATAATTAGAAGGTTCTTGTATATTCCAATCGTCTTCCATATTGTTTTTTTTTCAAAAGAAAGAGAGAAGAAGATAATACTATATTAAAAAATCAAATTTTTATTCATTTTTCAATCGGATATAATAATACCATGAAACAATTAGAACCATGAACAAACACATTACAATACTTTCCACCATTCTATATCTGTCTATTTTATCTTTATTCACTTGATATTCACTCATTTTTATAGATGTACTATTAAAAAAATCAATTTTGTTCATATTCAATTAAAAATACTTCATGAGATAAATACATTACTTGTAATATCACGAAAATAATACAACATGAAGTCATTGTGCATAATATAGCAATAAATAGATATTTTATAATATTTCCTATCTCTTCGTTTTGATCCATTATACAAAACATTTTAATTAAATTTTTATATCTTTTTTTATCAGTTTATGTCTCCTTTAGTATTACGTGCTTTCTTCTTATAGAAATATACTCCAACTCCAACAAATACACATACTACAACTATAAGCAATATAACAAATACAATCCAGATATACATATTGTTTGATGGAGGCGTGGGTGTATCATCGCCTCCTCCGCCTCCGTTCCCGGTATCGCCTCCGGTGTCGCCTCCTTTGTTGACTGTAATACATGATCCAGTTAAGTTTGCATTTTGATTAGAATTGTAAGCACCTTCACCATACTGATATATATAGTTATTACAATTAATCAATGAAGCAGTACAATCACGAGTTGATGACGCATTCTTCTCGGCGCATAGCAGATACGCACCTGTTTTACCACTTAGTTTATATTGACTGGATTGTTGAGAACATGGTAACCAATTGTTCCACGGACACTGACCAATATTCGCAATACAAGCACAATCAACATTACCGGCTTGGTATAATGAGAAGTAGAATGGGAATATCTTATTCGACATATTGGCAGCGTATGTTGACATGAACAAATCAGCTGAAGAAGGACCAATTGATCCTGTTGCAAACGTTGAATCGGCACAAGTATTTGTTGTTCCTGATGCTAATACCATATTGTTACCAGTTAAATTACACGTGTTACACCCGTATGGTTTATTAAATAGTAAGCAAGACATATTACCGATGTTACACTTATTAATATACCCATCAGCTAATAATCCTGTTGCCTTTCCACTAGGTTCGTTAACGTATGTAGCTTGACATCCTCCTGATCCACTTACAATATTAGTCATAGCACAATAATACAACACATATAACCATTCCAATGAGAATACGTTAATATTAGGATTCATATTAATCTTGAATACTGATTTATATAACATCTCTAATCCAGGTTTATTCTTACCTATAGCTGATTTTACTTTGTCGAACCATCCGGGTTTCTTAGATACACCATTTAATAAGTTCTTGTAAGGAGTTCGCAACGTTATATATCCTCCAAATGCGTCTTCTATTGGGAAATCGCTCTTAGGTTGATAATATTCACCTTTTGTAATATTAGGAATCGTACCTGTTTTGGCGCTAGGTCTCGGATCTATTAGTAATACTTCAGGTCTGAATGTTGATACTGTTCCAAAATTTGAAGGTGCTGCTGGTTCTAAACTCTTAGCAGTTGCATTATATGATGGATTATTTACATACTTTGTCAAAAATGCTGAATCTTTTCTTACTCGAACTGATATTGCAACTAACGAATTACCATATATTCCAAACTTATCATCTGGGTGAAATGAAGGGAAACACCCATCGCCAAACGGAGAATCTTCATATCTTATGGGTGTAGTAAATCGTTTAAATCTTACAATATTGTTCGATTCATAATAATGTACACTTATGACTTCCATATGAGGAGGAATATATATTGATGAGAATCCATCATAAACCGATGATGTTGTCAAGAAGAAATTATCAGGAGTTACCAAGTTAATTGGCATTGTATTTGGTAATTCGTTCATATAATTTATTTTGCTTGTAGAATTAGGTGCGCAAGGTATCGGACATAATTGACTTTGATACATATATGGTCTAGAACTCTTATGATCTAAATCTAATGCTTGATCGTAAGTTATAGTGGGATCTAAAAATATACCTTTGATTAGTTTATTCTTAGTTATATCATTGATACCTAGATTATCAGTAGTTCCATCATGTAATTCATTAGGTAAGAATCTGAGACCATAATCACCACAATATTTACCATAATTATAATTAGTTTGAGATTTATATGCATCATCTTGGTAAATAATTCCACCACTTTCAGTCACTATACAATCTTCCAAGGTATTATTTAAGGATATTATTTTGTCGAATGTTAGGTTACCATATTTGTTCAATTCGTTTTGTATTTTAGGATCTATGTATTCAATCGCACTTAATACACCGTCATTACGAACTACGGTGATACATTGGAATAAATTTGGAGTAGGATATGGAATTGCGGCTTTTGCTTGGGCCGATGCACTAGTTGGGAACCCTTGATCTGTAAATCCTGTGAATATAGAATAATATGATTCAGTTGATGAAAATCCGGCAGTATTAGTAGGTTTGTCTATACAAATATAAGCATCATTAGTATTTTTCTGTTGTAGAGCATACTCCATGCTAGGATAAACATTTCCATTAAGATTACCATTGCTGTCTAAACCAACATATCTAAAAGGACTAACATAGAAACACACATCACAATTACCAAATATCTCAACTCCTTTGCCTTCATATTTTATAGTACCTCCGATATACTTACCATTTTTAGTATCTGGGTTGTTCTCCCTATTGCAGCCGGGATTTTGATATAAAGTGACACCTCGTTCAGGATACAATGGTGTTCTGGCGTTGGTATTTGGTTGTATTGGATCTTTCTTATTGTTCTCATAATTAGTATTAACTAGGTTGAAATTACCTCCATAACATATATTAGTCGAAGGTCCTTGAAAATAACCTGTATTTGATTGTTGATTATTTATAAAGTATTGTTGTTGGTAATCTGAAGGTACAATGCCATCCATTTGTGCACATATAAATCCATCGTCACAACCTGTTCCATTGGGTCCTTTTGGTTCGAAACAATACATATTATTAGTACTGCCTTCTACGGCAACATATGGGAACCTATATACTGAGAAATTACCAAAACTTTCCAAAGTACTTGCCTGCGATATTGTGCCAGTCTTGGCTGCGTCACTTGCCAGGTAATTAACTCGGTCATTAGTAGTATTAGTACTAGGGTTGTTATTGACATTGTTTATATTAAAAATACCAGGACAATTAGAATTACTACCGCACGTTAACGGAGCAGGATTAGAACCAGTATAATCTATGTTATAGTTGTCCCCTGCAACTGCTATATCTTCCCAATTTATACCAGCGTTGGAATAATAAGTCTTACCATTATTATCTGTAACTGGTACATTACTAGCTACTCCATACAGACCGTTTTGTTTATATGAAAATCCGGAATATGATCCGCTTGCATCAATAGACATTGTGTTATATATAATTAAAAAAAATTGAATTTTAATAATGTTAACTTAGATTCGTGCCTTGGTAAATAGCCATCCAATTAGTACATTTATTGATTGGTATGTGAGCTTAAACCTGCATACCAAGTTTATCAAGGTACAAAAAAAGATGGCACAAATCCGTCTTTTTTGTATTTTATGTGAGAAAAAATTAAAGAAAACATCAAAGAGAACCTCAAAGAGAACCTTATGGAAAATCAAATTCTGTTAAGTTGTTCTTATCCAATCTGAATCTTAAATGTATCCTACCTTGGCGTAAATATGAATTATCGTCAGCAAGTATATTCTCGTATTTAGTGTTCGATGTCATCAATACGATAACATTATACCCATATTTATCAATCTCATCTAGCCAGTTATTCCAAGTCGTCTTGTTCTTAACTTGTACGTAATATTTGTTTTGTACGCTGCCGCCACTAGGCGTTTTGATATTCCTAATCATCTCGTCGACTTCATTTACCAAGAGTACTAAAGTTCGTTCTCCGTTTAGTCTTTTATGGGTGTTATACATAGTTGTGTAACTATCACCACATAGAAATGGATCGAATGTCTCGCATAATATACTGTTATCTAATTTGGAACATAGTAAATTCGCTATTGTTGATTTCTGAGACCCCGGTTCACCATCAATAAATGCGACACATCTTCTCATACCATTTTTAGAAGATTGACAATATGATATTATCTTATCTATAATAGTTGACTGATAGTAATTAGGAGTATGTCTGATACTGTAATCCTTACTCTCAACCCACTCATAACCCCACCAGGATCCTTGTGCTGTTTTAATTAATCTACTAATTTGCACAATGTCATCCGAGTGTTTCACTTTGTTACCCGGGGTCACAGGAGATGATTCAATTAGTTCTTTGGTTTTCTTCTCAGTTGTGAATAAGTAAACCTTGGTTACCGTGCTTCGCTCCCCGTGAGTTACGCTAACGTAAGCAATAAACCATTTACCAAATGAGAAATCACGTGGATTATATTCATCGTCTGTAATAAGAGCATTCTTTTTAAGTTTAGGTAATATGGCATTAACGTAATTGTCGGCTGAGTAACAATTCAATTTATATCCTACGCATCTGAATGGTAACAATATGAGAGTCATCACAACCTTGAAGAAACCCGATAAACTAACAAGAACAAATTCGAACATTTTTGCTGAAGAACAAATGCAAAGGCTCACAAAGGTGAAAGCGGAGGCAAAAAGGTAGGAATTAGAATATAAGCATATAAAAAATCAAATATTTTTCAACAAAAAAAGAGGCAGGCCATAAGAATCCTCCAAGATCAGTAATCGTATCATTTCTATCCGATATCCACTTTCCTAATTATACATTTGTATCGTTCGGTGTTTATGTAGGTTTTCGTATGCCTCAGCATGAGAAATTTTAGTCAAATTCACTTGGTGGTACAGCCCAACTTAACTCGAGAAAAATTCAGTTTTATTTTATATTTAATATTTAAAAATTAATACTTATATATACTTACGTCAGATAAAATGTCTTGTATTAGCTGCCATAACGATTGTGATCCTGCGAATCCCTACACAACCAATAGCATGGGAGATGCTTCAAGTACCTACTCCACTGCGCCTGGAGTACACGATGGAACAGTTGTGATGGTTAAAAACGTCAATGATTTCCCATTTAGAGGATTCAATGCAGGCAACAATATAACTATAATTCAAAATACTAATGATCTTACTTTCAATGCCGTTGATTCATTGCAAATATCATATGACGGAGGACAATCAATGAATATAGATCTCGGTCCTGTCAGTGTCATTGCACCTGATATTTTCACAACTACTCAGTTTTTCAGATACTTTAATCCAAGTAGATTAGTGTACGAATTAACAAATGCAGGAGAATTCTTAAATGGTACTGATGTCCAAATAAATGATCCCACTGGTTATGTTCCTCCTGGTGTTTTCAATAACAGTCCAATCAACACTACATCACTTTTCAAATTCAACGTGCCATCAGGTGGTACTATTCTCAATGATGTATTACTAAATGATACAGTTTATCATTACAAACTTACCGCTGTATACAAAACACCTGGTTTACCTTTAGCTACTGGTTCATTTGATTTGACATTCAAAGTTGAAAGAACTGGCGCCAATCCACCTGTTGTTACCCCGGGGTCACTAAATTTAATGGCCGATATTAACGAACCAACATTCGGTCCCGTTGTCACGACTGGTGCTAACAATGTTATTATTACTATGGCTAATGCATTAAATCCAGGATCTGTTTGGACTGGCAATGTGACTCTTGAAGTTATGGCTCTCACTTATTTCTAAATCTTTTTAACTTAACATAAATTAATATTTTTTATTATTATATAACATGGCAGTCACTGGGAAGAAAAACAAAGTTAAAGCGGGAAAAAGAAAGCCTAAAATTCCAAAGAAAATACAATATGGTAAAATTTATGTAATAGGAGGTGTTCCTAGAAGGATTAATAATGAAGAAGAATACCTCAAAATACAAAATAAAGAGAAACAAAAAATGATGTCATTATTAATGGCTGAATTGTACCAACCGGGTGACGTAGAGATAAAAATACCAAAACACTTTATTTTTTAATTAAATTTGAGTTTTATTTATCTTAGTTTATACTCATCATTTGTAGTGTCTTTTATAATAAAATGGAAATATGTAAATTCGAAAATGCTATTGAATCAAATGAATCAGAAGAATACATTATGCAATATTACAAATATTATTTATCATATGTTGGGAATATATTTGAATATCGGATGATACCGTTTGACAAAATAATGAAATTGGGTAATTACATAGGATATAATGTCATCTTATCGTCGTTTATTGAAGATGGTACAATAAGGAGAGAAGATATTATGTCAGTTATTTTACGTAAATTACACAAACATAAAATACATTACACGATGACGCCTGACCTCTTTGAATATCTTATGTTTAGTGGAATATGGATCCATACTATTTTGGAACATGAATATATTTATAATACCCGACTTATTAAAACTTATGAAGAGTTTAAATATATAATGGCAAGATATTATGGTATAAATTCTCGGTTATTCAATAAATCTATGGCTAGATTTCTTATAAATAACGAAAATTATTTGAGAAAATATTTACTTAAAAATGACAAATCCAAATGGATAGAATTACTTTTAAGCGTCAATAATAAAGTATTTGATATAGTGATGAATATGGGAATTCACAAATTGAATCACGATTTAATCGAAAGATATGAAAATAGTTTTGGTTTTACTGAGGGTAGAATATTAATAAGATTGTATCACCAAGTTGGAATATTTGGCACTATCAGTGAATTAAATAGAAAAATATTCTTAATTTTAAATCTTTATAACGTTGAAAGTTTGTATATGATAAAATATTTGTTATATGATTGTCGGATAAATGAAGAAAATGAGAAACATTTAATACAACCTTCCAAAATTGATATGGATACATTTAAGAAAGTAATAGATTATAAAGTTGTTCGTAGCCTAGACATTGACGATAATAATAATTTAGTAATACCGAGTTGCAACGTTGCTTCCCGAATATCAACGAATTCGAGAGTTTGGAAAACTAATTTTCAAAGGATGCTTAACTATGAACACAACGTGGAAATATTAATCAGACTAATAAATTTTTTTCCCTAGAATAATATAAACTCCAACATAAATCAAAAAAAAAATGGTTAATTATAATGTATCCTTTAATATAGATGTTGTACTTTTGTTGATATTTATAACAGTCGTAGTTGTTGCTGTAGTTCTAGGGGAACGTGGTTGGTTTGATAAACTCAAACAAAAGGTGACACTTTAAAATAAAATTTGAATTTTTATCGAGTTAATTTGGGTGGATCGACTGATTTATACTCCTTATATGTGCTTTTCCCGATTGTATATCTAACGGTATTTCTGCTCATTATCATGAAACATAATAGTTAATATTTCCCAAATCCTCAATATTATTATTATGGAGTAATGCTCGTAATTAACACAGGATGGAGTTTATGATGTTGATTAGCCAATTCGTAAACTGAATAATATGTATACATCGGGTACATATTATCGAGTCATTTATCGTAACGGTAAGTGGCTTCCCCTTCTTTTTTATTTTTTTATTTATAAATAATCCATTGTGTTTGTATTTTAAATTGAAAATATTATATTAACTTAATATACAAATATGATTTCTAGAGAGGATACTATTAACATTACTTTACGAGAAATATCCGATATCGGTTTCGTAGATCATCATCTAGGTTCGTATAACAGTCTAATTGAAAATGATATAAGAATGATCTTGCAAAATAGTTTTAGGATTACTAACACTATTAAATTGCCTAAGAATAATGAGCATAAGTTTGCTAGTGTTAAATATACGGTACATATCGTAGATGTTAATATCTTAAAACCAACTTACAATAAGAATATGAACACATATGACCTGTATCCTAGTTATGCTAAGAATCATGACTTGACTTACTTTTCACGTATCAAGGTTAATATTAGATTTACAGTGCAATTTATAAATGAAGATGGTACTGCTGAGAAAGAAAACGTATCGGAGATTACTGATGTTGAGTTTGCTCACTTTCCTATACCTGTTGGGTGCATTAAATGTCACACTTATATGATGGATAAGAAACGTAAGATTGAAACTGGTCACGATCCACAAGATGTAGGTGGTTATTTTATATTGGATGGTAAAGAGAAATATATTTCTATCTTAGAAAATACAGCTAAGAACTTTGCCCATATTTATAGGAATCCAAAAGAACATACTTTGGTAAGGTTAGATTATATTTCGCAACCTGGAGATCATTATGATCACTCATATCAAATCAAGATATATCTGAATACTAATTATGAAATACTTATCAAGGTTATTCTAGGTAAAAACTATAGTATCAAAATACCATATTATATTTTGTATAGAATATTTGGTATGGTTGCTGATAAACAAATCTTAGAAACTATCATTAATGATTTCGACGATGTGTCAAATAGAGATTCAGGTGATATATTGTATAACATCTTAAAGATCTGTTATAACTCGATGACCATGGTACCAAGCAATCCAGAATATGCACCATTTAGAAGTGACGTTGATATTGAAACAGTACTTATTAAATTAGAAGAGATCTTATTTAAGAAAGAATGTGACTCAATTAAGAATCCTGATAAATTACAAAATAAGATTAACAATCGTGTTACACCTGATTCAAGACACATTAATGCAAGAAAACAAGCAATAGAAAATACTATGAAGATATTCGATGAAAGAATATTTCCTCATATTGGCAATAAACCAGATGATAGATATGCTAAACTTCTTAATATTGGATATAATATAAACAAGTTATTACAAGTACATTTCGGTGTCAGTCCTACTGATAGAAATAATTATGGTATCAAACAAATCTTGGCTGCAGGACCTAATATGGCTAAAACTTTGAAACAACAAATTAACTTGCGATTAATTCAACCTAGCTTGAATTTAGTATATAAAGCATTCAACGATGCATTGGATGTGACTAAGGTTAACATTGGTGACGAATTCCGTAAAGGATTAGATCCAGTTAAATTCTTAGAAGATATTAATAAATACATGAAATCAACTGAAGATGAAATTAGTTTGAATAAAACAACCAAAGTTAAACGCAGAATGAGTGTGCATTCCTTGGAGAAAAAGAATACCGTGCAGATTATCTTATCCCTGAGGACTGTCAAAACCCCATACAAAGGAACTGCAGATCAAAGTGATAATTCATACGAGATGCGTGGTATTCAACCAACATTCGTAAATATGTTGTGTTACTTACAATCAGTAGAAGGTAAAGGTGCTGGTATTAATAAACAACTTGGCATTGGTACAACTATAACTAATATAACTGTATCGTATCAATTAAAAGAAACATTGTTAGAAGATGAGAATATGATCCCATTGAATAAATGCGATGTGTCTAAATTACAAAGCTTGTATAAGGTTTTCTTAAATGGTAACTGGTTAGGATGCGTAAATAATCCAGTGTACTTTATACAGAAATATCGAAATCTGAGACGTGAAGGCAAGATAGATCGTAAAACATCAATCTCATTAGACTACGTATTTAGTGGTGATATCAACTTTCATCAATGGTATGGTAGATTAGCATCATTATTTATAATTGTTTATAATAATGAAGCAGAATATGAATCCGGTGAGACTAATGAATTCAAACAGTGGATTTTATACACACCTGAATTATCATATAAACTAAGTACTGGTGAAATTGATATTGAGTATTTACTAAATAACAAAATTATAGAATATTTGACTATTCAAGAAATGCCTAACGTACTATTGGCTGATTATGATAGCTTCTATGCAAACTTAGAAAACCCATTGATGAGATTTACTCACCTAGGTATTGATATAAATAACTTCGGGTTACCAATATTAACGTGTCCCTTGGCTTCTTATAGTTCACTTATTAGAACAGTATACCAAGCCAATCAAAGGAAACAAACTAATGGTAAATTTATATTAAACTATTACAACGTATTCGTTAAGGGATACTTTGTGCAATGGAATGATCAGAAACCAATATTGAAAACAATTATTGATGATCTTATACGATCTGATGGTAGTAATGTAATTAATGAAATTAAAGCTGCTGCATCTAATCAAGAAGATTCAATTCAAATATCAAAAGCATTCGTAGAATCAGGAGGATTTATTGGTTCTTATTATACTACAAAGGAGAAGATTTTGGAGAAGAATGAATTCATTAATGAGAATGTAAATCCACGTGTTAAGAATTCTCATAACATAGATAGGGGTATTGTCAAACCTGGTACTATACTTAGTAAAGGATCTGTCATCATGTCTATAAGTAAAACTGATGAGAAAACTAAGAAAACCGAAGATGTATCTGAATTCTGGAAAAAGAATTATGATGTATATGTTGATGACATTTTGATATTTAAGAATGAAAAAAATAGTACAGTATACAAAATTAGATTGATGGCTATTAGACCATTAGAAATTGGAGATAAATTATCATCTCGTGAAGGTAACAAAGCTATTAATACAATTCTTATTGATAAAGAAAACTTATCATTTGATGAAGAAGGTAATATGGCATCCGTTATATTAAATCCTCATTCAGTACCTAGTCGTATGTTATACAGTCAAGTATTTGAAGGATATATTTGTGAAGATGCTATAAATCGAGGAGTAATTGAAGATGGTACGATGTTTAGATATATTGATCCGTATACATTAGTCGAGAAATTGAAAGAAACAAGACTCGATCCTAAAACTTGTAATAGGTTTATATATGATGGTATATATGGACATCGCAAAGATAAACCTGCGTATATGTTTAGCAACTTCTATCAACGATTAAACAAGATGATTGAAGATATTGCCAATACTGCTGATACAGTTGCGAGAAATCCTATAACTAACCAACCTGCTAAAGGTATCGGACATTCTGCCGGTGCTCGTCTAGGGGAAATGGAGCATGACGTTATCATTGCGCATGGTGCAACTAAGTATTTAGAACACAAAATGTTTGAACATTCTGATTTCATGAATATGCCTGTGTGTAGGAATTGTGGACGTAAAGCTATATACAAGAACACTGATGGATATGTTATATATCAATGTAAGTATTGTGAGGAACCTGATATTGTCAATATTAGAACTTGTACTGCCACTGATATGTTTATCAACTTCCTGGAATGTTCTGGTATGGATATTAAACTTAATGTCAAACCATATACTAAACCATTTTAGTCTAGAATTCGTCGATGCAAAGTTGGGGTAATTAATTAATTATTTTTTTATTTTTCACTGCCTTATCATACTAGGCTGCGTTGTTTATAGAGGGAAAAATAATTAATATCAATAATATTCTGTATTAAGATATATTGTTGAAACTATGCTGATCCTACTTATATGCTTCATATTCATGGTATACAGTCCGCGAATCGATGTATCTCATGAATCAAAACCAAATTACAATTCGCATCTCGTTTCTAAGGATTATATCAATGTAATTAAGAAACACAATTTAAGAGATCTTAAAGTCAGATCAATATTCAACGGTGACTTTTTGATGTGGCGGGATTCATTATTTGTCGAGGAAGGTATGGAAAACGATATTGATAAACATTTAGTATCGTTTTGTATGACAGATGATGCGATATGTATATCCTTCAATTATAAAAGTACGGGGTCGGTATTGAAAACAAAAACAGGTGTAATTGTGGACAACCATATTAGTTTAGTTAATTGTTTCTATCCTGAAGGTCCTGATATAATAGACACTATAATGGAATACTTGGAGAATTTACCTAGGCATAAACTATCCAATAAGGAATACATCATCAGTAATGTGTATAACTTATTGGAAACAAAGTTCCCAAATAACATTAATTAGTATGCTGTTGCCCTTGTCATCGCTCCTCTTCCTAAAAAGGAGAGAGAGTGTGAAAAAAATAATAATAAAAGTTATTTGTTTAAAATTATGATGTTTGGAATAACAACGTTTGATTGTGCCGGAATTGCTTCAGTATCATGTGGCGTAGTCGGTGAAGAAGTCATTGGGAATATGTTAACTGTAGGATTATAATGAAAGTGATCATTATTTTGAAATCTTACCATAATCCGATTATTTACAGGCTGTAAGGGTTGCGTAGGCGGCGTAGGCAATTGCGTAGGCAAAGAAGGCAAAGGTTGCGTAGGCAAATGCGTAGGCAGCGTAGGCAGCGTAGGCAAATGCAAAGAAAGCAATTGTCTATCCATTGCATTAAGTGTACTACGTGTTTCACTAGGCAATTCTCCGCATTCTCTTTGCTTATTCCTATTTGCATCAATATTAATCATACCTTCGAGTTTGTGTTTGCGACAATACTCCCTCTTGTTGCTATTGGGAACTCCGAATGTACGATAAGATTTGCATCGTCTCCCTTCTTCATCCAAGTATTTGCATAATCCACGAGAAACATTAACCATGCCAGGTTCTTTGTGAGTGAAACAATATATACCGACTCTAGCACTGGGATAATTGTAATTAGCAGTCACAGAACAATTGTTATCTCTGATACACTTTCTCCTATTGGGGTTAACCATGGTGTAGTTTCTGTGTTTACCACAATACTTCTTAGTATGTTCACCTGGGGCAGCATAATTAGCAGTAGTGTTACATTTAATTGTTTCGCCATTTACTACCTCGGTATGGATACATTTCTTAGATACTACATTGATCATCCCATCTAATTTGTGAGCACAGCAATACAGTCCTGATTTCTCACCTGGATGGTTAAAGCTTGGTCGCGTGGTACAAAAGTGATCTCCATCGAAATATCGGCATGTATCAGAATCGCCAGTTTTAACCAGCTTAACAGGCTCGGGAATATAATCCTCCTCTTTATAAGTTCTGAAATCTCGTACTTTAGGTGCCATTTCTGGTTTCTCTTATTGTAATAGAATTTCTAATATTAAACTTCTTGTAAGGGGGGAGGTATATTAGAATTTAAGATATAAAAAATTCAAAATAATTTTAAATCCAATTCCGGAAATAAACTAGGTTCTGTATATGAGGAAGTATCTGATTCCAAATGTGGGGAAGTATTAGGTCCTGTATAAGAGGAAGTATATGAGGAAGTATTCGGTTCTAAATTAAGCGTAACATCATTCGCGACTTCTAGCCCTGGTCCAGTTAGATTGTTTGAAATGTTCCTATGTTTAGAAGTATTACGCAGTCTTCTCGATATATTTACCATGCAAGGTGTTTTATGCAATTTGCAATACATCGGAATTTTCTCTTCACGATTACCAAAACTTGGTATTTTGTTACACCCTTCGTATACGCATAATCTTCTACGTCTAACATTTACCATATTTGGTAACTTGTGTCCTTGGCAATATTTGATTTTGCACCCTGGATAGTTGTAACTGGATATTTTGTTACAACCTTCTTCAGCACATTTATTAGTGCTAACAACTACCATATCTTCTAGTTTATGCGTTTTACATCTCCTTCCTGATTTGGAACCTGGGTAATTGTAACTTGGGTGTATATTACATGGTCCATCGGGATAATCACAATACCGTCTCCTAATGTTGATCATATTTGGCAGCTTATGTAATTTGCAATATAACCGAGTTTTCTCTCCTGCATAGTTAAAACTAGGATATTTAACACAGCCTTCGTGCTCACATATATCACCACGATACATAATTTCCTGTTAATTTAAATGGGTAAAGAAGGCAAAAATGCGAAGGCAAAATGTGACGGCAAATGCGAAGGCAAAGCGACGGCAAAATAGATAAATTCCTATTAAAAAATTCAAAATAATTGGTTTTGTGATATAAAATCAAATAGATTAACACCTAAATCTTCGATAATATTCTTAACTAAACAATCATCATCAAATTTCTCGCTTAGATGCTCGTAGCCGATCATATCATTATGTAAATTATCTGGAGATAAGGTCGTAGACAAAGTTGAAGACAAAGTTGAAGACAAAGTTGAAGACAAAGGGGTGAATAAATTAACCATAGTTTGCAATTTATGATCAGCACAATATATTGCAAGTCTTGTATTATTTGTTGATGTATTATTCCAACCATAGCGAGCAACTTTGTTACAATGAACATATTTACATTTATCTTCTTCGATTGTTACCATACCATTCTTCTTATGATCAGTACAATATACTCTAATGATTTCACCAGGATAATTGTATTGTGCTATCCTGTTACATTCTTTGCATCGTTTCTTCATAAAACTTACCATACCTGGTTCCTTATGAGCTAAACATGATACCTTTTTACCTACATGAAGATATCCAAATGATGCGTACGTGTTACATGTATATACGAGAATACCATCCTTGTTAGTTTCATGATGTCTGCACATTGCACCCATTCTGCGATGGTTACTTTGATGCTTAGAACTTTTGCGAGGCATATTATCTTGGAAAAAAGGTATTATTTCGAAAAGGTATAAATTTAACTATAATATATATTTCTTAGATTAAAAATGAATGATAAAATAATTAACTTCAAAAGTTACAAAGACAACGATTTGTACGATAACTTGGATAAGTTGTTAAACTTAGGTGAATTTGTTATAACTTCTGAAAACGGTGATGTTAAACTACCAACGAAAATCACTCTAGAAAAAGGTAAGTATATGGCTGTATATAACGCGACGTTACATGATTATCTGTCTCCGTTTAGAATATTATTTTACAACACATTAGACTATCATAAAAATGATTACAACGCTACAATAGATAATATAAGGAAGACTGACAAATATACAGGAAGTCAAATAGTCGAGACTGTATTGTACTTCCTAAAAAATATAGGAGTAAAACGTGTTATAATTGGAGATGATGTTCATCGTGATTGTAACGGTAGGAGAGTTGATTTGTCATTCTATTTGTTATTGGATCGAGGTATGACTTACTATCAAAGATTTGGATTCAAAATGCGATTACGTAAGAATTCAATACAGTGGGCTGTATTCGGAACGCAAAATAAAATGATGAAAGCTTTAAATACTGGATTGAAAAAGTTTAGCAAGTTGACTATAAAGGAATTCCTAGATGGTTATATTAAAGCTTTGAAGTTAATGGTACAAGTCATAATAGAGCAAGGGTATCATTTATTAAGAGTTACTAGATATAATAAAGGATTCGGGTATGACTTTGTAGTTGAAGATCCTGGAGAAAGCATGACATATTATGTTGAGAGTAGGATAAAAGCAAGCATATATATGATTAATATCTTAAGTGAAGCAGTTAAAAAGAATCCTAAAATGAGTCTCAGAGATTTCTTACTAGATTCATTTTATAATGATTGTGGTGCTTATTCAGAAATACTTGCATCTTTCATTTACGGTAGAGTTTATAAATTAGAATATAAAAAAATTGTATTGACTAATAAGTACGTTGATGTATTCCAAACGTTGTATTTAATAAGACAATGTAATTTGGAGTTGACATTCTAAGAAGTATTTTCTAGGAGGAAATTGTTAATTCTTCGCCGTGTTCGAAATAATACTTATCGTATCTAAGTTCACTGTTATTATCATTGCGAGAAATAAGATGTTCTTTAATAATAGCAGGACCTAATTCGTGAGGTCGGTGATGTTTGATCTTACTCATAATATAATCTGGACAAGTTAGTAAGAAGTAACTATCATTACATTTAATTGTAACGGGTTTATTAAAATGCAAACACCAACCTTCTATCTTAGTTCTGCTTACTGGTATACCATCAATGTTATTCGGACCTGACCCAGTTAATTTGCTAAAATCAACATCTTTAAGGGATTCGGGTATGTTGGCAGGTATCATACGAGGATACTCCCATTTCACGTAATTTGGCGCGTCGTTCTCCCTTTCATAGAAATTGCCAAATCTGAACCACATCATCAACCTTGGCTTAGTGGTTGATATGTTTACATTACAAACAACAGCAGGTTTATCATTTGTGTTATGAAGTTGTCCGTGTTTTGCGAATAACTGCATAGCAATTTCTCCGTTACTCGCATACAAAGTGAATGCAGCGTCATCACATTTAGGAGTATGCAATTTACCATACCTATCGAGATAATATATACAATATAATTTCGATCTAGTTATTGGATCACGATATATCATATGACGTATGGTTTTAGGTAAGAATGATGAGGTATCATCAAGTTTACAATTGTTATTAGAATTCATTGGATGAGATGATACTATATAAAAAATCAATTTTATATATATGTAGCAATGCATTTACCATTGAGGTGATACTCTTGCAAAATTGTGGAACCTTTGGCAGGCTTCTCAATATAAGCAGGACCTTCGTTTAATGGTCGATGTAAATTAACATTTCCTCTTATTATATGATCCGAACTAAACTCTTTATTAAGTGCTCCTTGGTTTAATTTTGGATTCATAGGCATGCACCACTTTTCAATAATAGTACCTGAAGGGAATTTCATAATATAGTTTGGTTCTTTATTAGGTCTTTCATAAAAGTTACCATCCTTCAGCCATATTTTAATAAATCCTACATCCGTTTCGTTATAAGAACAATACTCATATTTAACCATAGCAGGTTCATCATCATCTCTACCAACTTTACCTTTCGAATAGTATATCATAATATGAATTTTACCATTATCGTAATATGAAGTTGTATGTGATAATAGTTTGCCATTAGGATTAATTGGCGAATCACTAACACCTTCCATGTTATAACGCCAAAGTTTACGTACTCGTTCTTGATTAGGTTTGTATTTCTTAACTTCAATATAATTATGAATTTGTCCTACTTCGTATTTGGCGTGGTCTGTATTCAAAACAAATTTCGTTACGCCAAGTTTGGAAAATTGAAGATATGATTTAACAAGTGAATCACGAGAAATGTGGCCTTTCTTGGTAGTGATTGTTTGTTCAATTTGTAATTTATTCATTTGTTATAAATGACCAAATATTTATGAATATTAATATTAAAAAATCAATTTTATTTAAAACCCATTGAGTATATTGGATTCGTCAAGATTGATTGTATTTATTTCCATACCACTTTCAATACCATTCTCGTAGAAATCTTCATATTCCAATTTACCATAAGGAGTAAATGATCTTACAGCAGGACCATCATCAGGACATCGGTGATACATTCCTCTAACTTTTGCGAGGTTGGTATTATTGGCTTTGAATCTAATTGGTTCGTTTAGTTCCTTGTACCAACTTTCTTCAAAAATATTACCATTTGGATAGTACTCTTTACAATGAGGTTCATCATTTTCTCGTTTAGTATAATTACCATCAGTCAAGTAATATTCACAATTCACAGTTTTAACAATTTCGCCTCCTTTATTCTTAGCATAAAGATATGTAATCAAAGCAGGTTTGTTATTAAAACTATGCAAATATCCGTTACTTGCCCATGCTGAAAATAAATGTTTACCATCTTTAGAGTAATATTCTCTGGCTGGTAGTATCTCACCGTTAACATTTGATTCTAAGTAACCTTCCGAGTTGGTCCTAGCTATATTCGTATCAGATTGATTGTTCATAACTGGGGTACGTGGATTTAGGTCACATTGCATCATCATTTCACAATGTTCATTCATTGAATCAAGGATTGAATCTACTGACGAATAAACAGTATTACCCTTAATATCACGTTTCATTACCATTAGTTTCATATCGTTCTTTGCTAAGAAAGAAACAACATCTTTGTAACTCATATTATTGAAATCGTAATATTTTCTGCTCATCTTATATGTTGATATATTTATAATTTCAATTTAATTAGTATTTTTGATTAATAATTTTAATTTGAAAAAATTTGAATTTATTTAGACATTATTTCTAATCAACTTTTATTACTCATATCTAATGTCTTTATCTCCTTTAGTTTATAAGTTTGAATGTTATACCCAAGAATATCCAAGTGTATCCAATACATTTGCTATTTATGGATATAATACGGTTCGTAGAAATCCTGCTAATTTGTTCATCTTGAAGGAGAACAAACAAATTACAGAATTCACATTGAAATTTATCAACTTTGATAATGTCGGAGGAATTAACGAGAGTAAACATCATGAAAGAATTAAGGAACGATACTTTGTTCTCAAAAATTCGTGTCCTGGATTGATTTGTAAAAGTCACAAGTTCTAAAAAAGGTTTTAAATAAAATTGATTTTTTCTCGAGTTAAATTGGTTCTGTTACGATTGCAGAACCAAATAAGAAAGAAGAACCACCTTCTGTCTTATTGTGCGCTTAATCGACAGGCTTGCTTTTGGGAGTACTCGAAGTGGGATTCGAAGTTCAGAAATGAATGATTTATTTGATATCATTATTTTCCCATGGAAGTAGAGTGGAAATGTAGCATATCTTACCCCAGGTGTCTCATTTCTTGGCTAACCTGCCAACTCTTTTTTATATTTTTTACCATAAAAAGAAAAAAAGAAAAGAGGAAAAAAAAGGAAAAGGAACAAAGAAAAAAAAGTTAAATATTTTTTGTTATAATATTGGATATTATTGTGAAATTCTTATCATGGTTAAATATATAAGAGAATCCTTTTTTCCACATTTTAATTCTAAGTTCACTTGGGGTCATATCCCCTCGGAGATGGTACGCTTGTGGATGCGTAAACGCAGCATGTTTTATAAGTTTGTAATCTAGCAGATACTTGAAATCAATAGAGGTTATGTTGCGTAGTACAGTAATAAACTTACCCTCTTTTGAAGGAGGTAAATAACAAAACCTTCTTATTTCTTTTATCTCGGTTCCTCTCCTTACGTTGGATTGGATATGAAAGTTATCACGCGCTATATGGCTATGATCGATAACAGTTCTCAGTGCCAATTTTGTTTTGTAATAGAATGGATATTCTCTTAAATTCTTATCATAATTTGTAGGTATCATAACACCCGCATTCAATATTAAATTAAATAACTCGTTATCATAAGAAACCATTAAATGAATGGCGAGAAAGTGGTGTTCCTCGTTATTTGCTAATCCTTTTATGTGATTTGAATTACAATTTGCAAACAAATATTTAATGTAACTAATTCGGGTTTCATGGTTAACATGGTTAAGTCCCGGGCCGGCCAAGCTTTTTAACATTAAATAAAATATTTTATAATCTACAACGTGTCCAAATCCAAACTTAATTAAATATTCGAAAAATACACGATCCTCATCATTTGTAGCATACTCCAGTTTCTTGGTCATTTCATAATTTAATTCGAAAAATTTATTGTTAGTAATTAATATTTCCATTATTTCAAACAACAAATAATTTAGATTTTCATCACTTTTATATTCCATCAGTTTGATAAATATATCTTGACCAATAACATCAAATAATCTGATGATTAAAGAGGAATATGTATAATAATTTGTTAACTTAATTGAGTTAATAGTTTTAATGGGATTAATATTATAGTCATCACGAACCTGTTCAATAAGTTTATCAATTTGACTGCTATCCAAAATAATTTCTGAATTCATATTACCCTGAGATCAATATGGTACTAGAATATATACAAATAAAAAATCAAATTTATCATATATCCGAAATTTCTATTTAATAACTGGTAACACCTTTCTTACAATAATCAGGGAATGTACTCATTGAATCGATTTTAAGTTTATCACCAAATTTAGAATTAATATATTGTCTCAGATCATTTTCGGATATTGCCAAATCTGCAGATAATCTAAAATTTACTAACCTCCCTCCGAGATAATTACTCGACGAAGCTTGTCCTATTTTGATATTTTAAATGAAGATTGTACTGCTTTATCAATAATATCTTCCACAGCGGGACTAAATACAGCTTCTTTGTCACCATATCCAAATAACAAGAATAATATAGAAAGCATGTTTAATAATTATATATCTTGGTTTTCAATTTTTCACATAAAAAATTAGAATCGGTAATCTACAGTCCGAGTTGATTTTATTTCTTTAGTATTTGGACAATATTCAACTTCAGTATAAACAAAATCATTCATATAAAATGTCTCGGTACTGTTGGAATAATTAACAGTTTGAGGTTTAGTTATTACGCCGAGACGAGGTATTATCGTGTAATTTAGCCCATTAATCGGTTCGCCATGTTCGTAATAAGACATATATTTAATATTACCATCTTCATCAAATTCAATAAGAGCAGGAAACTCTATATTATGTAATTGGTTTTGTCTGTTTCTAAATATAACCCGAGTTCTCTTACCATCTTCCTGGAATGTAATATGTTGTTTATCTTCCACCAAGTAATGTAAAAATTGCCGTTTCCAATATGAAAAAGAAGTCATTTTTACTAAAAAGGAAAATGATCATCAATAAATATATGAATTAAAAAATTCAATTCTTAATTAGATTACCTTTATTATAATAGTATTGTGCGCAAACCTCGCCTTTCAAATTATATATAATATGAGCAGGTCCGTCCTCTCGATGATATACAGCACGTCCTCCTACTATAGCAGTTTTCCATTCTTCAAGTATAAGTTTCTCACCTGATTCATCCCATAATCTAAGTGTGGGCATTTTTAATGTATTTTCGTATGAATATTTTACTTTAATTGGCTTACCTAAATGATTATATGTTATAGATAAGGGTAAATCGGGTTGTAATTTATTATAATGCATACGGAACCACTTTTTCTTAATTATATGATAACATGGTGTTTCAGCATATTTTATTATTAGAGGATTATCAATATCAACTTTGTCTCTAGGAAAATATTCTTTTTCAACCTCACCATTAGGAAAATAAGATACTGTACGGATACGCCAATTGTTATCTTCATACCATCCATGTGACTTAATTTGACCCGTTTCATAAAATCGCTCGCGTGAAGGTAAATTGTTTTCTCTTTTGTAATAAAAATTTTCTTTTTTCCAACGTCTAATTTTGAGTTTTCCTGAAGTATAATATTCGATATATGAAGGTTTACCATTTTTAACTGTCTCTTTTTTAGTTTTCCTATTTATTGTAGTAATATACCAAATGTTGTAACGACCAGGATGGTAAAATACTAACTTTTCTATTGGGTTTTCGTCATCTGCAGATGAGTTTTGCATATGTTTAAATAAATGTTTCAATTCATTTAATGCCATTTGTATATTTGAAATTTTTTGGTTGATCAAATCATAATCCATTGTTATATTGGTATTGGATAATACATTAAATTAAATTCTATTTCTTTTTTATTGTAGAATTGTATAAAAAATTATACAAAAATTCTAATACGCATACTGGGCAATCAAGTTATCGTTTAGGAAGTATTCTTCCTTTAGTTTCTCACCATTTTGATAATAGAATATTCTGGCAGGTCCATCTTTTAATTCTCGGTGTAACATTCGTTTCCCACTTGGTGAGTAGGTTTCCCATTCTTCGCATAGCTTATTTCCAGTAAACTCACTGTATACTGTAGTAGTCGGCTTACCTAAAGCATTGCCCGATCGGTATGTTGTCTTAGTAAGATAACCCAAATGGTTATAAAACATACATGTAGGTAACTCATCTCGTGGTTTTTTGAATGACATATGATTCCAACGTTTCTTTTTAATATGATAACATGGTTTTTCTTCGTATACAGTTAATGAAGGCTTAGTAATATTAACTTCGTTTTCTTCTGGGAACATCTCATTTCTAATATTCCCACTAGGAAAGTAATAAATACTATGTATCAATGTACCGTGTTCATTATGCCATTCTTGTAATTGGTAGTTACCGTTTTCGTAATAATATTCAGATGACGGTAAATTATTTTCTCGTTTACCAAGCCAAAATCCCCATGATAACATCTTTATCTTTCCTGATTTATAATACTTAGTATGAGAAGGTTTACCATCTACGATTACTTCTTTTTTAGTTTTTTTACTTATAGTTATAACATCAGATATAACATTACTACCAGGATAGTATTTAATTATCTCCTCTATATCGTCAAAAGAAAGTTGTTCCATTTTTCTAAGAAAAGTCAATATCTCAGAAAAGTCAATATCTTAATGTTATATCTAAATTCAATTTTAATATTTATTAAAAAAATATTTATAAAAAATATTTATAAAACTAATTTAGTATAAGTTTAACTGTTTTTCGACGTTTGTTTCCATTTTTGTCCTCATTAGTAGTATAAGTATAATATAATAATTTGGGTACTGGATCTTTTAAGAAATATATAATATCCTCGTATTCATCTAATCGATGCGCATTCAACTCTCTTATATAAGCTTCTCGTAAAGGTTTGTTATCTTTTGGAACATCAAACAGAGGTTTTCCAAAAGCATCTACGAAATCGTTATCTTCTGATTTATTCATATAATCTTCGTATAGCTTTTTTAGTTGGTTTACCAACGATCTTTTAAACTTTTTGAGAGAATGTTCTTTTTGCCCTCGGAATATATATCTGAGTTCACCGTTCATCAGATGGTACTTATCTTCTTCAATATAATCATTCATAAATTGATACCGAAATTCAGCAACAAAGTTTTCATATTCCCCATCTGCCAAAGGAACGGGCTTAAACTTATAAAATATTTCTTTGTCCCACCAGGAATCCAGATTTTTGCATAATTTATACAAACTCGTGTCGTCACAATACAACATTTTTTTTTGGAGAATTTTTGTCTTTGATAGTGTATACTAATATTGTTTACAAAATTCAAATTAAAAAAATAAGATGTAGGGTTTTAAATCTCATATTTAATTAAATTACCATTACTGTAGTATTTCTTGGCAAACACTTTGCCATCAGTATCATATAAGATTTCAGCAGGTCCTTCGTTTGGATTTCTATGTTTAATTCTATCGTTAATCCACACTTCTTTTATTAATCTGTCGCCTTTTGGTTGCCAAACTTGTTTTGTTGGTAATCCTTTTGTATTTTTGAATGAATATCTACGTTTAACTAAGTTACCCAAGTGATTATAAATTTCATACATTGGTTCGTTTATATTATTACTTTTGACTGAAATCTCCCACGTATTTTTGCTTAAGTGATGATAAGGAGTAATTTCGTAGTGTTGCCTAATTGGTAATGTTTTATCATCCCTGTTATACAATTTCGCTTTAACTTCACCAGTGGGATAGTAATCAATAAGGCAAGGATCATTTTGTCTATTCATATAAGCACAAATCGTAGGTCCACTATACCAAGCTTCACACATTTTAATACCCTTGCTATCATATCCAATGTGATTAGGCAAGTCATTCTCTCGGAAATAATTACCATATTTCTTCCATGTCTCTTCTTTAATTTTACCTTCTTTAGTGAAACATACACTAGATGGTTTATCTTCTTCACTTGTTTCTAAATTAGTTTCAGAGTGGATTGTATAAACACGCTTAAGCATATTAGTCCCAGGATAATAATCCTTTATCGTAATTAGTTTAGATTTCTGAGATTGTATAGCTTCATTGATATCTTCAAAAATAGGTTTTTGAACTTGATCAGGTTCAGAATTGGAGTTACTAAATTTAACTAAAGTTACTAATCCAGATACTACATTAGTAAGAGTATCGATTTTGTTGTTAATTCTGGCAATTTCTTGGGTAAATTGTTCCGATGACATCTTCTTATTATATATCTATTTATATGTTAAATTCAATTTTTTAAACAATGAGACAGGGAAAATAAAAAAAAATAAAAAAAAAGAAAAAACTAATATAAGTTATATTTCATATATTATATAATATCATGAATCAGTTACAAGATCCTTATAAAACATATCCAGCAGAAAGACAAAACACAATTAAATTAACAGGGAATTGGTTTATTGCTGATAACAGATGTCTTGAACATATTAAAAGTGATATATTTAATGTCAAAACGGCACTTAAATGTGACTACCAAAGTTTATTAGTATTTGAACGTATTCCTCATTATCAAGATTTCACTATATTCATGAATGAGTATCATAGATTACAAAAAGTAATGCCCAGTCTAGTATGTAAAATTGATCCACTTAATGGTGCTTTACCCGAGAACACCCAGGATTATATTTTCACGTGTTCTACTGAAGATATGAATAAATTTGATAGTACGATATTAGCACTCGTTAAAACTAAAAAAGATAACGAAATTCGTATGGTTTTCTTCCCTGATTACTATTTGCTCAAAGCCGAATATAACAGAATTAAAAAAGAAATGAAATCATTATTTAATGAAGAAGATATCTTTACTCCCAGATTGTTAAATTTATTTAGTGATGTTCAGAATTTATAAGCTTACAATAGTATAATATTAATTGGAATTTATTTCTTCTCTTTTTTTTGGAAGAAAAAAAGGAGAAAAAATTAACGAAGAATACCACTAAAACACCCCCGTAAATTGGTACCAATTTACGGTTGGATCGTATCCAAATTGGAGTATTCCTGACGAACTATTATAATAATCAACACTTACTTTTATTGGATATCCATACCATCCTTCTCCGATTCTGTATTTAAGTCTTATGAAGCCTTTGGCATCTTCAAAATATATAATGAAAATATTTCGCAATCGTAACGCTTCAATTTGTGAATATAAATCTTCCATTGATTTAGCATGAATTTTACTAGGACACGACATTTTGATTTTTTTTTCTTGTTTTTTCCCCTGGAATATAGAATATTATATTATAAAAAATCAAATTTTATTTATTGAACCATGTCAAGTTTGCCATTAGTATACCATTTAACAAGATACGTTTTACCAGTTGCGTCATATAGAATATGAGAAGGCCCACCTACTCGGTGAAATTGTATGTAGTAATTTTTGTCATACATTTCCCACCTTTCTTCTAATTTCACTTTACCACTGGGATCCCATACTTCTAACGTGGGTTCCATTGATTCAGTTTGAACAGCAATAACACGTTTTCTCAATACAATTAATCCGTTATGATTATATTCCTCGTATGAGATAGGATTATTAATAATATCTTTACGAGGTTTACTGTATACCCAAGTTTTACTTTTCATATGATGACGAGGTAATAACTCATATTCAACGTCGATTATAACATCTCCCGCGAACATTTCTTTTCTAACTTCACCAGAAGGGAAATATCCAATAAAGTAAGGTTTCCCGTTGGCTCTTTTATGTGGGGATTTATTATCCATCCATTCTTTGCTTGATACTGTACCATCTTCATTATAAATTATTTGTGATGGCATATCATTAACAACTACGCGAATATCCGTATTTCTTTTAACTGTTTTAACACAATGAATATACGTAGTACCATTATAAAATGTAACTTTAGTTTCGATACTAGGCTCAATATTAGACTCAATACTAGGCTCAATATTAGACTCAATAGTAGATACAAGAGGTAATTTTGAATTGTTAATTTTCAATCCATTAATTGCTTGTGTTAAAGCTTCGATTTTATTGTTAATTTTTTGGTAATATCTTGAGCAAACTGTTCCGCGGACATCTTCGTATTATAATTTTACATATTACAAAATTCAATTTTTTTCGGAGAAAAAAAGAAGTAAAAAAGAAAAAGAGAAAAAACTAAACCCTAATAATACGATATAACGGCAGGCTTTTCAATTGCTCGCAATGAACGTTGTTTATTTTGTTTCTGCCTTTTCTTCATTAATAAGAAGAGGAACAGATTTTAATTTAATAATAGTTCCTAAGTGGTTAAATTTTGCGGTCATATAATACCCACTATGTGTCCAAGTTTTCTTTTTCAAATGATGACAAGGTGATAATTCATATTTGTTAGAAGTGTTATTTTCATTACGGAAGCATTCTATTTCAATTTCTCCCGTAGGAAAATATGAGGTATAATATGGCTTGCTAGTATCTATATAATATGTTTTGGATTTAAGGCGACCATTCGCAAAACATTCTTCTTCAACACGCACTAAATCTTGGTATAACATACCGTCCATTGTCAATAGAAATATACACATAAATATTCAATTTTTTCTTTTTTCTCTTTTGGAGAAAAAAACAAGAAGGAAAAATATTGGCGAACCTTATCGTTGTTCGTCATATTGCTCAATAATTTCTTTTATTATTGATATACCTTTTTCTTTAGGAAATGATAATTTTGTCAATTGTTTGCCTTTCGCATTGCTATTTATCAAAACGAAATGTATACCATCATAACCTATACATTGACCGTGTTTATTTGGTTTCATGAAGGTAATATCATTTTCCATAGATTCTAATAATTCCTCGTAAAAGTATATTGTGTACATTTTATAATCTTTGACTAACCATTCTATTTCGTGATGTTCATAAGATTCACAAATAAAAGTAACATCTAAATGATAACACCAAAATTCATCATAATCTGCGTATCGAGTAGCACACCACACATCTTCTGATGGTTCTTTTTTAACATGAACAGTTATTTTCAATGATGACATGTTGTTTTTTTACCAAGAAAATATATATATTCTATCTTTAGAACTCAAATTTAATTTCTCTTTTTTATTTTTTTAGAGAAAAAAACTAATATTGTTTAATGAAGCATCCGCAATTGGTTCCTAGATGCTCTTCTTTAAGCCGACCATCGGGATAGTATACTTTGAAGAATGTTTTGTTTGAATCGTGCCATGCTTGGAGAAATAGATTACCATTTTTAAAATAGCGTTCTTCATTTGGTAAATCGTTATCTCTGATAACAAATTCGCCATCAGTTTTCCACCTCAATCTTCTTAAATTACCTTCACTATCATAAGTACGCATCGATGGTTTATCGTTTATTACAGTGATAGTTTTAGTTCCTCGTTGATATGTTACAGTAGTACGATTTTTACCAGTTTGTTCGGCAGCCATTTTCGAATATATAACTTCATTAAAATAATTCAAATTTTTTCGGAGAAAAAATTAGAGAATTACGCTTTGACAGGTATCATTTCGCAAGAAGTATTGTATCCTTCGATAATCTGTTTAACTACCGAGATACCTTCTAATTTACTTAAAAGTAATGTTGCTTTTTGATCTCCACCACATCCACCACAATGAACACTTATTGACAAATGAGTACCGTCAAATTTGATTTTGCTACCCGAATTACCTCCATCCGATTTTCTAATACAAGTATTTTGCTCCATTGATTTAAGTAAATCTTTGTAGAATTTAATGCTGTAAATATAAGGATCAGTAATTTCCCACGTAAGTTTCATACCATCAAGTTCACAAACTAAATCTACTAAAATGTCGTCTTTATCTCCATTGTAATCTCCTACGGTAACATTGATTTTAAACAAAGACATTATGGTTTTACTATGGATTATTATACCAGAAGTTCAAATTTATTTGCTATATGAGGATCTAATATTTGATATAAAATAAAATTGAATTGCAAGAATAGAATAATATATTATTATTTGGAAGATACAATAAAAAGATGTCTAAATTCAACGTTAACGTTAATGTTACACTTCCCGAAGAATATGAAGAATCCGAACCATTAGATATTTCGGTTAATTTACGTTACAAAGTTGACGATATTCCTTTAGTATGGACTATTGCCGATTCTAGTATTTACGGTATTGGATTCTACGAAGAATTACTCAAAGCAATGGAACTAAGCTTACCTTGCCGAGAATCAGGAGGAGGCAATTCGGGCAGTTATATTTGTTTTAATGGTAGTAATTTAGCAATCGGAGTTGAATGTAGTGGCAGCGGAGGCGACCAAGATGTGACACTTCAGTTTAGTAAATCAGAAGGTATCTCGATAGTTAAACAAATTATTGAAGGATACTACGCTTCTAGCAAACAAATACTTGCTCAACTTAAAGTTTAAAGCCTTCATTTTTTTTTCTTTATTGGTAATTGTATAAAAAAACTATACCTATATTCCCGCTGGGGGTGGAACATAATACCCGTCTATGATTTGTTTAATCAAAAGTATTCCTTCTTCTCGGCTCAATGTTAATTCTACGAGTTGGGAACCGTCACCGTTTCCACTCGAATCTACAATTATTATTAAATTAGTACCATCAAATATAATTTCGCCAATATCTTTATAAGGAACATTTTCTTCCATGAAATCGAGCAACTTCTTGTAGAAATCAATTGTAAAGAGAGAGTAATCTTCCAATCTCCATGATAATTTAAGCCCATTAATTTCATAAATAAGTGTAACATACATTTCCATTTCTTCTGAATCATCATCTTCCCCGTGGGGTTTTTCAACTTTAACATCAAACAAAGGCATTTTCTTTTTTCTAATACAGGAGGGAATAATATACTTTTGTGTTCATTAAATTCAATTTAATTTGAATTTTTTATATAACATTAGTATATCGCATCTACTTTGTAGAAGAGAAATATGACACAAGAGTATATTATTGATACTACACCGTTGTTGGCAAATAATCAAGCTATTCTTATGCAATTATATGGAGGTACTTACAAATCAGTAAAAGAAAATAATGGAGAAATTAGGTTACAAAATATGAATGCCACATTGAGAGAGTATAAACAAAAGGTACATGCTGATAAAATTAGAATATTAGATATATATTTTAGGCATCTTGGTAATAAAGAGTTATGCAAGATTACACCCGAGGTATTAAACAAAGAACAAATTAATCATTTCTTAACTAAAATAAACCGAGATTTATCTAAATACGCGATTATAAACATGGACGATCCTGCTAATCCGAAAATAACATACTCTTCTCAATTTCGACTTGATGGTAAAGAATACGATTACGATAATGTATTCGCAGTAAAAAACAATAAATATAATTTACTGTATTATTTATATTGGTATGATTTATGGGCCGCATTTGTGACAGTTCGCCAAAACAATCCTGACGCACGTAAACTTGAAGAAATATGTCTTAAACTAATATTTATCATAATTGCGGGTTTAATCATTATCGGTATTGGTTTAACTATGGCTACTTTTAATAAAGAAAAATCTATTAATCCATTGTATTTAATAGTATATTTGTTTATAGTTATATCAATTATATTGTATGCGTCATATCATAAAGTACCTCGTATATTAGAATTTGTATATAATGAACACAAAATAGAAAAATACAGAAATCTGCTCAGCGAAGACATATTCGAATACAAAGCTTAACAGAACGCGCCTTCTTTGGTTTTGCATATTTCTTGGTATTCATTTTTTGAACCAACATTCGTTGCGATACCTATTCTTCTATATCCGGAGTGATGAGATGTTACAAATCTTGGGAACTTTGGTTTAATCCAATCTCTATGAAATGTATCCGAATCGTTTCTTATCGCATCACTGATAAAATCATCATTAGAATGTATATATAATTCTTTTATTTTGCCACCTTCTTTCAAAGCGTCAAACAATAATTCAATATTCGTTATGTTGATACAGAAATTTAAGTTTAATCTTTCTACTTTCGTGAGATTGCTAACGTCTTGTACCATCGTAGAATCTAAAGATAAACTAATTTGTTTACCGAGTATACTAAAATCCGTAATATCTCGGCACACATCCAGATATAAATGTGGTACATTTCCCAGGTTGGATATGTCCGATATATATGTATAACTTACATCCAATATATTTTGTTTACCTAATACACTGAAGTTCCAGATACGTTTACAATATATTAATCTGAGATTTTCTACATCTTCCAAATTGGTTATATCTTCAACATCAGTATATGATAAATTTAAATATTTTATATGACTGAAACTCGTAAAACTAAGATCTTTTATTCTGGTAAAACTCAAATCTAACTCAATTAACTTATGACACTTTGCTATAAAACTGAAATCAATTATATCTTTGCATCCAGTTAATATTAACCTTTTCATATTATTAGTAATCAGTACCTGGGATATTAATGATCTGGGTATGAACAAATATTTTTGAGTACCTAATATTTTGAACTCTTCTTTTTCTATTGAACTTGGTTTTACGAAATGCAAATTTTTTATAGTTTTGAATGACTCCGGGATGTTAGTAAGAAATCGGGTATCTAAATATAACGATTTGGCATCAACAAACAGATCATAGTTAATTTCATTTCTCTGGATGTCTTCAATGTATATAATCTTACCTCTAAAAGTAACATCCTGTCTACGGTCTACAATTCGGTTATCCTTGATTGGTAAGATAAAATACTTTTTACAATTCAATATATATTGTTCTTCATATGATCGTATAATAAAAATCTTGTTAATTCTTATTAGTGGAGTATATCTTATTATTTCTCGGAATCTACGAGCCACTAAACTGACACTAAGAGCATCTTCGAATGTATCCAAGTAACTCATAATATACGATATAATTTCATTCGGTAAATCATCCATATTGCCTCCGGCTTCGACAAGAATATATTAAATGTTGTGTTAAAAAAATCAAATTTACTCAGAAAGATTATAATTCCAATACAGTTAACGAATTGGAATGTATCAATTTATCTTCGTAATTAATATTTTTATTAGATACTTTCAATTCATTATAAGATCTTAACATAGTGGTAATATCATAGTATATCAAGTTTTTTCCATGGTTTGGCATATTGTAATCTGAAGAATTATCATCGGATATTTTTACATTCAGAACATTTCCAGGTATATTGAATTTTGGATTATCGGGAAACTCCCAAATTGGGTTTAAACTACAACCATGACTATTTGTTTTTTGAATACTGAAATTATTTTTAGAACAATAATTTAATGTATCAATATCCAATTTATTTGATGATATAAGAAAATAAGATTTTTCACTATTCAAATCAAAATCTTGCTTATCTCCTGCATAGTTTATTTGGCTAACATTTAAAGGGTTTGGTTGTTTATCTGGAATTATATAGAATCCTGAACTTTCAATATACTTAATGTTTATCGATGATATATAAACTCGGATATGATCATCAAATTTATCTACAAATACACTATCATTAATTGAGTGGGATTTATAATATTCATATAAATAAACAAGAGTATTAATTTCTAACATATCATGGTTTTTAAATTGTATAACATGCTTTTCATTAATATCTTTCATTATTATGCATATCTTACCATAATCTATTTTCTTCATTTGTAAGATATTGTTGATATTATTATCCTTTCTTATAAATGAAGCCCTCATTATATTATCGTAACTAATATTGTTATTAGGAAACGCATTGTTTTTCTTTATCATAGGTTTAGTATCTATATTTAGATATTCGTACTCTTGTTGATATTCCGGGTAGTATACTTCAAAATTGGATTCTGCAGATAACAGGATATATTTAAGTGCTTTGTAACTACACCCTTCAACAATAGCAGGATTATCATGAGTGCCATTATTCTCAAAGTTTACCAAGCCCATGAGGTAAGGTACCTTTTGTAATACGGATTTCTTAATACATAATACCTTGATACTGCATTGTAAATAAACTAATTGATCGGACATCGTTTTCTACTATTGATAGTAATAACAAATATTCATTTTAATTTTATGTAAAAAAAATTATTTCTGAGTTTGTTTAACTCCATCTCGGAAATATTCGCTATAAGAATTTCCATTCATATTATAAATTAGAGCAGGTTCTTTTTCTCTGTGTAATAATCCATACCTATAATAAGCTCTTCTAATAATAGAATGATTTGAATACTCAATATGTGCTGGTCCGAATTCTTCTAATCGGTGATATAATCCGTTTTGTAGATAATATTCATCTGTTTTGGTGAATCCAGGAGTATCCATTAGTTCATTAAATGCTCCATTGTAATGAACAAGATCAAGATTATGATTATAGTTTTGGCATACTGTTACTTCCCGGTTAAACCAACCAAATAAGAAAGGAATCGTACCTTTAATACAATGCAAGTTATTATTATTGCTCATATTTTTTTGTCGTTTACCCAATGTTATACTTTTGTATTTTAACAAATTCAAATTTTTTTTTGAAAGAAAAGATGAGGAAAAAAAGAGTAAGTTTATTTTGGTTTCTGTTCACGTCCTTCAACATAATATTTCTCTTGTGAAAATCCGTACTTAGTAGTAATAAATGCAGGACCTGCTTCACGATGTAATAATCCGTTTTTATAATATGTTCTCGTAACTATGGCACGATTATAATACTCAAGATATGCAGGACCGAAGTTTTCTGGTCGGTGATACGATCCATTATGCAAGTAATACTCTTCTATTTTATTAAATCCAGGGGTTGTTTCTAATTCTTTAAAATCTTCATCATAATATACACGATCAAGAAGTGGATTGTATTTTTGACATGCCGTAGCTGGACGAGCAAACCAACCAAGAAAAGGAACCATACCATAAATACAATGTAAGTTATTATCCGTATCGCTCATATTGGCAAGTATTGTTATTAAATATAATAATATTATATTCAAATTTTTTCGGAAAACAAATTAAAAAAACATATTAATCATCTAGATACCATTCGTGAAATTTATCTCCGTTTTCATCAAACCAATGTTTAGCAGTAACAGTGCTCCCATCATCACTGTAACATATTGCAGTAGGGAATCCATCTTTCCTATATCTTTTGCCATTTGTATACCAAAATTGTCCAACTACTTTCCCTTGGGAATTGTACTCAATTCCAGCTGGTAAATCACCATCTCGGTGTTTCATACCACAAATATACCAATATTGTTCATCTATTATACCAAGGCCTTTTAAATCATATAAAATATAAGCAGCTGCGTATTTGTCACAATTAACGTATTCTTTTTCTAAATTTTCTCCGGTTTTTGCAGATATAAGAGCTAAATGTGACACAAGAGGACTATGTATTTGATTATCCTTATTGAGATATGTCTTCCATGCTAATCGGTTACCTAAATAATTTTTCTTGATTTTATAAGTAATAACTTCGTTATCATCGATAATATCGATTCTTTGTGTAGCTATCCTGGGACCCGACATATTTATTAATAAGTATTATATTATTTCAATTTTTCAAATTCAACAAAACAAAGTGTATCCAGATTATTTCTAAATGCAAACATTCTCGCAAGATTAAGTTTCCATAATTTGATAAACCTAACAAGTTCTATATCTTTTTGGGTAAGATTATCATCGAAATTTGTAATATCATTATAAGCGGGAGGGTAATAATTCTTAGCTTGTTTTATTACTCTTTCTTCATGTATCAGGATTGTCATCATTTCTTTAAAATATCTAATACGATTGTAAGCACTGTATATACCAATTTCCAATACTATTTTATCGAACTTGCTATGCAACTTATAAAAATATTCTAATATGGTAATCTCTATTTTATAATCTGGGGAAAATAATATCATATTTAAAACATGATAATGCTCTAAATAAGGAATGAATTTGATATGATAATTGCCATTGCTTGAGAAATAATTAGCATTTCCTTCCGAATAATGAATTATTCGTTCATCATAAGCAATATTATCGTATACAAATTCATGTATTTCAGTGTTATTTGTAAGACGAAAAATATATCCATATTCAATGCATTTAAACGGTTCTTCTCGTAGCAGTCGTAAGAAATAATCCTTGTGTTTTAATAAAATACGGTCTGAATATTCGTGATTAATTCTTATTGGAAGATGACTCGTATAAGTAAACGTGACGAACATTTCGTAACTTGATATTATATCACAATTATTTATTTTTTCGTATTCTGATATCAATTTATGTTGCTCGTTTGATAACAATAAGTTATACATCGTCGGCGTCATTAGCCTCTTGTCATTATTGTTTATTAATATGTATTTTAGTATTTTATTTATTAATTTTACATATACTGGATTGTTACGTGAAATACTGTAGAATATGATTAAAACTTTCTGATAAATTTCGTCACTTATATTATCAAGTGTATCAAGATTAACCATAAATAATTTTAGTTTGTCTTTATCATCTTGGTTCTTACATAAAACCAAAACATTTTGCATACATTCGTAACTCATTTTATTTTTCGTAAAATAATATACTATTATTAAAAAAGTTCAATTTTTAAATCCTATAGAATGAATGGTACGCAGATTCTTATTATATTCTAACATTCTCATAAAGTTAAGTTTCCACATTCCGATTTCTCTATTATTCGAATAGTCTGAATTTGGAGGATTTGGGTAATAATTCTTAGCTTGTTTTATTATTTTCTCTTTATGTATTAGAGTTAACATTGAATTTTTTAAATATTCAATAGGATCATCAAATGCGTTATTATCTGTATTTAATATTATCTCATCAAATTTGTTATGTAATTCATCAAAATTTTGTAATATAGTAATTTCTCCTAGTTCGCAGTAACCTAAACCTATATCAAGAACCGGATAATGTGCAATATAAGGCAGAAATCTAACATGACGCACAGTATTGAATATACCTTTAAACCAATATTCTGAATGATCAACTACATCTTTACTATAACCAATGTTATCATATATGAGCCTATGTATTTCTTTATTTTGTATGTAGTAGAATATATTACTATATATAATCCATTTTTCAGGGTTCTCTTGTATACTGCGTAGGAAATATTCTTTGTGAGTTAGCAATGCATTCTCAAAATACTCGAAATTAATAGGTACTGGGTAGTTAACTATATATAAGAGAACATCAAAATATTCATAACTCGTAATAATATCGTATCTTTTTTCATATTCAAATAAAACCTCGTATTGTTCTTTTAAGAGTAATAATTTATATATACTAGGAGTGAGCAATCTCGTATCGCTACACTGAGATAGTATTTCTCGTAATGTATAATATGATTCATGTTCCCTTGGGTAATCTATACAAAGGTGATATATTATATCCATCAATTCGTTGCAAAATTCATCACTAAAATCTTTAACATTATCAATATTGTTTTTGAGAAATGTTAATTCATCATAATACTTATAAAACCCTTCAGGTAATTCTTGAATACTCATATTTTATTATAAGTATATCTATAAGTATATCTATAAGTATATCTATAAGTATATCTATAAGTATATCTATAAATATATCTATAAGTATATCTATAAGTAAATCTATAAATAAATCTATAAGTAGATCTATTAAAAAAGTTCAATTTTGTGAATGTGCTGCGTTATGTATCATATTTAAATTCTTACTATATTCAAACATTCTCATAAAGTTAAGTTTCCATAATTTCACCAAGGGGTATTGTTTATCGTTATCGAAGCTGCGAGGTAAATAATTCTTTGCTTGTTTTACCATTCGTTGTTTCTTGATTAACATACCAAGGAGCTCTGATATATTAATAAATTCCATATGAATGTTATCGAATTTACAATATAAAATATCTGAGCATCGCCTTATATTCTTTTTATCGGTGGCAAGATATAAGTATTTACGATGAATTAAGAATGGTACAAACTGCAAGCATACACATCTGGCTGCATATTTTATTACTGTTGGATTGTAAATTAAATATTCGAGCATTAATTTATGTTCTTTTTTACCTAAATTATACCAAAGTTCGAAGTTCTTATCTGCCCATTTATCTGGATATTCTTGTAAACTACGAATAAAATAATCACGATATTTCGGTATTACGAATTGAGCAAAGTATTTTATATCATCAGGTTTTGTATTTTTACGAGAATACTTCGTAGCCAATATGTCGAATCTTTTGTAACTTGCGATAACTTCAGCGTTCTGTTCTTCTACCAATATTCGCAATGGTATATCTGAATAGTAAATTATATTACTAAAAATCACATCCGATATTTTCATTTCGCTTGATGGCAATAATTTTTTGTCTATCTCTCTTATTAGAGTGGTACTACATATTAATTCTGCTATAAGAATAAGCACATCAGAATATAATAGAGATGATCTTAATATAATGTATGTATCGCAAATAGTACGGACATATTTTTCATTGTTCGATGGTTGATAAGTATCTATTTTGCCAACATCTATAAGATTTATTATTCTGTTTATAAAATTTCTGAATATGTTCAAATTATTAAGATAATTTAGACTTCCAGATTTTAGATCCCGTTCAATTATATGATCTATACTATTCAACACAATATCATACCGAGAAGACATGAAGGTGTATTATTATACTCTTTAAAAAAATCAATTTGTTAATAAGCAGCAATTAACTTGCCATCTAGATGATATTCTGTTGACGAACATATTCCATTTCGGAAAATCATTTTAGCAGGTCCTTCATTTAATGGTCTGTGCAATTGTCTTTTTTCCAATTCATCAAATATATTAATAACTCGTTTAGGCAATAACCATTCATAACTAAGTACACCGTCTACTGTTCTGTTTACAAAATTACACATTTCTTTGTCTTCAATAATTCCATTTTTAATCCATGTTTTAATGTAACTGTTCGTACAATTATGATGAACTGGAGTATAACTGTTAACTTTACATATAGAGCAAGATGGATTATATCCTTTGAAATATTTAGTTATAGCAGGATGGTCACCAACATTATTAATTTTACCTTTTTTATAATATACTTCACCCATAATAGTACCATCGTTATGGAACGTTAATATAGCGGGCATCCTAGTCAATTTAGTAGAATATAATTTCGCAACCTGATCATAATATTTCTTGAATTGTTTTAATTCAATGAAATCTTTCACCAAAGGAGAATATAATTCGCCTTTTAAATTCTCGATATGTAAAATCGGCATTCTATTATTATTTTGTTTATAAACTATAATCTTTTTATGTAATACAACTTCACAAGATTCACTTTCGAATTCGAAAGTCATTTCAAGACTTGTTAATTTTAAAGTTGAAATAAGATCTAAGATATATTTCCTAGTCTTAATAACAAAAGTACTATTTAATTCAGACATTTTTATGCTCTCACTAAAATATATTAATCTGTGTGGTAAATTCAATTTTTTGAAAAAATTATACTCGTTCGTACATGAATAATGCATCGTTTAATCCAACAAACTTTGGTAACTCCGTGTCATGATTTATTGACTTGAATGGATATGTTTGCTTTTTGTTGTTGTATTTATCTGATAACGATGGTGGTATATATTCATATACTTTTACCTTATCACATTTTTTTGTAGTGTATAAACAATCGGTGCAACCTTCTTCGTATTCTCCTATGATAACTAATTTAGTAATAGTATCAGGTAAATTATCCATTAAATCTCGGAGGTACGCTTTGGGCCAAGATATAACCAAAGCCGTAACATCAGGGTATTTGTCTTGTAATTTATCAGTCTCTGTATTAAATACTTGACACTCTTGGAATTTGAACCAATCAGGATGCATTTCAGTTTTAGAATCAGTTGCGATTATATCCACTCCGCGACAATACTTTAATAAATATGTCAAGAATCCTGATCCTGCTCCAATTTCAATAGTCTTGGAATCACCTAGAAAATCGGCAATACTATTAATGCTTTCTTGATTAATAAGTGCGTACCCAATATACCTAACATAAGACATACGAGCAACAAAACTACGAGGATAATTACTAATTGCACCCAAAACTTGCTCAGGTTTATCTTCATTTAAAAATGATCCAATTTTATTAATTTCTTCCTTCCCATCTGATGCAGATCGTAAACTGCTAAAAATATCTAATAATGATTTCAAATCTTCCATATTTTTTATATATAGTTGCAATGTTATAAGAGAATATGAATTAATTATCGTAGAATTCAAATTTTTCTCCATATAATGGAATTGATAAAAAATTGAATTATTAAGTATTATAATCTATACGATGGTCTCTGATTCAATTTCTCGCTTTGGTGAACATTTCGCTTTGTTCTTAGGTGAACAAAATAACATTCAATATTGGTTTGCGAGAGTAGACTACATGTCTGAAGATATTAAGCAATACATATCAGGATGTATAGTAGGAGAAACTGCGGAAGCGTACGAATCAAGTCCAGGTACTATGCAATACAAAATCATGATACGTAGGCGAGAAAATATGCCAATTTTAGTTATAATGTATTACATTGATACCGAGCCAGCGGAAGTAGAATTATCTATAAGTGACAAATCGGGTGACTTACCAGCTATTATGGTTGAGACTATGAACATGGCATTACGATATCTTTGTGAAGGAACTCCTCCTACTAAAACAGTGGTACTAACTAAAGAAAAAATCAGAATTCTTGAATCTCCTATTGATGAAAGTTTATCGGATGCATTCAAAAAAGCTTTGAAACACATTTCCATTAGGTCAGGACCGGAGCATCATTTTAAACTAACATATGCACCTTATTTACCAGATCCTCCCGCTTCTTAGAAAATGCAATTAAGTTTTATAATTTTTTATAACACTATTATAATTCAATTTGGAATATAGAACGTATAAATTATAATAATGAGCCGTAGCCATATTCATGAGAAAGTATGGGAACTATACAGATCCCAGAAGAAAGAAACTTTTGATGTAATTAAAACTGTATATCTTATTTTTAAAGAAGAGACAACATCTAAATTGATACCCATCTCATCTGAAGAATACGGAAAGGAAGCATATCATAATCTTAGATTAGTCTCTTCAGATGATAATATAATAAACAATATTAAGAATATGAAGTTATATATGAATGATACATTAATTGATACTAAATATTTCGGACTCGGACTCGAGGATGGACTGTTTGATATCTTGGATAATTGGATAATACCAACTACCAACGAAGTAAGAATAGATGTAGCTAGGATTGACAATTCTATACCTTTGTTGATGGCTTATGATATAGTTGAAAATCCGCACGATGAATTTCAAAGAGCTTATAAACGAAACTTTTATAAATTCGGAGAAACTAATATCAAAAGTGTTTTCCCTATACATAATATTAAAGTACATTATTTTAAAAAATTAAGAATATCGGATGCAAGCGCAGGCATTACGGTCGAATCAACCTCACATAACAATGGTATATGGTCTTTTGATAATTGGGTATTAGGAGATTTTGAAATAATTGATGATTTAGGTAAAATGTGCGTAACTGGACATACATACAATGTCATGGTGTATCATCAAGGAATATGTATAAATAAATATAATTGATTTTTATCAGCTAAGGATACTTGATTCTTCTTCATTTTTAGGGAATAATTTGTTATACCAGCTAGTTATTTTTAAATCTAAATCTGTTGTGATTAACATACCATTAATATACCATACTTTGCTTATTAATTTAAATCCAGTATGTCTTATTATAGCTGGTTTATATTTACAAAATTTACCATTGTTTGAAGACCTATGTTTTTTATTATATTTCCACCAAGCTTCGTATTTTATAGTTTCATTTTTGTTATATTTAATCATAGCAGGTAAATCATTGTCTCTATGTATCATACCATTTTGATACCATATTTGTAATTCTATAGTTTTACCATCCGATTTGTAAGTGCCGGCATTGCTTTGTTCCTATGCAAACTAGGTGGATCGTGTAACTCACCTCGATCATTCAGATATTCACGTTTACGAAGTATCTTTCCTCGATTGTCAAAGTATATTTTACGCTTCATAATATTTCTATTATATAGATTCAAATTATATTTACAATGTATTAATATCAAATAAAATTGAATTTTTAGTATTAGTTATTATAAAACAAGTTATATTAATAACAAATAATGAATAATTTACAAGTTGAATTGGACAAACTCGTTCCCGTCCCCAAAGGAAATAATATTTCTGAAACATTAGCTAATATGTATCCTAATTTAATTGAAGATTTCAAACTCGACGAAACAAAACTTATTTTAGATGGAGCTAATATGGATTGTGAAGTTCGTCTAGTGCATGACTATATTGAAGTTAAAGAATATGGTTATTTAAGGAAAATTAAAAATATTATGCGTTGCAATATGGAAGGAAATCCAGATTCTCCTAATATTGAAGGTAAATTGTTACCAGCTTTCGTTGTATATTATGATAATGGTAAAACTGAAATTATGATTTATTACTCAAAAGGTAAAGTTGGTAGAGATGATGGCGAACCTGCTATGATTAAATATAATTATAACAACCATTCTTCCCCCCTTGGGAGGGGAGGGGAAGAAGACTGTGGGGCGGATGCGTATGCCAAAATATGGTTAAAGAATGGTAACTTTTACGAAAGACCAAATGGAGAGCCCAATCATGTTATTAAAATGTCAAGTGGTATTACTATTGAAAAATGGTGCAAACCTATGAATCCAAAATACGACGATGGTATTCTTAATACGGAATTTAATTCCACATGCATACTAAAAGGAGAAGTTGGTTTACATCGACCATTAAACAAAGGTCCTGCTTTGATTGAGAAAGATTTAGATGGTAGCATAAGAAATCAAGAGTACCACCTCAATGGCATATTTATTGCTAAATATTAGTTTTTTGTATTCATAAGTAATAAAAAATTAGTCTTTTTTAGAATGCGTTAATGCGAATATGTCAGCTAACGTGTCAACAATCTTGGCATAATTTTCATCATATCGTACCCCGATTAATAGGATAACATATCTGGATAACTTGCTTTCTATTACTCCCATATAATTGGGTAAATTAAGTTCATCTTTATCAACAAATAATAAAGTAATATCATTAGCACAATGAACATATTTTGTTACAAATAGGTTGCTAGAATTATCTCTTAATATCTGAGTTATTTCACTTGCTATAACATCATCCTTGTAATATCTCGCGCAACATTTACTTTCTTCATCTAAATATAGCTTACCATTTCGGTACCAATATTCAGCTCTTGTATTACCTGCATATATGATAAATGCAGGCCCAGAACCTCCGCATGAATTAGAATCCCGGTGTAATTCGTTGTAACTATTTTGGTATTTTTCTTCAATTAGATTATTATTCATATAAGTTCGGAGAATTCTAGTAACAATAATTTTACCATCAACTAAATTATGAATCGTATCGGTAGTATGAATCATTGACATTTTTTCTCCTTAATTATACTATATTTTGTTTATAATCATAATTCAATTTTTTTATTTTTTTTTATTAATCTATAGAGAAAAAATTTACTCTAATGATTTGATAAATGTGAGACATTTCTCTAACTTTTTATCATCCATGTTATGTATTGCGTAATATATTAATGCTACGTTACGATTAGGATATTCAACATCGTTTATATAATACTTTCTTTCTTTTAATAAACCTTCGAAATTGTATTTCATTAAAGCCGGTCCTTTATTCGGATCTCTGTGTATACTATCCAGATCATTCTTCCAAATTACCAAAGTTGTTCTGCCTGTTGTTTTATTATATACTATATAAGTCGGCTTATCTTCATCTCTTTTATATTTACCTCTGACCATCCACTCATGAGAAATAATTTCTTTTCCATCATTTGAATAACGGGTGATCGCAGGTAATCCATCGTCTCTATGATGTTCACCGTTTTGATACCAGTATTCAGATAATATGGCTTTACCATCTTTAGTATATCGAATAATAGCAGGTCCATCACCTCCGTATGAGTTAGAATCTCGGTGCAATCTATTTTTATTATTACAATAAACTTCTTTATGAAGAACACCATCCTTATATATTCTTTCAATCTTAGTAATTATACCATTAATTGGATCGGTATGTACATCAACACGTTTAATTTTAGTCATTGTGTATGCAAAAGTGCACGTAATATGACAATGTTGTACTCATATTCAATTTTATTATAAAAAAATTTAGTCTAACCTATTTTCCAAATGATTCAATAACTTTGATACACTTGTCTAAATCTTCCATATTAAGATTTCGGATTGCTTTTACTAATCTTACAATTTGTGTATCATCGTCATAACAAGATACCCCAACTGGAGGAAGATTACAATATATTCCACCGGTTTCACTAACATGATAACCATCAATATACCATTCTTTGAGTACAATATTTTTACCATCGTCTGAATAAGATATCACGGCTGGTAAGTTATTATCTCGGTGAGTCCTACCATTCTTATACCACATCTCATGTATTATAATTTTATGATTTTTGTTATCACGAGTGTACCGGATTTCAGCAGGCCCGTCTCCGTAGTAAGAATTAGCATCTCGGTGTAACTGATTTTCTTCATTTAGATAGCTTTCCATAACAAGAAAACCACTTATATATTTTCGTTTAATCTTGGTTACAACGATTTTGCCACCAATCATTTGATTGTAAACGTCAGTAAATTCGATAATATCGGACATATTGTTCAGCTATAAGTAACCAGGCTAATTATATTTAGTTGTTATTAAAATTCAAATTTATTTTCAAACATGTAATGTTTGAGAGAAAAAACAAATGGTTCTATTTTTTAAGTGATTCGGTGAATTCAATGCATTTATCCAAATCATCATCTCCGAGGGTTCGGAACATATAATTTAATTTAGCGAGTCTGACGTTCTCGTACATGGTACCATTTACGAAATATAAAGAATTATCCACATCGCCATTTTCATCATAATGAATTTCAGCTGGTCCATTGTAAGGATTTCTATCTTTTATTCCCCCTTTATTCCATATTAATAAGATGGCTTTATCAGTTTTGTTATTATAATGTGCAGTTGTAGGCAAATTTCCTTCCCTATCAAGCTTACCGTTAATATACCACATTAATTCAGTTATACTATTATCATTCGATGTAAGACGAGTTATAGTAGCTAATCCGTCATCTCTATGAAGACTACCATCTCGATACCAAGCTTCATATTTTACAAGTTTTCCATCATCTGCATATCGGATTTCGGCAGGTCCATCACCTCCATATGAATTTTCATCTCGATGTATTATATTTTTATCATTAAAATAAGTTTCTTCGTAAAGAACACCATTTATATAATGTTTTTTGATATTGGTGACAACAATTTTGCCATCAACCAATTTGTTATAAATATCGGTAACTTTGATTTGTCCAGCCATAATATTATATTTGTTTATAACTGAAATTCAATTTTAAAAAAACTAACTAAGAATAAGTTTTATTTCTTGATTAACTTGATCATATTGGTAACTGCTGCAATTTCTTCATTGTTCAATAATAGAATTAATTTCTTTAATTCGTCGAGCCCAGGACTAACAAGTTTAATACCATCATTATAGTATTTTGATTCCTTAATACTTCCATCCTCATTATATAATATATGAGCAGGTCCCTTCGCAGGATCTCGATGTAAGTAACCTTCTACACGCCATGAAACATAAGATACTTTACCAGTTGCTTCATAATAACCAACAACGTTTGGTAAGTCATCATTTCTATATTGAGTACTATTCATGTACCATTCTTTCAATATAGCAGTTTTCCCATCGTCAGAATATCGAGTAAATGCAGGTAAATCATCATCTCGATGTAACATACCTTTTGAATACCAGGATTCACTAATTACATTACCATTTTTATAATGAATAATCGCGGGTCCTTCTCCATCATATGAGTTAGTATCTCGGTGTAATTCATTTTCGTTATTTGCATATTCTTTTCTAATGATAGCACCAGTTTTCTTTTTGATTGTGCATTTAATTTTTGTGACTATAATTTTACCTCCAATTAGTACATGATAAACGTTAATAAATTGGGTTATCTTATCATTATTAACAAGATCTAATTCAAGTTTAAGTACTGTTGTCATTGTTTATTAAGAATTATAAGTTATTCATATCTGAAATTCAAATTTATTCGAATATTATTCCAAACATTTCATATGTTTTGAGAGGAAAAAAATAATTCGTAGAAACTTTACTTTTTGAACGTGTTGATAACCTTAATGATAGCATCTATTTCTCGATCATTCAATTCCTTGATTAATTTCTTAAGTTCATCAAATTTAGGACTGACAATCCTAACGCCACGATTGTAATACTTAGTTTCCTGAATATGGCCATCATTATCATATAAAATTACAGCAGGCCCTTTGGCAGGATCTCTATGAAGACTATAATTTACACGCCAGTCTTGGTAATATAATCTACCAGTCACATTGTGATACATTTCCGTTGTTGGTAAATCATTATTTCGTTGTGATCCATTATTTACGCACCGAACTTTTTTGATGATAAGTTTACCATTATCACTATAATAAATTTGTGCAGGTAAATCATCATCTCTATGCAACTTACCTTTTAAATACCAGGATTCCTCTGTTATTAATTTATCTTTATTATAACAAATAATTGCAGGTCCTTCGCCTCCATATGAGTTGGCATCTCGATGCACTCTATTTTCATTGTTTGCATACATTTCTTCAACAAGAACGCCACTCTTATAAGTCCGTTTAATCTTAGTTACGATAATTTTACCATCAACTAACTTATTATGAATATCAATAACTTGAGTGATATCCTCGGTATTTGTGAGATCCAAATCAATCTTAAGTGTTTGCATCTTTTTTCTCTTTGGGAAGGGGCGAAGGCAATATATATTTTATTTATATATGAAATTCAATTTTTTTAAAAAAATCTATTTATTCCAGGAGTTAATGAAGTTGATACACTTGTCGAGACCTTCTTCGTTGAGACCATTGATCATTCCGTGTAACAATGTTACTTTGGGATGTTCATATCTTTTGCCATCTACGTGATACTCAACATCGTAGATGTTTCCATTAACGTAATTAATCTTAGCAGGTCCTTTCGCGGGATCTCTGTGAAGTTTACTAGTATCGACAAACCATAAATGTGTAATGACTTTACCTTCTTTATTATATTCAACGGTAGTGGGTAAGTCATCATCTCTGTAACTTTTGCCATTGATAAGCCAACTTTCCAATACGGGAGTTTTGCCATCTTTTCTGTACACAATTATAGCAGGTCCTTCGCCTCCATAAGAATTGGCATCTCGGTGTTCTTTGAAATTATCGTTAATATACGTTTCTTTGCGAAGCACGTTATTGATGTATAATTTCTTAATTTTAGTTGTAATAATTTTACCATCAACCATTACATTATAAACATCTGTAAATTCAATTATCTTTTTATCTGGAACGTTCTGCATTTTTTTTAGGCGTAGGCGTGGATGTAATATTATGAATTTTAATTATTCTGAAATTCAATTTTTTTATTAGCAAAAAAATACTTTGGTTAAAATAATTTTGGTAAAAATAGGAGCTTTACTTCTTAATTAAATCAATGAGTTTGATGTATTTATCTAACTCTTCAGCAGTCAAGTTTACGATTGAATTGCAAAGTTCCTTAACTTTAGGATCAACAGGTATAACATCGGTATTGGTTACATATTTGTATTTTGATTCATCAATAGTACCATCTTCATTATATTCAATGCTAGCAGGTCCATTGATAGGATTTCTATGAACTTTACCTAATTTATGCCAAATTTGTAACATAATTTTACCTTCTTTATTATATCGCACATAAGAAGGAAAATCACCATCTCGATGTCGCATATTTCTGACATACCAAGATTCTTCAGCGAGTCTTTTGCGATACTTGTCATCAACAAAGTATGATTGTGTAGCAGGTAATCCATCATCTCGATGTGATTTATTATCTTGATACCAAGCTTCATATGTTGATGTTTTACCATCTTCGGCATATCTAACAAAAGCAGGCCCATCTCCTCCATATGAGTTATTATCTCGGTGTAACTGATCTTCAGCGTTCATGTAATATTCTCCGCGAAGAATACCATTTTTATATACTCTTTTAATCTTAGTTACGATGATTTTACCATCTACTAGCTTGTTACGAATATCAACAGTTTCAAACCTTTCTTCTTTCTTTTCAGATTGCTTTTCTTCAGATTTTACCTCTTCAGATTTTGCCTCTTCAGGTTTTTCTTCGATTTTCTCTTCAGATTGTTGTTCAATTTTTGATTCTTCAACTTTTGGTTGTTCAATTTGTTGTTCTTCTTTCTTTTCAACTTTTGGTTGTTCAACGATTACAATATTGTCATACATGTTTGTTCGATTTTGTAGGTATCGCGTGAATACAAGTATACTATAATTAAGTTATATACGAAATTCAATTTTTTTAAGCTTGTGTTTTTCATCTTTTTATTTCTTGACCGAAATATTTTGGTTAAAAAAGGAAGTTTTACTTTTTGAGCAAATTAAAGAGTTCGATATATTTTTTGTATTCTTCATCATCTAATGATTGTAACTTATACAACATATCATGTATTCCACGATCCTTGATTTCGAACTCATCTATAGAATATCTAACTTCATCTAAACTACCATACATATAAACTTTTCTAGCAGGTCCATTTTTGATATCTCTATACTCCTTACCTTTTTTAAACCATATCAACATATTAATGACGCCGGGACCTCTATATGACTTTAACGCGGGTAAATCTCCGTCTCTATGTAATTTACCATTTTTATACCAACATTCCTCTTCAATCCATTTACCCCTAGAATTATATTTAATTAATGCAGGTAGATTTCCATCTCTGTGTAATTTGCCATCTTTATACCAACATTTTTTTATAATAATTTTACTATTATAACTAATTATAGCAGGTAAATCTCCATCTCTATGAAGTTTGCCATCTTTGTACCATTTTTCGAATTCTATTTTTTCAGTCTTCGCGTTATAAGTAATTTGAGCAGGTCCATCTCCTTCTGGTGAATTTGAATCTCTGTGAAGTTTACCTTCTTGATTTTTGTATTCTACTAAATTAAGAATATTGTTTACATACACTTTTCTAATATTAGTTACTACAATTTCATCATTAACCAGTGTATTAATTACATCAACCGTTTCATATGTTCCATTGTTTTCCATATTTTTTTTAAAATATCGTGTGAATATACTATAATTTAAACATATACGATATTCAAATTTTATTTTTAATCGGAATATTTTGGTAAAATAAAAGAACAACAAAAAAGGAAGTTTTACTTTTTGAGTAAATCTAAAAGGTCAGTATATTTTTGATATTCTTCGTCACTCAATGAGTGTAACTTAATAATCAATTTGTTAAATTTAGAATTATGATATTTGGTGCCATCAACATAATATACCATTTTTATTATGCTACCTTCCATGTCGTATTCAATCTTAGCAGGTCCATTTTTAGGATCCCGGTGTCTCATATCATCCTTATGCCACACTTCTCTCTTAATAGTTGTAGATCCTTGAAAGTAAACTATATAACTAGGTAAATCTCCTTCTCTATGTAACATACCCTTTTTGTACCATTTTTCTATTGAAACAAAGTTACCATTTTTAGGATCGTAATAAATTACAGAAGGTAAATCCCCATCTCTATGTTCATTACCGTTGATATACCAAATTTTCGACTCAATATTCCCATTATAATCATAATAAATGGAAGCAGGTAAGTCTCCTTCTCTATGTAATTTACCATCAGTATACCAGACTTCATAATGAATACATCCAGTTTTATAATATTGAGTTTTGGCAGGTCCATCTCCTCCTGGCGAATTACAATCTCTATGCAACTTGCCTTCTTGATTTCTGTATTCTACTAAATTAAGAACATTATTTACGTAAACTTTTCTAATATTGGTTACTACAATTTCACCATTAACTAACGTATTAATTACATCTGCCGTTTCAACTCTTAACATTTTTTTGTATTGCGTATGTAAAAGTGAGAGTATATTTATAATTAACGTATATCTTAAATTCAAATTTTTTCTCTAAATTCACCCGAATTCTTAGAGAGAAAAAAGTTATAATCTACTCGGAAAGTATGTCTAATATTTTGCTATATTTGGCAACATCTTTATCTTCCAAGCTTCTAATTTTATCAATCAAGAGATCCTTTTCGGTTTTATTATCAGTTTTATCATCTGTTTTATATTCAGTTTGTTCGTCTAAGAGTTCGCTTCCTCTAATTTTCTTATCTTCAACAAGGCGACGAGTATCATTATGTTTATATCTAACGAATGTAACACCATCATGTCGATATTCCTTTCCTTCCAGGTAGTACAATTCTTTGTAAACAAATTTACTTATTATATTTGATTCTATAACAGCAGGTCCTTTATCGAAGTCTCTATGAATTTTACCATGTTGATACCAAGATTTACTAAGTATACTCTTGTCATTCTTTCCTGAATATATGATGTAGGCAGGTAAATCATCGTTCCTATGTATTTCACCATTTTCATCATACCAAGCCTCTGCGAAACTAGTTTTTCCATCGTGAGTATACTCTACTTTAGCAGGCAATCCTTCATCTCGCGAAATTATACCGTTTTTATACCAAGTTTTATAATATGGCGTGCTACCATCTTGTCTATATATAATATGAGCAGGTGGCTGTTTTTCCCAACCAAATGGCGAAGTTCTATGTCTTTTACCTTCATAATACCAAGTTTCAGCATATAATGTTTTACCGTCTCCTTGATATTCAATATGTGCAGGTCCTCGTTCCCGGTGTAACTGGCCTTCATCATTAAAATACTCAACTATTCTAAGAACTTTGTTTATGTATGTCTTCCTAATATTATCAATAACAATTTCGTCATCAATGAGATCACTAATACGATCATTTAATATAAGTTTATTATATTCAGACATCTTATTTTCCAAGCCTTGAATGGGGGATACTATGTTTGTTATATATTAAATTCAATTTTTAAATTATATTGAAAAATTATATTGTAAAATTATATAACTCCCTTTTTACAAAACGTAAAAAATAAAATGTCTGAAGAGTATTACCAATTGGTATCCTGTGATATCCCGGAGGAGTGTATGTAATTTGCTCGATTGGAACGGATACGAACAAGAAATAATACAAGTGGAATTAGCATTAGATAAAGTCGTACTTAAAACATAATCATTTTACGGAATGTTACAAATTTAATAAAATGAATTATCCTAGTTTAAGATGTTTGACTCAGAATATTCATAAGATGTAAATTTGATTTTTTATATACTAAAATTCTTTTGAACCAAAATGGATAGGAATGAATATCACAACAAACGAATAATATTATCAGCATTGCTAACTGGAAAAGTCAGTAGTATTGGCGTGTTACTTAATGCAATATATGAAACTGATCTTGATACAGCTTATGAGATTTATAAGAAAATAGGTGAACGTAGATTTGTATTATGGTCTATAATATCAAAACAAGTTGAAAATTTTATACACATGCTTTTTGGTTTGGGTATATTCGCGGAAATCAGTGATAATTTATACAAATATATGATGAATAATGATCCGTTTGTTATGTTACAATGTTGTGCACATTATGGTGATTATGGTATTGTTAATTATGATCGGTTTTTACATATGATTAAATCGTTTATACACTGTCACAAATCGTATTTTGATGCATTCGCATATTCGGACTGCTACGACATTTTGCTTTCATTAATGGAAGAGCACCAAGAATATTCTGATCAAATATTCTGCGAAGCATCATTGTCGCAAGATTTGATGAAGTTCATAACGCGGGTTTGTAATGTTGATCTTTTCAAATATTTGGTCAGTGGTTTAATACGGGCAAATATTGATATAACTTGGTTAATTTCAACTTCAAATAACGAGTATGGAAAAAATATGATGATGTTATCAACTAAGGTTCATAATATTAGAATTAGTAAAATATTCGCTTATGATGAGTATTTGCATGATATGTTTTGTGAAACTCGTTTAATAAAATTACACAAAGCACGATTCTGTAAACCAATGGAAATATTTGACAGAATTATCAATTGTGAATTACCAGAATCATTAGCCTATTATTATCCGGAATTATATTTATCCGTGATGAATTTGGAAACAACCAATGAGGTTCGTATTAAAATATGGAAGGTTAATTTCATTAGATATACCAAGTTTGAAAAAAATGCAACAATCTTATCATTACAAATCCGTAGACTGTTAAACTAGCAGACTAACGCATTAAGTCGTCGAAAATTGTCATTATGCGTGAATATCTGCGCGAAGTTTGATTTCCAGGATTCTATTCTAAATTCTTGTCCAGTGTATTCCGGACAAATATCTTTAAGTAACTGAGGGTTTTCATAAGCAACATGTCTTATAATTTTATAATCTAATATTTTTTTCATTTCTCTCGGAGTTAATTTATGATTACTAAAATCACGATAATATTTACTCATACAAAATGAACCAACTTTTGTATTTGATTTAAAACAACAAAATCTTCTTATAATTCTAGGATCAAATGTGTGCACCTTTCTTAATTTCTTCTTACCTTTCAATACATTTTTGTTGTATGAATTGTTAATTATATCCTCGGTATCTGTAAACAATCTAATGATAAGTTTTATATCAAATGGTATTATCCCGATAAGAATGTGATCATAAAGTTCTGTTGTTATTTTAATATGATGTATCAATATATCAAAAACTCTATCCCCACAACCTAACAATATTAAATATAATGCGGTTCTGCCAATATGGTTATCTTCATTATTATCTTCATTATTATTTTTATGATCAAATTTTGGTAGCAGGTATTTAAGATCGGTTACTAATAATGTAACAAATTTAGTTATTATACTAATGTCGGTTCTACTATAATACATATAAATTAACGTATTTGATATCGTTTTGTTATTTAGAGATTTTTGTAATGATTCTGTTAAATTGAAGTCGTTTAGTTTTAATTCTTCTATTAAATCTATTTCATTTTTGCAATTAATATTGCGAATGTAAATACTCATTTCCTTAGTTATATGAACTCCAACAGTATCGTTTAGTAATACATAAACAAACATAAATAGTCTTTTATTACGAGTAAATAGCTTTTTAAATAATCTTTTTCCTAATTTTGTGTTCAGGGTTGCAATAAGTTTGCCCAGGGTTATAAGTTGTCTATTCAAAGCACCTGGCATGTTATCTGGTTTAGTTAAGAATATTGTTAAATCAAATTCTTTGCCTTCGCATTCACCTTCGTGGTCACGTTCACCTTCGCTTTTGCCTTCGCTTTTGCCTTCGCTTTTGCATTCACCGCCACCTAGTGAGTTGTATACTTTCCTGTATATCGCATCATATTTCAAATATATATTTAAGACAATTTCATATATCGAATCAGAACTTGGTTTATAATTATCCTTACCTATATTGTCAACTAATTTGCAAATATCACCCAAGGATATCTCTTTTATGTCTTCCTTTTCATCGAATGGAATGTTGCATTTTTTATACATATAATTAACAACATAATCATGAAATTTAGTTGCATTTTCAAATATTTCTTCCATTTTTTACGAATAGTATATATTTATAGTTTATTATTTTAATATGATAATTAAGACAAAAAATAATTACTCGTATAACCACTTGCGAGAGTAATGTGAACGTCCTGATAAGTCACAGTTTAAGAATCTAACTCCTTGAAAATATTCGAAATTGTCTATATCTAAGCCTATTAACATTAATTGCCTGTTTCTCCAAGGCAGATTGAAATCACGGATACCGGTACATCTCGATAAATTCAACTTATCAACATTAACCAAAGCATCAACCTTAGAAATACTTCCACAACCTGATAAATCCAAGTCATCTACGTTACCAAGAGAACTAACATCTTGGAGATTGTAACAATCTTGGAGAGTCAACTTTTTTGCATGAGACAAACCAGTAACATCGGTTATACCCAATTCACATAAACATGCGTCTTCAAGACTAGGTAAATCACCGACATCGACAAGTTTTTCACAACCATTAGCGCGTAATATCCTAAGTTTGTTAAGATGTTTTACGCTTCGTATGTTGGTGCATGATATATCCAAATACTCAACATCAGTTAACAAACTTATATCCGATACTTCGGAACAATGTGCCATTTTTATTATCTTTATTTTACTGAATTGACTAATATCCGAAATATCAGTATTAGAAATATCCAGATAATCAAGTGTACTTGCTAGGTTTATAGTCGTTAATCTTCTACAATCTGATATATCCAAATGTCTGAGCGTACTCGGTGCATCAAATCTGGTGATCTTAGTATTTGAAGCATTTAATGTTTCAATATCGACAAGGGAATTAATATCATCTACTTTCGTACCTGCTATATTTAAATGTTTCACATGCGTGATACCACTGATTGACCTTATTTTTGTTTCAGATAAGTCTATTTCATCAGTACCGTTTAATTGAGAAATGTCATCCAAATCGTAGCAATCCGATAAAGTGATACTTTTTAACGGTTCCGTGAAATTTTTGAGGCCAGTTTTATTGATCCTAGCCTCGGATACGAGGACATGTTGGGAATATCTCAAATTAGATATATCGACAGCATCTAATTGCTCGGGGTTTTGTACGTATCTATTAGTATACGAGTATCTAATGCTTACGACTTCAACTCCGAGAAAACTGTCAGGAATCGTTCCTTCATCTGTAACATCGTAGATAATCTCCTTGCATGCTGAAATTGCTCTAAAATCATATAATCTGTATCGAAATGATACTGATTTGTTGTTAAATGCAGCCGTCAAATTTCTTCTTATATTCCAATCAACATCCATCGAATTGATCCACGTAAAGTTTCTCCAACAGAACATTTCTTTGCGCCAAGATGAAAATGATAAACGGTCAGTAATCTCATATTTCTCGCAATTAAGGAAATACTTAGTATCACTACTAATTTTCTGTTCGTCATACTTGCATAATAACACAATTCTCCTCAACTCTACGCCGACATCACCATCTAGGTTACACAATCTAAGAGCAATAGGAACACTTAAATATTCAAATATTTGACACCATATTTCAACAGGTAACGCGTTAATATCCATCTTTTTCTACAAAGTGTAGTAGAATATACAGTAAAATAATTCAAATTTTATAATTAAATTGAATTTATATCGTAATAATTTCTTATAACCATGCAAGCACGAAGCGCGAACGACAAGATGCCTAAAAAGTATTTAAATGTGGTTATAAACTATCAATATGGAGGATTTTCTGTGTCTAACCGAGGACTTAAATATATGCAGGAGTTGGCTAGGAAGGATGGAGTGTTATCTGAAAGAGAGATCAAGTCTCGTTATCGTTACGCCGGGAGATATCTTTGTCGTCATGATAAATATTTAGTTCAAGCAGTCAGGGATCTCGGGAAGAAATGCAATGGTATGTGTGCTACGTTATGTATCGAGCAAATCGAATACAAATACAAACATAAATACTACTGTGCTGATTTCAATGATGGTTATGAAGAATTGAGAATTGATCGATCTAGCGAGGATCCAAAGAATATATTCTGTAAAAAGATGTATGCTTTACCCGACCCTGGAACGATGACTCTTGAAGAATGCAGAGCCAAACTACTTGAAATCTATGCTTTGAAGGAAGAATATCTTATTGAAGAACCGGAATCAGAAGATGAATCGGATGATGATCCAGACGCAGGAACCGATACTGAATATACATTTGGCGAAGATAACGATGAAGAAGATGATGATGAAGACGATATCAGCAGTGATGACGAAAGCTACGCAAGTGAAAATGACGATGATTAAAGAAGACAAAGATCAAAGCGAAACATGTTGGTTTGTATTAACTAGTTAACAAAAAAATATTATGAAATTATGATAAAAACAAAAAAAAATTATGAAATAAAATTATAAAATAAAATTATGATGAAAATAAAATTATGAAATAAAATTATAAAAAAAAGTTAACAAGTTAGTACGAGCTAACATTTTTTTATTCATTTTTTTATTCATTATAATATATTTTTATTCTATTGGAATTTTGTTTGCTCTCTAATATTGGTCTAACTACAATGTTCTCGCATTTTGCTAATATGTTTTCCTTAATATAATCAAAATCATATTCATACCCACACGTAATCACCTGGCATAATTCTTGTCCTGTTAATATCTCTCGATAAGTTCCACCACGATAACAATGTATAAGTTTATTTTCTTTTAAATTCTTAATATAATCATAAAATTTTAATATTTTAGATTCTATTTCATCATATTTAACTTGTTGTTTTTTTAATATGATGCATGCACAAACGTCCGTATAAAATTGTTCTCCTCCATAAATATTTACTTTTTGAATTGTTATCCGATCACCAAATTCATGTCTAATATAATTGAGTATATCGTCGGGATTAGATGGTTCATTTGGTAAAATAAAACTAATTATTTTAGACTCTGAGTCACCCTTAATAAAATCAGGAATATAATAGTTTAACGCATTATAAATTATAGTTTTAACATCTTCAGACAACATATTTCCTCGTTTTTAGGATATTATTTTAGGATATTATTATAGGATATATTACTTTAGGTATATGTTAATCTTAATAATAATTCAATTTTTTGTATGATAAAAAATTAACGATTCAATGGGTATCGTTGTATACCTTCTATATAAACCTCAAATGGTTGAAGTATAACAGATCCATCTTCTTCGGTAATAACTCTGCAATACCCGATATTATCCTCATATCTTATGTTTCCTTGTTCTCTGATTAAAACATTCATTGTCTTTCTATAATCGGCGTAATCTTTAGCAACTACTACGCTATTCATCCCTTTTTGTTTTATTATATTTTCTTTATTATATTTATTATATTTATAATAAATTCAAATTTTATTCGAAGCGGTAACTGCTAAATTTCCAGTCAAACTTACAAATCTCTTTATTTTTTATATTTTGAGAATATTCAAATTTTATATGATCTTCGTGGATTTGTATAGCATATATTGAATCGAAATATTTATCTTCCTCTTTAATATATACTTCATCTGTTAATTTTTTCATATTACAACAATAATCATATTTATACATTGCACATTCAACTTTACTACACTCAATGATACTACCATATTCATCAAAACTAGATAAGTGAACTTGATCTTCATCTTGGCATCCGTCATGTTCGTCTTGACCTCCGCCACCTTCGTATTGATCTTCGCCATGTTCACAAGCATTTATCATATTTACAAATTCATCTGTGTCGAAATCAATTCCTAATTCTAAGATTTTAATTTCTTCTTCTGAAATGTGAACTATCATAGATATAGATTTATCAACAATACCTCGTATGATGTTAATGTATACACATATATTATTATCTTCCATTATATCATAAAATTCGTTTATTTTTTCGTTTATTTTCACTTTGAGGTTGTTAAGTTCTTCTTTAAGATCTATTTTCATCTGCGAGCAATCAAGTTTAATTCTAATGCCACATTTGTGCGAAAATATTATGTAATTTTTGTTAATTACTAGTTTAGACATCCATATATATATTTTTGTATATTATTTCAAATCAATTAAAAAATTGAATTATTTTCAAGTTAAGCTTGGGTAAAAACGATATTTGAACCCCAAAATCAAATATCTCATCTACGGATGACAAGTGACTTTTGTGATCAACTTTCCTCGGAGAAATCTGGGTAAGAGAGAACTGGTAATAAAGTTACATATAATAAATCAAGCGGAATGGTAACTGATGTAGTATACTGCCATCATTTCGTGGGTTTGTCTTATATTAGGCAAATCCAAATTTTTTTTATATTTTTTATAAATCCAAGAGGGTTTACACTCTTGTTATCGTAAATATTACTTCGTCCATAGTAGTAGTACCGGCGCTATTATTTATTTTAATAAAGAATGTATAATTATGTGACGTTGATACTCAATACATTAGTATTGGAATCATTATTAACTAATGGAACATTGTAACCTAATGATGGTGCATCAATCACCAATTTACTATCACTTTTTATAACTCGTTTACTCATCGTATATATCTAGTTTTAATAAAAAAATGTTTCACACAATTAATCCGTTTCCGCAATATATAAGAATTCATATTTGTTCACGTATCGCAACAAAACTTTAAACATACAACCATTAGTTCCGCTAGATATCGTAAATTTTTTATATTTCAAATGAATGTTATCACCTTTGTAAATTGCTTTCAATGTATAATAATAATCATCATCTTCTTTGCTTATTCTTTCACTACGCTCATGACCTTTGTTTATATGAATTTTCATTAATTCAACTAAGCCAAGTATTTCATTAACACTAAAATTCACTACAAATTTTGAATCTTCATATTCAATACATGTTAGACCCGGATTAATTGCATCTAATTCCATGATTTTTCCTGAAGAGAGAAATATATGCTTGGTATTTAAAAAAATCAATTTTATTTTTGAAGGAAATCATTTTCGTATTTTTGATTAATTAGATTACAACTGTGAACTGATTTTAAGAAATGATAATTTTCTTCGTTATCTGCCATTCCAAGATACATTGTTATCAATTCAGCTAATTCAAGTTTAACGTTGAAACAAGTCGCAATTTTAAGAGCATTATATTCGATAAGACTTGATTCCATATTGATTATTATCTAATGATATATATCTAAAAAAATCAATTTAATTAAATAGTTTTTTAACTGCTGATATGAAATCAAGTGCGGGTATTTTCAATGATACCTCTACTAATATTTTTTTCTCGGGAAGATAACAAATGGCATCATATTTTATTGTGATATATTGATCTTGGCATTCCGATATTCTGAGTGAGTATATTGTATCATTTTCTATGATACTTACGTCCCCTGCAAATCCACCCTTGTGTGTTAAGTACATACAATGTGATAAGAAACCTCTGCATTTTTCATCAAAGTAGAATTTTGTCGGTAAGCAAATATCGTCATACTCGAAACAAATTTTGGAATTTTCTGAAAGTTTACAAACGAACATTATTCCCGGTGAGTAAGTAAGATTAATGAATATAAAAAAATCAATTTATTTAGCTTATTATTTTACATATAACCTTATCCATAGCATAATATAAAGTGTATTTTTTGTTAATATCAGGTGAAACGTGGTACATTTCAGAATAAATAGATCCATCATAGTTAAATTCTCTGCATATTGGACCATCTTTTATAGGTCGGCATAACTGGCCTTGCCAATAATGTCTCAATAATTTTATATTTCCGTTATACCAATAATGAAGAGTTGCAGGCTTATTATACGTACCTCTATCCGACTTACCATCAATACAATACATAATACATTTTACTATCCTCGTTACATTTGGATTCACTGTATTTACTTTTTTGTTTACACTAGATAACCGAGTAGTTTGGTGAACAGAGTGAATAGGATAAATAGGGTAAACAGGGTAAACGGGGTAGTATTCGATGAGTGCAGGAAAATCAATGTTATGTAATTTACAATCTTTTCTAAACTCGACTGTATTTTGAGTTATTTTAGGTCCTTTTATTAGTTCAACGAATGATGCTTTCCATCGCAACATGTCTCCCCGACTCTAGGGATTATGCGTAATAAAACTCAAATTAAAATTGAATTATGTTATACCTTTCTTATATTTGTACCTTCGTACCCTTTTCAAGAGAAAAACTATGAATAGTAAAACTGTATTAAGGAACAAATCTGATGCAATTGAAGAACTCAAAAATATACAACTGAGACGCAGAAGTGCACTGGCAATGTTGGAGAAATTCGAAGATATATCTTGCAAACCGAGCATTATTCTTGATGAAATAAAAGCGTTAATTGAGGATATAGATAACTACAACAAAGATACACAATTCTTAGTCCGATTCGTTCAATCTATAGGAAAAAATTAATTTTTTCATGAAATTGTTGTTAGTTTACGTTCATGTATAAATACTCTTATAATAGAACTATGATTGTCAAGAGCTCCAATAGTCAAATTAAACATCAAACCAGTATCGACTAGGCTTAAATTTTCTCGTTGCAGATGCTCCTGGATTACTTTGTACATTGTATTGGCGTTTTTATTCGGTGCTTCTATTGACCAAGATAAATTCGAACCCACATTATTTACATTAAGCGCTCCCAGGTCACGATTATAAATAATATTACCTTCTTTGATTCCTTCAATTACACGTTTTGTAAATTGTGTTCTTATTAAATTAACAAGAGCATTATCAGAAGTTACCAATTCATTATGTCCACTTGTAGTAAAAATACCAGAACATCGACTTATACCATCCGAGGTATTATTGAAATAGCCTTCTAACATAATATAATTCTTATTTGGGTATACTTTTTCCAATAACGTACTTATATATACACGAGGATTACTGGCATCATCTGCCAATATTAATGGAAAAGTAACGGATATATATTTAGATGATATCAATGTCTCACTCATAACTTTGTTGAAACAATATAATAAAGATTTTTCATTAAATTCTTGATTGGTCATTATTTATTATCAAATTTTACACAAAAATGTTATAAAATATAGTATATAAAATTCAATTTTTTCATGCATACTATTTTGATTTATAATTTATCTAAGAATATACTTATAACCAAACTATTCTCGTCTACTGTTTCAAGTGATGATCTAAGTACTAAGCCAGTATCAACAATATTAGCGTTTGCTTTATAAAGATAGTTTAATAAAGCTAAATATTTATGATTCATATTCATCTTAGGCGCTACAACACACCAAGATAAGCGTGTGTCAATATTTTTTAGGTTTACTATTCCGATATGTTTGCTTCTAATTATATTTCCTTTTGCTATTCCTTTCAATACTTTGTTAATGAATTGTTTTTTTGCAATATTTATTAAAGCTGTATCAGATGTTACTATATCGCCAATTTTATTGGTTGTAACAAAACAAGAACACCTACTTATATCATCCGGGGTTACTGTAACATATCCATCAATCATACTATAATTTTTATCAGGATACAACTTGGTTATTAGTTGATTTATATATTCACGAGGACTCGGTGTAACTAGATCTACTAGGATTAACGGAAATGTTACGTATACATACTTAGATGCTATTGTTATATTTTTCAAAGCTTTATTAAAATTATAAGAAAATGATTTCTCATTAAATTCTTGATCAGCTAACATTATAGTCGATGTTTATATGATATTCTAATTAGATAATTCAAATTAAATTGAAATTCCAAGTTTACAAACTATTTCCTTAAGATGGTATCCGTTACGGTTTGGAGATACTTGTTTTTACAATGTATTAAATCGTAATATTTTTTTGTAAAAAAATCAATTTTTTAGATTTACGCTGAACACTCTGCGCAAACCCTTCCTAGCTGAGGTTTTATTCCTCACTCGACTATTTGTTTCTATATCATATCCCAGCTGATAAGGGATACATACTCTGCGAAACGTGCTGTCACACACTGTTGATATTTCTGCGAAACGTGCTGTCACACACGACTTGACATATTCACATAATGACTTCAACATCTTTAAGCTCATCCAAACCTTCTAAATCTTTACAACCGCGTAATATCAATGTTTTCACTTTCGTGAAAATACTGACATCTCTTACACGAGTGTTGCTTAGATTTAACCAGTCTGCATTAACCAAAGCGTCGAAATTATTAACCATCCAACAATTTTCTAGATTAAGACGTTTAACACCCGTAAGATTACTGACATCAGCAATATTAGTATATGCTAAATCCAAATCTTCGACATCATCGAGGTACCGAGCAGAACTCAGTTGCGAATAAGACAAATCAACCTTTCTTGCATCTTTGAAATATGCAAGATGACGTTCCTTTAAATTCCAACAATTTGTAATCCTAATACTTTTTACATTCTTATTAATGAACTCCAAACTACTAAAATCAACAGAATCGAAAGCATTTTCAATACATATATTCTCTGCTTGTAACAGGTTATATATATCTAGTTTCTTTCTTTTGAACAAACCATTCCCCATCAAACCATCCATTCCCAACATCATCATATTATTAACAGGCATATCACTAAAACTCAACGTAACGTTTGGAACGTTAGAAAAGTGTTTTGATAACTTCTTAATCTCCGGGCTATTAAATATAACTTCTTTACACTCTGAAATTACACTATAATCGCTCAATTTCACCGCAAACGTAACCTTCTTGTTTTTAAACAATCCAATTAAATTTGCTCGCACATTCCATTCATCTCCATGACTCACATCCCAACACAAATCCCTCCAGTAAAACATCCTGCGTATCCAAGTCCTCGGATCGAGTTCACATCGTATATCATAATGACCACAATTATAGAAATATTGAGTACTTTTGTACACATTTTGTTTCGCATTGGGATATTCACACATCGATATTATTCGTCTAAATTCTTTACATACTCTACTAACAGCAACAGCATCAACAATATCCAAATATCCAAAGATATTATACCACATTTCAATAGGCAAAATACTTAAATCCATGTCACAAATCTTACGCAATTAACAATCAAAAGGCAAAGCAAACAGTTATAGCGTAAGAAATTATGGCCAATAATATTCAATTTTTCACTGCTCGTTATGTTGTACATTTTGTTACGTGACGTGCTTGGCTAGGGGGGTAAAAAAATTGAATATTAACAAGGAACTATCTTATCACCACGATGAATTCGCTCGTAGCTGATGTTGACAGAATGTTGCAAAATCTCGATAAATATTGGTGTAAAACCATTGTTTATGAGTACAATCCAGGCGAAAATGACGATGTTACACGATCTGGATTTGAGGCTCTTAGAGATAATGAATATCTCGAAGCTGGTGCAATTTTCGTATCCAACGGTGTATATAAGTTTAAATTTGTACCTAGCGAGGATTGTGACTCTGGTGAAGGATGTATTTATCGGTGTGACAACTGCACAGATACTGATCCTGAACTTATTCCAACTGGTGATGAGGAAACTGATTATTTCGAAGAAGTCTACAATTTCGACCATTGTGGGCTTTGTGAGGCTTGTCGTCTCAATGAATTTAAAAAGCTGTTACGCCGGGATATCATCAAAGCAGCTGCGTGGAGTGTTCCTGGTTACGATGACCACAATTGTATCTTCTGTGATAAAGCAGCAGTGCTTTCTGATGTTCCTAGAGATCATACAGATAAAAGAACTTTTGCTTGTAATGCTCATATGAATACAAGTTACGTTAATAAATCAGCAGAACAATCTCTCAAATGTTACCTCGAAACTCAACATAAAGAAGGGTTAAAAAAATACCAACTTCTCATGAATTTCTTGCAATGTCCGTTACCTAAGGTAATCGATATTCTAAAAGATTCTAAGGGTAATGTGGTTCTCGCTACTTTAAAAGAGGATTAATTCTCTTAGTATTGATTTAAATTCCTTTCTTATTTCGTTTAAATTTTTTATCTTATCGTCATTGGTTTGTAAATATTTTACAACCTTATGTTGTTCCTGGATAGGCAATAATTCTACCCAGACTCGGTTATATTCATCTATCAAATTTTTATAACCCATTATATCAGTCAATGCATAATTCAGATAATATACGAGATACTCAGGCATAATTATATCATGGTCAATTACTTCGATATATTTACCAGTTATGTTAGCTTTTAATATTTCTACGTTAAACCTTGCATTATCTTTTATATTGATTAGTTCGTTTAGCTGTACTGTGTTTGTATTCGATTGTCTCAATTCGTTACACAGAGTAGACGATTGTCTCAATTCGTTGCGCAGAGTAGACGATTGTCTCAATTCATCACGCAAATAACGTTGATTAGATTCAAATAATTTACTAATTTCTTCGCTTACCGATACGATGCCCAAGTCATATATTCTTTTTATAATTTTTAATAATTTGTATTGTTTATCAATAGGTGGGAGGTTGTTGATATTAATGTTATTTATAAAATCTATTGTGAGATGTTCTAATTCGAACGTTTGCATACCACCACTGGAGGTTTTAAGTAATGAACTATTTAGTATAAGATAATAATATAAGAATTCTAAATCAACTGTGTCACGATCTTTTACTTCAAATGTCATATTACTATCATCATATAATTTAACACTATAAGCGTATTTAGTTCTATCAATATATTGTACGAATGGTTTATCGTATTTGTTGAATACTAAGAACTCATCAGGTGTTTCTAAGTTACTAGGAATATCATCAAAATGCTCAATTAATTCAGATAGCTTCATTTTTTTAAATTTAAAATATGTATATTTTTAATTGTGAGAAATTCAAATTTATATAAATTTGAATAATTACACATCATTTTATTGAAAATAATGAATCCAATTAATACTGAGTTAGTTTATTCGTATATCAATTATATTGATGATCCAAATTGTTTACCTACTACTTTATTATCAGTAATACCTCAATCATGGTATGACAAATTTTCTAAATGTTATAATTCCTGTCCATTTGAGTGTATAAGTGGAGAATTATTATTAATGTGGGAAGATGGTAAATTAGAACCCAATATCATAGAGTTTGCTACAGCATTACTTTACAAGCTCCTCAGTGTTACTGATTTAAAAAATATGGGTGTAGATAAATATCCAGAAAATCATATGTTTTTATATCTTATAAACCCAGGATTGTTTCCAATATATGAATTCTTAAATGGTGTGTTCAAAATTTCAAACGTGTACGTTAATATCGATATAAGTATAATCTATCATAAATATGGATACGAATTTACCAAGTTAGTGATTGAAAAAGAAGTACCAATTATTTACGGATTTAAATGTTTGATAAGTGAAGTTTGTAAAAATAACGATATTATTACATTTCGATATTTAACTAGTGGTTGTATAGAATTTAATAATTACGATAGGGTGAGAATATTTTATAGGTATCCTGATGTCGGAGCATTTACATACGCATGTGCCAACGGTAATATGGAAATGATCAATTTACTCCTAAATAGATCTCGTGATGTAATAGAAGAATCCATTAAACCTAGCGCCAATTGCAATCTTGTATATGGATTAAATGCTGGAATGCAGAACCAAAACCAAAACAAATACAGTCCTATAATTGTAGCGTGTATAAAAAACCAATTAGAAGTATTCAATTTACTCGTTTCGTACATTCCTAAATATCAGATGATGCGTATAAATTTATCTGGGTTTAACTTGGCAAATTTGGCAATATTGTCAATGAACGAGGATCTGGTCGAATATATAATGAAAACTTACGATCTTAAAATTGACGATAAATTTATTTACAAGATATGCTCAAATTGTACGCTTGATATATTTGTATTCGCATTAAGATATTTTGACCAGGTTGATACCCAGGAATTATTGAAAGTTGCTCGTGATAATATTCCCATATCTGAATATATACTACATCACAGCGAAAATCTTACTAATTTATCTACTAATTTCCTCACTAATTTATCTCCAAGGTTATTCTTTGATTTGATGTTATCAAAATCTATATTAGTTCAAAAAGAAGTATTCAAAAATAACTCGCATTACTTTGATGGTATAAATCAAATTACTTATGAGATAGAACCTGGAAATTATAATTATTATACTATGACTCCTGAATTCGTTAAGGATGTTATTAAAAATATCAATGAAACTGATGAACGAATAACTATCGTCATATATAAACCTGATAAGTACCACCGATTTGACCTCGATCGTGAAGATTATGATTCTGAAGATGAATTCGAAGAAGTTCTCGAAAAAGAGGATCTCGAAGAAAAAGAAAAATTTGTTGTAATATTCCGGGTTAATAATAAATACATAATTGGACATAGTCATGATTATTATTGTAAATCAGATTTCTTAGATACTCTCAGAATTTTGGATATACCAAAAAATAATGATCTCATCGAAACATGGGCAATTGAATTTGTGGAAGCTAAGAATCGAACAATTTACTTATCATGATGTATAATAGAGGGTTTGTACTAGAACTTTTCCGTCACCTTCCATAAATTTAAGAGCATTATCCATAATTAGTTTGTTATTATCAGATATTTTTTCTTTCTTAATGGTGCCATTATATATTACATCTTTATCCTTGTGCGTAGATGCTAACATGGCCATCAAACTATACATTACGTGAGTAGGGAGATTACCATCAGGAATTATATCATCAGGAATTATATCATCAGGAGCCGCATTACTAGGAGCTGCATTATCAGGAGAATTGCTCTCATCTTCTTTCATAATTAACTCTATATATAAGGAATCTATATCTGTATCATTTTTTAATCTGATGAACAACGCTACAATATTATCTTTATTATATAGTTCTCGGCAATCATAATATGGTTCCTTATATTCAAGATTTGCTTCTAATTCTTCTACCGATTCTGGGTTAACATATTTATTCCTATCTATGAACATATAATAAACTTCATCGTTATGAACTCCCAAAACATTGACAAATTCCATTCCTAATATATGATATATTATTTTAAAATTCAAATTAATATTACAAAATTGAATAATTATACGATATATTCTTCCTATGGCAATCATTGGATAAAAGCGTTCTTGTAATGGATATATTGAATAAGGGTTTGGTTAATAGTTATCACACATACGTGACTAACGTATTTGAAAGCAACAATTGGAATGAACAACTTTTGTTTAATTACTCTTCACCTAATGTACCCCAGAAATGGTATGAAGTGTTTATCAGAGATTATCCTAATTATGATCAATCCGAACGTATTATAAACAAGCTATCCGAATACATTGCGAATGATAAATTAGAACCTAATATGATGGAATTTGTTGCCGCAATACTTTGTTACAATATTGAACGTACTAACAAAAATTATCAATTGTTCAGACCTGAATTTGTTAGATATGGTTTCGGAGGCTTGGTAAGTACAAAACTATTTCCGATAGCTATTTTCTTGCATGAAAGATTTGCTAATATGCATGAGTATTTTCACAGAGTACGCATCAGTAAAATATATTATGGGTATGGACGTGAATTTGCTAAATTTGTTATAGAAAGTAACATCCCTATACACCATGATATAAATATGTTGATGTGTGAGGCTTGCAAGAAAGATGATATCATTATGTTTCGATATTTGGTCTCCAAGTACGATAATTTAATTATACCCGAAACTACTGATGATTGTGCTGATGTCAAAGCATTCACATATGCATGCAGTCATGGTAACATCGAAATCGTTAACTATTACCTGGGGAAATGTAAGAATGTTATAGAAGAACCTATCAATACATACGCAGCTAGACATACGCTGTATGGAATATACGAACATTCTACTACTTATTATGGACCTATTATTGTAGCGTGTATGAGAAATCAAATAGAAGTGTTAGATTTACTCTTCCCATATCTTGATGAACTTAAAATAAGACGTATCGGCATAGGTGCATTTAATTTGGCCACATTAGCAATTGCATCAACCAACGGGAACTTAGTTACCCGATTAACAAAAACATACAAACTTAAAATTAATCATGATTTTATTTACGCTATTAGTAAGACTTGTACCCTTGATACATTTATATTCGCTCTTAAATATTCAAACATTAATGATATTCTTAAATTATTCGTAGAATCTCGCGACAATATTTCAGTCTCGGAGTATCTGATTAAAAACTATGATAACAAATTTCTTGACAATTTGAAGTCTGCTACGTTCTTCGAATTAATGTTATCAAAATCGGTACTCGTTCAAAAAGAAGTATTCAAGAGAAATCCACATTACTTACAAGATGTAACCCTGGGAACAAATGAAATATTAAGTGAAACGGTTTATAATACTTACGCTACTAATTATACGTTATGCAAAGATATAATCCAAAATATTAACGAACAAGACGATCGGATAACGATAATTATAGACATTTTACATGAAGATGAAGATTATGAATTTGATAATGATTTCATTTTGATATTCCGAGTCAATGATAAATTTCTAATTGGATATGATGGCGACTATTACAAACAAACATTACATACTTCTCTCCGAGTATTAGACGTTCCAAAAAATAAAAGTCTTATTAATGCCTGGACAAATGAATTCTCGTCAATAATATAAATTTTGAACGAGAAATGATCCTTCACCTTCCATAACTTTAAGAGTTTTATCCGTAATTATTTTAGTACTTTCAGATATTTTTTTCTTTTTTAATAACATCATTTTCCAATAAATTCGCATCTACATGAGTCGATGCTAACATAAACATTAACGTATATATTACATATCTAAGAGGTATATCATCGGATTTATTGGAAACTAAGTCTATGGAATCGAATTAGTCATTTTTAACTCTAATAAACAATGCATTATAATACGGTTGTTTTAAACTAAGTTTAAATTCTAACGAATCCGGATCAACACGTTCCGTTTTATCCAAGAATATACAAAATATTTCGTTATTACGAGTTTTCAAAATATTGACTAATTACATATTATACTCTTAACTTACGTATAAGCTATATGTAAATAAATTATAATTATTATTTAATTAACTTGTCATTTTCCCAATATTCTTCGCTTAAAATGTCACCATTCCTATCATAAACTCTACGTGCTGGTCCTTCCTCGATAGGTCTATGAAATTTACTATGTTTGTAATATGTTTCGAGATGAATTTTACCATTAGGATAATATTTTGTAATAGAAGGTCCTTGTTTATATGGTCTATATAACCTACCTTCATTATAATACCATTCGCCTTCAATAGTTCCATCTGGGTAATATTCTATAATAGCAGGTCCTTTTTTACAATTTCTATGTATTTTATGTTTAACTCTGTATTCCTCGCGTTTAATATTGCCATTGGAATAATAATCAACCGAAGTAAGACCGTCATTGGGAGGTATGTAATCAGGATCTATAATGTAATAACGTGTGTGGCTTTTAATACCGTTAGAATAATAACTTATGATTAAATTTCCGTCTAATCTAACGCCCTTATCGTAAACAAGATAACGCTCATTTTCAATATTTCCATCTTGGTAATATTCTATTTTAACAGGTTCTTCTTTATCTGATTTTATTAACGAAGGAGGTATACATGATACCCCATTAACATAATATTGTTCGTTTTTAATGTTACCATCTGGGTAATACCCTATAATAGCAGGTCCATCAAGTCTATGTAATAGACCATTCACATGATAGCATTGATGATTAAAATCAAGTATCTCATTGCATATGTAAGCAGGTCCATCAAGTCTATGTAATAGACCATTAATATAGTAATATTCGCTGCTAATTCTTCCATCGCGAGCATAACCCAACAGTGCAGGCCTATCTTTTAATTTCCCGTTGCCATTTGATATGTCACATGGTGGTCTGTGTTTCACGCCTTCGAACATATATTCTATTAATTGAACTTTGCCGATACTATTTCCTGAGGTATAATATTTTATACGAGCAGGGAATTCTATATTATGCAATTTACCATTTTTACGGAATTCCACTATACCATCCTTAGATGCTTCGGGTCTGCTCATAGCAAATATTAATTCGCTTTTCCATTGCGTTATGTTCATATTACGATTTGGAAATAATTTCAATATAAATATTTCAATATATAAAAAATCAAATTAAATTATACTCTTTCTTATTTATCTCATCTTTTTCGTAATGTAACGAATAAATAGGATCATTATAGTAATACTTTAAAATAACATGTCCTCCTTCTTCTTGGAGGGGTTTATGTAACGTACCATTATCGTAATATTTTATTGTTCTTATTCTAATTTTTTTCCTCTTTCATAATTCCTCCATAATAAGGAGAATAATATTCTATTAAAGCAAGGAATTCTACATTAAGAAATAGACTATTTTTGAGAAATCGAACAACATTATTAAATACCTGTGGTCTTTTGAAAGCAAATATAATATCTTCCTTCCATTTTTTAACAACAACATCTAGTTTATCAACATCTATTATATCTATATTCATTTTGTTTATCTTTTTAATATTACATCTCTTTAAATATTTATATTTTTTTTAAAAAAAATCAAATTAGTTTTCTGAAGTTTTACTTCGAAATCTTGATATGTTCTATATGTATTGGTTCATCATTTTCTATCATATCTCCTATAACTAAAGCGAGATATTTGAAACGGTAAGGTATTTCTCTTTTCACTAGTTTGAGTTCATCATTTTCTATTACTAGGATATCCTTCTCACCACCAGTTCGTCTCAGCATAAGCATCAATCCTAATACCATCATCTCATTGCTGCTCCTTAATATATCAATATCTAAAACATCCATACGAAAATTAGATAACTCGTTTTCTCCAATATCAACGGATAATAAAACTAAATTTTTACCATAATTACTTAATAAGAATTTATGATAATCTTCGTTCATATTTATAAATATACCGTAGTATACGTTATGTCTGCTACCAAGTATTACACCCAATTCCATTTCATAAAAATTATAATAACAATGTTATTATATACAGGAATTCAATTTAAAATACATAATGTGAATATCGTCACGTTAATTAACAAACATATTGAAATGAAACATCACTCACGTTGTATATTAATATAAAATACTAATTCAATTTCTCATATATTTGATTTTCGACTAACATAAGTTTCATATTATTAAGAAAATGTTTCACAAAATATGGATTATTACACTTAGATTTGATTCTTTTACCATTGCACCAAAACTCTTCACTTAGTATCTTATTTCCATTAACAATCAATACTGCTGGCTCATTATTATCTTTATGTATCAATCTGTTCTTTAAATAAATTTTACAGTTGATATCTTCAATTCTAGGTTCCACACTTGTAATATCAATTTCACTCAAAGAATTTCCTAATTTAGAAAGTCTGACTATGTAGCGACAATTATATGTCCCAAATAAATCATGATTATATCTATAATATTCTGTATATTTGTTGTTAGTAGTTTGATTATTAATGGGTTGTTCATAGTATGGTGTATAATATTTTACATCATTTATTTCACCATCATATTTACAAGTTATAATTGTTCCATTATTTATGATGTATTCTGTGGCTAGGTCGCCGTTATAATTAAGAACAAGTTGTTCATACATTTCTTTTTTATGATTACTTTGTATTATATTTAAAATATAATAAAAAAGATTACATTCTGTTATATATTTCTAATATTTTTTGTATTACATCTTCGATCATATTCTTATTAGATATTAATAAATCCGATAAGTTTAATTTCTCATATAAAATATTATAAGTATCATAGAAATACAAAGAATCACATTTATATGTAATGTTACCATTTTCGCTTTGTATCTCGTAACTTTGCGTATCATTATTTATGTTGTTTTTTATTCTTTGTAACAATTTTAAATCATATTTATTAACTAGGGTGTTAAAAGTATATTCTATAAATTCGGTTTTGTGAGTAATTGATAACGAATATAAATCATTACCAATCTCTTGTAAATCGCAATCCAAACGGTTGTTCATTTTTATATCTTCTCTGAAGAAATTATACATTATTGTTACAGAAATTCATATTTATTGTAAATTTAAAATCTTTTCTATATTGTTACCGTGATTGATTGATTTAATAAAATTTGTCTTCCACATACGTTCAGTATTTGGAATATTGCTCCAACTTTCAAGCCGTATTGCCAATGTTTTTGAATATGAAAGTTCTTTATTTAACAAGAATTTGATATGTCGATTAACCATAGATTTTGTATAATGAGTATTATTTTTGAATACTGAATCCATAATGTTCTCATGTAGTAATAGATTAAACATTTTTGTATAATTTTTCATAATGCTAAGTTCTATATATGATATTTTAATTATAGTATCTACATATTTAGAAGCAGTTTCTATGTGATATTCATAGATACTATTTGTTTTAAGTACATTAACAATATTTTCTATGGGAATACCGAGTATTATAAATCTATCCAAAATCAAATTAAATGTCTCATTACAACCCGTATTCAAAATAAAATCTTCGTATAATTTCACATTGTCTTTGATGTGATCATCTAAATGATTTATGTTGCTCAGCAGTACTGAATATAATAATTTGTTTTCTTCATAACTTTTCCAAAGTCGGCAAAATTTATGACATCCTTTCATGAGACAACTAAATGATGTTTGGGTGAGTCTTGTTATTCTATCATTATTTTTATCGTAATATTTCAACAAAACATATGGAATAATTTCAAGTAATATATTGAATAACTTATAATTTATCTTTATGTCCATTTTGTATCCTATAATATGTCGCATTACATCATCCAATCTTTGTATATTATCGGGACGTATATTATCAACCATGTAATCTATCATTTCTTGTCCTATAATGCTATATATTCGCATAAAACACATATTATTAATATTAAAACCACCATAAGGAAGTATCACGAAACGTTTATAATTATTTTTTACATATTCTACGTCACCGCAATAATCAACCTTAAATATAAATTTTTCTATATCTTCTCTACTGGGGATAGACATCTTTTTAATATATCATATTACAAAAAATTATAAAAAATCAAATTATATAGTTCAACCAATCATATCTATCATCAAAGTGTAAACCTTTTCTTATATGGGTGTTATAATTCCGAGATAATATCAACAAACTATCATGATATTTAAATAAGCTGATAATATTATATTTCCAAGCTATGACACCGAGTTGTTCATTAGTTTTACCTTTACCCGATGGTATATGTTTTAACACAGGTAAGCATACTCTTATTTGTTTGAAATCCAGGAGATATTTAAACTGACCGGGGTTATTTAATATAATAATTCCCTCACCTCCATTCATTTCTAGGGAACCTGAATACTCTACAAATAAAACAGGTACTTTTGTATAAAGATTTGTGAATTTTTGTATAGGTAACGTGTCTAATATATTTTGTGGTATATGAAAATATGATCCATCATGTATTCCTCCATATAGTGTATATTTTAATAATTTTAACATGTCGAAGGTTAATTTGTCATTGTTGTAGTATATTATTTCATCATGATACGCAGAGTAAGTAATTCGCAATTTTATTTTAAGAATAGTGTCCGCTTTACAAATCATTTTGCATATATCTGTTTTATCTCCTACTAAATAACATGGCATCATTCTGTCAAATAATTTGGAACTATAAGTTAACATATATTTTCTGTAATCTTCCAGATGTTCTTTCTTATATCCGGGTAAATGTTTTATATTACTCGATACGAATTTACCAATATCCTTTATTTTAAATTCCATAAAATATTTATATTTTTGAAGAGGATCATAACCAACGTAATATGCCATTATATGTGCAAATGTTGAGTAATTAACTGTCAGAGGTTCGTTAAATCTAATCAAGTACCTCAGCAGGATAGAAGGAACATCTTTTATTATAATATCCAATATTACTTGGTGCATTTTGAAATAAATTCCTCGATATATTAACGAAACGATAATCGGAATTACAACGTTGCTTCTGTTTTCTGCCAATTTGATTAGCCCGGATATACTTAATTTCTCGTAAATATCAATTAGTCGATCCTTCATTGATTCATTAATATTTCTGTTATATGATAATTCAAAGTAGTATTGAGATATAGCACAATCTAATTCATCGTATTCACTCATGGTTCCTAGAAATATAGTTAAATTAAATTCATTTTTTTAAGGAAAATGTGAATTCTTTCAGGTATTCGCCATTATCCCAATATTCTTCTCGTTCAATTAACCCACGTTCTGTATACCAAATCCTCGCGGGCAATAGGTGTTGTCCTCCTGGTGAGAAGTATTTACAACCCTCGTTTACATATGCTTTGTATCTTAAATTGCCTAATTTATCATAAAAACACATCGCAGGCAAATATTGGATATTATTGTTATAATCGCATTCAACGATTAAGCTTTGTAATTTATAGTTATGTGGTAATTCTTTTTCTTCTTTTAATAACACAGACACATCATAATTATCATGCTCGAATGTACCCCATAATTTATAAGCAATTGTTCCTGATTTGTAATAAAATATTAATCTAGGAGCATCTTTTCTATATTTGTATAATACTTTTTTATTACCAGTACCGTAATATACTATATCCGTCGGGATTTCGTATTGGTTAAAGAATTCTTTTGTTTTACATTTAGAGATGATATCTCCTCTTAACGAGAGAGAATGTATAGTAAGGCATGTATGATTTGCGTTTTGGTGTTCTATTGTACGTTTTTTAACTCGAAAAGGAAATTGCATCATTTCGATAAACTTTGATTTCCAATTTTTAATAGACCATTCGATAATCATTATTATTTGTAAATATCTTATTATAATATTATTATTCAAATTTATAATACCACTCATTTAAAAAATTAAATCTTAAAAGCTAGAAATTAGATTTCCTACGTTACGTAACACATCATCTTTAGTATCCTTAGCATGTTCATCGAGATAATTTAGAATTGAATCGAGAATATGCGCACCTTGATCGTTCTCATTAACTACCTGGGTTCCATCTTCTAACGTTTTGAATGGATAGAATACATTATGAATGACTAATCCTTCCGCGTCTTCTTGGTATAATCTAAGAACAATATTATGGGTATATTCTTGTAACGTAATCAACGCATAAATTCTTGTCTTCCATTTGGCTGCCTGACTAGGAAACCATGGTGGGGATAATGATACCATTTCGTAATGCCGACCAAAATCTCCACCAGCCATAATTGAAAGAGAATCATCAACATCTTCTAAAGCATGTCTGCACATAACATCCTCGTAAATTTTAGGCAAATTACTACAATGAATCGGGAACTCTCTAGACATATTATTTTAGTATATTTAGTATTATTTAAAATTCAATTTTTTAATGAACTCAGTTTTAAAAAAATTGATAATCTGGATTAGTTGTTATATATTTTAGGTACGAGAGTAATGTCATTTGAAACTTTACGAGAAGCTTTGGATAAACTTGATAGCTACTATAAAAAAGAAATAGTGTACCTATTCGATCATATTACAGTAGAAGTACATAATAACGAAGATGATTTGGAATATCTTCGAAGGACAATATCGTTGAACAAAATATTCGGTTATTATGTAGACCAATCTGATTGTAACCTGGAAAACGGTAAGTTTACGTTTATATTCAATTTGTTAGATGAAATTTGGCCTTCTACTTTGGATCAATTTAAAAGATCCAAGTTAAACAGAATGTCATTCCCAGAATGGAGATGTATATGGGGTTGTGGATTATATACAATTAAAAAATCAGAAAGAGTATTTGAAGATATGGATACATGGTTATGCAATGTATGTAAAAAACATTTCTCTTCCGAATTTGAGAAAAAAGAAACTTACGATAAGTACTTAGCTATAACCGAGGAAAATAATAAAAAAGAAATAGAGGATTTGATAAAATTCTGTAATAACCCGTTACCCCTGGAATACACTATAAGATTGGATACAGAACGATCAGTTGTTTTTAAATTCAGTGAGTGTATATGATTTTTTATCAAATTATTAATAGTAAATAATAAGAGTACCATCTCCACCTTTATGAGGTTGTCTATTTTGACCCAAGATATTACAATTATATCCTGCACCTGATCCGAAATATCCAGAACATTCGAGGTTGCTAATACATTCATATCCGTAAGGTGCATGCGAGCCACATACTTGTGGTACATCAAAATAACACGGATCTGTAACACCGGAATGATAAGCAATTTTGTTGTAATGCTCTTCCGTATAGTAATCATACTCGTCGTTATAATAAATGTAAATGTCTTCATAAGATGGTACGTAAGAATGAGCACCTCTTAGATTGAATACAGGTAGCAGATTATAATCGTAGAATACTGAATCACCTCCATTTTCACCAACATAATTCTCAGCAATTTGTGTTTGCGAAGGCGACTGCGAAGGCAAAAGCGTAGGCAAAGTCAAGCATACTCCTCCTGAACCTAAACCGAAGTAATATGTCAACATTAATGTTTCTAATTTGAATTTGACGTATGCCCCGGAGTTACCTGGGCAATACAATACTGTTCCATTTTTATAATAAGTAGTAGTTGATCCGCTACCCGCACTCCACATTTCAATAATAACAGAATCTTGGTATCCATAATCAAACGGAGTTAATTCATAAAATCCAGGTTTATCATAAATATCCATAGTGATTTGAGTTGATAAGATAATGAAACATAATAAGACTAAAATAATCTTCATATTTTCTTGATGTTAAGAGTATCAATAAATAGTATCAATAAATGGTATTAATAAATGGTATTAATAAAGGAAGGGTATATAAATAATGAATATATAATTTCAATTAAAATTGATTATTAATGATTGTAAAATATAATATTACCCAAGGGAAAAAAAATGGATATCAAAATTGTTAATGGGGATAATATTACTATTACATATGATATTTGGGGTGAGATTAAATTCAAACATCCTAAAATGCCAACCCTATTAGATGAAGTACTTAAATCCATAGTAAATGATAACAAGATTGATAGAGAAGTATGCGTATATCAAGATGATAATTCAAGAACCTTCTTAACTTTTAAATATGACGGCAACGTAGATCATCGTTATATTAATTGTGGTTATTCAATTGAATCATATGGTTTCTGTATTCATAATGTTGATATGGAACTTTACACTGCTGAATTTGTATGTATGATTTGTGATATTCTTGGTTACGATCGAGGCGATTATGTTTAATTATTTTTTGTTATTAACCTACATTGGAAAGGATTAAATTAAATTTGAATTTTACATCATAAACAACTATAATTACACCCTAATTCTTCGGAAAGTAATGGATATTTTTGTCGATAGATTAGAAGGGAATGTGTCTTCTTTAAGTGTTGATTCATGGTTATATGATGGAGGACCGATAAAGTTTAATATGAGAAATTTCGATCTTATAAAAAATTTACGAGAAACACGCAACCAAGTTGGTTCTTACGAATATAGGGTTAGTACAGGAGAGTTAAATAAGGCAACATATAGGATAATAATAACCAATGAGCACATTCATATTGATTTTAAGTATGAGATTTGTAAAGACGCAAGACGGGAAACAATAACCGAAATTAAACTAAAATTTACTAGAGATTATTATCCCGATTTAATAAAAGAATGATACTAATTTGCTTATTTAATCTATCGTAATTTGGATTCTCTTATTAGAATTATCCGGTTCTTCTCTTTTTCTCTTTTTTTGTTTTTCAATATGTTTTTTAATAAGTTTTATTATATCTGGATTATTAATATCACGATGTAATTCACACCAAAATGGTTTGCATCCTTGGTATCCATACGTTGGTTTCTTTTTACAATCTAAACATGTTTTCTTATTAAAATAAACCATACCTTCCGATCTATGCGAGTAACATGTCTTACCTTCTTTTTCATTAGGATAATTATAATAAGCAATACCCATGCAATCCGCAACATCACAATGAATACTGCCAATTTTATGTGTTTTGTTTACCATACCTTCTAATCTGTGAGTTCTGCAATGTGTATAATGTTTATCAGTTCTGTTGCGGTATGCCGCTTTGAAATTACATCCTTGAAATGTACACTTACATTTTGATAAAGATACCATACCTTCCAATTTATGATCATAACAATACAATTTCTTAGTTTCACCAGGGTAATTAAATGATGCACAAGTGTTACAATTTTCATACGAACATATAATTCCTTTCAAACGTATCATACCTTCCAATTTATGTTCGTCACAATACAATTTCTTAGTTTCGCCTGGATGATTGAATGATGCTAATATGTTACAATTTTTATGTGAACATATGGCACCATTTAAATTAACCATACCTTCTAATTTGTGCCTAACACAATATAATTTCTTAGTTTCGCCTGGATAATTAAATGATGCGAATACGTCACAATTAACGTTTATACATACAGCATCACCTAAATTTACCATGCCTTCCAATTTATGCTTATAACAATACAATTTCTTGTTTTCACCTGGGTTACTGTAAAATGCTTGTTTGTTACAATTTAAACATATATGCTTATTCAAACGTACCATATTTTCTAATTTATGATTACCACAATATAGTTTCTTAGTTTCGCCTGGATAATTAAATGATGCACTGGTGTTACAATTATCATGTATACATATTGCAACATTTGAGTTTATCATGCCTTCCAATTTATGTTCGTTGCAATATAATCTCTTAGTTTCACCTTTGTAATTAAATGAGGCATATTTGTTACAATTATCATGTATACATATAGAATTGTTTAAATGTACCATCCCACCCAATCTATGTTTACTACAATATAATTTCTTAGTTTCGCCGGGGTAATTAAATGATGCAAATTTGTCACATCCTTCTATTAAGCATTCCGACCTATTCAAACTTACCATCCCATCCAATTTGTGGTTGTAACAATATAATCTCTTAGTTTCGCCGGGGTAATTAAATGATGCAAATTTATTACACCCCTCTATTAAACATATGTACCCATTCAAGCATACCATACCTTCTAATTTATGCTTACTACAATATAATTTCTTAGTTTCACCAGGGTAATTGAATGATGCAAATTTGTCACATTCTTCGTTTAAACATACCTTACACGGCTTAAAATGAGAAGCATTTTGTGCGTGCTTTTCTTCCCCACTAAGCGATGTTAATTGTTTCAATTTACTATTATTAGGTTGTTGAAAAGCCATTTGATGGTTGTAGGTTGTAGACATATTATATTAAAAATTCATATATTTTTCAAAGTGAATATTGTTAATTATAATGGAAAAAATTGAATAATATTACGTTTATTTCTTTGCAACAACCATGGATCCTAGATACGAAGCTTTATACAATATAATCGCTGACTACAAAATCATAGACGAAACCCCTCAAATTCAGTACAATTTCTTCGGTACGTGGGCTATGAAACACTTTAGTGACGTATGTACCCTCGGAGACAAACATATCCAGGAACTTCTCAATGAGGTATGGGATCTGAAAATGAAGGTTATCGACATGGAAGACATCCAATGTAATGATGAAGATCATTGCAGGATGGTGGAGTACATTTTGGATGCGTATAATGATAGGTTTTGCAAAGGTAAATTCCCTAAACCCAATTGGGCAAGTTAAATACAGTGTTTTCTTTCCATATTTTCATCATATTTTCATCATATTTTTTATATAACAAAAAATGAATTATTATAAACAGTATTTCTATTGCCAAATATGGAAAACATGTTATTTTACAAAGTAAGAGAAGCTTGGGGTAAACGAGTAACTTATACTTATGATAATACTCGAAATGGAGTATACCGTCGAGGATATCATGTATTAGAAAATAATGATTTTATTGATGGGAAAGATACTCTGCTGGGCAACGGGAAATACGAGTTTACCTTCTTACCAAGCGAGGAATATGTATCCGGTGAGGCTCGGTGTTACACATGTGACAAATGTAATGACCGAAAAGGTTGCCTTAATTGTCAATATAAGGACTTCGTGCTTCGTTTGTCAATCCAATTGAATGAATCTAAGTTATGGATCGATCCAAGTTATGACGATCATAGATGCATTTTGCACTGTAATGAAATGGCCGTTGATTTTGACAAAAAAAGAGACCCATTGGATAAGAATACTTTGTTGTGTGAAACTCACATTAACAAGCTTCTCTTGAAAACTACAAAAGAATACATTAATGACAAGCGGTCATATCATGTGACAAGATATGAAGAAATCATGAAATTTCTTAGAAACCCGGTACCCAGGGAAACGAAGATATTACATGACTCGGATAACAATGTCGTCATTGCCAGGTTAATTTCAGGTGTTTAACCGCTGCTTGTTTCCGAGGGTGGGGGATAAAAAAATTGATTTTTTTTCGCATTAAGTTCTTCGACAAACATACCACAGGTGAAGAAACTTTTAACGAAGTAAATTGTTTGATTAGCGACCATGGCGAATAACGTGAACCAAAGCGAAGTACGAAATGTTGCGACCCCAGTGAAAACTGCTAGAAAAAATACGAACAAAATTGCAAAACCACCAAAACCCCAAAAGTTAGAAAGGTCTAAGAAAAAGTGTTCTTATCCTGGATGTTATGAAAAGATTTTAGCGTGCCGATATGAATTGGGGGAAACCACATGCCATATTCACGATGAAATCCTTATGACGTTCAGAAAACTGTATTCTCAAGACGTTTCGCCCAGATGTAATCATTACAGATGTGCGGAATTTCCGAAATACTTAGATACGAATACCAATCTTAGATACTGCAATAAACACAAACCAGACGGGCTCAAACTCTTTATTAGATTCCCATATCCTAACGAAGTAAGAGGTTGTTCAGTAATGAACTGCACTTCAAGTTATGAATGTTCTAATATAGACGAACGCACAGGTCTAGTATACTGTGCATTGGACTCTCCTAAAACTTGCTTGCATCTTGAATACGAAGAATTTAAGAAGTGCGGTAGTGTTATGTGTGATAGAATAATCCCCAAAGATTTGATCGACAAGTACTGTAAGTTGCACCAACCCGATACTCAATCGTCAGTCGTAATGGCTGGTTGTTGTTTCTCGTGTAGTAAAACTGCTGTATATGGCGTAAGAATTGGAGGAGATGCACTCTATTGCATTGATCACAAAGTGGAAGGAATGGTGTGTGTTGATGGCAGCGCCCCGAAGGTTGATGTAGCTCCCCAAGAGCTTATTGAATGTTTCCCCATAACATCAATAATTATTCAAGATAGCCATAGCGCACCATCTGAGCTTTCTGAACTACTGTTAGGTAGTGAAGAAAAGGATGATGATGTGATATGTATATCTAACAGTAATATATCAATTAACGAAGGCGAAAGGGCTTCTAAGTTTCAAAAATTAGAAGCTGCTCTGACGGATGAGGAATTGGAGGTGATGCGTTTTGAGAATATTTTCGACGGTGAGTTTAACGAATATTTGATGACGACGAGATACCAGTGACAGCTGGTGAAAAAATTGTCAGATATGGATATCTTAAAAAATCCACGGGTGCATACTCGGCCACTTATAAGTAATTAGGACGGAATTGAGAGAAATTTGGTAGCTGTACGGTAATTAATTCGAAAGTGCTTCGGATTAAATTGTATATAGTATTTAATAATACAGTTATTGGGTTTCTTGATAGGGAAATAGTTAAATTATGAAATGAGAATCTTGCGCACTTTAATTAGTAGTAAGGTTAGGGCGATATGCACTTTTTTTCCTCGGATAGATTGTATGTAAAAAAGGTTCTAATTTTGAGTTAATTTAGTAATCAAATCTTTCAATAATTCGATAGCTTCATTTCGGGGTATCGTAATAGTAGTAATGGCATAACTTCGTGCATACCCTAAGTAATTCTCCGATATAAGTAACAATTCACTGTCAGCATTTGGTGGTTTATTATATACCATAGCTGTAAACGAATCGTTGAATGTTTTTATAGGTTCACTAGGATTATTATTTTCCAAATTGAAAAGAAGTTGTTCAAATAATGGCAATTTGTATCTAATATCGTTATAACATATTTTATGTTTAACATATTCGTTACAGATAACAAATGAGTGTTGTCGTATTGATTCTACTTTAAAAACCATTGTTTTATTAATTTACATAAATGATATTCAATTTTTTACTATGTATTTATATATAAAATTATACCCTTAGATTGTATAAAAAATTATTGAATATCTTCTAACTTTCTCTTTTTATTTATCATCTTTTTTATTTATCATCTTTTTTATTTATCATCTTTTTTATTTATCATCTTTTTTATTTATCATCTTTTTTATTTATCATCTTTTTTATTTATCTTTTTATTTATCTTTTTATTTCTCTTTTTATTACACATATGAATCATACCTTTCAATTTATGCTTACTGCAATATAACCTAGTTTTATCACCTAGATAATTGAAGCTAGCCAAATGATTACAATCTTCTTTTATACATATCCTATTATCCAAATATACCATGTCTTGCAATCTATGTTCAGCACAATATAATCTAATTTTATCTGCCTTATAACCATAAGTTGACCGTTTCTTACATTCATCAACCGGACATAAATCACTGGGTTTATTATCAAATATAAGTTCTGCCTCACAAACTAAAACTAGTTCTTCAAATTTAGTGATACTCATGATTTAATAAGCTTTTATTGTATTAAATTCATATTAATTTTAGTGAAAAACGATGGATCCTAGATATGAAGTATTGCACGAAATTATCGATGTTTATATGGATATAGATAAAGAACATCCTAAATACAATTGTTTTGGTACGTGGGCTATGATATATTTCGGCGACGTACGCAGTCTCGGAGATAGGTATATTCAAGAATTATTGAGAGAAGTCTTAGCCTTAAAATTAGGATTTATTGGTTCCGAAAGTATGAAATACAATGACGAAAAACATTGCGTACTTATAGAGCATATCTTAGATGCATACGAAAATAGATTCTTAGAACGCGATTACCCTGAACCTATTTGGGTAGCATAAATTGGGCAGCATAACAATTATTTTTTTAAAAATTGAATTTCACCAAAAAAATGTATATTACGACAACTTAAAAATATAATGTTTGAATTTGAATGTATAAAATACAATAACGATTCTGTCAACGTTATAATTAAGCATATCTCAGAAATTAATTATAGTTACTATACATTTAATATTAATAAATACATGATACCAATGTTAGAAAAGATATTAAAAAATTCTGAATCTAATTATATTGAGGGTGGATATATATATTATGATAATAAAGAATTATGCATAGATTTTGATATCGATGAAGGTGATGATGTGCCAGCTTTGGGTGGTTTGACGATACGTAAAAAAGAAGATATATTCAGACTGGTAAACTTAATCTTAGACGCTTTTGCGTAGTGATCTAGGATTGAATTTTTTTAATATACCTTCTACGAATTTTTTAATACGTTTGGCATTTGAGGTACCATCAATTGTTTCAGCACAATCAAGATCGGTAGTAATTATCAAAGTTCCGGAATTATAACGATACATAAACATACCAGACTTCAGTTTATCCTTATATGTTGGATTATTTAAGTTACGAGCTAATTTATGGAAAAATTTAAAGTCTTCTAATTTCAATATATGATATAAGACGTCATCAGAAATAGCACTATGAAAACAAACCACAGCATTCATATTCTTATCTAAATCCGCATAGTGATCGAATTCTTCATCACTTTCATAATTTTCGTAACCTTCAAAATACTCGTCGTCATAATGATTATCATTTTCCATTATTATTTAATTACAACAATGAAATTCAAATTTATTTGAATTTATATGATTTTAAATTCTTATATTTCTTATTATATTTAAATTCTTATAAAAATGGCTAGTTATCGTAAACATATTAAAGAACCTTGGTTACAAATGATAAAATCCGGTGAAAAAGAATACGAAGGTAGGATATACCGAGATGATTGGGCCAAAATGAAACCCGGTGACATCATAGAATTGTACAATGAAAACGAAGAATACACTGTACAAGTTATTGACAAAGTTCTAGCTCGTAATTTTGACGAGTTATATGATATACTTGGTAGCAAATTGGTACCTTATCTTGTTACGAAGGAGAATTTCATGATTCTTGAGCCTAATAGAAATCAAGTTCAAGAAGAATATGAACAAATATTCAATATGACTAAGGAAGAGATTGCGATCACCGGGGTAGTTGGAATTCACATTAAGCCGATTTAAAGTTTATCACTTTTTACAAAAAATATTATCTAGAATCATATAATTTGACTATTTTTTCTGCTAATTCTCGGATATATTCTTTATCGCGCGAAGCTGCACAGGTGTAATATTTAGTTAATCTAACATCTATTTCAAATATTCCTTCGCGATATGAATATTGAAAAGTATCTGAACGTATAGTGTCATTGTATTTCTCGCCTTCTGACGAGAAGCTATCTAGGTTTAATAATAATCTACGAAAGAAATCAATATGCTCAGATTCCAACACATTGCGAAAAATATTAACCGATACAGGATCGTGTAAATAAAATTTAACATTTTTATTTTCGTCTAATTCCAGATAATAGTCAAAGTAAGTTTCATCATCTTCATCATATTCATATTCATCTTCATTTTTAAAATCAGGATTCATTCTGGTATGTATTGTTCAATGTAAATTCAACTTTATTAAGTATACGTTTTATATTAGGCTACTTTCAATCAATTCGGATCTAATTTGCACATATCTCAGTTTGGGATTACTAACGATTTTCTGCATAGCTTCTGATATATAATTACTTTCGTTATCTATTAATTCGGCTAAATTTAATAAAGTGTGCGTGTTTATATTACCACATTTATCTGGTGCCCTAAGAATTTCTTTTTGGATTCTTTGTAAAGCCTTTACCACCCATACAGTGCCCAATCTATGGCGAACTTCAAAAGGATTATTATAATATGTGTTCATAAATGTTTTGTAAAGATTATATAATTCATCATTTAATTCACAAGAACCTCGAATAAAGCGAGAATTCGGATCTATAGATTTTATGAAATTTTTAAACGATCCAATATGATAATTGCCTAACAATAATACTACGTTTTTACAACCATGAGATAAAATCTCATTAAATTTTATTAACATATTATAATCCATTAAAGTACCATTTATTTTGTAATAAACCTCCAATAAATTAGAGCCTATTGATTTTAGTTCATACATTGATATATCGCCTATTTTTTTCTTGCTTAATGTCAAGAATTGATTAATAATATCGTGTGAATATAAAATATATGTCATATGATTAGAAATATAATCATTTATTTGTTCTATATATGTTAATTCTGCATATTTTTCTTTATAAGCTTTTTCATTTCTTATATTTTCCATAATTTGCAACAAATTGTTGGTTCCGCGATATAAGCTTTGTAAATGATTTATGATATGAACAAGATTATTATACATATGCGTTTTAGCAATTATATTTGTTTCGTCGGACTTAAATAAAACATTGTTAATCATTTGAAGTTGGATTATGATATTTGAAATTTTTGAGGCATGAATGGGTATAGCATTTTTATTTTTGTTGATATCTTCTGCTAAATAATATCTTACGTCTACCTCATGGAATCTCACATTGGGCCACTCTTTCCTGCATTCTGATCTGTTATTAATGCCTTGATAACATACTCCAAATTGAATCATTGTTGATTTAATTACGGTGTCTTTATATCTTTTTAAGTTATCGTCTAAACTTATATTATCATCATCAGGTACGCTTTCGATCATAAGGTCGAATTGTTTATCTTCATGTTTTTTAAATAATGCATCTAAATAATAAGGTAAATATATAATTTTACCAGCATCAGCTTGATCATATAAGCCGTCCCTTGAAATTACATGTATGTCTCCTAATAAAATAAAATTAACGCCCAACGCATCAGATTTTAATATATCCAAATGTTTAATACCTGTTATATGCTCAATATTATCTAAATTTATATCATTAGGACGTATATTTTTTCTAGCGAATGTCTTTTCGTCATATGTTGTATAATCACCCATTGTAAACACTATATATATTTGTTAAATTTTATTAGTACAATAAAATTAATAATATTAAGTAGTTATATTAAAATTAGTTTGTTTTACTGATATATACCCAATGAAAATGAGTTGTATTCAAATTATGCAAGATTCTATTGAGACGGCAATAACGTTGAAATTGTTTAAATCTAGGGATGAGGCTATATCTAAGCATATATTCAATTCTAAGTTGGTATCATTTCCGTTATCAAAATGTAAAAGCAGTCTTAATAATTTTAACCCAGAAAGATTGCAATCTTCCGCGACAAAAGCGTATCCTCTCTCAGAAGAGGGAGGTCGACCGAGAGGAGAAAGTGATATTAAAAGTGTTAAGCATTATCAAAAATTAATCAGAGATAAATCAGATATTCCACCAATATGGATTATGAAAAAGAATGCAAAAAAGAATGGTAAAGAAAAGAATAAGTTTATCTTACTCGACGGCGCGCACCGTATTGTAGCGAGCTATATCGAAAAACAAAAATATATACCAGCTTTTCTTATTGTTTAGTATTATTAATTATTAAATTAAATAGTAATTATTTTCTAAAGTATATATAACAATGCCTCCTTGTCCTAAATGCGGATGTAGTGGTTTTCATGGAAATGCGTGCATTTATAATCGACCAATATTGAATTCAACACCAAGTCATATAGTACGAGGAAATGCTTATAATAAAAAATAATAAATTCTCAACACGTTAGTTATCATGCGTTTATTGAATCCCTTTTTATAACATTATAATAATTACAGATTTTTTTATCATATTGATTACCATCAAATACCAAGCTTGATATTCAATAGAACCATTTTTATAATATATAATACAAGCTGGTTTATCATTATCTCTATGAAGTTTACCATTTTTATACCAATGTTGATATTCTATTGAACCATCTTCGTAATATCCAATACAACTTGCTTCATCGTTGTCTCTGTGACATTGTTGTTTATCATTCATATATTTAATACTACGAAGCGTATCATTAATATAAGTTTTCTCGATAAAATTCTTAATTATAATTGTTTTGTTATTCATATCAAAATCTAACTTTATATTTTATATATTGTATTTTTATTATTTGGTTATATTTATATATTTGTACGTTAAATGCACATTTTGCCACTTTTAATATTATTACTATTAATAATAATCGTATGTATTGTTATTATTGTAATTAATAAAAAAACAAATAAAAATATATATGGAGGAAAACAAAATGAAACAAAGCCAGTAATAATATTATTTAATGGTTTTGCTTCATCACCCGCTTTCTGGAATTATGCTTATAATGGAACATCTAAATTAAAAAAGTTAAATTTTGTAGAACATTTAAACAATATAGGAGATGTGTATAAAGTAGAATTTCCATTTTTCAATTTGAATTATTACATACCGCATCCCGATCCGAAAGAAGATAAGAAGTGGTACAATATAATGAAAAATTATTCAACATACAATCCTAATATTAATTTTCATATTGAAGATTTAGATTATAAAAATATATGCGTAAAAACGAATACTGATATTATTAAAAAATTTGGTAAGAATAGAAAAATAATAGTTATCGGCCATTCATATGGAGGACCTTTAGCATTATTGTATTCTAAACTATTTAAAGTCCATTGTTGTGTAGTATTAGATTCGGCACCCTATGTACTAAACTTTTACAAAAAACATGATAATAATGAACTTAAAAAAGAAATTGCGACGTATAATAATGATATCGAATTACAAAAATTATTAAAGTCGCTTAAAAAAAGTACTGATGATAACAAAACAAGGGAAATTGGTGATAAAATATTCAAACTAATAGAATATAAATCTTCTCAAGATAGAATTAAATATTACGATGATGTATTACATGTACCTACAATATTTGTGACCTCAATCAACGATGATACCGAAGAACGTAATATATTCAATAAACAATGCAAAGATCATTTCGAAAATGATCCTAATCTGATTGAATACAAACTTTTTAAAAATAAACCACATTTCTTATGGTGGGATCAAAAAACTTCTAATTATATAATAAACAAAATACAAACATCACTTAAAAAATTGAATTAATAATATTTAATTAATAATACTTTAGTTATTAGTATAATGGATACTAAAGATTATTTAATACATCCAGATGAATACAAATTATTTAACATTTATTCCAATGATAGAAAAGAATATGTTCCTGATGAAGAAATAATATCTGAGTTTGAATGTGATTGGTGTTTATGTTTAGCAATGTGTATCCACAAAAAATATGGTTATCCTCTAGCTTATATCGAATTATCACCATCTTATGGATGGGGAATGTTATCTACTGATATTTTTCACGTGGTTGTTAAAATTTCTGAAAATAAATATTTAGATATAACAGGGTTTCAAACAGAAGAACAACTTATTAAAAAATATGAAAATTTACTAAATACTAATATTCACATAACACATGAATTTGTTGATAAACTAGATTATGAATACAAAGGAGAATTCAATATTGATGAAGTTGTTGATAAGTTAATCAAATTATATCTTTTTTTAAGAAATATATAATTTGAATATATACCAGTCATTTATATATGATGGAAAATGAAACTAGAAATTACGCATATGATTTAAAAGATGTTATACTTGGTAATTTTCAATATGCATGGGATCAAGAACAATTATGGGAAATAGCTAAGAATAAGAAAGTATTCAAAATTGATTTGCGAGATGTAAAACATTGGATATACTATCCCTGTTGGTCGGAAAATGATTGCTATTTATCAATATTTCAAGTTTTATTACAAAAAGATAAATTTCCTGATCATATTGATAGAATAAATAAAGCTGATACTAAATATCCATTAATTGTTACGGAAGATCCTTTTGATAAATTTGGTACCATACTTGACGGTAATCATCGATTCGCTAAATTAATACAACAACGTAAGAAAAAAATAAAAATAATTTATTTTACTCGAAAAGAATTAGATAAACTTAAAATATTATTGTAATTTCATTAATATTTAAATTGTTATCAATTTAATATTAGGAGTGAATATATTTTCTTTATGAGGATAATCTATACCTATTTCATCAAAATCAACCATAATATTTTCTTTATCACATTCATATTTTTTACATAAAATTTTATCTGATTCTAAATTTACATAATAAGATATTGATTTATATTCTTCTTCATCATCTTCTATGTATTCTATAATATCACAACAATAATAATTATTTTCTTTTGGTGGATACCTATACAATAGATGTATATTTGCTAAAATTAAACATAGTGTATTCATATCTTCAAAATGTTTTTCATTTATATTAAGCAATTCAGTATAATAGTTAACCAAATTATAAGCTTTAATACAATTATCTTTTTGATAAAATTTATGCTTCCAATGTTCTTCTGGAAGATTTTTTAATTCTTTTCCATATAAATAATTCTGACATAATTCGTTTAAATCAATTAAATCCTCATTAACGTACCCTGTAGTTGTAAATATATTACCGAATTGGCCTTCATATATTCTTGTAGTTATTAATCCATTTGTATTATTTTTATCACACATAATAAAATATATCTGTACATACCTTTTATCTAAATAATATAAGTAATATGGTAAATAAAGATTTTTTCGATCTAACTTAATAGAATTTGGGAAAAATCCGTTAGTTTTGTTATAACAATCATAATAATTATCCCACATTAAAGTTTCAAAAATATCTTTAAAAACATAATCCTCAAACTCACAATCTAACGTTATATCGAGTAATTCTTCAACTTTTTGTTTGTAATCCATTTTTATATAATTATATATTATAAAAAATTCAAATTTATAAACTATTATATAACGCAAAGTACTTGGGTGCGTTTTCCTCAATACCTTTATATCCGTATGCTTTAATAAAATATTCAATTATATTAAGTTCACCAGTATTTGCACGTAATGGTATAATCTTGATGTAATTATGATATTTAAATATCCATTCAAAATTTTGATCGATACATTGCGATATGATATCGAATATTAAAGGTTCGTTTATATCCCTAGAGAATGATTTTTCCCGTTTTGATAATTCAATCGGATTAGCCGATGACAATAATTCTAGCATCTTGGAGTTAATTATTACGTTACGCAAGAGCCCGGAGAGTAGATAAAATTGCTCATTAGGAAATAAAATACGACAAATTACGGGTATTATGAAAACTGATGAAATTTCACATTCATGAACGTAACACCACCATTCAGGATATAAATTAGATTTAGCTTTTTCTATTAATTGACAACGTAATTCATAATCTTCTCTTACATGTTCAATTATTTTTGGAGTCTTACTCGGATACTCCGTATTCGGATTTTGGCATGGAGATAAATAAGGCAATGACAAGTCTTTGACAAGTTCCCATCGTTGATTCGGATCAGTAGTATTCTCCAACGCTTTCAATAATTCAGGATTACCTCTAAACCAATCTGTACTAGGACGAACTAAAAATACTTCTTCTAATGCATATCGGTGACCATCTTGAAAAAATTTATAGCTTTAGCAAAATCCTCACTAGTAAAATGATAAAAATGCATACCTGATATGTAATATTCTTATAAGAATCAAATTTAATTTGAATTTAATAACGTTGTTTTTATAACCCTCATCCGAGAAGAGAATGTCCAATAATGTTCAGGAATTGAAGAAAATATGCGAATGCGGAGGTACTGAACAAGATGTCAAATATTGGATGTCAATGATAACTAATATCAACGCATTACCGTATGGTACTTTGGCAAACTTGTACAATATGGTGGGACAAAAATTTTTCGACATATTAATCGAAAAATATCCGAGGCATGCCGCTAGATTGGCGGTATATCTAACCTATAAAAATATATCATTCTGTATTACACCAACGTTATTCGAGGTAATATGTAGATATGAAGATCATTTTATCATATTAAGAAATGAAAACTTCATACCTGATAATAATCAATTTAAGCGATTATTAGGATGCATTTATACAACATCCCCATATAACGAAAAAGAATATCATTATTTTTATGACTACTTTAAAAGAAATGAGGATATCGTAAAACAATATTCACATATCAAACGTTTTCTAAAGTTTATAATCGTAGTCACTGATAAGAAACTATTCAAGTATCTTATTAACGTTTTAATATCTGCTGATTTTCCACTTATTAAGTTGAGTAGCGTGATACTTAAACGTTGGAATAATACTGATTATTTTCCTAATGTGCATAATCTAGCTCTGCTAGTTTGTTATAGAACATTTAATATTGTTATACGTAGGCTTCATTTATTACAAAACATCGAGTATACTAAATTTGTATTAACTCAGAATAGTCACATAACAAATAATCGTAAGTGCATAATACCAACAAACGCAAAGTTGCTAGATTATAAGATTTCTAAATCATGGGTACGTCAACATCCCAATTGGTTTTTAGAAGTAATGCAAGTTGATACGATAGAGAAAGTATTGATAAAAAATTGGAAACTTGATATGATAAGAATGTTAAACTACCAATCCAATCTCGAGAAATTAATAAGATAATTTTTTTATTATTTAACATATTATTCAATATTATTATTTAACATCATTATTTGCATATAATAAATTTATCGTATTGATCTGTCTTGTACGAAATAAAATGTACATGTAATTTTACCTTCCGGACTATATTTTATAAAAGCAGGTCCCTCATCAGGATCTCTGTGTCTTTTTCCGTTAACATAATATTCTTCAGCCGCAATATTTCCGTTAGTGTAATATAATAATGAAGCAGGCCCACCAATCCTATGTTCTTTACCTTTATTACGATATATAATATTTATCACTTGTCCTTTACTACCATAATGTATTTCAGCAGGAAATTCTACATTATGTAATTTTCCATTTTTGCGAAATTTCACGGATTCTAAAGTTACTTTTTGTCTTTCAGGTCTATTAAATGCAAATAACATTCGTTTTTTCCATTTCTTTATCATTATGGATTAGTTAATTTGTTAAAAGAATTCAATTTTTGGTTAATATTAAGATTATTATTTGGTTCCAAATTAATATAATATCTAAAAAAAATATAAATGTTTACGAGAATTCACAAATAACCTATCATTAGTCCATCACAAAAGCACCCAATTACCTCGGTATTAGCTGATGGTACGGATTCTTTGTAAACATCGTGATTATAACAGATGTATAACTTTTTTACTTTCGAGAAAATAGCCAAATCTTTAACGTTACAACACATGACGTCTAAGATTTCGACTTCGGCAACAGGCGTGAAATCAGTAATCTTAAGACATCTGTATAATCTTAAATTACGAACTTTTCTCAAATTGGTAATATCGGTAATGTCAGTTTCGCTTATATTTAGTTCTTCAATATTATCCAAATACTCGGTTGACGTGATTAAAGTACAACTCAAATTCAAGTATATCAAATCTTTGAACAAAATCAGATGTTCGTTATAAACGTTGTGGCATTTTGATAAACCGAGGCGCTCAATAATACCGAATTCATTTGAGAATGTACTAAAATCAAGATACTTCCACGAGTTAACGAATCTGACGCTCCTTGATTTTCTCAGATAAATCATATTATAATTATCATACCTACCTATTTCATCTTCATTTATGCGATCCAAATGACGATCATCAATATATAGGAACTCTATAGTAACAAGCTCGGTACCTTCCAATGCTTCCGGGAAACACAGAGACTCAACGTTTTCAAGTATAACTTCATAACAACCTGAAATTAAGCTATAGTCAAACATAGTTTCTAATTGAATACCATCGTTCCGATATTTAAGTATTTTTACAGATTTGTTTCTCATAAGTTCATTAAATCTTAGTCTCATATTACTAAGATGTTCGCTCAATTTATTATCATCATCAAACTCATTTATGTTGACCCATTGTATCGGATCAAAATAAACTCTGATATCATACTCACCACAATTCAATAAATGTCGTGTATTATAGTCAATGTATTGCCTAAAATGGGGATAACGACACAATGTAACCAACTCACGGAAATATTCGCTCGCATCACATACATTTATCACACTATCGGAATCTAGGTATTCGAAAATGTGACACCAAATTTCAGCAGGTAAAAGATCCATATTTCTTCAAGATCGGCACAAAGAATTTAACGTAAATTTATTCAAATTTTATTCTAGGTAATTTTGTTAAAAAATCAAATACATTAATCAGTTTGCATAAAGTCATCAAAAGGAACAACTAGTTTAACTTTACTTATAGTAGGACGATGATCAATTGTACTTTCTACAGAGTAAATAATTGTTACTTCATCGTCAATCGCGGAATACATCAATCCTAAAGTAGCAGATCCATGTTTACTATTCTTATCATACTCATAAAGCTCTTCATTTTCTATTTCTCGCAATGCATTTATAAATAGATCCTTAATTTCGATTTCGTGGAACCGAGTTTCGATTTCTATATTCTTGTATTTTATAGTTGCGTACTTGTTACCATCATGCACAACCCTGAGGAGTGGTGCCATTATTATATATCTTTTTTAGGATAAAAAATCAAATTTTTAATTACTGTGAAGGAAGTTCAGTTTTAATTAATACATTGTTAGTATAATATTTCAAGAGAAATGGTTTGTTGTCAGCATATAAAATATGAGCAGGTTCATTCTCTCTATGTTTAATTAATTTACCCTCGGAATCGGGTACTTCCCAGATTTCTTCTAAGAGATATTTACCAGATACATCGAAAATTTGTTGTGTTGGAAACTTATCTTCGTTGGTATGATGATATACTCGCTTAGTGATAGCGCCTAAGTGATTATATTCAACGGATTGTACAACATTATTTTGAAGTTTATTTGGTTCACTAATATACCACACTTTTTTCCATACATGATGAACAGGTTCCTTCTTGTAATAAATCGCACAAGGATCTGTCATTGTGGGAAAGTTAACATATTCGCCGTTGATAACAAACTTTTCTTCCTCAACTAAGTCACTTTTAATAAAATACTGAACCTTGGTTGGTTTACCTTTATATAAACGTTGTTTAGCATTATTAGATCACAATTGTATACGTAACATACCTGCACAATAAGTCTCACATTCAGGTAAACCATCTTCTCTATATTCTTCCTTACCTTTTCTCCAAAATTTGAATGCAATGTTACCAGTTTTCTCATAAGTGATATCGGATGCTTCTCCGTTGATACTAGTTTCTGAATTGGTATTCTTATCAATAGTTACCCAAGAATGAACTCTACCATCTTCATAATAATAATATTTGGTCTCGTAACCTTCTTCACTCATCGCAGAACAAGTTATAATATAATTTAGTTATAACTTAAATTCAATTTTTATTTCATTTCAAAAAATTGAATTTTACATAATTATATTGGTATATCGGGATGGCTGAAATTACATCGTGGGAAGGATACGAACAATATTTTAACGAGTTGATCGCGGTTGCAGAATGTTATAAGAAATGTTCTGATTTGAATAAAAGTGACCCCGATAATATGTATTTTGACAATGTTTTAACTTCAACAAGATGTATCAAAACCCAATCACGTACTTATAATATAATTGGAGAAAGTCTGCTTAGAATTAAGGAATTACAAAATCTTTTAGTACATGAATTCGGATTCAATTGGATGTTTGTTTATAATGAGTGGTCCTCTATCACAAACAGTAATTAATCTAAGAGGTAATATTTTTTACCTTCGAGTTGATTTCGAATCATTTTCATCGTAGTAATATCCCTATTATTAAAATTATCAAACCTGTGAAGTATTTCAATATCATCATTTTTATGTATATTGATACATCTACTATTTACAGACATTATTATAAAATTTTGTAATTTAAAAACTAATATATAAACATGAATAAATATCAAATAAGTAATGAATATAATTTCTCAAAACAACCGATACAAAATGGAGATATAGCAATAGAAAATGTTACATCATTAACGGGAGTATATAATTTGGATATATTGAAGTCGGATGCGTTAAATTGTATATTTTTCTTATTTGGAGATTTGCATACATTAACAAAGGGAACATTTCATGATGCTAATAATGAGACTTTATATTTGCCATTATATTTGGATGCATTATTTAAAAAACATTCGGATAAACAATTTGATTTTATATTAGAAGTTGCACCTTATAACAGTGACCAAATATTACAAACCGATAACAAAAATTCTGTTATAGATTCAATAGTAACACAATTTAATATTTGTTATCAAGGCATTGATAATAAATTAGAATGTAGTAAAGAATGGCCTAATGTAAGATTTCATAATGTTGATTTACGAGTAGTTGTCAATAAATATTCAGATTATGAGAAATATACTTTTGTGCATATCATACAAGTATTAACTTTTAGATTTAATGAATTGGATAAATTAATGAATGATTTACCAAATGATACATCTAAAGAAAATCTTGATTTAACATTCGGAATCTTAGAAAATGATATAGAAAATATGCGAACTTTATTGGAAAATAATGGTAAATATGTATTTGATTTGATACATGATGACGATAAATTTTATACATACAGAAAGTTAGATTATATGAAGAAAATAAACGAGTATATTAGAAATTATATGATGCTTGAATATGCATTTAATAAAATTTTTACTAGCGCAAAAAAACTAAAAAATAAAAAAAATAAAGTGTATTACGAAATATTCTGCTTACTCGGTAAAACAAAACAAACTACTTTAAATTTACTCATATTGTTTGTAGATTATTATATGTTAATAAGAATAATGAAAATATTATCTTACGGAGGTAAAAATATCATAATATTGGAAGGTGAAAATCATATCAAAAATGTTAAAAATTTTATTAAAACCATAGATTCCGATTCAAAATTTATTGTGGGAAATTGTGAAGTAGATGACTTTTTATATGATGGTTTGAAAAAACTTATAAAGTCTGATAACAATATAAATATGCCAAATATTAGATTAAATTTACGTCACGCTAATATGATGTGTGAATATTGGTTAAACAAAGAAATAAACTCTGCACAAGTACATAATATGCAAACTTTATTAGCTTCTTATGATAGTGTTAATATTGATAAAATAATAAGAATTCTATCTTTTCCATCGGGAAGAATAATAAAAATAAAATCGTCCATTATAGAAAATAACTTGATATAATTATATTAAGGTATAATATATTAAACTAATTTGAATTTACATTTATAGAAATATATAAGCTGACGAGCATAATGGAAGATAAGTCAAAAATAGTAGATTTATGTAAAGAAATTATAATGTATGATAAAAGTACACATATTATAATAAATGGTATTCCTGATGCGTTAAAGGAAAAGACTCGTAAACCTAAATTTAATCCTTTTATGGTATTGTTAGGATCAACCATTATAATATGGTTTATAACATCTATTATATCGAATTCAGATAATATTAAGAATGTTTTAATTGTATTTACACTTTATATTACATTAGGTATATTAATTATTGACAACCTAGATTCGTGGCTAAATAGCGGTGGTATTTTCGTATCCGAGTTTACTTATAAGGATTTCAGAATATCTGGAATATTTGAAAAATCAGGAAATATTATTCGCTTTAATGGACCAACATCAATTTACGAAAAAAACGACGAATTGTTATTCATTGGTAACATATATTGTGATGGCCAGGTATGCGATCTCAATTAAAATATTTTTTAGATTTTTCCTCTGGTAAGTTGTTCACTATTTTTAAGAAAATATGACACACATCCCAAGTTCTATCATACATACCTTCATCTTCTATACATACACTAGGATCAATGCCTACTGCTTGTAAATGATGATTATAATTTTTTGTTACACCAAAATACAACGGGATTACAATAGTATCATCTAATATTCCATATAAATCAGAAAGAGAAGGAATAACTGCAGGATCACAATTACAAATTTGTATAAACATAGTATTTCTTCTTTTATATTTTATATCCAATCTTATACATAATTGTATTATCGTGCTGATACCTAGCAGTTCATTTTGTATAGTATCATTTTCTGGTTGATTGCCTGGATTTTCATACAACGCAATTATATCCGATATTTCATAAGGTAACTCGAAATATTCAAGAAGTTTAATGAATGTTTCTATATCCAAATTGTAATATTTGGTATTAGGTTTTACATATTTATCTGTACTTTTAGCAGTTTCAATGAAATAATCATCAACAGGTTTGTATAATTCTTTTATACTTTTTATTTTATCTAGTGTTTCTTTGTCAAATAAATACCTAATGAGTCTAAGTTTTCTGTCTAATCTGGTTTTAATTCTCTCGTGTTTAACAATTATATTCATCTTCTCTTTAGGTTCTATATGTTCATCACTCGATGCTTTAGGTGTGCCGATTTTCTCATTAGAGCTATTATTTCTTTCTCTTATTTTGGCTTTTGTTTCTTTATTTTGTTGACGCAACCACAAAACATATTCCTTATCTTGTTCGGGAAGCAATTTAACAGAACTACCAACATTGATACTCTTACTTAAATTAATCTTACTTGAATTTATCTTACTTGAATTAATCTTATCTGAATTAATCTTATTTGAATTAATCTTATTTGAATTAATCTTATTTGAATTAATCTTATTTGAATTTATCTTAGGTACTACTTTAGAATCTGATGATTCTTGTGCGTGCATCGGTTCATATTCTGCATCATTCTCGTATTGATGATAAGGATCAGAATAAGAATTGGAATAAGTATTGGGATAATTATTAGGACAGTAGGTATTGGGATAATAAGTATTAGGATAAGGATTAGGATAATTATTAGGATAAGGATTAGGATAATTATTAGGATAATAATTGCTAGGATAATAAGGATAATTGCTCATTATTTATATAAAATAATAGATAGAATTATCAATTTTTTCCAATAAAATTTGAATTAAATTATATAAATTATAATATATTAGTAAAAAGAGTAATAATAAAAAAATGGTTGACAAAATCAAAGGTCTCGAGTATATTGAAGATTATATTACGGAAGATCAAGAGGCTGAGTTACTCGAATTTCTTGATAGTATTGAGTACGATAATACTTTAAGTAGGAAAACCAAGTCATTCGGATATCAGTATAACTATTACCAATTTAGTTATACTGAAAAGTGTGAAGAGATACCTGGTGTTTTGAGAAGTTTGGCTCCTGATTATAATCAATGCATTATAAATCATTACAAACCGGGACAAGGTATTGCGGCTCATACCGATAATACTAAAATATTTGATGATAAAATTATAATTTATTCATTGGGTAGTGATATCGAAATGGAGTTCATCGCCAAGCATGGCAGAGTTACCAAGTTGATATTGAAACGTAGATCATTATTAGTATTACAAGGTGAAGCCAGGTATGACTGGAAGCATTGCATACAAAAAAGAAAAACCGATAACGGAATTAAACGAGGCACCCGATACAGCATAACATTTAGAAATGTATTAAGCTAATCTTGGACAATATTATTAAAATATTTTTTAATTAATGAATGAGCAGGTCTGATATTTTGTAATAATTTATATTTACGGCGCAATACTTTTATTAATTTATGTTGATCTACTTTGCTGAGTATCGGTATTTTGATGCCCTTGAGGTTTCTCCAACCAAAATTACTATCATAATCGAATTCTTTGTTGAAGAAATATAGATACAAACCAAGGAACTTTGGTATAATATTTTTATCTTTTATCTTTAATGTAAATCCTGAATCACTCATAAAGAAAGGTTTATTCATAAGCAATATATGATCAGAAATTCCGCCGATATCACCATATTTATTACCATTATAAAACGAACATATTACTATATTAAATCCTGATCTATTATAAGTTTTTTGTTTATAATAAGTTTTATCATACTCTGATGTTATTAGCTTATAATCTCCGTATATCATATCAATACTATTGGTACTGTGCATGTTGCCTTCGTAAGGTTCGCATAAATTTTTTAATTTAACATAAACTGTATCGGGTTTAATATACGAATCGATAAATTGTTTAGTCATATTAAACGTAATGTCCACGAATTCTTTAGTATATATTAATCTGTCGTGTTGTTCAGTAATTTTTATGAAAGATATTATGAGACATTGTTTTTCTAAACTCGGTACTTCAATTTCGCAATCAATTGCATCTTCATATCCGAATTGATATCTATTTAGTTTATTGTATAATCCAAGATATAATATATAATAGTAAACATACTTAGTTGTCACTCCTATATCTTGGTTTACTTTTATTACATACGTATCATCAATATAAGTACCATCATTAATGTATATAATATTACCAAACACACGGCAAGTATCTTTAATCAAAGGATGAGGATTATATCTCTTATTATGTCTTAACCATAGTATATATTCAGTTCCTATTATATCCTTATAATCCGGTTTCTCCGACATAATAAATGGATCAATAATAGTGCAGATATCTTTGAACAATTGCATTTTTTGGTGAACAATTTTAAGGATGTATATTCTTGTTAAATGTTATTCAAATTAATTTATAGGAAAAAAGTTAAATAGTTACTAATTTAGTTATATCCATCTCATTCATATATTCTTCGGTATTTATATCGGCATCATAATATAGTTGTATTACTTTAACAACAAACGTGTCGTATTCTTTTATAAGTTCTTCTTTAAGTACTCGGACTAATTCATCCAATCTATCTTTGATATTAATGTCACAAACTTCATTTTTTTTGTGCTTAAACTTATCTGGGTTGAAACGGATAAATATAACTGATTTGCCTCCGATACTTCCAACTATCTCGGAGATACGTGCGCATTCACATGTCTCCGCATAGCTTCGATGTTGATGCTCGTCTACTTCAACTATAACACAATGTTTCAAAAGTTCGAAGAATATATCGGGTCTACGTTTGGAACATCCTTGTAATGGCTCCGATGAATCATAAATAAATGGAGTATCAATATTCTTACGAAGATATCGCACAACCATATATTCTTTCTTGTTACGATTCTGATTACATTCATCACAAACATAAGACGATTCAGGTTTAATATCGCAAAACTTACAAAGACGTTTGATATTAATTTCAACCGATTTAGGAGCATGATTGAGACAGAGTTTTTTATTATCGATTTCGGTAATGAACGGATTGTCACATTGGTCGCATTTCACATAGGCAACGAGATTGATAATTTCAGGATCGATAGGTTTATGATCAGAGCAGTACAAAGCTTTACCAGTAGGATACCCGAACAATGGTTTATTTTTACATTGTAAACATGATTTCTTACTCAAAGAAACCATCCCTTCTAATTTATGGGAAGCGCAATATGAAACTGTTTTGTATTTCGGATCACCAAATGTTGGCGATTTATTACATCCAGTATTCAGACATTTAACTCTCTCGCGTTTTGTATTGTTTTTATTAAGTTTCATATTATCCGATTTATGTTCAGAACAATAAGTTTTGTTCCCGTTACCATAGTAAGCAATATTGCAACAATTATCAACTTTACATATCTTCTCATTAAAATTTATCATTCCTTCTAATTTGTGTTTTGAACAATGGGTCATTTTTCTGTCAACTGGTAATCCAAAACATGGACGAGTATTGCATTCAACACATTTTTTATGTGTTGATATCATATTTGGTAATTTATGATTGACGCAATATATTGGAGTCTTAATTCCCTCGTAATTATACGTTGGTGATTTATTACAATCGGGTTCCAAGCATGTATTTTTATTTATATTAACCATCCCAGGTAATTTATGTTCGTAACAATATTTAGGAGTTAATTCATTAAAGTAATTATAATTTGCTGATTTAGTACATGACTCACAACGAATAGAAACCACATTTACCATTTCAGAATATTTATGCTGAGCGCAAAATATCCCCTTATTTTCATGTGGTAAATTAAAAAGCGGTATCTTATTACAACCTTCTTGATTACATTTATTACTTTTAATTATTATCATACCTTCTGATTTATGCTTAGAACAGTAAGCTAAGTTTATATTAATGGGTAAAACATATTTACCAGGAGTTCTACAATTTTCATATTGGCAAACTTTTTTGTTTTTTATCATATTCGGAAGTCTATGATTTTCACAATAAGTAGGTTTAGCATCATCCAAAATATTATAAGATGGCAATAAGTTACACCCATCAGTTAAACATCTCTTAGTTGCTGATCTTATCATATCATCAGTTTTATGATCTGCGCAATATAAAGACAAAGCTTCGTGTTCATAATTATAATACGCAGGTTTATCACAACTGAGACATTTCTTATAATTTAAGTTTATCATTCCTGGAAGTTTATGATTCTTACAATATAATTTCTTCTCATTTTCATAACCAAAAGTTGCTCGCTTACTACAATTCAAACAATTAATAGGCATTTTATTTGTTGTGAATATATTATGAAGTTGTTATAACTTTATTAAAAAATAAGTCAAATTTAATAATAGACTATCAATGCTCCGTCACCACCTTTTTGATATTCAACATTCATATTAGTTGGTTTAAAATTACAATATTGACCAGCTCCAGATCCCTTAACGCCGTTACAATTGTTGGTTTCATTATATTTCATTCCATACCCACCTAAATTACCAAAAGGCGAACTTGCTCCATATCCATACGATACACTTGCATAAGGATATGTATATCCCTCAGAAATATTTATGATACTATCATCAGCTCTATGATTACTTGATATCATTTTAGCGTTCTCAGAAATAAATGAAGTTCCATTGTAATACCATGCTATTCCTCCGCTCACATTGAACAATACTGAATTATCTAATAATCTGAAATTAGAATAACCACCATCGTAACCTATAATAACATTAAATTTACAATCTTGCACACCTGGTTTACTTATATAATACGGGCAAATATCACCTAAACCCAGTTGGAAATGAAATGTTTCAAAATTCATTGTGCTTATATTAGCCGCTACATAAGCTCCAGAATTTCCACCATAAGCTGTTCCATAATAACTGCTGCCACTTCCTGCACCCCATAATTGGATAAAGATGTTAGGTTTGTAATCATAATCCTCGGGAGTAAGAATATATGATCCTGCTTTGTCATATATTTTCATTTCAATTTGAAATGAAACAGCAATTAAAAACAAAACTAATAAGAGTTTCATTGTAATATGAATATATTTTAAGTAAATTCAAATTAATTTAATAATGTGCGAAATTGTTGAATCTGATTCAAAAATATCAAGAAGGTTCATAGAAGGATTACAAAAATATAATTTAACATACGATGAAGTTAAAGATTGGAAATATTGTGGTGGCCAAGGAGAAGAGAAATTGACCTTAGAAGAACAATTAGTACATAAAAAACATAGGAGTAGAATAGAATATTTTAGATTATGTTTCCCCGGTAGAGAATTGCCAATTTATAGAGATAAATGCATATGTGGCCACGACATAAAAGATAATTGTTTTATAACAAACGGTACGGATATTTTAGTTATAGGTAATTGTTGTAATAAAAGATTTATACCGAAATGTAAAAAATCATGCGAAAGATGTGGACAATTTCATAAAAATAAACTTAATAATTTGTGCAACAATTGCAGAGAAGAGGATCGAATAAAAGAAGAAGAATTAAATAAAATATGTGCAAAATGTAGCATAAATAACAGCGCTGAATATGAGACATTATGCAAGCAATGTTTAGAATTTGAAAGAAATAGACGAGAAGAGTTTTTCAGAAATCATAATAACAATAATATCGTAACAACATGTGAAAAATTGGTAAAACGGTGTAAAATTTGCGATACAGAAATAAATAAAAAATATACTATGTGTTATAAATGTAATAGTAAAAGTAAGACTGCTGAATGTGAAAAATGTGGAGTTAATATAAATACTAAATATAAGGTATGTTTTAATTGTCGCTAATAATATACAATTAAAGCTCCGTCTCCACCTTTATATAATTTAATACATGCTTGATATTCATTAACTACGCTACATCCACAACATCCACATCCTGACCCACTACCCATATAACCATCGCATTTATTACCAGTATTATGATAAGATGCATCACTAGAAGGGCCAAATGGAGATTGACCTGCTGAACATGAAGCCGAATATTGAGAACTTGGAGAAATCGTACCATTATAATATCCTATTATTATATCATCAGCCCTATGTTTAGTACTATTAACTATAGCAGGATAATTAGTTGTCATATAACCCATAGAACTCATACCACCACTAACATTTAAGAATAGTTCCTTATCTTCTGAATAAAACAAACTGTAATTTCCAGCCCCACCAACAATATTATTCCCAATACATAAACTACAATTACCTCCTTTACCAAGACTAAAGTAAAATGTTTCTTGATTTGTTGTATCAATTTTAGCATTAATATAAGCTCCTGAATTACCTCCTGATGCATATATCGCACCTTGTCCGTTGTTTATATATGTTTTAGATGAACCTGAGCCAGCACCCCATAATTCTATAATTATATTATCTTGATATCCGTAATCTTCAGGAATAAGAGTATAAGAACCTGCCTTATCCCATATCTTCATTTCGATTTGAAATGATACCGCGATTAAACAAAATACTAATAATATTAATTTCATTAGAATATAAATATATTTTATACAAATTCAATTTAATTAAAAAACTTACCAATCAAATAATAAACTGGTAATATATTAAACAGAAACTAATTTAGTTATATCCATTTCGTTAATATATTCTTCTATAACAGAATCATAATATAACTGAATAACTTTAACGATGAATACATCATAATCTTTTACAAGTTCTTTTTTCAATACATCAACAAGTAAATCCAATCTGTCTTTAATATTAACATTTCCTGGTTCATTATTTAATTTAAACTTATCAGGATTGAATCTAATAAAGATTATAGATTTACCACCGATTCCTCCCACTATCTCGGATATACGAGCACATTCGCAAATTTCATTATAACTACGATGTTGATTTTCATCCACTTCAACTATTACACAATGTTTATTTAGTTCAAAATAAATATCAGGTCTTCTTTTCGAACATCCTTGTAACTGTTCTGATGAATCATAAATGAATTTTGTGTCTATGTTTTTTCTAAGATATTGCACTACTATATATTCTTTCTTATTACGATTTTTTTCGCATTCATTACAAATATAAGTAGATTCTTCTTCAAGATCGCAATATTTACATAGTCTTTTAATTATAATTTTATATTCATTTGGGATATGATTAGAGCATAATTTCCTATTATCATGAATAATATAATAAGGGTTGTCACATTCTTCGCATTTAACATAATCTATTAAATTTATTATATCAATATTAGTTGCATCATAATGTTCATGACACCACAAAGGATAACCATTTTTGTAACCATATAATGGGTTATTTTTACATTTTGAGAATTGACATTTTTTAATAGTCGAATATGATATCATTGTTGGTAATTTATGTTTAGCGCAGTACGATTTTTCTTTATTATAAATATACCCACAATGTGGAGATGTTTTGCATCCTTCATATGAACAAGTTCGTCTGTTTGTTACTACTACCATATTTTCTAATTTATGTAAGTCGCAATACAATCCCTTTTTTCCATTAATATAATTATATCTAGGATATATATTACAATCCAATTCTTTACATTTATTATGCGAATTTATCATACCTTCTAATTTATGTTTCGCACAATGTGTAAGAGTTTTATTTCCAGGAAGTTTATAATGGGGACGCGTTAAACAATTTTCATGAATACACTTAGAATGTTTGGTATCCACCATACCAGGTAATTTATGATCAAAACAATATCCTACTTGTTCAAGTGGATTTCTGAATGATGCCGTTTTCATACAATTTTCATTATTACAACGTGGGATCCATATGTTGATCATATTTGGTAATTTATGGTCAAAACAATATAAAACCTTTTTTTCTAAGTAATAATTGAAACTTGCTATTTTATCGCAATTTTCCTGAATACATTTCTTTTTTTTGTCTTTTACGTTAATCATATTATTAAGTTTATGTTCTAGACAATATAATCCTTTAAATTCTCCATAATAATTATAAAGTGGAGTCTTTAAACAAAATTCATTTGCACATGTTTGATACTTTCTCACATTTACCATATTTTCTAATTTATGTTCGTTGCAATATAAACCGGTTGATTTTGTATAATAATTAAAACTAGCAATTATCGAGCAACCATTATAAACACATCGGTTACGAGTTAATACATCAATCATATTGGTTTCCTTATGTAAATTACAATATTTACCTTTCTTCTTGTTTGGAAAATTATATCCAGGTCTAATTTTACAACCTTCGTGTGAACATTTAGGTGAAATAACATTTTCCATACCTTCTAGTTTGTGATCATTACAATAAATTGCACTTTTTTCAGTACTGTAATTGAATCGTGGTTGCTTTCTACAACCTTCAATTTTGCAGATTTTGTTTCGAGTGTCTATCATATTTTCAGTCTTATGTTGTAAACAATAAAGTCCTTTCTTATTACCCTCATAATTATATTTAGGATGTAATGAACATCCAGGATATACACATTTAGGATGTATTAAATCAATCATACCTTTTAATTTATGTTTAGCGCAGTATAATATTTTATCCGATTTGTCGTATCCATAACTTGAAGATGTATTACATCCTTCATGATGACATTTTCTTCTTGATTTTTTCGTAATTAATAATTCCATATCATCTAACTTATGATTAACACATCTCATAATATCCATAAGTTCGTTTTCTTTGTAACCATAAATAGCATATTTATTACACATTTCACAACGAGTATGCATTATAAACAATTATGTTTAATAAAAAATAAAATCAATTTAAGAAGATATTATTGATTATTTTCATTAAATTTATGAGTTAAACATTCTACATCATATCCGTATAATACAGCTTTATAATATTCTTTTACTAATCCAGGATAGTCGAGATTAAGATAATTTTTATATTTATCATCGTTACCTTGATAAACTAACTCAAATATAATTTTAGAGTTCCCATTTTCTAAATATATTGTTTGATTATACTTAATTTCAAATTGTTTGGCTATTCCAATTTCCTTAAGTGTCTTAGGACCTACATATGTTGCTAATTGTTCATGGATCATTTTGATAGTATTATATTCAATTGCTTTACAAGCAAAAATCATTAACATTGTTTCCATTTTGTTATATTTATTAAATTAATAATTGAAATTAGATTTTATTCGGGTAATAAACATAAAATTACTTCATATTTTTTAAATATTTTTTTAATTTAAATTATAACAGTAATATATTATAATTTTTTGGTTTAATATGATTAAAAATAATATATCATCCGAATTTTTAGAAGGTTTAAAAGAATATGAAATTGGATATGACGAAATACAAGATTGGGAATATTGTGGATCTAATAAAGGTTTACAACTTCAATATTTCGTATTAAAATTTCCCTACAAAAATATTCCGTATCGTGCTTATAATTGTGTATGTGGCAATAATATAATTCATAATTATTATATAACTGACGGAGATAATATAATAATATTAGGTGATTGTTGTATTAAATATTTCGCGTCCAAAAGTGTAACTACTAATACGTTAGTTAAAAATGTGTGCCTAACATGTGGTTTCAAAAATAGATCTGGAGAAGACGAAGATTGTTATAAATGTAAACTGAAATATAAAGAAGAACTTAAAATGTCAAAAAAATATTAAACTAATATTATATTCTTGGAGTAACTATATTCTTTATTCGTTTACCTTCTAAATAATATTTTTCTTTTTTAATAGTTCCATTTTCATAATATTCTGTAACAGCTGGACCTTTTTCTATAGGTCTATGAAGATTATTATTTAAATAATATTCTTCATATCTAATTTTACCATTTTTATGATATAATATTTTGGCAGGACCTTCTTCAGCCGGTCTATTCATAATACCATCAACATAATAAAATTCAGTATTTTTGTTACCATTTTCGTAGAAAGATATAAAAGATGGTCCATTTTCTATTTTCTGATGTTTACCGTTTAACCAAAAACCCTTTGATCGAATTGATCCATCTTTAAAATATTCAATAGCCGCGGGACCTTCTTCAATTGGTCTATGAGCATACCCATTCAAACAATATGCCTCCCCGCTAATAATCTTATCTTTCCCAGAAAAGTACCGTATGCGAGCTGGACCTTCTTCAATTGGTCTATGAATTTTATTATCTAAATAATATTCTTCAGACAAAATAGTTCCATCTTCATGATATTGTATGACAGCTGGACCTTTTTCTATAGGTCTATATCTTTTATCCTCGTTATAATAAAATTCTGCCGAAATAGTTCCATTTTAATAATAATCAACAACGGCTGGACCTTCTTCTATAGGTTTATGTATTTTACCTTTTAATAAATATGCTTTACGTTTAATAGCACCTTTTCCACCAGGATAATATTCAATACGTGCAGGGCCTTTTTTAGTAGGTCGATGCATAATATCTGAATCATCATACAATGTTTTTCCGAATAAATTTTCGCCATTTTTATCTTGACCTTCATAAACACCATATATATAAGATTGTTTATCATTGACATCATAAACTTCTTCAGATTCAAAATATACTTCTTTTTCAATAGTGCCATCTTCATAAAAATAGATTCTTACAATATCCTTAGTATTTTTCGTATTAAATTGCATAACTTTCATATTACCATTCTTATGTTTAATGAACTCTGTTAAGTTATTAATTGGTTGGGAAAATTTTGTCCTACGAATAGAAAACATATTTATAAACTTTTCAATATGAAATTATTTTTATTAAATTCAATTTTTTTAAAAACAACATAAATTCGATTTATAATGTATCAATTAATTTATCAGCAAATATTTTGGATTCTTTTCCTAATTTGTTTGATATATAATTATTTTGGTTTATTTTAGTAAGAAACTTTTTCATCTTAACTTCGTTATTCTCATATTTTACACATTTATATTTAATATTTCTAAGAAAATGTTCAATATAATTTGGTGTATCCTCTTTTAACAAAATATCAATATTCAATGATTTCTTAAGTTCATTTTCTATATACTTATTATCACTATTATTCTTGTTGTATAATGCGTTCCGTATAGTATCTTTTATTGTATCGTTAGATTTACTTATATCTAATTTAAACAAAACTATATTAGAACTGTCCATACTTATTATACAATGATATATATCATCATTTGAATATTGATTATTCTTTCCATCATTATTTTTCATAATAAAATAAGTGTCTAATAAAGATTCAACAATTACTTTGGGTTTGTTTAAATTATTAAATTGAGGATATACCATTATGTTTATGATCATATCATTAGATACCGCAATATGTGATAAAATTCGTTTAATTAAAATATTATCATGTTGTATAACTAATTTTTTATTATGCAAATGCTTAAGTCCATTAGAATAAATTAAATCATAATATTTTGGTTTTATTTCTCTTACTTGTTTTAACATATTATAATGATTAGTCAATTTATTATCCACAGAATTTATATTATTAGAATGACAACAACAATTTACGAATTCGACCGATTTAGTATTTAGTAAATAATCCATCAAACTATATATTTCAGTAGGCGATATAGAATTATCTTTTGTAGTATGGTATAAACTATGATAAAATATGTAAGATAAAATAACATATTCTAACACACAAAACTTATAATCACTATCATTAATTTTTTGTTGAATATTCTTGATAATTAGTTTTAATAACGATACATATTTATAATATATATTATTTGTAGTGTGAATCATTATAGGAATATATTTATTTTTTCTATCGCGGAATTCTATTTGAGGATCATTTCCATAGTTCCTATATGTAACATAATCGTAACATTCTAATATTTCCTTATTAGGTATACTTTTAATTATAGCCCACGTTTGATGGTTATTAAATAATTCTAATTTAATAATAATATTAAAAACATGATTCCGTAATACATGATGTTCCCAATTTATTAAAAATTTCTTAGTATTTTCATTAACAGGTATATCATTATAATGCAAATTTGTGAGTATGTCTTTATTTTTAATATCATCTTCCCCAATTAATATACTATTTTTTATTGAAGGTAACTCATCAATATCAATATCATTGAATATATTTCTAAACTTTTTTACTATATCATCATACGTGCGTGAAGATATACTTATATATAAACTTTTCTTTTGTCTAGTAATTGCGACGTGTAACAAAGAATCATATAGTAAGTTAGTATATTGATCCCGAGTGAATGTTCTTAATGATTTTTCATCTAAACCCAATAAGAAAACAACTTCACAACCGTTTCCTTTAGATGCATGAATCGTTAATATCCTACTCGCATATTCTGATTCACTAAGATCTATGGGTTTATTTTCTTCCGATTTGTGTAAATAAATATATTGTCTGTAAGAATCAATGTTTGTTAGATTTTTCCAATATTCATCTTTGTGTAAAACTTGAGTTTTATAATCATCATCATTAAATTTTGCTATCCAATATTTTTGCAATTCTTCCAAGATAAACTCGGCTAATACATTACCCTTCATATACGGGAATATAAACATGAAATTATTAGGTAAATAATTATGCTGCCTAATTTCATTATCCATAACTGTTGTTATTTTCCTAATAAATGGGTTATATTCATTTTCTTTACAATCGTAAATATTCGGACAATTACCTAAGTAATGATATGGATCTGAATCTTCATGTTCATATCTACAATTACCATCACATATTTCAGTAACAGGGGGCAATCCGTAATTATTAAAAGGCACAAGAGTATTAACAAAATTAATAAATTTACTATTATGAAATCTCATAACTTTATTAACTCCAGTATCTTTAATTATATTTATTTCTGATGATATCATTTCCACATAATTATATACATTATTCTCTCCCCAAATACTTTGTAATTTGTCTCCAATTACATATAAATCTAATGAATTAACATTTATTATATCTTTGAATACATTAATATTGTCGTCTTTTAAATCTTGAGCTTCGTCTACTATAACTAATGTGTCACTTAATTTTATATATTTACCTGCGTATGTGAATGAGTTATTACTATCTATGTTTGTATCTCCTTTTATAATATTATTTTTAATACCTTGAAAGTAATCAAATTCTTTAATATCTCTGGATTTGCATAAATTAAAATAAAACGAATCAAGAGTACCTATAATAACTGTTATTTGTTTGCCTTTATAATTTTCGAATTGTATCAAATATTGTTTTCCAACATTTGTTATATTCATATTGAGACTTCTAATATAGTTATTTTTCTCTTGGTACTTAAGTTCATTGAATATAACATCTTTAGCCGAATGTAATTTGCTTAGATATACAAATGTATTCTTGTCGTTAAATCTATCATCACCATTTAATAATCGTATAGATTCAAATGTTTTTCCACATCCTGCTCCCCGTTGATTGAAGTATATCTTACCTGGGTTACCAACATAACAATTACAATTATTCCGTATGCATCTAAAAATATTATCAGTAACGTTTATGACATCTCTAGCGTTAAATTCGAACCACGGCTCAGGTCTATCATCGTTCACTGTTTTATGGGAGTGACAAATTTCGAATATATATTCTAATTTATTATCATTTAAATACGCAATATCTGCTGTTTTATTAGAATCATTATGAATGAAATTATATTCTAATTCTATATTAGTATTTTTATTTATCTCAAAAGTTTCCACTTTGGAACATCTTTCACATTCCCTATTTATTATAATGTTACTGAATGATATTATATTTTTTAATATTGTTTTTGCTTGTATATGAATATCGGATTCGACCATTTTTATTAATTTTATAAAAATAAGTTATTATTTTTGTAATTTATTAACTTTTTTAACCAAGTATAAAAAAATTATAAGTTATTAATTAACTCGCGTAATGTTGATTCGTTTGCTTTTCTTTCTTTTTTAAGTTCTAACATTGCGTTGTGTCTAGGAGTAATTTCTTGAATTATTCTTATTTGATCATCTGCCGATAGTAATTTGAATTCGAAACAGTGACCGTGAAACTCATTAATATCGAACTCGTAATAATTATAATTGTTTAAAATGAACAATTGTTTACTGTAATACAAGTAATATAATAAGTATCGCGTACTAGCTGATTCAAGTTTAAGATTTGTAATACACCTACCTAGTTCATCGATGTTACCTTTAACAAGATTTCTAAAGAACCGAGTAACATCATTTATTTTGAATAAATCGGTTCCATTCCAATGTTTAACAATGGGATATTTATGTTCCAATATCGCTTTTCGATTTTCATCAAATAATTTTTGTATTTTTTCATCAGCAGAATCTATCAATGTATCGTATAATTTACTAATAGGTTCAACTAATCTATCTTGAACTTCTCTCGGAGGCAATCTAGGTATTTCTATGTTACCTATAAATTCCGGAGTCAAATAATTCCTTTCAATGTTACCTCCTTTCTCGAGTAAGTGCATATTTAAATTAAGATAATAATCTAGAAATTCTATATTGACTTGATCACTTTTAGCATGATTACTTTTAAATACCATATCGTCATCATTCATATATACGGAATTACCATTATTATCTAATAGATATGATCTACTGTATACGTGAGGTGTATTATGCTTACTTATTACCAAATATGGAATTCCTTGAGGATGGTTACTATAATCTACGAAATAAGTAATAATATCGGATAATTTCATTATTATTATCTTTCAAAAGATGGAGATATTATACTTGTTAATTATGAAAAATCAAATTTTTTAGTATAAAAATATCAATATAAAAATATCAATATTAAAATATCAATATTAAAATATCAATATTAAAAAACAAAGGTTATGCCTCGTCGACTAATTTGCGTAATGCTAGTTTGTTGGCTCGGAGTTCAGTTCGTAACTTACCAATTTCAATATGCGTTGTTAATATGAAACTCATTGTTACTCTTTGTTCGTGTAAACTCAACATAGGTATGTTTATATACCTAGTATGAAATTCTCCGAATTTGCTTTCATCTTCTACTCGATAATAGTTAGTCGGATTATCCAAATCCTTAGTGTAATACAAGTAAAGGACTAGGAAATCTCTGTCTAAAATATTAGGATTAAGTATCTCAATATAATCGGTTACCAGATTTTGTAATTTACCTTTCTTAACGTTCTTAAAGAATAGTTTCATATCTTTTATTTTATATAATTCGGAACTATTCATTTCCATACGTTGACACAACGTCTGAATCATGTGTTGGGATTTTACATTTCGTAATCTATCTATTTTAGAATCAATATTCTCGATACTTAATTCATACAATCTTTTAATAAATCCTACCAATAAATTTTGCTTTTCTATATTCATCCATACGGATTGCTCAGGCAGCGCAGGCAGAATGATATTGTTAATAAAATCTATACTTAGATGATCTAATCCATACCGACCGACGTTCCCATCGGATTCTGGTACTCGTAATAATTTCATATGTAGCCTGAGGTAATAATACAAATACTCTAAATTTACTTCTCCTGAGTTTTTAACTACATACGGGAAACAGTTATCTTTTAGATTATCTAAATTGTCAACAATCGAAATATAAGGTTTTTCGAATTTACTAAATAGTAAATATTGGTCAGCAAGATGATCTACGCAATGAGTAATAATCTCGGATAACTTCATTTTTCCGGAAGAGGTATTATACTTAGTTTGTTATTTAAAATCAAATTTTTTACAATAAAAATATGAATACAGAATGTGAATACAAAAAAAATATTATAAATCATTAAATGTTTTAGAAGGTTGTATTATACCATAAATATTATATTTTTGGGATTTAATACTATGTAGTTTACCTTCATAATAATAATCTTGGCATATAATAGTACCATCCGGAATAATACCATGTTTCAGCAGGTCCATCAATCCTGTGTATTTTACCTTCATAATAATATTTTTGACGCCTAATAGTACCATCCCCTCCGGAATAATACCATATTTGAGTAGGTCCATCAACTCTATGTAGTTTACCCTCAAAATGATATGAGTAATATTCAACATTGTCATTGGGGTAATACTTAATTTTAACAGGGAATTCTATATTATGTAATTTGCCATTTTTGATAAATCTTACCTCATTATTTATTCTTATCGGTTTATTGATTACAAAAAGTAAATCTTGTTTCCATTTAGAAACCATAATTTTTTAATATTTGGAAATTATAATCAAATATAAATTAATTCAAATTTATGATACTTACTTCAAGCATCATTCTAATAATATTGTTTTTTTTCCGTTGACATAATATGATTGGCAAATAACTTTACCATCTGGGCAGTATGTTATTTCAGCTGGTCCATCAGTTCTATGTTTTTTATCATTAACATAATATCTTTGATACATGATAGTACCATCCCTATAACACGAAATACTAGCAGGTCCGTCCAATCTATGAAGCTTATTTTTAAAATAATAATATATAGTTCCAACAACACCATCGGGATAATATTTTAATACAGCAGGTCCATCAATTCTATATAGTTTACCTTCATGATAATATTTTTGGTAGCTAATATTCCCTCCAAAATAATAAGAAATTTCAGTAGGTCCATCAACTCTACGTAGTTTACCTTCATAATAATATGCTTGATATCCAATAGCACCACAATAATACTTAATAACAGCAGGTCCATCAACTCTATGTAGTTTACCTTCATGATGATATTCTTGATATCCAACAGCACCATCATCACCTGGGTAATACTTAATAACAGCAGGGAATTCTATGTTATGTAATTTGCCATTTTTTACGAATCTTACTTCATTATTTACCATCGGGGGTTTATTGATTACAAAAAGTAAATCTTGCTTCCATTTGTGTGTCATATTTCAAATATTATAATATTTGGGAAATTATAACTAAATAGAAATATAATTCAAATTTTATAATGCTTAATTCAAGCATAATTCTAATAATATTGTCGTTTTTTTCCGTTAACATAATATAATTGGCGTGCAACTTTACCATCTGGATAATACCATATTTCAGCAGGTCCATCAGTTCTATGTAGATTGCCCTCAAAATAATATGTTTCGTATTGAATTTTATCATTATCTATAGAAAAATATCTAATTGCAGCAGGTCCATCAGTTCTATGAAGCTTACCTTCAAAATAATATTTTTGACATCTAATAATACCATCCCCTTCTGGGTAATATTCGATATATGCAGGTCCATCAGTTCTATGTAGGTGGCCTTCATAATAATAATTTTGATGTTCAATAATACCAACCCCTTTTTGGTAATACCATATTTCAGCAGGTCCGTCAGTTCTATGTTTTTTACCCTCAAAATAATATCTATAACACAAGACATTACCGCTTCCATCTTGATGGTACCAAATCACAGCAGGGAATTCTATGTTATGCAATTTACCATCCTTGATAAATTTTACTACATTATCTACTCTAATTGGTTTGTTAATTACAAAAAGCAAATCTTGCTTCCATTTAGAAATCATGTCTCAAATATTATAATTCGAGTATTATAATTAAATAGAAATATTAATTCAAATTTATGATACTTACTTCAAGCTTTATTCCAATAATATTGTTTTTTTCCGTTGATATAATATGATTGGCTAATGATGCCATTATTTTCACCTTGATGATACCATATTTTAGCAGGTCCATCAACTCTGTGGAGTTTATCTTCATAATAATATACTTGCCATTCAACAGTACCATCGGGGTAATACCATATTTTAGCAGGTCCATCAACTCTGTGGAGTTTATCTTCATAATAATATAATTGACATTTAACAGTACCATCGGGGTAATACCATATTTCAGCAGGTCCATCAGTTCTATGTTTTTTGTCATTAAAATAATAAAATTCATACTTAATTTTATTACTTACTCCTAAATAATATTTGATTATAGCAGGCCCTTCCGCAGGATTTCTATGTTTTCTATTCTCAAAATAATATATTTGATATTTAACATTACCATCCCCGAATTGATTATACGCAATAACAGCAGGGAATTCTATGTTATGTAATTTACCATCCTTGATAAATTTTACTACATTATTTACCATCGGGGGTTTATTGATTACAAAAAGTAAATCTTGCTTCCATTTAGATACCATAATTTTTATATTTAGTATTAAATATTAAATATTTATTCAATTTTTAATAAAAAAACAACAAGGTTACACCTCATCAATTAGTTTGCGTATAATCAGTTTATTTGCTCTTCGGGCATCAATCAATTTCTCCATTTGATTATGATCGTATTCTGCTAATTTTGATAATGATTTTTGCTTGGATAAACTAGGTAAATTTATACGCAATTCTTCATAACAATCGTGCATCATCGAAGTATTAGTATAATATAAATAGTAAACCAGAAAATTCTCATCAAGTAATTCGGGTTTAAGTATCTTAATATAATTCTTTATAGGATCCTGGAATTTGCCTCTCTCAACATTCTTGGTAAACATATCTTTATCCAGTATTTTGAATAACTCAGAAGCAATTATACTATCATATTTTTCGGTTGCATGATTAAGCCTTTTATAATTAATACAAAGTAATTGACTAATTTTATCATCAAGTTCTAATATTCCAATTCCATATAAAGCATATATAAATGGTATCAATTTATTTTGCATAGTTATATTTGGAAGTGAAGGCAATTCTATATTGTTAATAAATTCTACGCTTAGTTTATCAGGTCCGCGTAGTAATCCTAGATGTAATTTAAAATAGTAACCAAGATATTCTAAATTTACTTCTTCTATATTTTTGGCTTTATAAGGAATGATAAGTTCAGGGCGATAAGCTTTTAAATCTGTTACTACCAATACCGGTGGTATACTATAATTACTAAATAATATATACTCTTCGTCATTGGGTTCGACGTTACTCATATCAACATGTTCAAGAATCTCGGATAACTTCATTTTTTCCGAAGAAGGTGTTATACTTAAGTTATAGTAAAAAAATCAAATTTAATTTTCGGAGTGAATTGTGTGCACTAAAGTACGCAAGTTAAGTTTGGTATTTCTCTTTTCCATGATTAATTTCTGAAGCTCTTCGTGAATCGGGTCAATTTCTTTTACTACAGATTCTTGTTTATCAATGCTAGGTATTTGTATCTCAAAGTTATTAACATCTAATACAAAGGGAACATACCAACTTGGGGAATCTTTTTTTGGATTATTTAATGCATCATTGTAACATAAATAATAAACTAGGAATTTTTCATCGAGCAGTTCCGGTTTAATTATTTCTACGTATTCTCCGATCGGATCCCGAAGTTTACAATTCTTTATATTCTTAAAGAACTTTTCTTCATTTGTTACTTGACAAAACTCAGAACTTTTCTCCATATTAAGGTTTGAGATACTATCAAATATTAGATAGTAACATTGCCAGAATAATTTATCAATTTTCTTATTACGATCAATACGAATAATTTTATACCATCCTCTTAATATATTAGCCATCATATTTTGCATATCTATATTTGGCCACGATGTTAACTCAATATTATTGATAAAGTCTACATTTAAATGATCCATTTTCATAGATCCTGGTTCTCGGAGTAAATTTTTATGTAACATAAAGTAGTAATACACGTACTTCAAATTTACTTCTTCTGGATTTTTTACTTTGTAGATTGGACAACCTTTATAATATTCCGGGTTTTTGACTATCGTTATACACATACTGTAACATTTAAGAAACACCAGATATTTTTTACCCGGATTATTACCTTCAGGAAGACTTCCAACATATTCAAGAATATCGGATAATTTCATGATTTGTTTATAAACAACTACTATAAAAAATTCAAATTTATATTTTAATTTCGTCTAATATCTTTAGGTTATACAAATCTGGGCACTCAGTTCCCATTATGTTATACTTCTTAAATTTATGTTTCAAGGTTTTCTCTAATTCATAACCATTTTTAGTTTCTATGATCAATATAAATTTACCTTGTTTTATATGAGTACAAATATATTTGTTTGAGTTTTCTAAAGGATTAAAAGTAGAATATCCTAGTTCACATATTCCAAAAGCTTGATGCATTGTATCAGTTACCAAATATACGTACTCCATTTTTCCACAAAGTGAGTAAATGAGGAAGTGAGGAAGTGAGGAAGTAAGTTAATAATATGTTAATATTAAAAAATCAATTTTATACATCATCAATTAACTTGCGTAATGTAAGTTTGTTTTCTCGTTGTTCAGCTTTCAACTTATTCATATTATCGTGAATAGGTTTTACTGATTCCATGATCTCTTTTTGTTTGGACAAACTAGGTAAACATATATCATTTCGATCTGTGTAATGTATACAATAAACCAAGAATTCCTCATCAAGTATTTCAGGTTTAAGTATTTCTACGTAATCTCCGATAGGATCCTGGAATTTACCAGTTCTCGTATTATATGAGAACATTTCTTGGTTCTTTATTTTATACAGAGTACTAATATCTATAACATCATCGGATTCCATTACGCAATCAAAATTAGCGCAGCTATCTTCGAATAATTCTTCGATCTTATTGTCAAAATATCCAATATCTGCTTCATATAATCTACGTATAAATGGTACTAACTTCTTTTGTATTTTAAAGGATATCCGTTCAGATAATTTGGGTATCTTAATATTATTAATAAACTCCACGTTTAAATGATCTAATCTAGGCATATTGTCCTTGTTATACTCGGGTCCTTGTAACAATCCCATATGTAGTTTGAAGTAATAATATAAGTACTCTAGATTTACAACCTTCCGATATTTTAGTACATAAGGAAAATCACCTTCATTATTAAAATATTTTAAATCTTTGGTTATAATCAGTGATCCTCCTCTACGAAACACTAAATATTTTTTGTCCGGGTCATAATGTGAATCATGTTGTGAATCACTTTGTGGATCATAATAAACCAAAACTTCAGACAATCTCATTTTTATCCTTTTTGAAGGAATAGTAAAATTTATATATATTATTATTAAAAATTCAATTTTATTCATACGTTTCCCTTATAATAATTTCAGATTCCGTTATTTTACCGATATACATATTTCGTAAAGAATGATTATATTCTTTAACTATTATGTATCCGTGACTACTATGAGATACAAAATCTATAATTTTTAAGTGATTTCCATATACTTTATAATGAACATACATATATAAGAAGAAACATATTCCTTTATATTTGTCGTCAATATCATCCGAGTACATTAATTTTCCTATTATGTTACGAAAATATAGGGATAAATCTTGAATATAAAAATTTCTCAAATTAGGTTCACTGATAAAACCAGTATTATTTCATAATTCTTACCAATAAGAACTCTAATACTATAATAACATCCAAATACAATGCCCATATTTATTTATTTTTTGTATATTCTCAATTTTTTTAATCTTTTTTTGTTTTTTTTTTGTTTAATGTATTTTAAAAGTAAGTATACTAACTGTTTATAATAGTGTATTTGCCAAATGTATCAGCTAGGATATCTTTACTTTGATATACGTGATTGGCTCCCATAATATAAAGTATATTATCATAATTGTTAATAATCTCATATAAATTATCTAAATTTTTCAGTTCTCTTATCATGTTCAAATTGTATGATAATAGTTGCGTGGGTGTCGCATTTTTTCCATTATATGGTGCCGAGTATTCTAAATATTTTTCGCTATACTTAAATGGTTTGCCATACTTATTTTTGAACCAATTAATACCATCAAAATTTCCGTAGAATTTTTTAAAATCGTTTAAGAATTCTTGTTCAGTAACTTTTTTGGAATGGTAATAATATTTATATGTACTCAAGAAATAATAACCCATCAAATCATCATCCGAATATTTTTTTAATATCTCTTTTTCTACGATATTATCATCACATTCTATTCCGATGTACTCGATGTTATGTTTGGTTGCCAATTTTGCCGCGTATTTTACTTCTCCGTCGGTACCTTTGTAATCAAAATTTGAACCTTCATTATAAGGGTAGCCTTCCAATATTACTATTGCTTTGGAGTATTTATCTTTCATTATTTTCTTAATCATTTTATTTATCAATTTAAACGTTTCACTATTTTTATCATTAGTATGACTCGCTGCTACGTAGTTAAATTTTTTATTATTTCCATGATAATATAAACAAAATGATGATCCGGTAATTTTGTTACGTTTCTTCCACTTTTCGAATTCTCCATTAGTACCAGGATCATTTAATAATTTCTTATTAGGTTTCAGAATCGCACCTCCGAGTATAACATCTCTCTTTTTATGTAGTATTAACAGTAATATAACAACTAATACTAAAATGATAAACAACAAGATAAACAATAAAACAAGTATCATTGTTTACGCACTTTTGCATACTTCTATATATAGCATCAGCCAAATATCATTTTTTATAATATGAGGATTATTAAAGTTTATATAAAATTTGATTTTATTGAAAGTGTATAAATATTGTTAAAAATGAACATTTTACCAGATGATATATTTAGCGAAATTGATAAGTATTGGAACAAAACTATAGTATATACCTTCCCAAAACAACATGGCTTTGATGAAATTAATTATATAAATTATTTATATCAAAGATCTACACATTTTCATGATTACATAGATGTAGATGATTTCCCCGATTTTAGAGAAGGTAAGTTAGAATTTACTTTTGCTATAGCACATGATTTAATTTTAGAAATGGTGGATGATGATTTTAAACATCCCGTAGATGAGTTTGCTATGAAAATCAACGTGGATATAGAAAATTGCACTTGTTCCAAAACATGTCCTAATCGCAAACTGATGAACTTTAAGAGAAATATATTAGATGAATTAAGAATTAACTACATGCATTATCACCATTCATTGAATAGACTTAATCATCTCGCTGCATATGATAATTATACTGAGACGTTAAACGTATGTGATTATAAATGTATTAATTGTTGTATAATTGTTAAAGAGAATACATTCGGACGTAAATTAGACAATATAAATACATTATATTGTGAATTTTGCATTAATAGATTCAAAGGACAATCAAGAGAATTTTATTTAGAGAAGTATAAAGAACATATATCTGGGCTAGTATCTAAATATAAGAATAGATATGACGAAATAATTAACTTTCTGCGATGTCCACTTCCTAAGGAATATTATATATCCGGTTACAATAATAACAAAATATTGTTCACTTTATCGGAGGTTGTTTAATTTTTTATCTTACCGAATTCGCATACATAAATTCAATTATGAAGAGTGACCAGTTCTCCATATCTCAAATTCATTTCTGCTACTTTTCGTTATATTAATAAGCCGTGATATACTTCAAGTATACATAGTATTATTTATAATTGCAATTGATTTAAAAAATTGATTTTATATATATCAACATCTCGCCGCTTGTGGTGTTTTATATTTGATACTATGGACTTAAATAAATTTCTTGAAGAAGGTTTTTCATCGTTACGAGAAGAAATTGAACAATACTACTACGAGGATTATTTTATGTGTTCTTACCAATTTGATTTAGATAAATTAAATCCTTTTATAAAGTGGGATGATGCTGTTAAAATGATTCTCGCGCGTTACAAAACTGAAATATATACAAACAAAATTTATCGCCCTGGAACGTATTCTACTTGCCATTTAATATGGAATATTTTTGACAATGGTAATCATATTATAATCCAGGGTGACGAACCAGAAAATCTCAGATAAAATAAGTCATATTATTTTTTGTACATATTATATATTATACATAGAAAATAATGTCTTATTCTTTGAAACAAACTAATCAAATATCTCTTAATTCTCCTACAGTACAAGTTACAACAACTACGTTCAAGTTACCAACTGCACCTACTTTAAACAATAGTAACACCGAGTTTCTTACTCGTAATACTGGAACTGGTAATTTGGAACGAACAACAACTGTGCCGAATTTATATACAACAAATGGAACGTTGACTGGCAATAGAACCGTGAGTACAGGCGTTAACGATAATTTAACATTTCAAGGAATATTTGGTACATTCACCGTTAGCGGTTGGGCTGGAGGTGTTACTTTGAATACGATTCCAGGAAGTGGTCCTATTAATATAACTGCAGGGATTAATCTTACACTGGATGCGAATTTTGGTACTATGAATATTGCCGCTACGACGCCGACTACTAATATATCTAATACCGGAAATACTTTACAACTAAGAGGGAGTACTATAAATATGAACAACATACCAATTAATACTTTATCATCGGGTACTCCTAGTCCTCAATTTGTCCAAGTCGGTCCTGCATCGCGAACACTTACAGCAGATACAATTCCAGGAGTATATGGATCTAATAGAGTATTTTGTCTCGCAACAAATGTGTTAACTAGTTCAATTCCTACTGATATATTGGGTGTTGGGACTGGAATAAATTTTAGTACAAATGGATTTGGATTATTTCAAACTGGTACTTATGGATTTATTTATACTAATACCGGAACAGCACCCGTTTCCAAAAGTATACCAAAACGATTCCTATTTATGGCATCTGGATTTATTGAATCCGCAGTTGCACAATTGTATACCGCAGCCATAGCAGTCAATGGTGTCAATGTAATAGGCTCCACAACTTATATTAACCTGACTGCTCCGGGTATAACACAATTTTCATTATTTCCTTTAATAATAGGCTTAAATGTTGGAGATACTGTTACTATTGCATTTGGTCGGAATACTACCGATACTTCTATTCGTTTTGAATGTGGTATGTCAATAGTACAAGCTGCGACATTTGCGGTTCTATAAAGTTTTTAAAAAAAATATTAAATTTTACTCATCTTGAATAATACTTGGAATCATGTTGAAAATACTTACAGGAATGTTATATAACTTGCATATATAAGTATGAGCATTATTTGGAGTGATTGATTTCAAATGACAAGACAGATATTCGAATACTGTTTTGTTACTTTCTTTTACAATAACTTGAAATATAAAATCTAGCATAGAATGGGGGTTAATATTAATAAATGTATCCAATACTTTATTATCCATATAATAAATCGGACCCGTAATTACTTCCACAAACTTTTCAGTAACTTTAAATTTATTTAAGTTTCCCAGAATTATATCAGTTTGTTCCAATTCGACAAAACTTCGGTATATATTTACGAAATGTTGTGCTGGTAGCGATACACTTCCAACGGGTACCATATCAAAATACATACGGTATAACTTAATTGATTGTTTTGTAATCTCATGGTGCTCATACCAATATACAAATTTTCTTAATATTGGCAAACTTCGATTTGGTTCCGGGTATTTATTTATCAAGAAGAACATAAAATCGACGAAATCTTTATCATCATCCGATAATTCATACATCCCATATTCATATTTCATAAGCAAACGAATACCAACAAGAACATCATTGTAACTCATCTCGTTCGTTTTCTCAATCAATTCTGGATAAGTAATTTTTTTATCATGGAAACAATCTGGAATAAACTTACACTTTGTAGCCATCACTGGTGGGAGCAGGAGCAAGAGACGAAAAGATTTTGTAATATTAAAAAATCAAATTAATTTAGTGCATCAGTTATTTTCTTCAATATGAGTTCTGCATTTCGTTTTTCTGCTTGTAATAACAATATTTTCTGATGTGTAGATTTTGTTTCTTCTACTATTTTACGTTGCTCAGAAATAGGAGGAAGCTTCATGCGCATCAGTTCAATGTTAAATCCAACAAAATTATACCAACAATATTCATCCACAAAGCGATAATTTTCTGTATCAGATATTACATCATCATAATACCAACGATACTGTAAATATTGTGGATAAATTGATTTAGGACGCAATAACTCAATATAATCCTCAATAGAATCCGGAAATTCTCCATTTTTAACATTTTTGATGAATTTTTTCTCGTCAAATAATTCATATATGTTGTCATCGTCAACAAGTTCCCCTTTTGCATCATTAGTCAACGTTTTGAATAGTTTACTGTTATCATTGTATAACGATTTAATTTCCTTCTCAAGAGGTTCGATTTCACCCATATAAAATGTATCCATAAACTCAACTAACGAATCTTGCAAATATCTGGGTATCTGATTTATATCAGCGATGTTCTTATTATGTATGTATAACATATTCAGATGATCCATTTTAAGATCAACACCAGAGTAACTTTTGAATAATTCCATATGTGATATGAGATAATAGTATAAGTATCTGATATTAACACCCTTTATTTTAATTGCTATATGTTGACATTCATCCAATTCATCATCCTTATCTAATAATCTGATATGAGGCTCTTCATATCTGCTGAATACTAAGTATCCTCTTTCAGTTTCTAAATCATTGCGATTTGCTAAAATTTCTGAAAACTTCATTCTCTTTGTTTTAGTATCACAAATAAGATTATTAAATATAAAAAATCAAATTTTTTAGTTATATTGCCATTAACATCATATTCAACATATACTGGTTTTCCTTTATCTGAATAATAATTATCATTTCTCCACCAAGAATGGGCTTTAGGTTTACCATCATTATAATAACTACATACAGCAGGTCCGATAACATTATGTAACATTCCATGATACCAATATGTTTCGGATTCTTTGTTGCCATTAGGATAATAATATCGACATATACCATGCTTACGTCCTAAATCCCAACTCTGTTCGTTTTGTTTGATACCAGAATCATAATACTCGATTACTGCGAATTCACCTTCGCCTGGATTTTGCTTAAAACCATTAACTTTATGCTCTACTAACCTTGGTTTACCGTTATCATATCGTTTTATTGATTTGTCTATTTGATCTTGCATTTTTTATTATATCTAAATATACTTCTTCATTATATAATTTCAAAAAAAATTAATAAAGGTTTCTCAAATAATCAAACTTCTTATCCATTCAATCATATGGTTTTTATCTTCACAAGGATAAATTGATAATTTCCGTTCTCCATTAATTATAGACGTTACACATAACATCAAGTCGTGTACGCTTGCATATATAATTCTTGGAAAATCTAATGTGTTAGTTTGAATGAGAGTATTAGCATCATTCTCGTCATTTATTATGACTATGACATTATCATAATGTTCGCCTCTCAAAGTTTCAATATCCTTGAGTGGTACTTTATAATGTTTTATATCTTCCAAACCTTTCAATATGACCCCGACTTTAGAAATAATAACAGTATTAATGCTCATTATTTTATAAAGACAATAGCAAATAAACAATAATATATTAAAAAATCAATTTTTAATTAAATTATTTATTTCTTTATAATTTCTAAAATCGCAAGACATTTCTCGATATCTTCTTCACTAAACGTCTTAATCTTATCGATAAGCGTATCTCGCGAAGATAAACACAGAGGCGATGAAGGCAAATTCGAATCAAAATCTGGATGACAATATAAGCATGGAGGAACAGGTACGGGCACGACTAATTCATAAGAAGGAGGTTTTTGTATAACACCATTAAGATAATAATTTTCTATAATAATGTTACCCGCTTTATCATAACTTGCATGAGCTGATCCTTTTGATAAAGGCCTATGTAATTTACCATTTTTATACCATTTTTCGTATAATTTCGTTTTACCATCTTCGGAAAATATAAGTACAGCAGGTAAATCTCCTTCTCTATGGAGTTTACCTTCTTCTGACGTCCATTCTAATCTAGTTATAATACTATCTTTATTATATTCTTCTTTTGAAGGCAAACAATTGTTCAGATATTGAATTCCATGCTTATACCAAGCTCGAGTATGTATTTTTTGATTAGATTCGTAGTAAAATTCGTATGCCGGTAAATCTCCGTCTCTATGAAATTTACCTTCTTTATACCAAACCTTGCATATAGGAAATTTCCCATCACTAGCATAGTTAATTACGGCAGGTTGATCATCATCTCTATGTATTTTATTATCTTTGTAATATGTTTCAGATTGTAATAATCCAGTTTCACGGTATAGTGCATCTTTATATTTCTCATCATTACGGTACCATATTGATAAACGTATTTCATCAATATATTCCCAATATATAACGCGCGCAGGTTGATCATCATCTCGATGTAATTGATCTTGTTTATTTAAATACATAACTTCATTTAATTTACCATTATTGTAAATCTTTTTAACCTTAGTTATGACTACTTTGCCATTAACAACATTATGAATAATATCGACAGTTTGCGTGTTCATTTTGTTTATATAATAAGTTTATATTAAATTCAAATTTATTAAAAAACTATGTTAACCTTAGAATTACAAATAATAAAATTCTAATTCAAAATATAACCTATAGTCATCCGGATATCAGGTTCGGCATTCAATGACGCGAGATATTCTTTATACACATTGATATATTTCTTTACTATTTTATGATTAGGTTTTGCGATAGTCTTCGTAAATCCTTTATTCACGCGACCGGTTTTAACCAATTCTTCATACATTGGTATCAATGGTTCTAATTTAACGTTGTATTTTTCCGGATCAGTTAAACTCAGATACTTGAATACATTTATTATATTGGATAAACATCGGATTTGTCTATATGGCCACATTTTTATGCCTAAGTTTTGACACATTTTCTTGAACGTACTCAATGAATAACCCAATTCTTGTGATGCAGTTATCTCATCCATTACGAAGAATGGTTGTAACTCCTCAAATGTTATAGAACTATATCTTTTGCTATACATCATGTAAGTTTATACATATATAAAAAATCAATTTTTGGTATTATGCAACTAGAGCCGCATGCATATAACGACTTATTCACTATCATTTCTACTATGTTATTTATGTTTCTGGGAGATTGAAACATATCAATTATTGGTTTATGACAACCAGAAATAATAAATGAATTTGGTCCATTTTCAAGCACTACTTCTTTTAGGCTGAAATTAGAATCTAAACGTATATTTAGAAAAGATCCTGATATTTTAACTAATCTATAACAATATCTTACATGAAGATTCTCAACTTTATAATTAAATTCGGTTATATCACAATTATCAATAACTAAAGTATTAAGAAATTTGAGTTGTTGAATTGAATCAATACAATATAAACGAATTAGATTGCGCAATTTTAATACTTCAATATTACGAGGTAATTCGGGTAACACTGTTAAGTTATATATCGAGCATATACTTAAATCTCTTACATATTCGCACATTTTGAGTACATCATATACATGCCCAAATATTCTTACAATTTTACCCATAAATCGCGTTTTTATAATTTCATCATCTATGTTATTAGGTTTGCCAGTAATTTCATATTCAGTACAATTGGGTATATATTCAGTATTTTGGTCAATATTATATGTTTTATTTGCCGGTATTATATCAGATATATCTCGGAATGTTTTACATACTAATCGTAACTGGTTAGGATTTCCGCTTAGTTTGAATATCATAACCAAAATTTCATAAGGTAATGAAGTAATATCGGACATTTTTTTTAGAAATAATAGTGATGATTAATAAAATGGTATATAAAAAATCAAATAAATTTGATTAACTTGTACTAATTTAAAATATAATCCAATGACATTTTGATATTAGTGTTCGTCGATTCGACATATTGTTTAAATTCAACAGTATCAACATGTTTCTTTATTAATTTGTGATTATTTTTTATGATTGTTTTGAAAAATACTTTGTCACTATTTCCGGTTTCAATTAATTTTTCATATATCGGTATCAATTGTACTAATTTATCGAAGTACATCCTCCGAGTTACGTAACATTTATTGATATGTATCAAATACTTGAATACATGGATCATATTAAGTATACTTTTAATTCGCCGATATGGCCACTTCTTAATACCTAACCTAGTACTTATTTTCCTTAACTTAATTGTAGACAAGCCTAATATGCGAGCTGCTTCTTCAGCTGTCAAATTAAAATAAGGTCGTATATCGTCTAACTCCATGACAAGATTACATAGTATATAAAATCAATTTAATAAATTTGAATTGTATTAATACGAAAATATAAACCGAACAATGCCTTATTCTTTTAGTTGTGAGTATCAATACGGTTGTAATCAATCTGAGGTGACTATCAAAGGAGAAAGTCATAGATTTGACATTGATGTAACCTTTGAAATCAATTCAGAAGATTTAGAATTACTAAAATCTCTCTTAAATGAACCAATGCCTCCCACTGACGCAGAATTATCTTCTGCGTCATCTAATGAGGATGATGGATTTTGTGTTATGAATACAAATTTAGATCTTAAACATTACTCTTGTGAGAGTGAAAGATTTAAGTATTATCGCAAGAAAAATATAAGATACCTAGTAATTAAGAAAAATGATTACGAAGAGAATATCGTGACACTTAAAAGATATCAAATTATATTCGATTTTGCTACTTACGTTTGCAAACATTACTTTGATTGCTAGTTTTTTGATCTATATTTTTTTTATTTATAAAATTGAAAAATTCATAAATATGTCATATTTTTATTTAAAAAAAAGCAATGATTAGCGATAACATATTCTTAAACGAAGACGAATCTCAATCGGTAAGAGCCACTAAGTATACCGATGTTATACTGATTTGTTTCATGGTAGTATTCTTAAGTATCGTCGCAATATTATTTACTTGTTTTGCTTATTGTTTATATTCTGATCTGTTATTTTAATTAACCTTTATATTAACCAGAATGAGTTCGACTTGTTTGTTATCAATATCCAATAACATTATTTCAGAAGGTAATGGATTTTTTAAGAATTCGAGGAATTCTCGGTATTCTATTTTAAGTTTATCATAACATTTTGTTTTATAATCATCGAGCATTTCTGCTAAATTTTTGCCTTCGCTTTTGCCTTCGCTTTTGCATGCATCTGCGCAACCAATGTGTCTATAACAAAATAATGATTCCTTATCATTAAGATGTCGTTCTGATTTATCAATTGTAACTTTACCGCAACCCGTGATGCATTTTAAATCGTCTTTAGTTTCCAAATAATGTTGCAATGTACAATCTTCAACATATAATGCATTCTTAAAACATTCTAGAGTACATTTATCACAATTATTGCAGGCTTCTTGTGATTCAAACGGTCCTTCATCGCAGAAAGGAAGATTGGATTCAAATCTTAAATGTATATTAGATTCATCATAACTATAATAATCGATACGTAAATATTTCGATAGCGGTTTAACATCGAAGATTGAATTAGCGAGATGTATTATATGTTCTTTTATAGAATATTCACTGTGTTCTTTTAAACATGGTAACTCGAATTTATAAGTCACATCTTTGAATAAGTACGTATTTATGTTTGAATATTCTTCTTCTAATGAAACCATTTTTTATTGTTGGAGAAGTTAATGTATGTTTAGTAATGATAAAAAATCAAATTTTAATGGCCAATATGCAATTGTATCCGTTTAAGTATAACTGGTTTGTTATCTGCATCCAATAGCTTTATTTCAGAAGGTAATGGATTTTTTAAGAATTCGAGGTATGTTTTATATTTTCTTTTACTCTTATTTGCACAATATATTTTGTAATTATTTAGCATTTCGGTGGGGTCACCCTCTCTTTCCCCTTCAGTGGGGTGGAGATGCGTTTCGCAGAATAATGTTTCTTTATTGTTAATGTTCCTCATAGAAATATCAGAACAATACGCCCAGCAACCCGGGAATATGCATTTAGCATCGTCTCCAGTTGGTATTCTAAGTTTTTTTAATCGTATTATATCTCGGTTAATTTTGTTTTTAGCACCGTCCAGAGTACATTGATCGCAATCATTAAGCTTGCAATATTTACAATTATCCGGGATATAAAATAAACCTCCGTCTAAGAACCTTTCAATATTAAATGTAAATGTAAGCTCCGATTCAGTAAAATTATAATCTGTTGGAGTTACTAATTTATGCAACGGTTTACTTTGAAGAAATGATTTACGTAGCGCTTTAATATTGTCTTCTTTTGATTCATTTTCTTTGAATTTATTATCCAAAGGCAACTCAAATTTATAAGTTATTTTCTTATGCCAGTATTTGTCAATATTAACATATTGTTCTTCAGTAGTCATTTTTTTTGGGTCACAATAATAAGGTATAGTTAATAATAAAAAAAATCAAATTTTTAATAGATTGGTATGGAAGTTCAACTTAATTTAACAGTTTTTATTTTTCCAGATTCATCGTATTCAATAGCGATCTCATATTTATCATATGACCTGTTAATACGGTTTCCTTTATAATATAAACATAGATAAGAATACTCAAATCCTATTGTTATGAGTTCTGACAATACTTTTCCTGATATTTCACTAAGTTTGTAATTCGGTTTCCCGGGCGTTACGTTTAGATTGTTTATAATTATATCAGTTCTCACAGGTATCGAATTATTATACTTAGTAGTTTCCGATATAACCGTAGATCCGTTAGTATAATGAACATATCTCGAGGAATCATTATACTTAAGTGACATTTCGGTTATTATTAATCCATTGCCTGCGACATTACCATTTGACAGAAACAATCCTTTTGAAGTTACATATAAGTCAAAATTATCAAATGTATGCCTACGTAAATATTTATCATTCTGCGCTACGGGAATTGATAACAACTTAGATTGATTCTCATCATCTATATTAAAACCAAATTCTCTTAACTGAGGTATATATTGCGCAATAATATTCGAAATAGTAGACATACCTCTGCGAGTCTGTAAATCTGCAAAAGTATAACTTAGTTTTTAAAAAAAAATCAATTTAATTAACACTACTCACGTCTCCGTTTTCATCATGTACAATTACGACTTTGTACGTTCCTAATTTTTTAATCTTAATTCCTTTGTAGTACACGAGTAAATGAGAATATTCGAATCCTAAGGTTATGGAATCAGGCACGTGACTAAGCTTATAAGTTGGATTCCCTGTTATTAACCCATCGTCGAAAATTAATAACTCGGTGATTATAAGCTTCGTTCCATTATATTTCATAGTTTGCGTTATACGTATACCCTCTGATCTATTTATATAATAAATACAACTTACTGTCTTATTATATTTTATCGAAACATCTTTTATTGCCAAATTATTGACAACAACGTTGTCATTAACTATACATAAGTCTCTTGAATTATTAAATATATAAATATTACCAAAATTATAACACATCGAATTAGTTACGAATAATGTTCCTGGTATTGATAACGGTATCAATGATAAATTGAATTGCATAACCCAATCTATATTGAAACCGGCATCATTTAAAAGTGATAAATGAGGTTTTATAATACTCAATAAACTAGACATTATTATAAAAAAGTATATATTTAATCAAATTTATGAATACGAAGTATTATTATTTTGTATTGATAATTTCCAAGATAGCAAGACATTTCTCTAAATCCTTCCTATCAAACTTTTTAATTTTATCAATAAGGTCAGCATTTTCGTTTGCTTTGCACTCGATAGGTTCATATTCTATGTCGTTTTTGTACCATTTTTTATTTAAGATGGTTTTTCCATCACTAGAATATTGTATGAGCGCAGGTCCGCCTTCTCTATGAAACTTACCATTTCCAGAATGCCATTCTCGCGAAGTAACAATACCTTGTTCATTATATTTTTCCACTGTTGGTAAATCATTTTCTCTATAATAAACATCATTTTTACACCAAGAACGATAATAAACATATCCTTTGATATCATTATACCATTCAATAGCAGGTAAATCTCCTTCTCTATGAATTTTTCCGTGTTGATACCAAATTAGATCTCTATGGAACGTACCTTTTTTATTATAAATAATATGAGCAGGTAAATCTCCGTCTCTATGCGTTTTACCGTTTTTAAACCACATTTCTTTATACTTAATCGAACGTGCATCATATTCAATTTTTCTATACATTTGATCGTTTAATGACCAAATTTCTAATTGAACTTTGTTAGTACCTTCCCAATATATTATATGAGCGGGTTCTTCGCCTTCTCGGTGTAACTGATCTTTATCATTTAAATACATAATTTCACTAAGAACACCATTTTGGTATACTTTCTTAATCTTAGTAGTCACTATTTCGCTTCCTCCATTTGGGAGAGGAACAATGTTATTCACAACATCAACAGTTTCTTGTCGTTTAGGCATCTTATTACTATGTAATATCTTATGTTAAATTCAAATTTTTTCTTTTTTCTACCAAAAATAGAAAAAAATAAGTTACTTTGTATTAATAATTTCCAGGAAAGTGAGACATTTCTTAACATCCACAATACTAAATTCTCTAATCTTTTTAATATAAGTTTCCTTATCTTCGTATGCTTGTGATTCGCCATTTAAATAATACTTATGTTCCTCAGAGCCGTTTGGTTTGTAGCTTATAACCGCTGGTCCTTTGTCTAAGGGTCTATGAAGTTTATCATTTTGGTACCAACGTTTAGATTTAAATGTACCGTCACTATAATATTCTTTGATAGCGGGAACGTCAGCATCTCGGTGATACATATTATCTTTAATCCAATGTTCATACATAATTTTATGAGGTTGATAATAGTATTCCGTATGAGCAGGACCATCTAACCGGTTTAGTTTTCCATTTGTGTACCAAATTGAAGACCTTATTTTTACGCCGTCACTAAAATATTTAATACATGCAGGTCCACCTACTCTATGTAACTCATCTTTATCGTTGTACCAATATTGTGATTTTAATTTACCAGTATCATAATAACTTTCATAAGCTGGAAATGAATTATTTCTATATCGAAAACCATTCTCGTTCCAACTAATATGAGCAAGTCGCCCATTTTTATGGAACTTCATATATGCAGGCTTATCGTTTACTTGGTGTAAATTACCCTCTTCATTGAAATACCCAATTGAGAAAAGGATGTTATTCTTATAAGTTACCTTACATTTAAGTTTTACAGCTTCACCGTTTACCATCTCAATAACGTCGTGAGATACTTCGAATCTTGGTTTTTCCATTTTTGTTTCACAGCACAAATTATACTATATTATAACTTTATATGAAATTCAATTTTTATTTCTAAGTATTGATAAGGAAAAAAAGGAAAAAAGTATAATCTGAAAGCAAATGTGTTAATTTGTGTTAATAATTTCCAAGAAAGCAAGACATTTATTCACATCTTCTTTGCTAAGTTTCTTGGCCTTTTCAATTAAAATATCATGATTATTTTTGTAAATACACTTATTTTGTAATATACCCTTCAAATAATATTCTTCTATTCTAACATTATCAGCATCCGTTAATATAAGCGCAGGCAAATTACCTTCTCGGTGTAATTTACCATCTTTATACCAACGCTTCTCAGTACTTTCAAAATTTTCAAGTTTATCAGATACCGAGTATAATATACAAGCAGGTAGATCTCCGTCTCTATGTAATTTATTATTTACGTACCAATATTCACTATGCAAAGTGATTCCGTCTTCCAGGTATTGCGTATACGTAGCACCGGTTGTTCCATCTGGTGATGGATTTCTATGTTGCATATTATTTTGATACCATATAACATAATGTAATTTATCAGTATCATTCCAATACTTAATGATCGCAGGTCCATCATCTCGATGAAAATTATTATTTTTATCAAAATACATAACTTCATTTAACTTACCAAATTTATAAGTTTTCCTAATAATAGTTTTTGTTATTTTGCCGTCATTTAGGGTTTTAATAATATCATGAACTGTGAATAATTGTTCCATTATTTTTTAATTATACGTAACTAAGATATATATTTTACGTATACGCAAATTTCAATTTTTCTCGAGTTAAGTGGGTGATAGTTCCGCAGTCATCAAAGGGAAGTTAAACATAATGGGCAGATTCTTGTATATTACAAGATCCATTATGGATATCTACGATATCATACTAACCGAGGAGGTTACTTAATCCAAATAACCAAGTATCTTATGGGATCAAATTACAATCTGAAAATCATTATGCATGGTGAGTGGGAAGTTGATTCTGGTTATTAAAGTACAATAATACATCAACTTACAAATTCAGAGATACCACCTGAATTTTTTATATTTTGCAGGTGCGATATAATTTCTTTACCAAAATTACAAAAAAATTGTGAGCACATTCTTTCGAATATACCCGACCAGTAACTTAGATAACATGAAGTCATCTTAATTACCTTGTCCATTTCGTTAGATCCCGCCTTGTGTATTGATTCATCAAATATAATTTTTCTCAAATTATATTCTCCTCAACAAAAGGCATCTCTAACGTACTCTGTAACTGGTCCTTACAATTCCCCTATATTCAATTCTATGATGACCACGTATGGGGAAACAACAGATACGCATCCGTCGTAACAATGTCCACACATATCTCACTTCCTCGAAGGTGACCGGGAAGCCACCAACTTAACTCGAGAAAAATTCAATTTTATTTATATGACAAATTATTTTGTTTTTATTAAATATACAACCATTTTTAATTTGATATAAAAAATGAGTACAGCATTAATCGTAATAATTATATTATTTATTGTTGCCATTGTAGTAATAGTATCAGTCGTGGCATACAAGTATCACCGATCTCACAAGGGTCTCACGAGTGACAGAGGAGGTAACGCAAACGACAGAGGAATTAACGCAGAATATTCTCAATCAAAAGGATTAACTCTTGAAGAACTTGGTAATCTCGTTTTATAAATCTTTTTTACCCTGAGTAATTTAATAAAAAAATTAGCGTAACTCTAAACCAATCCAAACACCATCGTATTGTTTTGTGACAACTAGATACTTGCCAAATATTTCGCGAGGAAATATTACTTTATGTTTATAAAATATATCTTGCATAGCTGAATAATATTTTTTCTCAATAATTTCGAAAGGTATTTCTGCCCATACTTGTTTATTCTTAAACTTTAATGTAGGAAATCTGCATTTGGGATTCTCATGTGCATTGTTATTTAAGTAATCAATTACAGCATAATAATGGTATCTCAGATTGTCTTTCATTGCTTTTTTTAGTCTGTATATAAACTTATTATATACCGTGAATTTTGCATACTTTTTGTGTCTCGCGTGAGTAACCATTATTTTTAAATTACGTGGTAATAATATTGTTCTTATGGTACTATCACTTAAGTCGTACTTTTTGAGATAATCATGGTTATTGGTTTCCTTATGAAAGAATTCGTATATTAAGCGAATATCATTGACATATTTGGTGCTCCTTTGAATTATGTCTAATTTATCGTAGTCCTTAATTAGTTTATCTGTTGTCATATCGTGATAGCTAAAAGGATCCTTAACGTACTTTCCGAGTAACTGGTCTATTTCAAGTTTAAAAGGAGTAACATCTTGGATTACATCTCGTATAAATAAATCAGCTTCGTTTTCTTCGCATTTCTCGAGTTCTTCAAATTTTTCGAGTTCTTCGAATTCTGAGATTTGATATTCCATTTCTTCATCAGTTGATTCATCAGTAAGCTCATCATAAATTGAATCGTCTTCCATTATAAAGGAAAGAATTTTCTATAATAAAACTCAAATTTTTATAAATTGAATAAATATAATGCGATTAACTATTCCCTTTTACTCAATCCAATATTCCTAAAAATGGATATATCTGCATGGAAAAAACGTTTAGTGTATTGCGTAGAATATGAGCCTATAATTAGGAAATACGGAGATGGTGCAGAAAAAATTATATTTACCTCATTTGAAGGTTCGCAAAAGATTATAAAAAAGTACCCAAATAACAAAGTATCATCCATAGAACATTTTGGTAGTGATGGCGAATATTACAGAGAAGATGGCCCGGCTTTACTTGAATATTTCGAATCAGGTAAACCCGAGGTTGTCCAATTTTCAAAAAATATTGATAGAGGTCAACCCACATTGGAGGAATGTTTATCTCCAACTAATACCAAAGGAGCCAGCAAAATAAGGTATCATATATCGGGGACAATTAGTCGTAAAGAATATAGAACTACCGGTTCAATGCCTAATGTAGTCGGTTTCTATGGATCTGGTCAAATATCAGGAATAGAATATAATTTTCTAAAACGTGAAGATGTTCCGTCTTGTTGGAAATATACGAAGGTAACCTTTTACCGATCAGGAGCAATAATGGAATTAGCATACATAATTGATGGAAAATTATGTACCCCTTTAAGTTCCGATTATCAATTCCCTTTCTCATCATATAGAATATATTATGAAAACGGTTATCTCAAATTTAAATCGTATCATAATGAAAAAGGCAGGTATCATAGATGTAATGGACCTGCGGCAATAGATTACTACCCTAATGGTACTATTATAACGGAAACATTTATTGAAGATGGTGATATTAAATAACTCGGGGTTATAGAATATTATGAATCAGGTGCTCGTAAATCCGAGAAATATTACTATCGCGTTAATACTTCGCAGCGAGCTGTAGTTAGACAAGTAAATTATGATCCACCTACATAAGACAAACACGAAGGTGAATGCGAAGACAAAATGCGAAGACAAAATGCGAAGGCAAATGCGAAAGCAAATTGATTTTTTTATTAATGTTTTATAAATTAAATCATACCAAGTATAATGGAACATACGACAAAATTATGGAAAAAGGAGTTTGTATTTTGGATAACCTTGAAACCTATAATAAAAGAAAATCCATGGAGTATTGTATTCGAAAAAGAAGGCAAACCTCATAACATAGGATTTCCTGCTGTTATAAGTAAATATACTAGCGGACAAATATGTTCCATATCATACTGTAAAAATGGAGCCAAGTATAATGATGATCGGTTTGCATGCGTAAAATATTACGAATCGGGAATAATCAAGGATATTAGATGGACGCTAAATGTTGATCGTGGTTACCCCGATTTAAAAGAATGTTTCGATAGAAATAATGTTGAGCATACATTCGGAATAAAGTATTATAAAAATGGTCAAGTTAAGAAAAAAATATATTCCCGTAAATATAAAACTATAGAATCGGAGATATTCCCTCATTCTGTGGGATTTTATAAGAATGGTAAATTGCGTTTCGTTAATTATGTTTTTGATAAAAATATACCTCCTTCGTGGAAATATACGTCTATAAAATATTATAAATCTGGTAATATTAAAGTATTATCTCGTGATAGCGCCGATTCCACTATTACTAAAATATTTTATGAAGACGGAAATCTTTGTTCCGAATATCATATTCGTGGTAAGTATCGGAATGGTTGGCATACTTATGTTGTTTATAATGCTAACGGAATAATAAAACGCAAAGAATATCGTGGTGACGGGAAACGACATAATAGTAAATCTGTGCTTCCTGCTAATATAACTATACGTAAATATTACGATTCAGGTAAGAAGAGAGTTGAAAAATATTACAATATCAATCCAGCAAGAATAATGATAAGAATCGGTAAAACAAAATATGATAAAAATGGCAACATTATTTACCAATATTAAAAATGATTTTATATATTATATTTGCTACGAAGGTGTCATGTCTCAAGATTGGAAAAAAGAGTTTGTATTTTGGATAACATTGAAACCTAGAATAGATAAATATTCAAACTCTGTTACATTTTTCAGAAATAATAAACATCATAACATAGGATTTCCTGCTAGCATATATTTATACGCAAATAGAAAAGTAAAGAGTATGACATACTATTATGATGGTCAAAAACAAAATTATGGTCAGGCAAAACACAAAATAGATACCATCGTAGTTGTAGAATATTACGAATCGGGAGTAATTGAACGTATCGAATATTCTGAAGATTTTAATAAAGAGTATCCTACATTAGACGAATGTTTTGATCCTAATAATACGAGACACGCACTCATGATAACATATTATAAAAGTGGTAAAGTTAAAAATAAAACATACAACCCCTCCCAGGATCGCAAAATATTAATTCCTAGGCATATAGGATTTTATGAGGAAGGTCAGTTATATTTCGTTACTTATAATAGCAATCCTAAATCGTGGAAATATTCGCATATTAAATATTACAAATCGGGTGCCGTTAAACAACTTAGTCGCTCAGTTGATAAAAAATTTTATTGTGGAGATAAAAAGTTCTACGAAGATGGCAACATTCTTTCTAAAATATATCACACCAAAAATGATAACATATCCCGCATTATATTATCCAAATGGAGTAATTAAACAAAAAGAAAATTACAAATACAACTCACATAAAATTATCAAGTATTACAATTCCGGCAAAAAAGAAAGCATAAAATACTATTCATACATTGATGTATATTATCCCACGCTGGTAAGAGCAGTAAAATATGATGAAAATATTGTTGAAGATTGTGAAATAAATTTGATTAAATTATAGTTTTTTATATATTGTTTTATATTTCTGAGTGTAACGAAGATATAATATGTCGTATCAAAAATGGAAGAATGATTTCGTATTTTGGATAACTTTGAAACCAACTAGCACCACGTTTCGGGATGGAACAGAGCGTTTAGAGTTCAATACATTTGACAGATTGTACAACACATATTTCCCAACTGAAATAATGAAACACAAAAATGGCAATTTGGAATCAATATCATATATGAATATAAAGTTTAATCATGTAGAGCCAACTCGCATTTCGTATTATACATCTGGTAAAATTAAAGCTGTTGGATATCATATGGATTACAGTAACAAAGATTTAAGACGAGAACAATGCCTGAATAATAAATCTACTAAGTTTGCATCACATATTCGCTATTATGAAAATGGTAACATTAAATATAAGCACTATTTCGACTATTATTATTTATACATAAAATCAAAGCTAAATAAAGTATTGCCATATAGTGTAGGATTTTATGAAAATGGTAATTTAAAATGGGAACGTTATCTTTTTATTAGTCATGAAGAAGTTCCAAAAGATATGAATTATACTGAAGTTGAATATTACGAATCAGGAACAATTAAAAATCTTAGATATAAAATAGGCAATGTTGAATGTGTACCGTTACCGGATATTAGAAATGATAAATATTTACCTTCATATCGAGAGTTTTACGAAAATGGCGGTCTTAAATTAAAAAGATACCAGACAAATGAAAAGTACCACAACTCTGAAGGACCTGCTCTTGTTGAGTACTATTCGAATGGAGTTGTAAAAAAGAAAGAATTTTATACTAGAGGACAACATCAATATCTAGGAGCCATTTCATATTACAAATCAGGAAATAAAAAACAAGAATGTTACTATTCTACTAACGGAAGAAATAATTTATCCACCTGCTTTAAAATCGAAACATATTCGGATACCTAAAAAACATAAAAAATCAATTTTTTAGATTTATGCTGAACACTCTGCACAAATCCTTCCTAGCTGAGGTTTTCTTCCTCGCTCGACTGTTTGTTCCTATATCATATCCCAGCTATTAAGGGATACATACTCTGCGAAACGTGCTGTCACACACTGCCGTTTTATTGTAATACGACATTATTATCAACTTCAATAACCTCATTGATCTCATGAGCCTGATTTGATTTGCACCAAGGTCCGCATTCCCATCTGTATATTTCCACATCGTCCAAATATTGTAATCCTACGTAATCATCACAATTACACAAGATTAATATTTTTGCTCTATGAAATAAACCAACATCTTTGATTTTACAACCAGCAACGTTTATGAATTCAGCATTAGCAATAGGCATGAAGTTTTCAATACTCTTGCAATATGCTAAATTCACTCGCTTAACGTTATATAGGCTGGAAATATCTCTAATGTAGTCACATCCAGATAAGTCTACTTCCTCAGCAAATTCAAGGTCTGATACATTAACAATGTTAGTATATGACAAACCAACGTACTTTGCATATCTGAACTTTTCAATATTTTCGTCAATAATGTTTTCACAATCTATCAACTCAACATGTTCAAGTTCGGATAAACAAAATCCACAATCGAAATTGATGTAATTTTCACAATTCTCTAATACAACTCGCCTTGAACTTCTCAAGTTAGTCAAATCAAAAGAATTCACTCTGCTCATATATTCCTCATATTCCTCATAAGTATCAAACCACGCATTCATAGGATAACGCTTTTCAAACTTAATAACAACATTCTCCACTCCTTCGCATTCCTCCGGCCACTTATCGATCTCTGGATGATTAAACATAACTTCTGAACACTCTGAAATTATACTGTAATCATTCAATTTATCGTAAAATTCCACTGCCTTATCTCTAAACACACCAATTAAATTCCTTTTGATATTACTTATACAATCAACTTCAACATCCCAGGTGAGACCTCTCCATTGAAACATATCAAGCTTCCAATTCGTAAAATGAAGATAATCATATATGTCATACTTGCCACAATCTAAGAAGTACTTTGTTTTCGAATCTACACGCTGGGCAAGGTGAAGATATCGGCACGAAAACACAATATTTTTAAAGTATTCGCATACATCACACACATTAATCGCACTGTCCACGTCCAAATATTCGAAAATATAGAACCATAATTCAGTAGGTAAGATATCCATTTTAAATCTCGAGTCCAAACTTTTATCAACGATCGCTAAAATGCTTGTACTCAAGAAATTATTGCCAATAAAATTCAATTTTTTATATAAAATTGACTATTTTTATTGATATTTTCTACTTATATTAATGAGCAAAATTTGGCGAAAAAGCTTCATAGAGTTAGTAATAAGCCATATTCGTTTCCAGTATAGCAATTATATAGCAATTGTTACCGAATTTTCTGCAGGAGGTAAGTTCCATAATATTGATTTTCCTGCTAAAATATACAGATATAATTCTGGTAAAGCACGCAAATTATCATATTATGAACACAATAAAAAGCATCGCCTCGATAAACCTGCAAAAATATGGTACTACGAAGATGGTATGTTGCAAGAATTAAGATTTTATAGATACGATAAGTTACACCGATCTCAGTATCCTACACTTAAACAATGCCTAAGCAGAACCGATATTACCAACGCTGCTAATGTAGTTTACGATACAAGGGGTAACATATTAACCAAAGAATATGCTTATAAAGGACATCCTATTATGGCTAATCATAAAGCATATGTACCTTGTTATGTTAGTTTTCATGATAATGGCAAACTGAGGAAAATAATTTATAATTTCACCAAAGCCAAAGATGTGCCACCTAATTGGAATTCGACAGAGATTGAGTATTACAAATCCGGTATCATAAAGGAACTTAAATACAAAGTAAATTATGTATATCGTAACTTTAACGGAGAAGAAGGATGCATACCAGCTTACCGTTCATATTATTCTAGTGGTATGCTCAAAAAAGAGACATACAAATATAGAAACAAAACCCACAGACTACCAAAATTCGGACCCGCTAAAACTAAATATTACGAAAACGGTAACGTAGAATTAGAAGTATATAAAATAAAAGGAAAAATGAGAAATCCAAGTGGATCTTGTATGATTGCCTATGATGAAAAGGGAAATAAAATAAGGGAATGGAATTTAAATAATAATGGAATTTTAATAACAACTCATTACTATCCTTCTTCTCCTAGGGGAACGGAATGTAATATTACTTATAAAACTATAGAAAATATTAAAATTGAATAAGTATATACTTTTTTATAATTTTGCCTTTTCGCATTCACTTGTTAAATTATGCTTTCTGTTATTGATTGGAAATCTGAATTTATACATTGGATTACATTGAAACCTGTTATTAAGGATGATGTTTTTACTAAAACAATATCATTTATGAAAGGTAAAAAATTACATAATATAGAATTTCCTGCTCGCATTATAATATATAAGAATAGTGCTGACTTTCAATTAGTTTATGCACAAATAGGAGAAGATTATACCAATAAATTGACATACTCAAGAATTGGCAAAATATTTTCTATAGCACGTTACGAAGATGATGAATTACAAAGTTCATATGATGCTACTTTGGAAGACTGTATTAATCCTAGGAACATAAATGGGGCAGCTTATATTCAATATTACGAAAATGGTATCATACAAATTAAAAATTATTTGTGGGGTGGGTTACGTGTGCCTGCTGATCAAAGTCACTTGATACCTTACTCAATATTTTTCTTTGAAAATGGTAACATCCGCCAAATGAACTACAATTTCCATTATTTAGATGATTTATTTTACGCTTCATATTTGAAAGAATTTGATTATACCAGTATTACTTATTACGAATCAGGATCAGTTAAAAATAAAAAATGTAAAATAAATAGTAAATTACAGAATATTACGTTACCTAGCAGTAGCAAGGTTATACCCGCATGCAGATCATATTATGAAGATGGCACACTGCGCACTGAAAAATACTATCTTAATGATAAATTACACAATCTCGATGATTCAACTACTCCCGCAGTAATCGAGTATTATCCTAATGGTAACATCAAAATTATGCGATATTATTTAAATGGCATAAAAAATGACAGGTATGATAAGCATTTGCCTGTATATATTGAGTTTTATGAATCTGGTAGAAAGAAAAAAGAAATATATCGCAATTTAGGCAAACGTTTAAAAATAAAAGAAGTATTGGTATACAATGAAGACGGATCATTAAAATATTGAATTTCTTTTTTATTATCAATATTATGACCGAATTTAAGATCGAAAATACATCTAAGTGGAAATCTGAATTCGTTCATTGGATTACTTTGGAACCAGAAATAACCCACGATAATGTTAGAAGAATGGGTTTGGATTTTATGCGAGATGGTAAATTGCATAATATAGAATTTCCGGCATCAATAGATATATTAGATGACGGCGATCATTGGTATACATATTATGAAAACGACACAGTGACAAGAAGAGACGGATTGCCTGCTTCCATAATACGAAATAAATATGGAAAAATAACACAACTTGATTATCTCATAAATGGTGATTACCATATACAATGTAATCCGACCCTGGAAGAATGTCTCAATCCTATGAGTACAAAAGGTGCGTGCTCATTAGAATTCTACGATAATGGAATGATTTCAGAAAAATCTTACAGAATGTATAACGAAGGTATAGTATCGACATTAAATAATTTGATACCATACAATATTGCATTTCGTAAAAATGGTAAAATAAAATGCTTGAGATATAACTTTATTAAACGCGAAGATGTGCCACCAGAATGGGAATATACATCTATTGAATATTATAAATCTGGTGCGATTAAGTCAATGGAATATGTTATTGATAATGAAAACCGTGATTAGTTTTCAAAAGAAAAACATTTACCTTCAATAAGAACATATTACAAAAGTGGAAATATAAAAGATATATGAATTAGAAAACACATATACCTGCGGTAATAGAGTATCACCCGGATGGCACAATGAAATCCGAAATATATAAATGAAAAGAGAGTAGAAAAAATTAATCATATCCCTTAAAGATTGGTTTTAGTTAGTAACTCGATTATTTGATTCACTAAGTTGATGCCTTCATCTTTTTTAAATCGTAAAGTAGATTTCATATCTCGTCCACATACTACGGTATACGAAACGAATCTAAGTTCAAGTTCAACGCTGTCATATTCAATATCCGTGAAACTATCCCGGCCTTGAAATTCATTAAAATTCTCATTGTCTTCCATATGTTGCAATAAATTTCGATACATAAATATTTCTTTTTTAACGTCATCGCATAATATACTCCAAGTAACACCGAGACGATTTATAACAATAATATTACAACTATTTTCCGATGTTAAAAATACGTCTGTACTCAACATTGTTTTTTATTTGTGAAGGGTAATACTATCACTTAACCAAATTCAATTTTTCTTTTTTTTTTTTTTTTTTTTTTTTAAAAAAATATGATTTTAAAAAAATAAAAAAATGAGAAGAGTTTTAGAAAAACTTTTTAATAAAGAGGGGGGGCCCTTAG
>Ga0116192_1000012_pt1 | contig 182675 bp, 144 predicted proteins | sample AD_UKC113_MetaG_FD_89876 | JGI IMG/M metagenome (GOLD analysis project Ga0116192, IMG submission 89876) | Active sludge microbial communities of municipal wastewater-treating anaerobic digesters from Hong Kong - AD_UKC113_MetaG | ecosystem: Engineered > Bioreactor > Anaerobic > Digestate...
ACAACTCATCGGATTGATAGACCGCCTATGCCTCAAAAAACGCACAATTGAACCGGCGGCTACGACTGACTGTAGTCGCTTAGAAAAATCGGCGATTGTCCAATTCCCGCTGAACCGGGACATTACAAGCGATTGAGAAAGTGTGTAACGCATTGTTTCTAGAGTGATTACGAGTACGGGCGCGAACAAAATGGCGGCCAGATACACTTTTGTTTCTTTTTTCGCAACTTCTGTGTGTGATGCACAGAGATTGCGGACATAGAAATCATACCCTTGACTGATGCATTGCGGCTGAGCCGTGTTGGGAATAGGCAAAGGACTGTTTTCGCAGGTCTGCGTCAATTGGCGTAGTCGAACCGCACGTCGTAATGCAACGTGGGGGGGCCGCCCTGGGAAGGTTCGACGGTCACGGTCCCGTAGGCTGTTCCGCGGACGATTCCCTTGTGCGTCAACGTGGCGCTGACGGTGTAATAGCGAACACCGTCCGATTCGGCGGGCGATAGTTCAACCGAAACGGCCACAACGCCCTTGGCCTGCTCCGCACGGAGTTCCGTGGTCGTGATGTCGTCGTGAACACGGATATGTTCGTGGAACTCGTCCTGGATGTACTGGCGGATGGATTCGCGTTCCCGGCTCTCCTGCGAGAACCCCATCGAATGACGCAGCGAAGGGCCGTACTGCCGGTAGAATCCGATGCCCAGCGGCAATGCCAGCAACGCCGCCGCCGCGATTAGTATCTTGGTGGAGCGGTCCATGTTCGCCCTCCCCAAATGGCTCCGGCGGATGTTTGAAGCCGGGCGCTTTTCGGCCTTAGGATACACCAATCGGCAGAAAAAGTCTTGGGAAGGACATGGAGCATGAAATTCTGGCTTGTTGGCGTGTGCGTGGGTCTTGTCCTGGCGGGTCAGTCGCCGGGCGATACGTTTGCCTTGGACCAAGAACGATATCTCGACAAATGCAAAGGGGCCTGGGCCGGCCAGATGATCGGCGTGTGCTTCGGCGACATCTACGAGTTCAAGTCGAACGGGAAAACGGTCGAGGGGCCGCTCGAACCCTGGAAACCCGAACGCATTCGGGGCGCCATCGGACAGGACGATTGCTATGTCGAAATGACGTTCCTCAAGACGCTGGAGACCCACGGCCTCAACCCCACCTACGAACAGGCGGGCGCCGATTTCGCCGCCACGCAGTTTCCGCTCTGGCATGCGAACCGCGTCGGGCGCGACAACGTGCGCCGGGGCATCATGCCGCCGCTGTCGGGCCATTTCGAGCACAACCGGCACGCGGACGACATAGATTTTCAGATCGAAGCGGACCTGTTCGGCATTCTCTGTCCCGGCATGCCGCAGGAATCGAACCGGCTCGGCAATATTTTCGGGCACATCATGAATTACGGCGACGGCGTGTACGGCGGATTGTTCGTCGCGGGCATGTATACCGAGGCCTATTTCGAGGATAACGACGTCGAGAAGGTCGTCCGGGCGGGGCTGGCCTGCATTCCGGCCGAATCCCTGTATTACAAGTGCATCGCCGACGTGATCGAATGGCACAAGGAGCATCCCGGCGACTGGCTCGCGGCATGGAACAAGATTGAGGAAAAATGGCAGGACGACGTGGACTGCGCGCCCGGCGATCCCTTCAACATTGACGCGAAACTCAACGGGGCCTATATCGTCATGGGGCTGTTGTACGGCGGGGGGGATCTGGCGAAAACCCTCGAAATAGCCGTGCGGTGCGGCCAGGACAACGACTGCAATCCGTCGAACGCCGCCGGCGTGCTGTGCTGCATGAAGGGCTTTTCCGCGCTCGATCCGCATTGGACGGACGGCTTCGCGGCCATTGAAGACACGCGTTTCGATCACACCGGGTACTCGTTCAAGACGCTGATTCCCGCGTGCCGGAAACTCACCGAGGCCATCATCCGCCAGGCGGGCGGCGAAGTGAAAGACGGGGTCTATCTCATCAACCGCCAGGAACCGAAAGCGCCGGAACCGCTGGAACAGTGGACCGATCAGATGAAAATCCTGTCCGTGCCCATTATGCCCGCGGAGATGGCCGCGTGGAATCCGGCATGGCGTCTCGCGGCCTGCGGAACGGACATGCAACCCGGCATCCACCGAAAATTTCAGCGCGACAACGTCCTGCTGCTCCATCCCGTGAATCGTGAAACGCCCGCCGTCATCACGGCGGAACTGGCGGTTCCTTCCGCGAAGAAACCTGTGCTTGAAATGGAGGTAACCTCCGATCCGAAAGGCGATTTCGTCCTGAAGGTTTTCGTGAACGATTCCCTCGCGGTCGAAAAACGAATTGCCTCGCACGGCAAATGGCAGACGGTGACGGTTGACCTTTCAAAATACGCCGGCCAAACGGTGCCGGTGCGCATCGAAAACCATGCAAACGGGTGGGAGTTCGAGGCGGCGTATGTTTCAACCGTGCGGATTGCCGGCGCCGGCTGACCCGATCGGGGCGCAAATGGGGGCTTGCGCCGCATTGATATCGCGGCCGTGCCGCCTTATGATAATACCCCTTATGAAACTGGGCTGTGGCCGCCATGATGCGGACTGAATTCACAAAACTTCTGAAGCTGATCCGGAAAAATTCTCCCGGCGTGGACTTGGACATCATCCGGCGCGCCTACCGCATGGCCGATCGCGCCCATGCGGGGCAGTTCCGGCTTTCAGGCGATCCCTATCTTTCGCATCCGCTGGCCGTGGCGCGGATTTTGGCCATGCTGAACCTTGACACGATAACGGTTGTGGCGGGTTTGCTGCATGACGTCGTCGAGGACACCCCCATTACACGCGAGGACCTTCAAAACGAGTTTGGCGAAACGGTCGCCATGCTCGTCGAGGCCGTGACAAAGATCGGCGCGATGCCGGCGCCGCAGGTGTCCTCGCGCGCGGAAAAGCAGGCGGCCAGCCTCCGCAAGATGCTCGTGGCCACGGTGCGCGACGTTCGCGTGCTGCTTATCAAACTGGCCGACCGGCTGCACAACATGCGCACCATCGAATTCCTCCCACCGGACAAAATCGAACGTATCTCGCGCGAGACGATGGACATCTACGCGCCGCTCGCGCACCGGCTCGGCATCGCCCGCTGGAAATGGGAACTGGAAGATCATGCCTTTCACCGGCTGTATCCGACCGAATACAAGGAAGTTGCGGCGCGGGTGGCCATGAAACGACGCGAACGCGAGGAATGGCTCGGAAAAACCATCGAATTCTTGTCGCGGCAACTGGCCGCGGAAGGAATCGCCGCGCAGGTCATCGGCCGACCAAAGCACCTGTACAGCATTTACCGAAAAATGCTCCGACAAGGCAAGGATTTCGACGAAATCCGGGACATCCAGGCCATCCGAATCATTACGACGCGGGAATCGGAATGCTACGAGGCGCTCGGCGTGGTTCACCGCCTGTGGACGCCGATCGCGGGCGGTTTCAAGGATTATATCGCGATGGCGAAGGCCAACGGATACCAGTCCATTCACTCGTCCATCATGTGCGAGGACGGCATGCCGCTCGAAATCCAGATTCGCACGGAAGAGATGGATCGCACGGCCCAGGAAGGCATCGCCGCGCATTGGAAATACAAGGAAGGGTATGCGTTTTCCGACACGCGCATGGAGGAAGACCTCAAGTGGCTCAAGCAAATGTTCGAGTCGCTCCGGGAAGAGGATGCCGCCGACGAATTCCTCGACGACGTCCGCCGCGGCGTGCAGATGTCCGAGGTGTTCGTGTTCACCCCCAAGGGCGAAATCCGGGAGTTGCCCGCCGGCGCCACCCCGCTCGATTTCGCCTACAGCATCCACACGGACATCGGCCACCGGTGTTTCGGCGCGCGGGTCAACGGGCGCATCGTGCCCATCAGTTATACGCTGCAAACCGGCGACAGTGTCGAAATTCTGACATCGAAGAATCAGACGCCGCATGTGGATTGGCTGGATATCGTCGTCAGCGCGCGCGCCCGCGCGAAGATCCGGCAACGCCTGCGCGAGATGGGAGAAATCGAACCGCTTGAACCGGAAAAACCCAAGGCGGCTCCGCCGCGTCCGGCGGTGGCCAAGGCGCCGGTCCGCGTGGTGGACGAAGCCACGCGCGGCAAGTTGATCCGGGTCGAGGGCGCGAAAAACATGGCCGTATCCTTTGCCAAATGCTGCAATCCCATGCCCGGCCACGAGGTGATTGGATACGCCACACGCGGCACGGGCATCATCATTCACCGCGCCGATTGCGGCAATTTCCTGCGTACCCGGCGCGATCCCGGCCGCATGATCGAAGCGTCGTGGGAAGGCGAGCGGCGCGTCCATGCGTCGCTGCGCGTGACCACCGGCGCACGGCCCACGATGCTGGCCGACATCACGAACGCCATCGCCCCGCTCAACATCAATATCACCCACGCGCAATTCATGCCCGGCGAAAACGGCCAGCGAAATTTCGACGTGGCTTTCGACGCTTCGGATAAGGGCGTGGTGGACCGTGTCGTGCGTGTCATCCGAACGGTTCCCGGCGTGGTGGACATTGCCGTACATCCCGTCCCGGACACGCCGAAGCCCGGGCACAAATAAAGAGGGCGGACTCATGTGGTTGTATCGCACGCCGGGAAACAAGGTCAACGTCGCATGGACCGCTTTGAATTGATCAGCCCGTTCCGGCCGGAAGGGGATCAACCGGAGGCGATTCGTGAACTGGTCGAGGGCTTGCGGGAAGGCCGCCGGCACCAGGTGCTGCTGGGCGTGACGGGTTCCGGAAAGACATTTACCATCGCGAACGTCATCGCGCGGGTCAACCGGCCGGCGCTGGTGCTCGCCCACAACAAGATCCTCGCGGCGCAACTTTACGGCGAGTTCAAATCGCTGTTTCCGAACAATGCCGTCGAGTATTTCGTCAGTTACTACGACTATTACCAGCCGGAAGCGTACATTCCCTCGACCGACACGTACATCGAAAAGGATTCGTCCATCAACGACGAAATAGACAAGATGCGGCACTCGGCCACGCGGTCGCTGCTGAGCCGGCGGGATTGCCTGATTGTGGCGAGCGTGTCGTGCATTTACGGCATCGGATCACCGGAGTTGTACCGGCAGTTGCGCGTCGAGATCGAACGCGGCGCGGAACTCCCGCGCGAAAAACTCATCGCGGGCCTTGTCGCGATGCAGTACACGCGCAACGATGTGGATTTCCACCGCGGGACATTTCGTGTGCGGGGCGACATCGTGGACATTTTCCCGATGTATGAGGCGGATATCGCCGTGCGGGTGGAATTCTTCGGCGACCAGGTGGACCACCTCGTGGAAATTGATCCACTGCGCGGGGTGGCCGTGCGCAAGCCGCGCATGGTCACGATTTACCCTGGCACGCATTACGCCACGACCGCCGACATCATGGAACGCGCGCTGCGCACCATCCGCGCTGAACTGGACGAGCGCCTCGCGGAACTGAAGGGGGCGAACCGTCTGCTCGAAGCGCAGCGCCTCGATCAGCGCACCCGCTACGACCTCGAAATGATGAAGGAAATCGGCTATTGCAGCGGCATCGAAAACTATTCGCGCCATCTCGACGGGCGGCGTCCCGGCGAGCCGCCCTACACCCTGCTCGATTATTTTCCGGATGACGCAATCATCATCATTGATGAAAGCCACATGTCCATTCCGCAACTCAACGGCATGTATCGCGGCGACCGTTCGCGCAAGGACAAACTCGTCGAATACGGATTCCGGCTGCCGTCGGCGGTGGACAACCGGCCGCTGACCTTTGCCGAATTCGAAGCGCGCGTCAACCAGTGCATCTACGTCAGCGCGACGCCCGCCGAATACGAACTCCGTAAAAGCGAGGGCGTTGTCGTCGAACAAGTCGTGCGACCCACGGGCCTGACCGATCCCGAAGTCGAAGTCCGGCCCGCCGCGACCCAAGTGGACGATCTGCTCGACGAAATCCGGCGATGCGCGAAACGGGGCGAGCGCGTGCTGGTCACGACTCTGACCAAGCGCATGGCTGAAGACCTGACGGACTATTATTCGGACCTCGGTGTGCGCGTGCGCTACATGCACTCCGACGTGGAGACGCTCGAACGAATCGAACTCGTGCGCGCTTTGCGAAAAGGCGACTATGACGTGCTCGTGGGCATCAATCTGTTGCGCGAGGGACTCGACATTCCGGAAGTGGCGCTCGTTGCGATTCTCGATGCCGACAAGGAAGGCTATCTGCGGTCCGAAACGAGCCTCGTGCAGACCTGTGGACGCGCCGCGCGGCATCTGGGCGGGCGCGTGATCATGTATGCGGACAAAATAACCGGTTCGATGGATCGCGCGCTGCGTGAGATGAACCGCCGCCGGAAAAAACAGATCCAGTACAATAAAAAACACAAGATCACGCCGCGATCCATCCAGAAGGCCATCCCGGACCTGCTGGCGAACATCTGTGAGCGCGACTATGTCACCGTGCGAATAGCGGCGGAAGACGACGACGCCTACATTCCCACCCACGATCTGGCCAAAACGATTGGCAAACTCCGCCATCAAATGCGCGAAGCCGCCGCAAAAATGGAATTCGAGAAGGCCGCCGAATACCGCGACCGCATCCGTGCGCTCGAACAGCGTCAGATTGAGGAAATGTAAAACCCCGCGCCGAAAATGGGGGCGCGGGGTTTGCAGCCCTCGCTCAAGTCCAGGGCACTCACCCAATGTGTCGAAAGGCGGAATCCGTTATTTCGCCTTCTTGCATTTTTGGTCGTTCTTTTCGGGCGGACAGCATTTTGCGTCCTTGCCGTCGCAACACTTTTTGCCGTCTTTGGCGGGGCAACAGTCCTTTGCGTCCTTGGCGTCGCAGGCCGCCTTGCCGTCCTTCGCGCATGCAGCCGCGCCAGCCTTGGCGTCCTTGTCGCCCGGACAGTTGCCGCACGAGGCAAACGCGCTCAGGCTCATGAACATCGCCACGATTACAACAACGATCACCGCCCATTGAATTTGTTTCATGTGTTCGCTCCTTCGCTTGAACCACGCATCGTGGTGTTTTTTCCCATGCTCTTCACTCATTTGGCGCTGTCGGAAAGAAGCAAGTACGGCTCCATAATGCCTCCGTTTCCAACAACGTCTTGACTGGTAAACAGTGGCGACTTGAAAAACATTCCTGTCGATCATCCGGGGAAGAGCGGGCAGACCCGGTTTTGGGTTTCCGTGCCCCGATTGAGGTTAGCCCTGTCGGGGTCTGGACCCGCCTTGCCGGTAGAAACGGAAATGATTGGCTAATTTCATGGACGAGATAGCCCCAAATGCATTTTGCTTGCCGGGCGTAGTCCACTCCGTCCAGTCAGATCAGGTGAATAACTACAGATCGAACGGCAACGCCGAATTCCGAATCAGCACAGGCATTGTTGGCCCAACCATATTGGAATTCGGCGTTATGTTTCGACGGCGCATAGAATTTTATACGATCTCCGCCCGCCTGGAAGGATAAGACCGGACGGGCGGGTAGCCCGGGCATGCTTCACGCGCCGCCGGCTTCCGAGTGGGCAATCCGCTCATTGGCGGCCCGCAAGCGCGCGCTGAGCGTAATCACGATATTTTCGAGAATGCGCAGGGCGGCCTCTTTGCCGAGGACGTTGTGGATGATGTCGTTGCTCAACACCAGCGCGCTGGTCGTATCGGCGGCCGTGGCGGTGGCGCTGCGCGTCTGATCGCCGCCCAACGCCATTTCCCCGAACATATCGCCCTTGTCGAGCAGGGCCAGCACACGGCCGTTATCGCGAATCTCGACCTTGCCGCTCAGGATGACGTACAACTCGGCGCCTGCGTCGCCTTTGCGAAAGATGACTTCGCCGGTCTCGAATTCACGCGTGACGCCCTTGGCGAAAATCTTCGCGACATCCGCGGCGGCCAGGCCGTGAAACAGGTCCATCCGGCGCGCCAGCACGGCATACGTGTCGTACATGCTGTCCTGCATGACCGACAACATCTCGCGGATAATCAGCGATGAATCCATGTTGGTGGATGACATCGCCGGCGCGGCGGGGGCGGTGGCCGCAACGGGCGCGACGGGCGCCGGGGAAGGCGGTCTATTCATTGAAACGGCGGGCGCTTGGCCAAAAAGCGTGTCCAACAGCATGTCGCTGTCCATCAGCGGCTTGGCTTCAACGGGCGTCGGCGTCGGCGGCGCCGTTGTGGTTTCCCGCAGAGACGGAGATGGAGGCTGAAGGGGTACAGGTTCCGGCTTGGACTCCGGTTCAGCCGCCGGTTCGAGCGCCGGCGGCGGCTCCGGTTCGGATATCGCGGGCGGTTTTTCAGTCTTGGCTTTCGGCGACAACAGGCCAAGGCTGGTCATCGAAAGAGAAGACGATTTCCGGGCTTCCGGGTTGAACAATTTTTGGGACACGGTCTGGTAATGATTGTACGCGCACAAAATGGGCTTGATGCGCAAATCGGGGCACGCCTTCCGTACCGCTTCGAGGGCCTTGGCGTCGAGCGGATTGACCATGGCGACCGTCAGGTTGCGTCCCAGCCGGTCTATGGGCAGCACGCAATATTTCTCGCAGATATCCTTCGGCACCAGTTTCAACAAGTTCTCGTCAATGAGATAGTCCAGCAGGCTCAGATGCGGAATGCGGCAATGCTTGGCGAGAAACGAGGTGAGCGAATCGTCCCCGATGCACTGCATGTCCACAAGAATCTGGCCCAAGAAACCGCCCTCCCGCGCCTGTTTTTCCTTGGCTTTTTGCAGTTGTTCCTCGGAGATGGTGCCCGTTTCGAGCAACAGGTCCTCGAGGGTTTTCGTAGGCGGGGAAGGTTGCGAGGGGATGGCCGGAGACGGCGCGGTCGCAGCCGCCGGCGGCGGCATGGCCCGGCTTTCCGGCATGACGGGCTTCCGTTCCGGCTCATGCGTTTCTTTTTTTTCGCGGCCCCATCCGAGCATCGGGCGTATCCTGAACCCGTGTTGCGTGTCGCATTCATCTTACCACTGCATGCACGATGTATCAAGCCGATCGTGAATTCGCATTATTTGACAGTGCTCGCGGCTATCCACTAAAATTATCATACTTCATGTGCTAATCCTTTTCGAGTTGGCCGGATGGAGACGCTATGAAAAAAGTGGTTTGTCCGCATTGCCGGGCCGAGCAGACATTTCATCCCAATCCCCCGCGCGACATGGCCGTCGTCATGGGATGTCCCGAATGCCAGGAACTCATGGTGCTGTTTCATGGGAAGGTCATTGCCGTCAACCGGCAAATTCTGATTTCCGGAACCCGGGAAGAACGGAAGGCGCATCTGGCCGATATCGTGGAGCCGTTTCTCGAGGAGTTCCTCAAATCGGGGTTCTTGGGAATCAGCCATCCTTTGTCCATGGGAACCGAAGATTTGACGGACGTTCCGCCGCCTGAATTCGCGCCCGACCATCCCGCCACGGATCGTCCGATTACCCAAAAAGAGTTTGAGCGTTTTCTCAAGATAGACCTCAAGTGCATTGACAATCCCACCTATTTTCACCGTCACTTTGATTGACGCGGCGAGTTTTTCGCCATGCCCCGCTGGTTGAGCCGCCTGATTCCGTTTTTCGACCGCGCGCCGCGTCCGTTGGGCCGGCAGGGGGAAGATTTGGCGGCCCGATGGCTTCGCGGGGCCGGATACGCGATATTGGGCCGCAATGTGCATATCGGGCGGTACGAAGTGGATATCATCGCGCGCGACGGCGACACGACGGTCTTCGTCGAGGTGAAAACGCGAAGAAGCGATGCGCTGGCCCCGCCGGAGCAGAACGTCGGCCCGATCAAGCGGCGGAAACTGGCCTCCGCGGCGCGGCGGTATGCCGCCCGGGAGAACAATCCCGGCATGTATTATCGCTTCGACATCGTTTCGGTGGTCATTCCTGAAACGGGGCGACCCCGGATTACGCTGTTCAAGGACGCCTTCGGCGCGCAGTGAACCTGCCCGGCGTCAATAGGCGATGCGCAACACCTGCCCGGCCTCGACGTTCGCAAGGGCCTTGTGGGATCCATCCGGCCATTGGACGTCAATTGCGTCAACGATTGCAGCGGCGCCCAGTCCAAAGTAAAGACGGTAATGTCCCTGCGAGTTTTCCGAACCCTCGTGTTCCCCCACGTCCTGCGTCTGGCGCAAAGCGCCGGCATGGACGGTGACTCGGGCGCCGATGGCCGGACGGTTGCCGTCCGGGCCCGTGAGATCGATCTCGATCCACCGATTGTCCGAGAGGGTGTTTCTTAACAGCACAAGTTGGCAAACATAGGGATCGGGAACCACGCCCGGCGGTTCCACGCGATCCCCCGTCAAGCGCACCGCGGCCAGCAGGTCCCGCGTGCCGTTGTTGTCCATGTCGAACCATGAAATCCATGCGCGGTCGGGCGGCGTCGGGGTATCGCGAAAGAGGCCGGCCAGCAATCCCGCAGCCTCGAAACGCCCGGGCCGGATTTGGCGGTACAGATCCCCGGGGAGGACGGCAAGGTCCTGCAACCCATCGTTGTCGTAATCGCACCAAGCCGCGGCCATGCCCCGTTCGGGCAATCCCAAGGCGGCCATGTCGGCCCGCTCGAACGTCCGTCCGCCCTTGTTGGTCAACAGCATCAGGGCCGGCTCGGGCCGTAGAAAGACGCATAGAAGATCGGCCATGCCGTCGCGGTTGTAATCGGACGCCAGAATTTCATAGGGCGCCCCGGCGGTTGTTGCGATGGGGGTTCGCGCCATGCGGGGCGAGGAGGGATCACCGCCCCAGAAAATGACGAGATGATCGTCCATGCCGGCGGCAAGATCCGCGCGCCCGTCATGGTCCAGGTCGCGCCAACAGAAGCCCCCGTGCGGCAGATTGTCCACGCCGAACGCGCCCGCCCGTTCCTCGAACAGCGGCGGCGTCATCTGCCTGCGCACATACAATGCGCTCCGGGCGCCCCGCGCGCCCGTGTAAAACAGATCCAGCAAGCCGTCGCCGTTGGCGTCCACCCAGCAGGATTTGCGGTTCGGGCAGCCGTTTTTCCGGATGCCGGAAGACGCGATGACGTCGTCGAACCGGCTATCCGCGGCCAGCAGCAGCCGGTCCTGCAGTTCGGCGATGCGCGCATCGAGGCCGGGATCCGACAGCATCGCGCCGCGCCCGATGAACACGTCGGGGCGTCCGTCGGCGTTGATGTCCGCCCATGCCATGCTGTGCGGGTCTTGAAAGAAGACATCGAACCGGCGCGACGGCGGCGGAACGCGTTCCGGCCCCATGAACACTTGGTCGAGCGGGACGGATTCGTCCAGCGTGATCGTCATGGGATCGATGAGATGCGGCTCGGGCCTGAAGCGGATCAACCCGTTTTCGCCGCAGGAAAACGAAATCGTGCGGGAAACGATGCCCGACGATTCGAGACGACGGTCCACATGGACTTCCGCGTCCCGGACTTCCGTCAGGTTTTCGCGGCAGATGGTCCGCACCGAACCGCGCATCGGCGCGAGTCCGGCGGCGTTGTGCGACTGAATGCAGACATAACGCTTTTCGACATAGAGGTAGAGTCCGGGCTTGTCCATGACGGGCGGCGTTTCGCATGCGCCGAATCCGGGAATGTCCGGGGTCAAGTCAAGGCCCATCTTCGTCCGCGCCTGCTGAAAGCCGCCGCGCCCGTCGCCGGCGACAAGATTCGGCGGCGAGAAACAGTTCGTGGTGAAGATGTCCAGATTGCCGTCGCCGTTGAAATCCGCGACGCCGAGGTCGTGCAGCATGAATGCGCGGAAACCCGGCTCGTGCGGCACAAACACAGGCGATTCGGCTGCGGCCGCAACGCCTCCCAGCACAATCGCAAACGCTTGCAATATCCTGTCGCGTGAAATCAAGACCGGCGCCTTTCCCTGACACGATTGGCCGAACGCGGGCGCTGCAAACGACCGGTTACCGCCCGCGATCATGTCCGTTCATTGTGCCACGCCCCGTGTAACGTGTCAACGGACATCCGGATCATATAGAATAATTCGCTGTTTTATGAAAAGAGGAAATGGAAGCGGTGAAACGAGCGATTGAAAAATCCCGATCCGCAGCGCATTCCCGCCGGGGTCTTCTGAACCGCCGGACGTTCTGTCTCTCTGCCTTGGGCGCGGCGGGACTGGCGATCGGCGGCGCCGGATGCCGTGAAAAAAAACAGGGGCCGCCCAACGTGATCCTGATTGTCCTCGACACGGTGCGCGCGGACCACTTGGGCTGTTGGGGTTACAAGCGGCGCACGTCGCCCCGCGTGGACGCGTTCGCGCAAGTCTCCACGGCCTATCGCCACGCCTATGCGACCGCCCCATGGACGCTTCCGTCGCACGCCACCCTGTTCACGGGGCGGCATACGTTTCAGCACGGCATTGACGCCAGCCTTCGCACGAACGCCAACGGCGAAATCGAAGTCGTCGAGCCGCCCGTGCCGGATTCGGAAGTCATGCTGGCCGAAACGCTGCGCGAGGCCGGATACGTCACGGCCGCCTTTACCGCAAACACCGCCTACATGAGCATGCGCTGGAATTTCACGCAGGGATTCAATGTGTACGACGTCCAGCGGAGGCCCGGCGTCGAAATGGTCGAACCGGTTGCCGCATGGCTGCGCGCCCGGAAAAACGGGCCGTTTTTCCTGTTCGTGAATGTCATGGACGCCCATTTCCGGTACAACACGAAGCCGTGTCCGGGCGCGTTCGACGAACCAGTCCCGCAGGATACCGGCCTGATCAACAAACTCCTCGAAGCCGTCCTGCCGGGTGAAAAACCGGCCGACGAACAACTCGTGCGGGACGTCACCGCGCAATACGACATGGGGATCGCCAACGCGGATTATGCCATGGGGCTGATGATTGACGAATTCAAAAAACAGGGGGTCTACGACAATTCCCTCCTTATTGTCACATCGGATCACGGCGAATTTCTCGGCGAACACCTCCTGGCTCAACATTCCAAGGATTTGTACGAGGAGGTCCTGCACGTGCCGTTGCTCGTCAAAGCGCCCGGGCAGCGCCAAGGCCGGTGGAGCGACAAGCCGGTCTCTCTGATCCAGCTTTACGGCACGATGCGGAACGCCGCGGGGATCGGGCAGGCGTCCCGCGCCCCGGATTTGGAGTCGGACGCGCCGCTCCTGGCGGAACTGCGCTATTCGCGGCCATGGGACGTCACAAGCCCCGTCTGGGGCAGGCGATTCAAGCGCATACGCACGGCCTACTACGAATTTCCATGGAAAATCATTCATTCTTCCGACGACCGGCACGAGATGTATCACGTCCTGGAGGATCCGGCGGAGGCGAACAACCGAATGGCCGATTCGCCCGATCGGGCAAGGGACATGCTCGCGCGCCTCGCCGCCATCAAGCCCCTGTCGGCGGCTTCCGGTTCCGGCCCGCCCGCCGGCCCGCTGGCCCCCGAACTGGCCGAACAGGACAAGGAAGCCCTCCGCGCCAACGGTTATCTGTGAGGGTGCGCCCCGAATGTTCGTGCTTGGGACGCCCCGGCGCCTCCCCTTGACTCGCGGACAGCCTGTTCCGTTTTTCGCGGCCAAGGGATTTTTTGATGCGGTCCGTGATGCGTGGCGCGCCTTTCGCTTCCGCGCCGCGTGCTTGTTATTATGGCAACCGGATTGCACTGAGGAGAAGAAAAATGCCGTTGCCGGGATATGTTGACTACAAGCGCCGCGAATACTGCAAGGACATGCAATGTCCGGTCCAGTCGCTGCTGGACCGGCAGGAGCCGGGATCCGGCGGCCATGACATGGTGCGCGACATTTGCGTCCATCACTGCATTCACACGACCTACGAGTTTCATCATTGGCTGATTGAAAAGGGCTATTGCATCGTGCGGCCGGAAGGATGACGATCATGCGCGTCGCAATGTATTACAACAACCACGACATTCGGATCGAGGAGATGCCGGTTCCGAAAATCGGCGCGGGCGAATTGCTCGTCAAGGTGATTGCAAGCGGCATCTGCGGCAGCGACGTCCTCGAATGGTACCGCGTCAAGAAAGCGCCGAAAGTGCTCGGCCACGAAATCACGGGCGAAATCGTTGAAACGGGCGCGGGCGTGACGCGCTTCAAGGCCGGCGACCGCGTGTTCGTGTCGCACCATGTGCCGTGCAACACGTGCTGGTATTGTTTACACGGCAACCACACGGTGTGCGAAACGCTGCACACGACGAATTTCGATCCGGGCGGGTTCGCCGAATACCTGCGCGCGCCGCAAATCAACGTGGACCGGGGCACGTTCCTCCTGCCCGAAGAGGTGTCCTTCGAGGAGGGCGCATTCATCGAGCCGCTGGCATGTGTTGTCCGCGGACAACGCCTCGCGCGGTTCCGCCCCGGTCAGACGGTCGCGGTCATGGGCGCGGGCATTTCGGGCATGCTGCACATCATGCTTGCGCGCGCGATGGGCGCCGGGCGCCTCATCGCCACGGACATCAGCGCGTATCGCCTTGACCGGGCGCGGAGCTTCGGCGCGGACGTGGCGATTGACGCGCGGGAGGATGTGCCGGCCCGCGTGCGCGGCGCGAACGGCGGACGCCTGGCCGATCTCGTGATTGTCTGCACGGGGGCCATGGTCGCGTTCAGGCAGGCGTTGCGGTCCGTGGACCGCGGCGGGACGGTCCTCTGTTTCGCGACGAGCGATCCGGGCGTCGAACTGCCCATCCCCATCAACGATTTCTGGCGCAACGGCATTACCGTCATGCCTAGTTACGCCAACAGTCCCTACGATGCCGAAGTTGCGATCCAACTGTTGCGCGCAAGACGTTTACCCGTCGCGGATATGATTACGCACCGGATCGGCCTCGCGGAGACAGGCATGGGATTCCAACTCGTCGCCGCCGGCGGCGATTCGCTCAAAGTCATCGTCGAGCCGCAGCGCTAAAGGAACGGAAGCATGGGAAACAAGCCGTTTTCGTTGTCCGTCAAGGCGCTGGTCCGCGACGCAAACGGTCGCTGCCTGCTGTTGAGACGTTCCGCGGCCAGCCAGGGCAACGCGGGCAAGTGGGACCTTCCCGGCGGCAAGTTGGATCCGGGCGAATCCGTGGACCGGGCCTTGTGCCGCGAAGTGGCCGAAGAAACGGGGCTTGCCGTTTCCGTCGAACGGGTCGTGGGCGCCGCCCAATCGGAACTGCCGGATCGCATCATTGCCTATCTGGTCATGGAGGCTCGGGCGGGATCCGGTCCGGTCCGACTGAGCGCCGAACACGACGATTTTACGTGGGCCGATGTCCGCGAGTTGGCCCGAATGGATCTCGCGCCGCCGTTTCTGGCGTTTGCCAGGACCTACGGCCGCGCGCGGGAGGAATGAACCCCGCATTTCCGATGCTTCCGCGCTTTTCCGCGATCAATCATCCGGCGAATAACGATGGTCGAAGGGATCGTCGCCGGGCGTTTTGGAATGGCAGACGGGGCACGCGTCAATCTTTCCCGCATGACCCTGCACGGCGATGGCTTGGATGTTGTCCTCGGTTTTCACGGTGGGCGTAATCGCGTGCGGGCTTCCGTGGCAGGCCGCGCAGTGAACCCCGTGATGGCCTTTGGAATTGCGGTAGAGTGTGTTGGGCTGTTCGTATTCCACGCCGATCCGCGGATACAGCGGGTGGCAGTCGTCGCAGCGCGGCTCGGTCTGCCATGGCACGCGGTCCGGATCGGCCACATCGGTCATGCCGCCGTGGCACGTCACGCACGTGAAGCCGAGGCTGTAATGCACGTCGCGCAAGCATTGTGTGCGGACGCCGGGGTGGCAGGCGTAACAATCCACTTCGAGACCCGCCATGAACATGCGCGGCGCATGGGCGGCGTGCATGGCGCTCGAAAGGTTTGGACGTCCCGCGATGCCGGGCATGCCGAGCGCCGGTTGCGCGTGGCACGCGCCGCACGTGACCGGCTTGTGCTTTTCGAGAGTGGTTCCGTGCAGGCGGTCGTGCGAACGGAGAATCATCGTGCCCGTCGAAACGCCGCTCGTGCCCCGGTGACAGAGATCGCAACTGATTTCCCACGAGACCGGCGCGACGGCCTGCGTCTGCACGAGCGGCTGGCCGCCGAACGTGACGGTTACGACCGCCAGCGGATACGGGTTTTCCGATCCGTCGTCGTCGAGCGGCGTGATGGGGATGCCGGTCACGGCCCAGTCGGTGCGACCGAACGGTTTCTGCGAGACCATCAGGCCGGACAATTTGTTGCCGGTCAGGCCGGTGTCGGGCGCAAGGGGCGACGTGAGGCCGAACAGGGTTTTCGCGTATTCCCAGAAGTTCGTCTTGCCCACGGACGTCGTATTCGAGGGGAACGTGTAACTGACGGCGATGCCGCTCTGGACGATATGCGGCTCCTCGCCGCTGCGATCGATTACCTGCGCATGCAGTGTGTTGTAGGGCGGCAGGATCATGAAGTCGGAGAAATCCTGGTTCATGCAGTGCATACCGAGATCGTTGTAGGCGAGCACGACCATGCCCGCGGAAGCAAGTTGCCGGGTGTACGTGCCGGACGCGGAGGCGGGCGTGTCTGCTGAAACGGCAACCGTTTGGCTGACGGGTTTGATCCAGGCCGCGACCACATTGAACGAGACGGTGTGATCGCCCACTGGAATACCGGAAACGGATTCGCCGCCGGCATGCCATGTCCCGGCGTCCACGCGCCATTGCGCGCCGGCCTCGCGGGCGGCCTGCGGTTCGATGGTCACGGTGAGCGAGCCGGTCTGGACCAACGCCGTGTATGTTACGTCCAACGTGGTTGTTTGCGTGGCGACGATGTCCACGGTCCGGTCGGCGGGCTTGGTCCAATCCTGCACTTCCCGGAACGAAACCAGATGCGAACCAACGCTCAGCCCGGCGACCGTCGCGCCGCCGGCCTGCCACGCGCCGCCGTCCACTTGCCATTGCGCACCGGCTGTTCGTGCGCTTTCGGGGGAAATCGTCACGGTCAGCGAACCCGTCTCCGCCGCCGACACATATGCGCCGGTAAAGGTCAGCGTCTGGTTCGCCACGACGTTGACGGACATGTTGGCCGGCTTTACCCATCCCGCGACATCGCTGAAAGAAAGGGTATGCGATCCGGCCGCCAGACCGGCCAGCACCGCGCCGCTGTCTTGCCAGCCGCCGCCGTCCACGCGCCATTGCGCGCCCAGATCGCGCGCGGCCTGCGGTTCGATGACCACGGTCACGCCACCGGTCTGCGCGACCGCCGTGTAGGCGCCGGTGACGGACGTGGTCTGACTCGCCAAGATGTTGACATTCTGCTCGCCGGGGCGCGTCCAGCCCGCGATGTCCTTGAACGACACCGCGTGCGCGCCGACGGACAGGCCCGTCAATGTGACCCCGCTATTCTGCCACGCCCCGCCGTCCACGGCCCATTGCGCGCCCGCTGAAACCGCCAGGTCCGGCTGGAGAACGACCGTCAGCGAACCGGTCTCGGCCACGAGCGTGTACGTGCCCATGGCGTTGGTGACAAGGCTCGCGGCAATCTGGACGGTCTGATTGCCGGGCGCGATCCATCCGGCGACCGCCTTGAACGACACGACGTGCGCGCCGACGGACAACCCGGTCAGCGTCGCGCCGCTGTTTTGCCACGCGCCGCCGTCCACGCGCCATTGCGCGCCCGCCGCCCGCGCCCCTTCCGGCGCAATCGAGACCGCGAGCGATCCGGTTTCCGCAAGCAGCGAATAAATCCCTTCGAACTGCACGGTTTGTCCCTCGACAACGGTCACGGCCGTATTGCCCGGAGCCTGCCAGCCGGCGATGCTCATAAAAGACAAGGTATGAACACCCGCCGACAGCCCGGTCAGTGTCGCGCCGCTGTCCTGCCACGCGCCGCCGTCCACCTGCCATTGCGCGCCCGCCGCCCGCGCGCCGGCGGGCTGAATCGTAACCATCAGCGCCCCCGTGCCCGTTGCCGGCGGCGGACATCCCGCCACCGCCATGCAAACGAAGACCATTGCGAATACAAGCATTGCCTGTTTCATGTCGGATCCTCTCCGCGGACTGTTATATGCGTCCCGATCATCGCAATCATTCTATGCCTGTCCGGGAATTGCATCAACCTGCCGAAAACGGCTTATCGAAGCGGCGCGGGGCGGCTATTGCGAGGGGGACGCCGGATGTCGCTGCTGCCGCCTTGCCACGCGGCGGGCCAATTCGCGCAACCGGGGTTCCGCGTGGCGGAAAAACATCTTGTAGGCCGGGCACAACGGGCTTGGCGACGATACGCCCTGGCCCGCCATCCGGTCCTTGATGCAGCCGCCGTTGCAGAGGCCGCGCCACGGACACCCCGCGCACGCGGGCACGTTTTGCTTGAGTTTCGCGAATCGCTTGTGCGTTTCGCATCGCATGAACCATTCGAGGGGATGCTCCTTGACGTTGCCGAGGCGCCATTCCTCGCGCACAAAAAAATCGCACGGGTACACGTCGCCGTTGTGTTCGATGACGAGGTAATGGTTGCATTTGCGGCCGTAGGTGCACAGGCCGGCGGGATGATTGATGCACGCCGCGATCAGCGCCTCGAAATCGCGAATGGACACGCGCTCGACCCCTTCCCTGATCCAGTAGTCGAACACGTCGCACAAAAACGCGCCGTAGGCTTCCGGCGTAACGTTCAGGGGCTGGCCCGGCTCGACGCACGGAATGAATTGCAGGTGGCGGAATCCCTGCTGGACGAACCACCGGGCAAGGTCCGCGCCCATGCCTGCGTTGTCGCGATGGATCACGCAGAGGATGTTGTACAGGACCTCGTGTTTGTCCATCAGGCGCGCCGCATCCATCACGAGTTCCCATGCGCTGCGTCCGCCCGGCGCGCGGCGGTGCAAGTCGTGGATTTCCTTCGGACCGTCCAAACTCAGTCCAATCAAAAAACGGTATTGATGCAGGAAACGGCACCATTCATCGTCGAGCAGCACGCCGTTGGTTTGCAGCGTGTTTCCGACGGACTGCCCCCCTTTTCCAAGCCGTTGTTCGCAGGCCACCACCCGCCGGAAAAAATCGAGGCCCGCCAAGGTCGGCTCGCCGCCCTGCCAAGCGAAGACCGTCTGTGGAAACCGGTGTTCAAGCAAACCGCCCGTGATGGTTTCCAGAATGTCGTCCGGCATCCGTTTCGGCGTTTCGCCGGGATATAGGTGGGCCGTGGGCAGATAGAAACAATACGCGCAACGCAGATTGCAATCCGCGCCCACCGGCTTGATCAAGAGTTGAAACGGTTTGTCCACGGTTTTTCCATTTGACACAGCAACCGACAACGGCACTATATCAGTCCCTTGCCGTGTATTCTAGCGCCTTGCAAGGAAAGCGTGTTTTTCCAACCAGTCCCTGGCGTCGGCGTCACCGGCCTTGGCGGCCTTGTAGAACCACTCTATGGCGGCATCCACATCCTTGGCCACGCCGTTGCCGTAAAAATAACATATACCCAACTGGCGTTGGGCGCGGACGTATCCTTGTTCGGCAGCCTTGGCGAGATACTGCGCCGCCCGGACCGGATCCTTGGCGGTTTCATCTGCGTTGGCATAATACTGGCCGAGTTTGAACTGGGCCGGCGCGAAGCCGGCATCGGCCGCACGGTGAAACCAGCCAAGGGCCTCCGTGCTGTCTTTTGCCACGCCATCTCCGGCGGCGTACAACAGACCAAGCCGGAATTGCGCAAGCGGATCTCCGAAATCCGCCCCTTGGCGAAGCCATTTGACCGCTTCGGCCCTGTCTCGTGAGGCGTGGTTGCCGGAAAGATGAATCTCGGCGATTCGCAAACAGGCTTTTCCATTGCCCATGGCCGCCGCTTTGCGGAGCAAAGCGAATGCTTCCGAAAATCCGTCCCTATCGTCGCTTTTTACAAGTAAATCGGCCAGATTGACATAGGCTTCCGCGAGAGGCGCGCGGGCTTTGTCCAGGCCGTTTTCGACGGCCTGTTCGTACCATCTGACGGTTTCCGCCTGGTTTTGCGGCACGCCGTCGCCTTTGGCATGGCATTCGGCGAGGAAAAACTGGGATTCGGCGTCGCCGAGATGGGCCATTGCCATGTGGCATTGAAACCTGTCGTGTTGGGTATCGGGACGATCCGAATACCATTCAATGGCTTTGCGATACCACTTCAGCGCGTCCGAACGGTTACGAACAACCCCTTCGCTATGGGCATACCATTGCGCAAGACGTTGTGCGGCTTTTGCATTTCCATCTTCCGCGGTTTTACGGAGTAGATCCACGCCCTCTTTACCGGGCAGGATTTCCGGCCCTTCCGCAATGCAGCACTGGACGAGGAGCGTCCCGGCTTCGGGCAATCCCCCGTCCCGCGCCGCGCGAAGCCATTGGACCGCTTCCGCCGTATTGTACTCGGTTCCGTTGCCGAGCAGGCAGCACTCGGCCAGGCGATATTGCGCGCGCGCCAGCCCGGCTTTCGCGGCCCTGCGATACAAACGCATGGCCATATCCATATCGCATTCGACGCCGAAACCCGCCGCGAATCGTGTGGCCATGTCGCACAGCGCCAGTGGTTCACCCTGGTACGCGGCCATTCTGCACCACCGCTCTGCCTCGTCGGGATCGCGGGAAACAATCGCTCCCACTCCATGGCATCTGCTCAACAGCCATTGTGCTTCGGGCCAGCCCCTTTCAGCCGCCCGCCGCCAATTCTCGAATCGTGTTTCGTCCGTGCGTCTGATAAAAGCGTCAATGGATTCATCGGAGGCGGCGCCATGACGGCATAGGGCGATGTCGGCATCAATGGTCGCGCGAAGTTTTTCAATCGTTTCACGCGATTCGCCCGCCGGCGAAGGAGTATTCGCCTCGACAGAGGTCTGTTCGCCGCACGCGGGGCAAAACAGCCAATCCGCATCAATTCTGTTGTGGCATGATCGGCATTTCATGGATTGAAATCCTGATGGGCCGCCACGGTGTCATACAAACATTTTCCAACTCACGCGGGTAGGCGCCAGAAACCCAATTCCTCTTCGTGCTCATGCTCGTACTCGTACTCGTAATCGTAATCGCTCTCGAACCCCCGTGGTTTTCGCGCTCGATCAATCCCGAAACTTCGATTGGTTACGCAAATGGCCCACGACGTTCTTGTTTTTTTGGAAACCAGATTTAAAAAACGAAAAAAGATCATTGCTCTACAAAACTTGAGAGTACTGTGTTCTCGGAGTCGTAAAGGTCTCGGAATGTAACGCCGATTTGGAAATCAGCTTGCAGAAACACGACATGCCGATTTGGAAATCGGCGCTACAAAGCGGCTATTTTCAATTTCAATACAATAGATCGTTGCCTGATCCGACATGAAATCGCCCGGAAATGCCAATCTTCGTGGAAATTTTCATTCTTTTGCCTCAAGAACTCGGTACTCTCAAGCGCAAGACGTCATGTTTTACCTCGTTATCCCGTTCGTCTTTTCGATATCGGCGTGTATCGGTGTCATCCGCGGAAAATCACACGATCCACCGATGGCGCCGATATACGCGGATGGAAAACAGGGCACGGATGTTCGGGCCAGGCGATTCCAAACCTAAATTCTCATGTCAGAACTGTCCAAAATAAGTCTGATCGGAAAATTTCTTCTGAAAAAAGATCTTCTCGCGGCTTGGTTCGTTGAGCACTGTTTTGGAGGCCCATGATCCTCTGTATCCGTTCCGAACGAGCGAATGCCGCGATCAGCGAACCATGCCGGTTTTTGATTTTCGTCCGGCGTTCAGGAAACGGTGTCCCGCCATGACCATGAACAGGCCCAGCGTTAGAAGGATTTCGTGCAGGGCGTTCTGGAAGGAGGTCCATGCGTCCATGGCGCCATTGCCCGCGCAGCCCATGCCGCCTTCCCAGCCGCCGGTGAGGTCGTCCGAGATGCGCATGTAGCCGATATCGGCCAAGGCGCCGATGTCCACGGCCGACCATTCGCGGCGGACTGCCCCCAGGGGCGTAACGGCCTCCATCACGGCTCCGCCTTCGATCCGGCCGGGCGCCCAATGGCTCAGGCTTTCCCCGGCCCGGAAGCGCGAGGGCGCGTGAACGGGCGGTTTGGCGCCTTTGCCGTACAGGCGGAACGCGCGGGGGCCATTGAACCACAAATCGCCGCCCGTGAGGTCGTCGGCCCGTCCCTGAAACGCGGGCGCGCGTCCGGCAAGCAGCGCCGAGCCGTCGCCCCGAACCAGATGGCGATCCCAAGTCGTGTACACGTTCGGCGCGATAATGCTGTCGCCCGTTTCGCCGACAAGAGACACGAAGCCCAACCCATGCGTCATGACGCGCAGCAGCAGCGAGGCAAAATCTTCCTGGAGCGGACCGGGCGCATGAGTCGAAAAATTGTAGATGTTTCCGAAATCCACCATGAGGAACATGTCGGGCACGCCGGGCGACTGCTTTGCCCAGTGGCGCAACCGGTACAAGGCGGCCCCTTCCTGAAAACCCGCCGCCGCCGTGTAGTATGTGCCCGCGTAGGCGCTGAAACCGCCGCCGTCCATCTCTGAACGCTTCACGAGAACGTCGAGCGTTCCCCATTCATTGAGCGTCTCGCCGATGTAGATCAACACTTCGCGAAGACGGGCGCGAGCCGCCGCGGAAAACGGCGCATCGTCCGCGAAACCCACGTGGCTGTTTTCGCGGATGTCGGTGAAATACAGGTTGAATACGAGACGGCGTCCAACCACCTGTTCGTCGGGGCTGCCATAGGGCCAAGCCTTCTGTGCGTCCGTCTCAATTTTTTCGATGACGCCCGCTTCCGGCGCCACGGCGAACACCTCCGCGGCAAAGGCGGTTCCGAATGCCGGCATAATCGCCGCCAGGGATATCGCGCAAAATGAAAATGCCAACCCCCTGTTGAAAAAAGAACTGCTTTTCATGGCCCTTCTCCTCGGTTCAACTAAATTACTGTTCCTAATTATACCACACAGGAGATGAAGATGTAGGGATAGGATATAAAGTACGCAGACGACGCGAAGAACGGCGTCCAAAGAGCGGCCGTCCCTTCAAAATCCTTATATGTCCTGTAATATCGCGCCTTGGATGCTGCTCTTCCGGCGGAATCGAAGGCCACGGTCATCCGCTTATGCGGGCGGAGGCGCGGGTTGCGGCAGGGCGCCCGCGGGGGACATTTCCCGGACGGCAATCTGGCCTTTGCGCGCGTGGTCAAGCGATTGCAGGAGCACGCGGGCGGCTTCCTGCGGCGCATGGAACCCGGAGGAATTTTCCGCTTCGACGAAATCGAGCAGGAACTGGGCCTTGCGTTGGCAATCGCGGGGTATGGCGAGTTGATCGTCGCTCGCCCCCGATTCCTTTGCCTTTTTAATGTCGCCGATGAGGGCGACCAGCGCATCCATCGCGGTATCGCGCATTTGCATCGTGCGTTCCTGAATGGTCTCCGCGCGCGCGCGCATCTCCTCCTCCGGAAAGCGGTGGCAGGTCTGGCAGGCGTTGTTGACGTTGAGCAGGGGGCTTCGCACGTGGTGATCGCTGATCTTGAGCGCGCCCACGCGCTTGTAGGGCATGTGGCAATCGGCGCAGGCCACGCCCGATCGCGCGTGAACGCCCTGGTTCCACATCTCGAATTCGGGATGCTGCGCCTTGAGGGCCGGCGCGCCGGTCTCCGCATGTTCCCAGTCCTTGAATCCCGCCTCGTCGTAGTAGGCGAGGATTTCGTCGGCCTTGAGTCCCTTGAACCACGGAAAGACCAGGCGTTTTTCCGGCCCCTTGAAATAGTATTCGACGTGGCACTGCCCGCAGATGAAACTCCGCATTTCCTGCCGCGTCGCCATCGTGTTGACGTCGTAATTCGCGATGCCCTCCGCCGCCTTGGCCGCACGGATGCCCTCGATGAAGGCGGGCCGCGTCACGCGCAACTGCATCGTCGAGGCGTCGTGGCAGTCAATGCACGCGATCGGATGCGAGAAGAATCCCTTGGCCTCCGAATAGGGCATCGCGTTGACTTTGTCGAATCCCTGCATGATGTCGCCGCCGCCGAGTTTCTTGAAGGGAACATAGACCGAGGCGTGGCAGTTGATGCAGGTGCCGGGCTGCTTCACGACGACCTGTCGCTCGGTGTACAACTGATCCTCGAGCATGTAGGCGTGGCCGCGCTCCTCCCGGAAATCCTTTGCGAACGCGTATCCGGCCCACATGGTCTTCAGGCGCGGGTCCTCCTCGATTTTAGACTGCGCCACGACGGACCGCGGATCCGCGCCGGTTGGCGTGCGCGGCATGGCCTCGCTGCCGCCGAATCGCGTGCGGACCATGTCCACCGTCCGCAGGTATGCATCGTACTGCTGCGGGAAATTTTTCCCCCAGATTGCCGGGTCTTCGGTGTCGTCCGTCAGTTCGACCACGCGGTAAAACGGATTGCGCGCCTCTTCCTTGTGCTCATATATCGAAACGAGCAGCGCGGAAATGCCCAACGTCGCCAGCGCGGACAGGACCGCCGCGACGACCGCGGCGGCCGCCATCCAGCGGATAATCGTCAACGTGCCGGTCGCGGGTCGGGATGAATGATGGTTGGTCATGTGGTTCGTCTCCTCAATGCGGATGCCCGGCGTTGCGATGGCAATTCGTGCAGGACAACTCGGAGCCGTGGGCGGGCGTCCGGTCGATCGCCTGAACGATATCGGCATGGCAACGGCGGCATGCTTCCTCGGTAATCGCGTGATTACGCGGGGTAATCTGAATGGGTTCGTGAAAACCGCCCAAGGTGAAGGCCACCGAATGGTTGTGGCCGTTGATCGCCTTGGTCAGGTATTTGCCAAAAAAATCGTGCGGGGTATGGCAATCGTTGCAGACGGCTGCCTTGTGGTGGCTCGACTTGAGCCAGCCGTCGTAATAGGGTTGCATGACATGGCAGTTTGCGCACGCCGCCGGATCGTTCGTCAGGTACGACGCGCCCCGCGCATACCAGAAAGTATACGTGCCCACGCCGCCGGGTACACCCGCCGCGCAACCCAGCACGGCGGCCACGATAGCCCATACCCGCAAACCCATCCGGTCATGCTCCTCCTTCTCTCCGCGGCGAAACAATACGAACTTCCCAAAGGAAAATTCAACCTGTTGCCCCATACCGCCATCTGCGCCTAATAACAGGTTCCGGATCGCCAACGTGCCGGAAAGCCGGCAAGGATGCCGCTTGTGGGTAGACGACCGTCTGCGCATTTGGGCAGGTCGTTTTTGATCGAACGAAGCGATGGAAATGCGGCTAGAAGCCGCCTCTACCGTAGACGCGGCATCCTTGCCGCATTCTTTGCGAACGGCCGATGGGCATGATGGACGCCATGGACCCCTGATGGTGTATCCGCGGGGTCCATGACATCCACCGTGCCATCGCGTGATCGGGTCATGAGGGAGTGCGCGGAAGTCAGTGGTGATGCCCGCCCTCGTGAAGGTGGCTCAGTTCGTGAACGAGGAAACCGCCCTTGTTCACCGGGAAGGCCGCGCCGTGCGGGGACACGTATCGAAGGTAGTCCACGTGACCGTCCATGTAAAGCACGTTGCAGCCGCCCGGCACATGGTTGAAATGCGATGCTTCGTCGCCGGAAATCTCGTCCCACATGATCGCGAGCGCCGATTGCGCCTGGGCCGAGGCGGCCGGATTGTTGATGTCCGTGACGAGAAAACGTTCAATGCCTTCGCGCAACCGGTAAATTTTATTGCCGTTGGCGTTTCCCGTGCCTTCCGGGACAGGCCACTCGCTTTCCGTCGTCGCGACGGCGCCCGCTGGGTTGTCGTGGGTGTCGAGCAGGGCATAAAGCGACTCGATGTTTTCGTCGAGATCCGTGATAAACGTGTTTCCCGTGATGGGATTGATCTCGGCCCGCGTCATGCGGTCCTCGATGGCCCAGCCCAAATAGACATAGGGATGTTCGTATACCTCGCACGGCTCGACTTTTCCGTTGTTCTTGTACATGTTCGTGGCGGATTCAAACGCTTCCAGCGCCAGCGACGAGAGCGTGCCCCCCTCGTCCCACACTTTGACCGGATCCGTGCCGGACGGCCCGCTCGGGCACAGCAGCACGTTCCAGTCCGTCAGGTATTCCGGATAGACCGCTTCGGCCCGGAAAATGGTTGCGCCGGGCACGACGTCTCCCGTACAGGACAGCGCCTTCATGGGGGGGTATTGTTGTCCCTGCGATTCGTTTGCATACATTTTGAAAATCAACCCGCACTGCTTGAGGTTGTTGGCGCAACTCGCGCGCCGCGCCGATTCGCGCGCCCGTGCAAGCGCCGGCAGCAGGATGGCGGCCAAAATGCCGATGATCGCTATCACGACCAGCAATTCAATAAGGGTAAAACCAGAGTGTCTCATGATGAAAAATTCCTTATTGGCGTCCGATTCGACCTTCCTCTTGCATCGGCGCATTTTTCAATCGCCGCGGAATGGGCAAAGGAAAGCGCCATGCACAAGGATCTACCGGACAGCCGGGTTTCAGGTCCGTTACAAGGAATGCGCCCGCGCCGCGTTCGCAAGGGACGCGCGCCATGGGCAAAGACAAGGGATGGAAACCGGAATCAGGACAACGGCGGGCCGCGCAAACACAATGGACCGCGCGGAGCGGGTGCGGCGACCGGTTCATACGCCCAATTAGGAGCCGGCGCGACGGGCATGACGGTTTGAACGGCGGAAGCGGCGGCGGGCAACAGGGGCGTGGTCAACAAAACGCACAACGGACAGCCCTTGCCCGCGTCGTGATCCGTGTGGTGATGCAACACCTGATGGAGTCCCGCTCCCGCATACAGGAAAAGCAGGCCCATCACCACAATTATTGCCATGCGCCGTCGCATGATCGCAATATAGCACCGAAATGCGGGAAAAACAAGGTTCAACCCCCGTCCCGCGAGATTGCCCGGCGGAATGAGGGCGGGGCCTTTCAAACCAAAAGATTGAAATTCCAAGGGCGGATTGTACAGTCTTTCACCGGGAAAGTTGTGGCCGTTGAAGGGAGGATATGCGCATGATCGGAGCGGCAGTCACGCAGAGCGGCGGAATCGAAAACGGCGGGGGGCTCGGCATCGTGGATCTTCACACACACCCGACGCTGATGTCGTATATGTTCGGCACGAAATTCTGGAAAGCGCATCGTCCGCCGACATGGTGGTGTCCGTGGTCCATGCGGACGGATTTGGCCGCGCTGGCGGCGGGCGGCGTGAAAGTTTTTCTATGTTCGACCTATGTGATCGAACGTGAGTTGTTCAGCGACGTGTGGCCGCTGCGCCTCGTTGCGGCGGCCTATCCGCGCGCAAGGCGCATCGCCACGGCGCCGATGGACGAATTGACGCGGGAATATCTCGATTTTGCGGAGGCCATGATCGAAGAGACGCGGCGGCGGCAGGGCGATGTCGTCGAAATCGCGCGCGATTTCGGCGATCTGCAGCGGATCGTGGGCGAAGGTAAGATGTGCATGTTGCACTCCATCGAAGGCGCCCATCATCTCAACGGCCATATCGGGATGGTGGATGAACTGGCCGCGCGCGGTGTGTGCCACATGATTATCCCGCACCTGTATCCGAATCCGTCCGGCGGATGCGTGAATGTCTTTTCAAAATACCGGATCGGGGCAGCCTTCGGCTGTTTCAGCGCGAAATACCAGGATGCGTCCGGCCTGTCGCCGTGGGGGCATGAACTGGTCGAAAAACTGCTCGATACGGGCATTTTGGCCGATCCGACACATGGCACGCGCCCGTTTCGGAAACAGGTCTTCGACATTATCCGCGCCCATCCGAAAAAGCGGCCGTTGATTATGTCCCATGCCTGTATTTCCGGCGATGGCCCGACCGAATTCGGCCCGGATCCGGATGAGATCAAGGCGGTGGCCGACACCGGCGGCGCCATCGGCATCATGATGTTCACGCATCGGGAAGGCCGGCGGCCCAAAACGCTCGGCGTGGACTATGCCATGCACGCGATTGCGCACCTTGTCCGGTATGGCGGCGAGGAAGTCGTCGCCATCGGTTCCGATTTCGACGGCACCTCGGACGTGGCGCGGGACATGCGCTCGCCGCGCGATTACCAGCGTCTGCGCGAAGCCATTCTGCGGAAATACAGCGAGGACCAAGCTGCAAAATTCCTATCGGGAAACGCCGAACGGGTACTGAAACACGGCTGGGGCAATTGAACAGCGCCGTCAGTCGAGGGATTGCAATTCCGGTGAATTATTTTTCGGTGCGAATCCTTATTGGAACCGCGACGGATCCAGCGCCTGCACCTGTGCGATCGGCCGAAGCGCCGGATGGTTGGGATGGTTTTTCGCCAAGGCACCCGCGCCGGCCTTCATGGCCGGCCACGCCTTGTCAATCCAGCCCATATCCTTGGCCGCGAGCGCATGATTTGCAAGCGCGCGAAGCACGTGCGCCGTCGCGCCGGGATCGTTCACCGTGTCGCGCCACGAGCCGTCGGCTTGCTGCGCAAAGGCGTCGAGCGGCGCGGGAATATCCTTGTCCCAATACACACGCAACAGGCGTTCCGCCTCGCCGAACAATTCCGCCCGGTCAAGCAAGGCGATCGCATCCGCGGCCTGCGCCGCGGCGTATTGCTCCACCGGCATCGCAAAACAGAAGCCGCCGGCCTGAATGCGGGTCAGCGCGACCCTGAAAAGCGCCTCGCGTTCCGCCGCCGCCGAATCGTCCATCAAATCGTCCCGGCCTTGGCCGAACCAGTCGTCCCAGACATCCACCGCGGCGCGGAACAACAGCGCTTCGGTCCACGGAGTCGGCGGGGTGGGCACGGTTCCGCCCGGCGCGGCGAGCAGGAACGTCATTTCCGCGGGGTGCTCCGGCGACAGGTTCAGATGGAATTCCACCGGCCCGTCTTCATGGATGCCCTGATCCTTTTCGCCGCCGGCGTCCACAAAGTATTCTGCGGCGTCGTTCAGTTTGCCGCATTTTACGTCCTCCAGATTGGCCGCCGCGCCGGGCGAAAAAACCCATGCGGCATTCAGGATCGGGTTTTTGTCCGACGCGGACGGATGCGGCGCCACCACGGCCCTGATGTACCCGTCGTTGTCCGCATCCACGGCCTCGAATCGCAAGCACCCCGGCACATGACGTCCCCATGCGGCAATGGGGTCAATCTCCTGCGCGGGCGTTCCTTCCACCTCGACAATCAGGGGGCGAATCCCCCCGCCGGCATGGAAGCTCTCGCAGAATCCCAGCACCACCGCGCGCGCCCCTCCGGCGGGCACCGCAAACCGGTATTCAATGGGCACGCCCCCCATGCCCGCGCGGATGTTTCTGAATGCGGGATCGCAATCGCCTTGCGGGGTCGCCCATCCGGGGAGGACGGCGACACCGCCCATGCAGCCCCACGCCTTCATTTTGCGATCGAACAAAGGCGCCGACAAAAGGTACAGCACCGGTCGCCCGCCCGCCACGCCGATCCGTTCGCCGACGCCGACCGTGCCCGGAACATTCAACCGCAGTGTTACGGCCTTTTCCTCCGATGCCTCGGCCTTTACCACGAGCACATCCACACCCGCCGGCCAGATCGGCGATCGGTACACACACTGTTTCAGCGTGATCGGCCCCGCGCTGGTCGTGGACAGGACCGCCGGGATGAAGGCGTCCTCATACCGTTGCTCCGTCGAAGATTCGGCGGGCAAGGGATCCAGTTGGACGGAGACCACGCCCCAGTCCTCGTGGATGGAACCGTCGGGCGCCACCCGCGTCGCCGGCATCTCCGGCGTGCCGACAAGCCGTTCCGCCCCGGCGCCGAAGGCGAGGATCATCAGGATTGTGCAGTAAACCGCCAAGGTCAAGCGAGTCATGGGTGCGTCCTTTCCCTCAAACGTTCCCTCGGCAAATTCTCCGCAATCACCGCATCGTTTTCAACAAATTCAGGATAGGCTCGCGGCGAAGCGAAAAAACCAGGGCCAGTTCGACCATGGGCGCGCACCAACATGCGGCGCACCCGCGCGGCATGACGACATGACGGGCCTGTTCCGCGAGGTCCGCCGTGTTGGGCCGCCCGCGCAAAAAGCGGGCGATGTCCGCCTGGTGGCAGGCCAGCAGGGTCCCGTCGGGTTCGATGGAACACGTCAGCAATCCCGCGCTGCACCAAATCGGCGAGGGGTCCGGCCAGCGCCGCAGGTGTCGCAATCCCTCGATGCTGTTGCGAATCGGCGCGCCGCGCCGTTTCATTTCGATGAGGCGCGAGATGGTTTCGCGATACGGTTCGACGGGTGGCGCGAGTGGATTGGGCGCGAGCGACGAATCGAGCCATTGCGTTGCCGGCTGAAACATGATCGTGACGCCGTGTTCCGCGGCGATTTGGACCGCCTCTTCATGTTCGTTGAAATTGTGCGCGGCGAGCACGCATTGCAGCGACACGGCGATGCCGGTTTTCCGGCATGCGTCGATCGCCTCAACCGTCTTGTCGAACGCGCCGCGCCCGCGGACTGCGTCATGGGTCGCGCGGCTGCCGTCAAGGCTCAGATTGACGTGATCCACCCATTGCAGATCCGCGATACGTTGCGGCACGAACCAGCCGTTGGTGCTGAGATAGGTCTGAAAACCCCGCTGGTGCGCATGGCGGAGGATCGTTCCGAGATCCGGGCGCATCAGCGGCTCGCCGCCGCCGAAGGTAATCCAGCGCACGCCCATGGCCCACAGGTCGTCGAGTCCGCGCAGGATCTGGTCCGCCGTCCATTCCTCGCGCCGCGCATCGCACGCCCCGCAGTATTTGCACCGCAGATTGCAGCGGAAGGTGAGGTTCCATTCCGCGAACAGAAGCGCGGGGCGCTTTCGTGCGTGAATTGCAAAGCACGCGCGCAGGGCGCGTAGCGCATGCATCCCCGTTCTGGTAAAAGACGCAGGCATCGGTATCCTTGTGCTCCGACCGTTTACGATTGTAACACAACCGATCCGGGTGCATTTCATTGGCTTGGCGGCGCCACCCAGAGAATTGGAATTCCAACGGTTCCGGTCTGCCCTGTTTTCATCAGGCTGCACTTTTGTAACCGTCTATTATAAGTTTCTTTGTCCGCAACTTCTGTGCATGGTACACAGAAGTTGTGGATAAAGAAATCATATCCTTGATTGAGGCATTGCAGCTGAACCGCGTTCGTCTATTCCTTGAGAGCACCGTGTTCTCGGAGTCGTGAAGGTCTCGGAATGTAACGCCGATTTCCAAATCGGCTTGTTGAAACATGACAGGCCGATTTGGAAATCGGCGCTACAAAACGGCCATTTTCAATTTCAACACAAGATCTTGTTGCCCGATCCGACATGAAATGGCCCGGAAATGCCAATCTTCGTGGAAATTCTTATCCTTGTGCTCAAGAACTCGGTACTCTCAAGGATGAAGAGCACGAAGAGAAATTGGGTTGCGGGTGCTATCCACGTCCGTTAGACAACATAGAGCAGTCGGGGGCGCCAACTACTGTGAACAATCACGGCCAATCCCGCCCTGCAAGTGCTCAGCGTTCGAAATCGGGCGCGCCGGGATCGTCTCCCTCGCTTTCCTCTTCACCCCCTTCGCCCTCTTCGAGAATGGATACGTTGCGGCGCGCGGCCACGTCCATCACCTCCTCGGCGGCATAAATGGGGCACTGCATGCGGACGGCGATGGCGATGCCGTCGCTGGGCCGTGTGTCCACACGCAAGACTTGTTCAACCTGTCCGGTGGCGGATCGTTGCTCGATGTTGAGATGCGCGAAGAAGATGTCGTTTTCGAGTTTGTAAATGGTCACGGATTGCAGGTGTCCGCGCAGTCCGGCCAAGAGATTGCAGATCAAATCGTGCGTCAGCGGGCGTGCCGGCGTTTGGCCGAGCAGGACGATCTGAATCGCGCTGGCCTCGGCGGGCCCCACGACAATGGGCAATATGCGGTCGTCGTTTCGGAGCAGGACTATCGGCAGCGACTCCTCGTCCTGCTGGCTGATTCCGACCAGTTCAAGAGGCACCATGAACAACAATCCTTTCCCGCGCGACCAAGACACGGCGCGCGGAAACATCAAAAAACCGGTTTACATCCCTCAAGCGCATGGGCTGATTTACGGGGGCGCGCCACGCAATTTTACCGCCGCGTCCGGTCCGATGAAGGGCGCGGACGGGCTAGAGCATATAGACGAACGGCGACACGACACCCGCCTGGCCCGCGAACACGATCAACACGCCCAGCAACAACAGCGCGATGATAATCGGCGCCAGCCAGAATTTCTTGCGCACCCGCAAGAACGCCCAAATTTCTCTCAACATTCCCATGGATTCAACCTCGTCTCCAGTTTCACAATCCTATTTTAGAACTGATCGAGATACCGCTCAAATTCCTTCGGTTGATCTTCCGCCTCTTCCCAATAGGATTCCGCCGCCGGATCCCACGCCCGGTTCAGCGGGTCGTGGCGCACGAGCAACATAATGACGCGCACCGGCACAATCAGAAGGAAGAACGCAAGCGTCAACAGGACGCGTGTCGTCAGCCAATTCAGCGCTTCGGCGAACTTCATCCAGACTATCAGGACCGGACGAAGAACGAACGGGGCAACCAAACCCAGCGCCAAGAACACCGCCGCCACGCTGAAGAAGTATGTGGGAACAACGGCAAACCCGTGTAATGCCCATCGGATCAGGCCCAAAACCGCAATGGCAACGGCCATCACGATCCCGAACTTGCGCTGTTCCGATCTGCTGGACGTGTCGAGTGTCATAAGGTCAGTCCAGTTCGAATTCCTCTTTCCATTTGTCGTCGTCCTGCCAGGGCTTCTGCTGGATCTTGTCGAGCAGGAAGTGGCCCATGACGAGATAGTCCATCCGCGTGCGCATGAAACAGGTAAACGCCTCGTGGGGCGTGCAAACGATCGGTTCGCCGCGGACATTGTACGATGTGTTGATGATGACCGGGCACCCGGTCCGTTCCTTGAAACATTCGATGAGGCGATGATAGACGGGGTTGTCGCGCTTGTCCACGGTCTGGATACGCGCCGAATTGTCCACGTGGGTGATGGCCGGCATGTCGGATCGCACGACTTTGAGTTTGGCGAACCCTTGCGCCTCTTCCTCGTCGGGCGAGAGCGTGCGCAGGCGTTCTGCCCGCACCGGGGCCACGAGCAGCATGTACGGACTTTCCCGATCCAGGCCAAAGCAATCGGATACGTGTTCGGCGAGGACTGTGGGGGCGAAGGGCCGGAACGATTCGCGGAACTTGATCTTGAGGTTCAGAACCGACTGCATCTCGCGGGAACGCGGGTCGCCGAGGATGCTCCTCGCGCCGAGCGCGCGCGGCCCGAATTCCATCCGTCCCTGGAACCAGCCCACGACGTTTTCGGTCGCGACCAGTCCGGCGACGCATTGGCAGAGTTCCTCGTCCGAAGAAAAACGCGTAAAGGGGATGCCTTCGGATTCGAGATACGATTGGATTTCCTCGTCGGAAAAGGCCGGGCCGAGATAGGTTGCCTTTTGGCGGCGGCTGTCGGGTGTGCGCGGATTGTCCAGCAGTTGGTGCCACGCGAACAGGGCGCATCCGAGCGCATTGCCCGCGTCGCCCGCCGACGGTTGAATCCAGACGTCGTCGAAGGGGCCTTCGCGCAACAGACGGCCGTTCGCGACGCAATTCAACGCGACGCCGCCCGCCAGGCAGACGTTGCGCATACCGGTGGTTTTGTGGACATGCCGACCGATGCGCAGGATGATTTCCTCAGTAACGATTTGGATCGAGCGGGCGATGTCCATTTCACGCTGTGTCAATTTCGTTTCCGGTGTTCGCCGCGGACCGCCGAAAAGCCGGTCGAATTTTTCGTTGGTCATGCGTAATCCGGCGCAAAAGTCAAAATAATCCATGTTTAGACGGAACGATCCGTCTTCCTTGATGTCAACGAGTTCCGTCAGAATTTCCTTGACGAATTTGGGCTCGCCGTATGGCGCCAGCCCCATCAATTTGTATTCGCCGCTGTTGACTTTGAATCCGGTAAAGTAGGTGAACGCGGAATACAGCAGGCCCAGGGAATGAGGAAACTTGATTTCCTTGAGGATTTCGATGCGGTTTTCCCGGCCGACGCCGAATGTGGAAGTGGCCCATTCGCCGACGCCGTCGAGGGTGATGATAGCCGCCTCTTCAAAAGGACTTGGGAAAAAGGCGGCGGCGGCATGGCTCTGGTGGTGCTGCGTGAAAAGGACTTTTCCTTCGTAATCCAGCCGTTCGCGGATGGTGTTCCGCATGAAGATTTTTTCCTTGAGCCACGCGGGCATCTGCTGGATGAAGGAGGTCAACCCTTTCGGCGCGATGGCCAGATAGGTGCTCAGCAATCGCTCGAATTTGAGGAAGGGCTTGTCGTAAAAGACGACGTAATCCAGATCGCGGGCCGTAATTCGGCCTTCCTGAAGACAGTATGCCACGGCATGATCCGGAAACCGCGGATCATGTTTCTTCCGCGAAAAGCGCTCCTCCTGCGCGGCGGCCACAATATCGCCGTCACGGACGAGACATGCCGCACTGTCGTGGTAAAAAGCGGATATTCCAAGAATATTCATTGCGTGCCACAGCCTTTGACCCAATGGTACCCGCCCCGCCGCGTCCGATGCAAATACCCGAGAATCCTAACGTCCGCAAAGTCCACCTTCTGGATGTCTCACGACGCACTGACGATGCGAACAGTCTTGACGTTGAATGCGGCAAGGGGGGCGGGATCGTCCGCGCCTTCAAGGGGCGGATGTTTGGCTTCGTTGTTGGTTTCGCGGGTAGGCCAATCGCGGTAGGGTCCGGTGCGGAACGACAAGCGCTCGACGGATAACACGGCTTCGGCCAAAGGCGCGTGATCAATCGCGTTACGGCCATCAATCGTCAGGCTGAAATGGCCGAACGGAGAAGCGTTCACTGCGATATCAACCTTGTGCCAGGTATCCGGCTTATAGGGTTGAAGATTCGTCCACGCGCCGCCCATGAATGCCTTGATTTGGCCGTCGGCATCGAAGCGCAGGCGGACGGGCCGGTTGCCGAACCGGTCGAGGACTTCGATGTCCAGCAGCCCCTTGTCCGCTTGCCGCGCAAGGACCGTTGCGCCGATTTCGGCTTTCATGCCTTCCTGAAACACGCGGACGGCTTTCGCGTAGTCATACGGATCTTCGTCGCGCAATTCGAGGCTCTTTTCGGCGGCGGACGGAAAATCAACGACCCGCACCGGGGCCCATTTCGGCGAGTAGATGTTCCAGTCGAGAATGTGGCCGCCGGTTTCCATTTTGCTGAAGTTGTCCTCGACCGGTCCTTCCACGCGATAGCGGACCGGCACGGGAATCCGGCTCACCCACATGTCTTCCTTGTTGACGCTGTAGGTAATCCACATGGCGTTATCGGGGGGAACCCCGTTGCCCTCCTCGATGCCGCGCACGTATTGCGGGCCGTAGTCTTTCCAGCGTCCGAAGAACCGGCGCGGCGGCACTTCGCCATGGACTACCAGCAAGTCGTCGAAGATGATGCCGTCGTCGCTCGTCACCATGGCCAGCGGATACCGGTGTTCGCTGTGCGTCGTCGGCACATACACGATGGCATAGCGCCCGTCCGGCGTTTTCTGTCCCCATGCCTTTGCCCCATCCGTTGTGAACGTCGGCGCCTTCACCGGTTTTGAAAACGTCAGCCCCTCATCCGCCGACAGCGCGCACATCGCCCATTTCCAAAGCGCGACGACCTTGCCGTCCTTGCGGTGATAGAAACTCAGGGCTTCGACGTCGCCCTTGATCGGGTAGAAATCCTTGGGTCCCGGATCCTCGTCGCGGCATTGCAACATCATGAGCCGGTTCGACAGGAATGCTTTGCATGCCTCGACGAACCCCGTGTCGGCCGATCGCGTGTAGAACGGATAACTCGTGTTTTTTTCGTTCCATTTTCCATGACTGGCGTAACGGATGAAATAAATGGGGCCAAAGGTTCCATCCTTGTAAATCTCGCGCACGACGCGCCCGATGCCGCCCGGTCCGAAGGGATCTTCGGCATGGCCGTGGAACGCGAGCGCGAGCAGGCGTCCGTTGGGTGCGACGAAAAAGCCCATCCGTTGGTGCATCATGTACCCGTGGTAGCCTTTCGGAACCGTCACGCCTTTCGGCGGTTCGTAGGCGGGAAACACGACCACGGGCTTTGACCATTCGCGCCCGTCGCGCGAGGTGGCGATCAGCGTGTGCCCCGGCGCTATGTGCTCGTCCACCGGGTTGCTCAGGTATTCCTGGTAGAACGTGTCATTCCAATACGCCAGCATCGGCGCGTGGTTGTAGGTCCATCCGAACCCTTCGGCGCGTTCCGGATGCGTGCGGTTGGCGCGGAAGGTCTGATAGTTGGCCACCCCCACGGGGGGGCGCAGCCGCCCATCGTGCGGAGCGGGATCTATGCCGACTCCGCCGACATAACGCACCGGCTCGTGTTCGCTGCCCGTTTGCGCCCGACCCGGAGGATGAATCAACAAACACGACAGACACACGACTCCGGCAAGAAGCAACGATTCATACATGAACGTTCTCCTGGTTGGAGGGTCAGGCGGCGCCCAGAAGACCCCGGACGAAATTGGCATTCCTTCGAAAATCCGCGTCGCGATCCTTGGATGGCGCCGCCGTCTCAAGCACGACCCAGCCCTTGTAACCGATCGTGTTCATAGCATCGGCCACGGGTTTCATCGCGACCTTTCCTTCGCCGAGGTAATGGCCGCCGTCCTTGAAATGGAACTGGCAAATGCGATCGCCCAGCAGGCGAATTTCCGCAGGAACATCGTAGCCGTTGTCGGTCGAATTGCCGACATCGTAATACACCCGGACGGCATCGTGGCCCACCCGTTCGAGAATATCGAGATTCTGTTTCGCGGACAACGTGTTTTCGAGGCCCAGAATAACGCCGGATTCCTTGGCTTTGGGGGCGGCTTCCTTCAGTTTGCCGACGAGCGCGTCCACTTCCGCCTTTTTGAGTTCGTTGCCCTTGCGCAAATCGCCTTTTCCAAAAAAGGCTATCAGGATAACTGAAGCGCCCAAATCCTTTGTGGCGCCAATCGTCTGTTCAAGCCACGCCACACCGCGCGGTTCCGTGGCGAGCGGCGAACCGTTCAGGAACCCCATGGCCACCGACGACACGGCCACGCCTGTGGTCTTCATCAGGTTCTTGTATTGTTCGCGGTACGCTGGATCTGCGATCAGCAACGTATCGGTCGCTTCGCCCGCCGACACTTCAAGTCCGTCGAGACGAATGGCCTTGGCGACTTCGAGTCCGCCTGGTCCTTTCGCGCCGAGCGACCAGTCGCACGCGCTCAGCCGGATGCCTTTTCCTGCCTGCGCATAACCCGCCGCGGGCATCAACCCCCATGCCGCGACGCCCGCTGCCGTCCCCGCCAAAAATTGCCTGCGAGATAATGTATCCATCGAACGCCTCCTGTCTTCCGTTGTGCCTGTCGCGCACTATACCACTATCCGCAAGGCGATTGCAGGCCGCGCGTCCCCTGCGGGCGCCCTTGCGGCTGGGCAACGCGGCATGGATGCCGTCTTTGCCGCCATGCCGGGCTTGACAGACGGAACGGAATGGTGTCTTATAGAAGCAACCCCCTTTTTAGGGGAGAAGGAGCGAGCGGCCATGCGTACTTCTGTTGTGCTATGTGCCTGTGCAGGCCTGTTGGCGGCATCCGCTTGGGCGGGGACGACGGCCATCAATTTCGCGGACGGCATCGGCCTGTTGACGGGCCAGTCGGGTCCGGGGCAGTTGCAGGCGTCCAGCGGGCGCGCGGTTTTCACCGGCGCGAACACCTCTGTTTTGAAAAAAGGCGGATCGTATGTCGTGGGAAGCGGCGGTTCCGTTTCGGCCACGATGGGGCTGGTTCCCTATTCCGACGCGCAATACGGGGTCGGCCTGATCATGATTGACACGACCGACACGCAGAACACGGTCACCGCGACCGTGGACGGCGGCGGCATGGTGGTGCTGTCGGACTGGATCGGCAACGAACGGGCGCTCGATTTCAGTTGGCCCGCCGCGCTTAATTCGATGACGCTCCAGTACGACACCTATTCCGGGCGCGCGACGCTGACGTTGAACGGCGCACAGTCCGTTTTTCTGGATTATGCGCTCAGCGGGGCCTCATCCGTGTACGTCGGCGTGGGATCCTTGGGTCCCGGCGGGTTCGCGTCGTTCAGCGCCACGGGCAACGGCATCCCCGACTACCCGCCGCCGAACACGATTACGCCCAATCCGTCCGGGCCGGTTCAGGAGGGCGCCAGCGTTTCGCTGACCGCTCCGGAAGGTTCGGGTTATCAATGGAAACGGAACGGCGTGGACGTACCCAGCGACGGGCGCCATGCCGGCACGCAATCGCGGACCTTGACCATCAATCCGGTGTTGCCGTCCGATGCCGGTTCGTACACCTGTGTGTACACGCTGCCCACCAAGGCCATGAAGGAAACGGAACCCTATGTGCTGACGGTGCTGGCGATTCCGAACCATATCACGGCCAATCCGAGCCGGTTCATCGAGGAGGGCGACCGCTTGTCGCTGACCGCGCCGGCCGGATCCGATTATCAATGGAAGAAAAACGGTTTGGCACTGAGCGACACCGCCACGATCGCCGGCACAAGCGCGCGGACCCTGACCATCGATCCGGTCGCGCCGGAGGATGCGGGAATCTATACCTGCGTCTATACGACCGACGCCAAGGCCGTAAAGGAAACGGAACCGTACGTGCTGACGGTGTATGCCCCCAACAGCATCCCTGTGGCCGGCATCGCCGGAACCGCGCTGCTTGCGGGCATGATGGCGCTTGGCGGCCTTGCCGCGATTCAGTTCAGGGAAAAACGGCGCGTTGCATCCTGACGGTTGTCCAAGCGCCATGCCCCGCGGCTTGCCGCAGGGGGCGGATGCGCGCGTTTTCCTGTGGGGCCGCGATTCTGGTATGCTAGAGGCGAAGCGATGAAGGAGGGTCACTCATGCGAAGTGAACGTCTGCGGAAATGGGTTCCCGGCGTGTGGTTGGCGCTTGCGGCGGGATGGCTTGCGGGATGTCCGGCGATCGAACCGGGCGACATGGTCAACCTGCGCGCGGCCACATTCATCATGGGCCAGCGCGAAGGCGGCGAACCCAGCGGCAACGGCGATGAAGTGCCGCGCCACACCGTTCATCTGAGCGCGTATGCCATCGGCAAATACGCCGTGACGAACGCGCAGTATGCCGCCGCCCTGAATTGGGCGCTCGAACAGGGGTATCTGCAAACCCGTGACGGCCAGCCCTATGCCGGAGGCGACGTCTACGAGGGCGGGCAGATGCTGATAGACCTTGCGCCGTTCGATTACGACGGCCTGTACTGCGCCATTCAATTCAAGGATGGAGTCTTTGCCGTCGAACCGCGGGACGAACTTTCGATGGACAATCATCCCGTGGTCAACGTCACATGGTTCGGGTGCGCGGCGTATTGCAACTGGCTGAGCCGCGCCGCCGGTCTCGCGCCCTGTTACGACGAGACGACGTGGGAACGGTTCGAACCGGTTCGCAACGGTTACCGGCTGCCGACCGAAGCCGAATGGGAGTATGCGGCCGCATGGGATTCCGCCGCCACGCCGCCTCGCTGGATTTACGGGTGCCGGACGGACAAACTGGACAAATCCCGCGCCAATTACGACAAGGCGAATCCTCTCCAACTGAAACGATATCCATTCACCACGCCGGTCGGTTATTACAACGGCATCAACAAGGACACGGTGGACAGTCCCAGCCCGGCGGGCTGTTACGACATGACGGGGAACGTTTGGAACTGGGTTGAAGACCGGTACGGTCCCTATTCGGCGCAGGAACAGACGAATCCGGCGGGACCCGCGACGGGCGATCACCGGGTGTTGCGCGGCGGCGGATGGGCGATGAAAGACCGCGATTGCCGCGTGTCCTACCGCATCTACAACGTGCCCGACGACTGGTATTACTCCTTCGGTTTCCGCGTCGCGCGGTCGCGTTGACAGGGAGGCGCTTCGCCATGAGCATCAAGGAACGGGTCCAGGAGGAAATCACCAAGGCCCTGAAGGCGCGCGACACGATCCGCCTGGAATGTCTTCGGCTGGCCAAGGGCGCCATCCTGTTGAAGGAAAAGGAATCGGCGGCCGAATTGACGGATGAGATGTCGGGCGCCGCGCTGCGCGCCGAAATCAAGAAACGCCAGCAGAGCATCGAGATCTTCCGGCAGCACGGCAAGGAAGCCGAAGCCGCCGCGGCCGAAAACGAAATACGGATCATCGAGGAATTCCTGCCCAAACAGATGTCCGCGGACGAAATCGAGGCGAAGGTCCGCGCCTATCTGGCGGAACACCCCGAATTGAACCATCCCGGCAAATTGACCGGCGCCCTCAAGAAAGAATTGGGCGATCGGGCCGATGGCAAGGTCCTCAACGAAATCTGCAGGAAGGCGCTCGGCGTTTGAACGCAATCCGGACGGGTCTGGCATTTGGCGGAGTGGCGGCGGCATTTGTCCTGTTATATTCCCTGACGGGTTCGCCGCCGGCCCCGCCGCCGGGCAAGACCGTGATCAATGTGTGGCATCCGTGGCCGGGGGATCAGGGCGAGGAATTCCGGCGGCTGGTGGACCTGTTCAACGAGGGCAATCCGTCCCTCCATGTGCGCCTCCTCTACGTGCCCAACAACCTCTCGTCCAGCCAAAAACTGTTTCTTTCGATTTCGGCGGGCATGCCGCCGGATTGCACGTTCGTGGACGGTCCGCAAGTGTGCGAATGGGCCGCGCGGGGCGCCATCGTCCCGCTCGACGACTTGATGGCCGCGCAGGGCGTGCGCAACGACGATTTCTGGGAACCCTGCTGGAGGCAGAACCGGTTTCGCGGCCAAACCTATGCCCTTACTTACTGCGCCGACCCGAATTTCGCCTTCTTTTGGAACAGGGAAGTGTTTCGGGAAGCGGGCCTGCTCGAGGGCGGGCCGCCGAAAACGCTCGAAGACCTCGATCGCCTCACGAAGGCCCTTACCCGTTTCGACGCCAACGGCCGCATGACGCGCATCGGCTTCATCCCTTGGAACGTGTTCGGTTACGCGAACTCGACGTTTACGTGGGGCTGGGCCTTTGGAGGCGAGTTTTACGACGACGCCCGCGAGCGCATCCTGTGCGGCGAAGATCCGCGTATTCTCCAGGCCGTGAAGTGGATGAAGTCCTTCGCGGACGAATACGGATTCGAGCGAATCAACAGTTTTGCCGAGGGCTTCGGCGACCAGGCCGACAGCCCCTTCATCCGGGGCAAGATCGCAATGGCCGCGGGCCACGTCTCGAACATCAAGTTGTTCCAGAAATACGCGCCCGATCTCGACTATGGCGCGGTTCCATTTCCATACCCCGCGCACATGGGATCCGACCACAGCGCGTGGATGGGCGGCTGGTGTTTGGCCATTCCGCGCGGGTCCGCCCAACCCGAAAAGGCCTTCGCGTTCATGAAATGGCTGTGCACCAGCGCGGAAGCGGGCCGCTCGATGATCGTGACCACAGGCACCTTCCCCGGATACAAGGCCAGCCCCGGCTTCGAGTTGGTCAAGGGCAACGAGAAACTGGAAGTGTTCTATGATGTGCTGAAAAACACCCGGCACCAGCGCCCCGTCATGCCCGCGCAGGCCTATTTCATGGGCGCGCTCGACCGGGCCATCAGCGACGTTCTCAACGCCATCAAAACGCCCGAACAGGCCCTCCTGTACGCCCAGACCGAAACCCAGAAGGAACTCGACCGGGTCTTGGGAAAACAATAACCGTGCGCGCTGCATGACAACGCGGAAGGCAACGAATTACAATTCCGCATATCGGGAAAAAACCGAATGCAACCGAAAGGGCTGAAAACATGACGCTGCGGGGATGCCTGGCGCGCGGAGTAAAAGTCCTGGCCGCAGGACTCGTCCTGCTGGCCGTGTTGGTCTATTTCTATTTTGTGCTGCCGTTTTGGGGCATTCCGTTCAATGCGCAACGGCACGGCCGGCCCCCCATTACCCCGCCGTGGGCGCTCGAATGCTGGCTCTGGGAAGACGACGTCAACACCGGCGCATTCGTTGCCGAACTGCTCGAAGGGTACGCCAAGCACGATATCCCTGTGCGCACCATCCTGATTGACAGCCCGTGGAGCACCCGCTACAACGATTTCACGTTCGACGAGGAACGGTATCCACAGCCGAAGGAATTCATTCGCGGCCTCAAGGACAAGGGATATCGCGTCGTGTTGTGGATGACCTCCATGGTCAACCGCACAAACCCGGACACTTCGATCAGGGACGCGTCGGACTGGTTCGAGGAAGCGCGCAAGAACGGTTTTCTCGTGGCCGATGGGGCCATCATGCGATGGTGGAAAGGGCGCGGCGGCTGCATTGACTACACGAACCCGGCCGCGATGGCGTGGTGGCGCGGCATGCAGGATCAAGTGCTGGACCTTGGCATTGACGGGTGGAAACTCGACGGGGCCGACACCCTATGTTTTACGCTGTTGTTCGGCAAGATACCCTTTCCTTATTTCAAGACGCATCGGGGATATATGACCACCCGGGGCTACATGGATCATTACGCGCGCGAGGAATACCGCTACGGCTTGACGAAAAATCCCGAATTCGTCACGTTGATCCGCGCCTACGACACGCCCTACGCCCATCCCGAAGGATTCGCCCCCATTGACGCCGCGCCCGTCACGTGGATCGGCGACCGGACCCATACGTGGAAGGAAGGAACCGACTCGGTCAACGAAAAGGATTTGATGACGAAGAAGGGCGCCAACCGGGGCTTCGAGGCGGCCATCCGCGACATCCTGCTCAGCTCGAAACGGGGTTATTGCGTCGTCGGCGACGATATCGGCGGCTACCATGGCGGTTCGTACATCCCGCCGCGCCTGTACATGCGCTGGGCCCAGTTCGCCTGCTTCAACGGACTGTTCCTCAACGGCGGCCACGGCGAACGCCGCATGTGGATGCGCACGCCCGAAGAGTTGGACGTCGTCCGGAAATACTCGTGGCTCCACACCGAACTGGTCCCCTATATGTACAGCCACGTCGTGCGTTGCCACGAGGGCGGCAAGCCCTTGCAACGCCCGCTCGACAAAGGCAAGTACCATTTCATGTTCGGCGACGATTTTCTCATCGCGCCGATTTATCGCGACAGCCGCACAAACACGGTTGAATTTCCCAAGGGACGGTGGCGCTACCTCTTCAACGAGGCCGAAGTCATCGAAGGCCCGGCGACCGTCACGCGCGACTTCCCGCTCACCGAATATCCGGCCTATATCCGCGACGGCGCCATCATTCCGCTCAATGTCTGCCGGGCCTACACCGGCTTCGGCGATGAACAATCCCAGGGATACGTCACATGGGCCATCTATCCGAACGGCGCCAATGTGTTCACCTGCCACAACACCGACAAGAGCGGCGCGACGACCGTCCGCGTTGCCGAAAAAACCGGTTCGCTCGATATTTCCTTTGACGGCGTCCAAAAACCGCACATCCTGCGCATCCTCATGCCCGAAGCACCCAAAACCGTCCAACTGGACGGCAAGGATCTCGCCGAAACGACCGACTGGCGTTACGACGAAACAAATCGCCGTCTCTGGATCAAAACGGCCAGTTACACCGCGGGGCAATACCGGATTGCGTGGAAATAATCACGTCAAATCTTCACCGGAAGCCGTCAACCCAACCAATGATTTGCGCTGGGGATTTTTGGGCCGATAATGTCGCGAAAAGTGGACAGGTTCCTGAAACGGATGATATGATTCTTCCGCAGGCGGCGCCGCCCGATCGTTGAATGATTCATGGACTCCGGGATTGTGTAAGCGTGTTCGTGCAGTCGTAAGCGTGACGCCGAATCTCCATTCGGCGGGGTTGCCTTGGGCGGTGGTGTTGAATGTGTTGACCCAATCCGGCTCCCGAATGCGTTTGCGTTCTCGTTGCAATTCGGGACAGCGCGGCGTGGTCTTGGAGGTCCCGCGTGTCGCAGGAACGCACAGAAGCGGTGGTGTTGCGCGGTGTTGATTTCGGCGAGACGAGCCGCATCGTCACGTTTTTGTGTCCGGAGCGCGGGCGGCTGGCCTGCATGGCAAAAGGCGTTCGGAGAAAAAACAGCGCCTTGGCGCCGGCGCTCGACACGCTCAATCACGTCGAACTGCTGTATTACTGGCGGGACGGCCGCGAGGTGCAGACGCTGGCGGAAGCGTCGCTGCTCGACGGATTCACGGGTATCAAGGCGGACCTCGCCAAGGCGGCGTTCGCGGCGTTTCCCATGGAACTGGCCGCGAAGGTTGCGCAGACAAACGAACCGTCGCGGGAACTGTTCGCGACGCTGGTTCGCGGACTGCGCGGCCTGAACGCATGGACGGGCGCGGCGGCGGTGCATGCGGCGTGGCAGGCGATGGCGTTGCTGGCGGCGGCGGGGTTCGACCCGTCGCTCGACGCGTGCGCGGTGTGCGGCGCGCCGATAAAAGCGGCGCACGGTTTTTCGTTGTCGGGCGGCGCGACATGCGCGGCGTGCCCGGCGGAACGGCGGCTGAGCGCGGCGCAGTACGAGGCGTTGCGGACGCTGTCGGGCGCGCGGAGCGCCTGTCCGGACATCGGGGCCGTGCCGGGCCTGTGCGGATTGTTGAGCGCCTACGCAGCGCACCAGTTGGAAACGGAGTTTCGCAGCATTCGGGTGATTGCCGAGATGCTGGCGTGAGTTGAATGCCTGTACGTCACGATACACCCCGTCGTGATCGTGATCACACGGGTTGATTGCTGAGTCAAGAGAGACATGGCGGCATTAGTGGAACACATACGCAATTTCTGCATCATCGCGCACATCGATCATGGCAAATCCACGTTGGCGGATCGCCTGCTCGAAATCACCGGCACGGTGGATTCGCGCAACATGAAGGAACAGACGCTCGACATGATGGAAATCGAGCGTGAACGCGGCATCACCATCAAGTCGGTGGCCGTGCGCATGAAATACCGCGCGGACAACGGCCAGGAATATGTGCTGAACCTCATAGACACGCCGGGGCATGTGGACTTTTCGTACGAGGTGTCTCGGAGTCTTGCGGCGTGCGAGGGCGCGTTGCTGCTGGTGGATGCGGCGCAAGGCGTCGAGGCCCAGACGCTCGCGAACGCCTACAAGGCCATCGAGCAGGATCTTGAAATCATTCCGGTCATCAACAAGATTGACCTACCCAGCGCGGACATCGAGTCGGCCCGGCGGCAGATCCAGGACGTGATCGGTCTCGATGGCAACGGGGCGATACTGGCCAGCGCCAAAGTCGGCACGGGCGCGCACGACATTCTCGAGGCGATTATCGCCCGCATTCCCGCGCCAAAAGGCGATCGGGCAAGGCCGCTGCGTGCGCTCATCTTCGACGCGGTCTATAATTCGTACCGGGGCGTCATCGTGTATGTGCGCGTGATGGAGGGGGTGCTCGAAACCGGCATGCGGGTCATGATGATGTCGAACGGAATGCGGTACGAGGCCGTGGAAATCGGCGTGCTGACCCCGGGCATGCAACCGGTGAAACGGCTCGAGGCGGGCGAGGTGGGCTATCTGATCTGCAACATCAAAACGTTGCAGAGCACGAAAATCGGCGACACGGTCACCGAGGCCCAGCATCCCGCCGCCGAGCCTTTGCCCGGATACGAGGACGTGCAGCCGGTCGTCTTTTGCGGGATGTATCCGGCGGTTGAAACCGATTACCAGGAATTGCGTGACGCGCTCGAACGGCTTCAACTCAACGATTGCTCGTTTTCGTTCCAGGCCGACAGTTCCGACGCGCTCGGCCTTGGATTTCGCTTGGGATTCCTCGGTCTGCTGCACATGGAAATCGTGCAGGAACGGCTCGAGCGCGAGTTCAATCTGACGCTCGTCACGACGGTGCCAAACGTCGCCTATCGCATCACCAAGACCGGCGGACAGGAATTGACCATCGAAAACGCATCGAAAATGCCGCCGTCGAACGAAATCGAAACCATTTACGAACCCTATATCGAAGCGGACATTCTATGTCCCACCGAGTACCTGAGCGCGGTCATAGACCTGTGCAAGAAAAAACGCGGCATCCATGTCCGCGTGGATTACATAGACGCGCGGCGCTGCATGGCCGTCTACCAGATGCCGCTGGCCGAAATCGTGCTGGATTTCTACGACAAGTTGAAGACGATTTCGCGCGGATACGGTTCGCTCGAATACCGCCTGATCGGCTACCGGCCCGGCGACTTGGTCAAACTGGACATTCTGTTGAACGGCGAAGCGGTGGACGCCTTGTCGTCCATCGTACACCGCGACCGCGCCGTGTATCTGGGCCGCCAGTTGGCGTCGAAATTGCGTAAACTAATCCCGCGCCAGCAGTTCGAGGTGGCGATCCAGGCCGCCATCGGCAACCGGGTGATCGTGCGCGAGACGATCAGCCCCCTGCGCAAGAACGTCACCGCCAAGTGCTATGGCGGCGATATCACGCGCAAGCGAAAATTGCTCGAAAAACAAAAGGAAGGCAAACGCCGAATGAAACAGGTCGGCACCGTCGAAGTGCCGCAGGAAGCGTTCATGGCCCTTCTGCGCGTCAACGAGGAAGCGGAATAGGAGTGGAACACCGCGTGCCGCAAAGGCTGAAGCGCGCAATCGAATCCATCACGGGGCCGTGGACGCTCCGCAATGCGCTGATGTGGGCCGGACTCATTGGCTTGGTTCTGGTTTTTCGCTGGCTGATCATGGAGCCGTACTCGATTCCGACCGGCTCGATGGAACCGACCCTGCACGGGGATCCGCGATTGCTGCGCGGCGACCGAATCGCCGTCAACAAACTGGTCTATGGGCCACGCGTGCCGTTCATGCAGAAACGCCTGTTCCGCCTGTGGGAGCCGAGGCGGTGGGATATTGTCGTTTTTCATTCGCCCGATCCGAATGCCGCGCATCCCACGCTGGTCAAGCGGGTCGTGGGGCTGCCCGGCGAACGGATCCACATTGCGGATGGAAAAATCCACGTAAACGGCCTGGCTGTCGAACCGCCGCCGGAACTGCGTTCCGTGCTCAACTACACTACGCAATTGAAACGGAGCCGTGAAGACGTGCAGGCGTTTATTCTGCAACTCATCCGGCGCAGCGACGCCTTTCCCGCGATGCTTAACCCCGCCAACCAAGGCGTGCAAGACCTCATGAAGGAACTGAATGCCATCCGCGAACAGTTGAACGGTCGCGGCACGGATACCCTGAGCCAGGCCGAAATTGACGATCTGCTCAAAGGACTAAGTCCTTTGAGCCTGTATATCGTGGAGGAACTCCTGGGTCTGGAGCAGGCGGCCCAGTTTCCTTTACGGTACGGTGTTCGAACCGAAGACGAATACGCCGTCGTGCCGCCCGGTTGCTATCTGGTGCTCGGCGACAACAGCGGCGACAGCGTGGATGGGCGCTATTTCGGCTGGCTGCCCAACGACAACATCTACGGGCGCGTGGTCTGCACATGGTGGCCCGTGGATCGCTGGCGCGATTTCACCGGTTTCTCGAAAACCTGGTGGGGCAAGGGGATTCTTTACGGCCCCCCGGCGCTGCTGATCGCATGGGAAGGGCTGGCTTTTGTCCGGCGAAGGCGGGCAAGAAACGGCGGATAAGATGTTCGGATCGGCCGGATCGGCCGGATCGGTCCGATCGCCATTCCCGCTTTCTCAAAGTTCCGCGAGCGATTTGGCGAGATTGTTTTCCGGCGCGACGGCCAGGATTTGCTTGCCGAGTTCCTTTGCGCCGGCGACGTTGCCCATGCGTTGCAGGCACAATCCGCGCTTGGCCATGATGTCCACACGGGTAAAATTTTCGCCAAACGCCAGGTAGTATTTTTTCGGATCGGCGCGATCCTCGGCAGCGCGGTAATGTTCGAGGGCCGGCCCGAACCGCCCCTGCGCAAAGCAAATCTCGCCGCGCAGGTAATGACCTTCGGGCGAATCGGGCGTCAATTCGACGGACTTTTCGATGAGTTTCTCGGCTTCGGCGAGGGCATCCTCGGCGATGACCTGCATACCGGCCTGTTGGGCCGCGCGTCCGAGCACGTAGAGGGTGGCGAAATTCGCGCCGCCGTGCATCCGTGCCGCCTGCGCGAACGCGACGGCATTCTCCCACGCGCCCGCATGGAAACAGACGTGCGCCATGCCAAGGTTGGCCCGGGCGTTTTGCGGCTGGACTTCAAGGATGGCGCCAAACTGTGTGCGCGCCTCCTCGGGCGCGTTCATGGCCAGGAATGCGTAACCGAGGTCTATTTTGGCGGGAATTAGGTTCGGCTTGCGGGCGACGACCTGCCGCAGCAGTTCGACGGCCTTCCGCGGTTCGCCGAGTCGCAGGTAACACTTGCCCAATTGGTGATAGGATGCGGCGTAGGAATTGTCCATTTGGATGGCCCGCGTGAAAAACTGGACCGCGGCGGCGACATCGCCCTTCATCATCGCCGTCAATCCCTCGTCGTGGTAACTTTCGGCATTCTCGCCGCCAAACGCCATACCGGCCTCCCTGCGCTATCCGCGCAACGCCTCGAATGCTTTGCGAACCAGCGCGTCGTCTATATCCGTACGTTGTACCACATGCCCCATGCGATCCGGCAAAATCAATTTTACCGCGCCGGAACGCACTTTCTTGTCGTGGCGCATGGCCGCAAGGGCCGCCTCGACGGGCAGGTCCGGCCATGCGACCGGCAAGCCGTAGGCCTCGATGCAGGCGCGCTGGCGCGACACGAAGCCGGCTTCAACCATGCCGAGCGAGTGCGCCAAAACGCCCGCCGCGTGCATGCCGAGCGCCACCGCCTCGCCGTGCAGGAACAGACTGTATTCGGACGCGGCTTCGATGGCGTGGCCGAACGTGTGGCCGTAATTCAGTTCTGCGCGGCGTCCCTGTTCGCGTTCGTCCATCGCGACGATTTCCGACTTGATCTCGCACGACCGAAGGATGGGCCGTTCCAGTGCGCGGACATCCTTGGCGAGAATGGCCGCGGACGCCCCCTCAAGATAGGCGAACAGGTCCGCGTCCGCGATGACGCCGTGCTTGATGACCTCGGCCATGCCCGCGCGAACCTCGCGATCAGGCAAGGTGGCCAGAAGCGACATGTCAATAATGACCGCCGACGGCTGATGGAATGAACCGATCGAGTTCTTGCCCAAGGGATGATTGACGCCGGTTTTTCCGCCGACACTCGAATCCACTTGTGCGACGATGGTCGTCGGTATCTGGATAAAACGAATCCCGCGCATGTAGACCGCCGCCGCGAAGCCCGCCATGTCGCCCACGACGCCGCCGCCCAAGGCAACGACCATGCTGCCGCGATCCAGACCGGCTTCGAGAAAACGTCCGCACAGCCACTCGATTTGATCGAGCCGTTTGCGTTCCTCGCCGGCCTCGAACGCGCAGATCACCGGGCGGGCGTCGAACAACGACGCCACCCGTTCGGCGTAGAGCGGCCCGACGTTCGAGTCGGTCACGATGGCCGCCGAACCGCCCACGGACCGATCGCCCAGAATCGCGGGCAACCGGTCGAGAATGCCCTCGCCCAGATAAATGGGATACGATCGGTCTCCCAAGGCGACGGTCAGTGTTTTCACCGAATAGTCCTCTTGCGGCTAGTGTTTCAGTTTCACGGTCCGTTTGGTCAGCGCGGCCTTCTCGGCGGCCAGGATGACTTCGAGCGACTTCTTGCCTTCCTCGCCGGGACAATAGGGTTTTTCGAGTCCGAGGATCGCGCGGACGAACGCGCCGCCGACATCCAGTCCCCACGTTTCGTCGTTATTGGTGACGGCGGGCGGCACGTCGAACACGATTTCACAACCCGGCTTGATCAGGTTCGCCACGAGCGGTTTGCCGGGAATCTCGCCGATGCGCAACGTGCCGTTCGCGCAATGCAGGATCGTGTAGTTCGCGTCCATGCCCTTCAGGGTCCACGAGGCGCACAGCGTGCCCACGGTCCCATCCGTGAATTTCAGACACGACACGAAGTTGTCTTCGACGTCGGTGTTCTTTTTTTCGAGCCGCTCGAAAAAGGCCGCGATTTCGGCGACTTCCTTGCCCGTCAGGTAGCGCACCAGATCGGCCTTGTGGACGCCGAGGTCGGCCATCGCGCCGAAACGCGCCTCCTTGCGGCGGAAGAACCATTTGCCCGTCGGACTCCAGTATTCGGGGCCTTCGTGGCCGAACATCGCGGTTACGTGCAGGATCTTGCCCAAGATGCCGCTTTCGATGATTTCCTTCGCCTTCACATGCGGCGGGAACCGGCGCTGGCTCTGGTTGACGTTCAGGAGGCGCTTGCACTTCTTCGCGGTCGCGACCATCTTTTCCGCCTCGGCCACGCTGCACGCCATCGGCTTTTCGACGTTGACGTGGCAACCCGCCTGAAGCGCCGCAATCGTCACCGGCGCATGCAGATAATTCGGCAGCGCCACCGTCACCGCATCCAGCCTGGCATCCTTGAGCATTTTGCGATAATCGGTATAAATCTTGGCGTTCGGCGCCCAGCGTTCCGCCAGTGCCTTGGCCTTCGACGGGATTAGATCGCACAACGCCACGATTTCCGCTTCGGGACAAAACGCATAATCCGGCACATGCAAATGCTTCGCAATCTGCCCGCACCCGATCATGCCCACTCGCACTTTGCCTGCCATGACACGTCCTCCTTCACTATTCCATTGTCTCTTTGTCCGCCGTCTTGGGCATCCGGGTAATTGTAGTCGCGAGCGTGAACGGAAGCAAGACGGCACGGCGGGAAATGAACGGGCTTAGGCCCTGCGTCTTCTCCATGCCGTCGCGGCGGCCAGCAGCATCGCGACGATCAAGACTACCAGGCCGGGGAGACCCAGCGCGGCCATTCCCCATGTAATCGAAAGTTCCGCGGACGCGGAACACGCGGCGGTGTTGGCGTCGGCAATTTCGACGGTATAGATGCCCGAATCCGAAGTTTCCAAGGAATGCCGCGTGTAGGACGGTTCCGTCGCGCCGGCGATGGCCGCGCCATCTTTTTTCCAGAGGTATGACAACGGCAGATACCCGCCCGCCGCTTGGGTATGGAAGGTATGGGCGTTGCCAACGAACGACGACGCATCCGCCGGGGGCGTCACAATCAGCAGCGGATCTTCGACTTCCATCACGGCGCGAGCGGATTCGCGCAGGACGCCGTCGTAGACGATTTCGCACCAATAGGCGCCGCGGTGGTCTTGGCCAACATGTTCAATCCGCCAAGATGGGGCCGCCGGCCCATCGTGCACGGCCTTGGCCTGATCCGCCCATTTCCACTGGAAAACGGGGACAATCGGACCGAAATCGCCGTCCACTGCGAAGGTGTGCGATTGGCCCGCATACAATTTCACGCTGGCCGGTTCGACGGACAGGCCGTGCCAATTGTGAATCGTGTAAGCCGCGGACACCGCCCCGGCAAAGGGATTGCCCGCCGCGTCGGCCAGTCCCGCGCCGGCTATCGCAACGGCTACCGTGCCGTCCGCGTCGGCGTCGGACATCGTAACCGCAATCGTATAATCGGCGCCCGATCCGGTCACTTCGATATCGCCTGCGAGGGATCCGGGAACAAGCGAGATGTCAACGGCGGAAAGATCCGGCAACACGTCCTCGGTGAACGTAACAGCGAAGACAACCCGGTCCAGCGTCGAGGGCGTGCGATCGGCCAGCACGAACGAAGCCGCCGCCGGCGTCGTGTCGAGGACGATATCATCCGAAATCGCATCTTCGGATACACGGCCCGCGTAATCCCTGTATTGGACGTATACGGTTTTTGCGCCGTCGCCCGCCTCAAGCGTCCACGGGGCGCTTTCGGCATAAGCCGCGGCGGCATCCCATGTTTCCGGGGACCACGTGACGCCGTCATTGCTGAAGCGCATGCGATCCACGCCCGATCCGGCATCCGAAGCGTCGAGCGTCAACGTCACGTCGCGGCTGTTGGCGTAGGGCGCGCCCCCATTGATCAGAATTCCCCCCAGGGGCGGTTCGATGTCGTAGGCAATCGAGGCGGAAATGGCGAGATCGCCGTTGGCGTTGCCCGCTTCGTCCGCGTACTGCGCATAAACGGTGCGAAGACCGTCCGCGCCCCCCGCGAGCAGCCATGATTTCGTCGCGGCATACGGTTCCCAGTCGCTCCACGTAATGCCGTCGTTGCTGAAGCGCATCAGGCTTACGCCGGATATGGGATCGGACGCATCGGGCGATAGCGTGACGTCGAGACTCGTCGTCCATGCCGCGCCGCCGTCGATCGCAAGCGTTCCTTGGGGCGGCGCCGGATCGCAGACGACGGACACGACGATGGCGGCCGTATCGCCGGCCCATGCGGGCATGGCCAGGCAGGCCGCGCAGGCCGCCATCAATACGGCGACGCCACGCCAAACATGAAGCCCTATGTGCTTTTTCGCCGGCACTCGATGGTCTACTCCGTTTTTTTCGTCACCACGCGCACCCGCACCATATTCAGTGGTCCTTCGCCGGATTCCAGCAACAACACCGATTCCCACTTTTTCCCGAAATGCGCCGGGTCGTTCGGAACGTTCAATGTAATTTCCATCACGGCTTCGCCGCCCGCCGGAATTTCGACCGTGCCGGGAAAGGCCAGCCATGCCGAATCAGGCAAACGTTCGTGGCCGTGCGTCAAATAGACGGCAGGATCGACATTCACGTCGTCGAACAACGGGGCGACGTGCACGGTTCGCGCATGCGACTCATGGTTGAATAAAACCGTCCGCGCTTTTTCGACGCTTCCGGGCGCGACATTCTCGAAGGCGACAATGCTGGGCGCGACGGCAAGGGATCCCGTCGGCCGTTGGGCCGGATCCGCATCGCTCGCCGTCTCGATTTGAATGCGGATGTCGGCGGCCAGCGCGATGCCCCCTGCGCCCGGCTTGCCGTCCACGCCTATCGTCGCGACCCAATGCTGATTACTGTATTTGGGATCGTCCGGAATTTTCAGGAACACGTTCGCGTACGCTCGTCCCTTGGGCTTGACCGTAACCTCGCTCCGGTCAAGCCAGCACCACCGCGCATCCGGGATTTCGCCGTAGCCGCGTTCCCACTTTCCGCGTTCCGACGGGCGATGGACGGACAGACGCCACATCCGGCTTGCGTCGTCGTCGTTGTAAATCGTGATGCGCAGGCCCGTTTCCTTGTAAAGATCGTACTCGACGCCCGGTTTTACATCGTGAATGATGAACCGGCCGGGGGCGACCTTGAGGCTTGCGGCGTCCGCGAGGCCGGCCAGGCCCAGCAGCGCGGCCAGCACAATAGCGCAAGACAATCCCGTCACGCCTTTTTTCCTATCCGGCATTCTTGTCGCTTCCTTTGAAAAACACTCTTGGGCCTTGTTCGGTTACGGGGCGCTGGCTTTGACCGTCACGGTGAAGCCTTGGGCCACGCCACCGCCTTTCGTGTCGCTGGTCGGGGCGTTGTATGTCAGGGTGAACGACTTCGTCCCATAGGCGGCCACATTCGCCGCCAAGGTCTGATAGGTCTTGCTCAATGCCACGGAGGGCGACGGCGCCGCCTCGGCCGTCACCGCGAATTGGTCCGCGCCGGCCACCGCGCCAAGTGTCCATCCGCCCGCGCCGTCCGTGCCGACGATTTCGAGTTTGCAGGCCGTGTTGCCCACGGTCGCTACCCACGTGTCCGATGCATTGCCGCCCAGCGCGATCGGCGGGATGGCCCACGACCCGTGGTCCAGCGATACCGAAATCACCGATTCCAGCGACACGGTCACCGTGATGCTCGCCGTGTCCGCGGCATAGGCATGACCCATTGCGCCGATGAGACATGCCGTTGCCAATGCCAATACCGTCTTCTTCATGATTCTTTCCTCCCTATGCGAAAACTCGCAGGTAAAGGCCGACATTCAATTCCCATTTGCATATAAAACCTGTTCAATTGTCCGATCTATGGCACATGCCGTGAAACCTTGAGGGTGATGGTGAAATCCTGCGCAACGCCCCCGCCGAACGTGTCGCCCGACGGCGAGCGGTACCGAAGTCCAAATGTACTGTTGCCGGAGACCGGGACCGCCTCCGCAAGCAGTTGTTCGAGCGTGGCAAGCCCGATTTCATACGAACCGTCGTCGCCCTTGTCCACGTCAACGGAGAACGCATTGGATCCGGGGGCGGCCTGTAATTGCCAGCCGCCCGACCCGTTGCCCGCCTTGATGGTCACGTCTTCCGGAACATTTCCCGTATTCGACACGACATAGGGTCCGGATTCGCCGACGTACGCCAAGGCATGCGCGCCGATGGCCCAGGTGTCCGGCGACACCGTGACGGCGACGACCACATCGTCATAGGAAATGGTGTCGGCGATAACATCCACCGATACGTTGTCCGCCTGGTCCCTATATTGCACGTATACGGTCTTGGCGCCGAATCCGGCCGACAAGGTCCATGCCTTGCTGGACGCGACGTTTTCCCATCCGCTCCAGGACGAGCCGTCATTGCTGAATTGCATCTGGGCGACCCCGGAACCGCTGCCGTCGTCGGGCGTCAGCGTGAGCGTCACGTCTTGATTCACCGTGTAGGCGGCGCCGCCGTCAATGACGACTGTGCCGGTCGGAGGCGTGGTGTCTATCCCAATCGCCTTGCTTCCGCCCAGCGAATTCACGGAACCCAATGCCGGCAATGCCAGCGTCGCGTTGTTGCCCGGCGCGTCCATGATGGCCGCCGTGCCCGTCAAGGTCAGCGCATCCGTGCTCAGATATTCGAGGTCCGACGACGCATCCCCGGCTTGGACCGTGTAGTTGAACGTGAGCACGGTCGTACCGCTGCCGTCCGCATAGGGAGCCTGGCGGTCCGTCGCGCCCGTTTCCAACTGCAATTGCGCCACCCCCGTGCCCGCCGTGTACGTGACCGGTTCGCTGAACGTGACCGTGATGGGCACAATCTGGCCCGTTGTGTAGAATCCGTTTGCAAGGGTGCTGGTTACGCTCGATACCTCGGGAGCAATTCCGTCAATCACGATGGCCTTGCTCCCACCCAATGAATTTACCGAACCCAGGGCCGGCAGCGTCAGCCCCGCGTTGTTGCCCGCTGCATCCTTGATTGAGGCCGTGCCCGTCAACGTCAACGCCCCCGTGCCCAAATATTCGAGATCCGCGGACGTGTCCCCGGGTTGAACCGTGTAGTTGAACGTGAGCACGGTCGTGCCGCTGCCGTCCGCATAGGGAGCCTGGCGGTCCGTCGCGCCCGTTTCCAACTGCAATTGCGCCACCCCCGTGCCCGCCGTGTACGTGACCGGTTCGCTGAAAGTGATTTGTACGGGAACGACTTGTCCCGCGGGGTAAGTCCCGTCCGCAAGGCTGCTCGTGACGCTCGAAACCGTCGGCGCCGTCGTGTCAATCACAATGGCCTTGTTGGCGCCGAGCGACCCCGGGGCGCCGGCCGCCGGCAACTCAAGCGTGGCGCTCGTTAATGTTGTCGTATCCTTGATGGTTCCTCCGTTGAACTGAAGCGCGCCGCCGTTTGTGTAGTCGAGGTCGGGCGAGGTGTCGCCGGATTGAACCGTATACCGGAATCGGAGCGTGTTTGTGCCGTTGCCGCTGAGGTAGGAGGCCATGCGGTTGGTGGCGCCGGTTTCCAGTTCGAGCCGGGGCGATCCGGTCACGTTGACCGTGGTCGAGAACGTGACGTCCACGTCAATCACTTCACCGGCCGTGTATGTGCCGTCGGCATGGGTGCTGGTTACATTCGTCACCGTCGCCGACGCGGGGCTGAATGTAAGCGCAATACAAGGAACCGCGGTGGTGCGGGTTTTGGTGGGTGACGACGATCCCGACCAGTTCAAGGGATCGCCGTTCGTACTGTCGCTATATCCGATGACCGACCGGTAGCCTCCAGGCACAAACGCGAGGCAGATTCCTTGTGTGGTGTAGGACGTGTTATTGTGGCTGAAATCAATCATCAGGTTGCTTGTGCCGTCGTACAGGAAGGGCGTCGAGAAGGTGAATTTGCGCTGACCCGTCGTGCTTATCGTCTCGTTGGCTTGGTAGCAGGTTGTCCAGCCGGTCGCATCCATGGAAGCCGGCGCCGAAAACGCACTCAGCGCCGTGGTCTTGATGCGGATGGTCCAGTTGTTCATTGTCTGTCCGGGAATGGTTGTGACATACAGGGACAACCCCGTAATTCTCCCGCTTCGGCCGATTTCACTGGCCAGATAGATCGATTGCGTGCGGGAGTCGTGGTACAAGGTGTACATGGGGAAACCCCACGTGCCCGCGTACGGACCGACGGCCATCTTGTCCGGTTCGACGCCCAACTCGACGGCCAGGCAGGCTTCAACCAAGTTGTTCTTGGCGGCTTGGGTATAGCCCAAGTTGTCGGCGGCCTGCAAAAGAAGAATATACAGATCCAGATAGTCCGAGGCGCTCGTCAGCAGGTTTGCCGCGCATTCATACAACAGGGCCGCCGTGGCGCCGATCCCCATGCCCGTTACCGTGTGGCCGTTGAACGTGCCGCCGTCCGTCAGCAGATAGCACAGTTTGTTTCCAACGCCGCTGTTGTAATGGACGCCGCCGACATCGCCGATATTGGCGCTGAACAAGGGGCTTCCCATCCGATCCGGATCGCCGTAGGCGGGCGGGTTCGACATGTCGCGGATCGCCCCGATGGGCAAATCTTCGCCCATGAGCCACCTCACGCCTGAGGTGTCGTTGCCGGCCCCGTTCGTCAAGTCCACCCATTCGCCCCACATGTCGGACAAGGATTCATTTATCGCGCCGGCCTGATTGAAGTAGATGAGGTTGGACTCGTAACTGGTGACGCCATGCGTCAATTCATGTCCCACCACATCATCGGCGGAGGCGTAACCCTGGCCAAAATACATGCGCTGGGCCGAATCGCTCCAGAACGCGTTGGGCATGGGACACGAATCGCCCGGATCACAGTAACGCACCGTGCCGCTCAAGGCCATGCCGGCATTGTTGATGCTGTCGCGGCCATGCTCCGCACTGTAGAACGCGTACGTGTCGCCAAAATAGTCGTAGGCATTATTGGCGTCCGCGAGCCCAACCGGTGCGCCCCCTTCCGACCGCAGCAGGGTTCCGGGGTCGCTGCTCGTGTTGTTGGCATCGTAGATTTGCCTGTTCAGGGCGGCATGCGCCAAGGGGTAATGGAATGCGATGTCGCCCGTATGAGCGTCCACCAGCACGAGTTCGGAGACCAACGGATCGTTCACCGCATTGACCACCATCCGCCAGACCAAACGTGTCGCGCCGCCCGTTCCCACCACCTCGGGAGAGAAAATCGCCAGCGTGGGGGGGCCGGCCTCAAGATGAAGGTTGGGATTCCACGTGGAAAGCCATCCGCGCGCGCGGATGTCGGCGTCGCCCGGATCGGGGCGGGGGCTTCCCGGCGGCGCAGCGGGTGGCGGCGGCGCGAGTTCAACGGCTCGCGCTTGCGCTTCCGCCGCCGACAGGGTGGGCGTAAGGTTCACACCGCCCTTGTCGAGTTCCTCCGTGTTGCGCTTGAAATCAGAAAACGCGCAGACGACCTCTCCGGCTTCGTTCAACTGGACGGTCGCTTCCGCGCAAAAGACGGGTAACCCGGAATACAACTGCTGCACTCGGATATAGGAACGCGATTCATGCGTCTTGCTTCGCGTGGCGCGAAAATCCGCGTTGGGGGATTCGTCCATGAAAATGCTTTGATGCTCTTTGAGAAAAGCCTCGGCCTTTTCGGGCAACGCCTTCCCCGCCGCCATCGGCTGGGGAAAATAAGAAGCGGGAGGCGCACCCACGAAGCGCACATACTCGCCGGGCGCCTTGTTCACCCTCACGTCGGTAGAAGCCCCAAGACCTTGCACGCTACCAATCAGGTTTTCCACGGCGGCATTTCGCTGCGCCATCTTGCCCGATGCTTGGCTCCATGCCGGGGTCTGGTGAATGGAAAGGACCACCAGGAAAACGGGAATTATGGCCATGCGAAACATGCGCCAACAACCAAGGGGCGACGTGATCCACGCGCGGAACCCTGCCGCACGGGACCCTGACGGGACATTCCCTTTGCGTCTCGTTGTTGCGGTGCGCCTTCTCCTGTCAACCCGCAGCAGCATAAAACTCCCAACGGAGCATCATTGAAGAAAAGGATCATGGCACAAGCGCCAAGAACCCTCGCTTCAAAGTTTTTCAACATTGACAAAAGAAGAATTAGTCCCCCACGGCTTGGGCGCTCACTTGCGCCGGAAATCCAGCGCCCAAATCCACACGCTCCTTCCTCGCCAACCTTGTTTATTTCAATTATAGTATTCTTGAGGGAAATCGTCAAGGAGCTGGAGAAGTTGTTTTGCAGAATTTTTATTTTTTACTTTTGTTTTAATACTTATTATTCATAAATTTCATATTTATAATCAGAAAAGGAATCGGTATCTTTCAGCGCCTTGAAATCCGGTTTCTATAAAAAAACAACAAGAAAGTTTTGGACAATTTGTGCAACCAATTGAAGTTCCATGATTTAGCGAGTGAGAAAATCGCGGGGTTTTGAGAGCGATTACGATAACGATAACGATAACGAGCACGAGCACTTAGAGAAACTGGGTTTTGGGCAATGCCCACGTCAGGTCATGGATCGTTTGATAATCTCGCGGGCAATGATAAGGCGCTGAATTTCCGAGGTTCCGGCGACGATGGATCCCACTTTGGCGTCGCGGAAGAGGCGCTCGACCCCGTATTCGCGCATGTAGCCATATCCGCCGAAAATTTGCACGGCCTCGGCGGCCGCGCGCATGCCGGCCTCGGTCGCGAAGAGTTTTGCATGCGACGCCTCGGCGCTGCACCGGATGCCTTGATCGTACATCCAGGCCGCCTTGTATGTGAGTAATCGGGCCGCTTCGATGTCCATGCTCATGTTGGCCAGTTTTTCGAGTATCATTTCGAACATCATCAACGGCTGTCCGAATTGTTGCCGTTCCTTCACGTAGGCGACACATTGATCCAACGCGCACTGCCCGCCGCCGACACCCATCGGCGCGCCGGCGATCCGCTCAAAATCCAAGCCGTGCAAGAGGATTTTCAGGGCTTGGTTTTCACCTTTGATTAGGTTTTCCGCGGGCGCCCGGCAGTCGCTGAAAAAGATTTCCGCCGTCGGCGACGCGTGCATGCCCATTTTCTTGAAGGGTTGCCCGACGCTGAACCCCGGCGTGCCTTTCTCGACGATAAACAGGCTGAGTCCGTGCGGTCCCGCGCCGCGATCCGTGCGCGCATAGACAAGGAACACGTCCGCGACCGGCGCATTCGTGATGAACGTCTTGCTTCCGTTCAGAATGTACTCGCCGCCGCGCCGTTCCGCGAAGGTCTGCATCGAAAGCACGTCCGAACCCGATCCCGGCTCGGTCATGGCAATCGAGAAAATCTTCTTGCCCGAAACCATGTCGGGCAGGAAACGCCGCTTTTGTTCTTCCGAACCGTTGACGGCCAGGTTGTGTCCGCACAAGGCCGACGACACGGTGTAGCTCATCGCGGTGGCCCCGCAGGCATACGCGATTTCTTCCAGTACCACGCAGAAGGTAAGGAGGGACTGTCCCATGCCGCCGTATTCCTCCGGCACACACAGGCCGAGCAGGCCGAGATCGGCCATCTTCCCGAACGACTCGCGCGGGAAGCGTTCTTCTTCGTCCACGAGGGCGGCCAGGGGCGCAATCTCGCTTCGCGCGAATTTGCGCACGGCCTGTTGGAATTCGATTTGCTCGTCGCTCAGCCGAAAATCCATGGGGATTCCTTTCCTTGTTCCACTCCGCCAAACGCACGGCCCCGCCGCGCCGGAAAACGCCATTTCACCACATTCGGGCATCGCCGTCAAAAAAGATAATGCTTTTCCCCGCGTCTTTTGTGTATTTTGATGTGCGGCTCTGGAGCCGTTTCTTTCAGCGTGTCTGCGGATTCGGGATTGAATGGACCCATTACAATGCGCCGATTCGACGTGTATGGCCTGAGCAACCGCGGAAAGGTACGCGCCGCGAACGAGGACCATATTCTGCTTTACCGGCAAATTCTGAACAACGGAAGCGGGGGGCTGGCCTTCAAAGAGGACGATCCGCGTCTGCGCGCGCCGGGGATGTTGTTTGCTGCGGCGGACGGAATTGGCGGCTTGGCGGCAGGCGCCGATGCCAGCCGGATTGGCCTCGTCGCCTTCGAGGCGCATTATCGCGAGACGGACGGTGGGGAAACCGGTTTGCGGGCGGCGGGTATCCACGCGAATCGCGCCATACTCGACGAGGCGGCCCGTTTCCCGGATCGCCGCGGCATGGGCTGCACGTTGGCCGGCGTGTGTCTGATGGCCGGCGGCTATCTCGTGTTTCATGCCGGGGACAGCCGCGTGTACCGGATTCGCAACGGATTTGCCAAGCAACTCACGGTGGACGACACCGTGGCGCAGCGGGCGGTCGAAGCGGGGTTGTTCTCCCCGGATGAAGCGCTGCGCATGGACGCGCGGCATACCGTCACGAATTCGGCGGGCAGCCCGTCGTTTGTGCTGCACGTTGCGCCGGGACCGGAATGGCGCGACGGCGACGCGCTGCTGGTTTGCACGGACGGATTGCACGATCTCATCGGAGGCGACGTGATCGAAGAGGCCGCGGCGGAGGGATCCGCCGAAACGCGTGCGCGGCGTCTCATGGAGGCCGCGCTGCAGGCTGGCGGCCATGACAACATCTCCGTCATAATAATCGGCACGGCAGGAGCGGATATTTGATGGCGGACGCCGAAGACGGACTGCAAGGGGTGACGGAGCGGTTTCCCGAACCGCGCGCGACAGAGCGACTCCCGGACGATCGCGCAACCGCCCGATTCGATGAAGACGCCGGGAGTGTTTCGGCCAGGCCGGCGTCGTCCGCTTTGCGCGAGGGGGAAATGGCCGCCGACCGGTTTCGCGTCAACGCGGGGCCGATGGGCGGCGTGACCGGCGAGGCGGAAATCTATCTCTGCACGGACACACACACGAACGAAAAGGTTGCGCTGAAACTGTACCGTCCGGGACTGACGCCCAAAAAAAGCATCCTCGACACCTTGTTGAACATCTATCAGCCCGGCGTGGTGACGTTGCGCGCCTACGGAATGTGGATGGGGCGATTCTACGAGGCAATGGACTATTGCGAGGGCGGAAGCCTGACCGATGCGATGCCGTTCGACGAGCGGGACTTGCGCGCCCTTCTCGAAGACATCGTGAGCGGGCTTCAGCATCTCCATGCCCTCGGCATCGTCCACCGCGACATCAAGCCGAACAATCTCATGTTTCGGCGCCCGAACCGCCGGGAGGTCGTGATAGGCGATTTCGGCGTCAGTTCGATCCTCGAAGAGGACGAAAAAGTGCGCAAGACGAGCACCGGCGCATTCTTCACCCTCGACTATGCCGCACCGGAACTCATAGACGGCAAGGAGGTCAGCCCGAAGACCGACTACTACGCGCTGGGCGTAACGCTGATCCATCTGCTTGAAGGACAATCGCCGTTCGCGGGTATGGACAAGAACGCGATACTCGGCTGTCATTTCCGGGGATCCGTGCCGCGTCCCGCGGCGGCGACGCCCGAATTCCGGCGCCTGTTGAACGGGTTGCTGCGGGTCGCGCCGGAAAAGCGGTGGGGCTACGGACAGGTGATGGCCTGGCTGGCCAACGAGCCCATCCTGACGGACGACGGCCTGCTGGATCGTGAAGAGGTGGCGGCGGGCAAACGGGTGCCCTACCGGAGCCTGCCGGATGTTACGACCCCGGCGGAAATGGCGCAACGCCTGAACGATTTCGACGTGGCGCGTGACCTGCAACGGGGCTACGTGTCGCAGTGGGCCATGTTTTTCGACACGGAACTGGGGCGGCGCATCGCGCGACTCGAGGAGGAATTTCTCGACCGGCCCGAACTGGGCCTGTTTCAATTGCGCTATTTGCTCGATCCGTCGCTGCCGCTCGAATTCGGCGAGAGCAAAATCTACAACGTCCGGCAACTGGTGGACGCCTTGTCGAAGACGAACCATCCACACCGTCGCGAACTTGAAAACCTGATGTACAGCGGCGGGATCGAGGTCTGGATCGAAGCCTTGCGCGACGACGACGAGACGCGCCGGCTGGCCCGCCGCATCGAGGCGATTCGCGCACGGGTACGGGGCCGTTCGCTCGGACTGTTCGCCCTCTTGCACGTGTTGAAACCGGATCGTCCCCTATACGTGACCAAACACGCCTCGCTCCGCGCGCCGGAAGAAATCGAGACGATGCTCGCGCAACATCCCGATGCGCGGCAGCCGCTGACGAAATGCCTGTTCAACGGATATTTCGAGGAATGGCTCCGCGCGGCGTTTCCGGACCGGAACGACGACATCCAGTTCGTCGCGGACGCGACCGCGCGGTACGCTAACGATCAGGAACAGGGATTGTTCGCCGTCCGGTGCCGTTTCTGTCCGGAACTGCCGTTCCCCTTCGGGATGCGAACGGTCGCGACGCCGAAGGAACTGGCCGCAGCCATCGATCGCGGCGAAGCGCCGGCCCGGCAGCGCGGTCTGCATATCCTGACGAACGGGTGGCTGCGGACGTGGCTGGTTTGCACGGGGCGCATGACCCGGCCGGGGCCGTTCGACGAAATCGCCAACGACGCATCCATCTCGGCGGAACGCAAGCTCGAGGCGATATTGCACGTGCTCGACCCGGATTTGCCATGGCCCGTGCCGGGCGCGGACGTGGATGCGATCGACGGCGGCACAATATCGCGCGAGGCACACAAAACCATCGAAATCACGATTTTGAATCTGGGCCGCGGACACTTGTCCGGAACCATCACACTCGCGTCGGGACCGTTCGACGAGGGCCGGGGCGCGAATATCCTCATGCTGTCGCAGGAAATCGAGGGCGGGCCGGTCACGGTTCCCGTCGTGCTTTCCGGCGAGGGGCTTCCAATCGGGTCCGTTCAGCGAAAGAAGATCGTGGTGGACACCAACGGCGGCCGTCTCGAAATTCCGGTCCAGTTCCGGGTCAGCGCGCCGCTGGGGCGGATGATCCTGCGCGGCGCGGCGGCCGGCGGAATCGTCGCGGCGCTGTTCGCCGTGTTCCGCCTCGTGTTGCAATGGATCCTGCCGGAGTACGCCTACCGCACCATGGACTGGTTCGATTACGGCCCCCTGCCCGGCGACGCGCCCTACTGGGCCTGCATCCCGCTTGCCCTGTTTCTGCTGACGGCGTTCGGCGGGGTGGGTTACTATATCGTGCTGTTGTACCGCGCGACGCGCGAGGAAACGGATTGGACCGAAGCGACCGGCGGAACGGAAGAGGAGTAGCCCGGCGTCATGGATCGCGCAAGGCAATGGATCGTGACCCTGCTGCTGGCGTTGGGGCCGTTTTGTCTGCTGGCCTACATCCTGACGCGGATTGATGCGCCCGGCCCGGCATGGTTCGCGGTGGTGATTCTGGCCGTGTCGGATCGCATTTTCGGCGCGCTGGGTTTCGTTCCGCCGGTGGCGTCGTGGGCAATCGCCGGCTTTTTGCTGGGCGGCCTGACGCACCTTGCCGTGTGGGAACTACGCGAGGTCAACCGGCCCTATCTGCGGTACGGCCTGTTGGCGGCGCCGTGGATCGTCGTGCTGACCATTCCCGGCGCATGGTCAATGCTGGACATCCATGTCAGCCGGCCCGCCGTCATTCAGCGCGCGGACGAGACCTTTCAGGCCGGCGACGTCCGGCGCTTTCAGGACATCGAGTTCGTATGGATTCCCGCCGGCCAGTTTCGCATGGGAAGCCCCGAAACGGAACCCGACCGGCGTCCGGACGAAACCGCGCACATGGTGACCCTTTCGCACGGATTCTGGATGGGCCGGTTCGAGGTCACGCGGTCGCAATGGCATGCGGTCATGAAAAATCCGCCCGAAACGTACGATGAAGACACGGAAGGCCGCTTGCCGATCACCGGCGTGACGTGGACCGAATGCCAGGCGTTCATCGCGGCGCTCAACCGGGGACGCGACGGCGGATTTCGGCTGCCTTCCGAAGCCGAATGGGAATATGCGTGCCGCGCGGGCGGAACGGACGCGTATTCGTGCGGCGGCGATTCGGCCTGCCTGGCCGAACACGCGTGGTATGCCCGCAACAGCGAAGGCCGGGTCCATCCCGTCGGGGAAAAAGCGCCGAACCCATGGGGTTTGTACGATATGCACGGCAACGTCTGGGAATGGTGCCGGGATTTCTATGGCGAATATCCGGAGCGCCGCGTTGTCGATCCCGCGGGACCGCCAACCGGCCAACACCCCGTGTTGCGCGGCGGCAGTTGGTTTTCTCCCCCCGAAGATTGCCGCGCCGCGCGCCGGTTCGTGTTTGTGCCGGGTTACTTCACCGACCGGACCATCCTCGGCTTCCGCCTTGCGCGCACCAACAACCCGGCACGTGATCCGGCGCCGCGGGAACCGGCGCGGCAACAGGAGCCATGACAAGCACGAAAATGTGCGCCGGCAAGATGGAACCCTATGCAGTTTCGCCGGCGCTTCGCTTCGACGTTGGTTCCGCCGTGAAGGCGAGGCTTGCCGCGCAGAGCACGACGAACACGGATCCGATGTTGTGGACAATCGCGCCCCAGATGGGCGTCAGGTATCCCGATCCGCTGGCCGCCACGGCCAACAGATTGAAGGCAAGGCCGAACGCGATATTCCATTTGATAACGGCGATCATGCGCCGGCCAAGCCGGATGAGAAAGGGAATTTTGGCGATGTCGTCGTGCATAAGGACGACGTCGGCCGTTTCGAGCGCGACGTGCGTGCCCGCGGCGCCCATCGCAACGCCGATATGCGCGGCGGCCAGGGCCGGCGCATCGTTGATGCCGTCGCCGACGAACATGACAACATGCCCTTCGTCCTGAAGCCGGCGGATGACGGCGAGTTTGTCGCCGGGTTTCTGTCCCCACCACACATCCTTTGCGCCGGTAGCCTCGGCGATCTGGCGCGCGGCCGTCTCGTGATCGCCGGAGAGCACGCCCACGCGCCGCACGCCAAGGCCGGCAAGACGCTCCACGGCGCCGCGGGCTGCGGGCCGCACGTGATCCGCGACGCTGATGAAACCCAGCGGTCGTTTATCCCGGAAGACAATGAGCGGCGTGGCGCCGGTTTCCTCGCATTGGCGCAGGCGGAATTGCAGCGGGCCGGGAATACCGGCTGTCCCGCCGCAAAGGTAAGCGCTGCCGACTTCAATCTGGCGGCCCTCGACCAGCGCGCGCACGCCAAGGCCGATCTCCGTGGCCATGGCCTCCGCATGGAGCACGGCGATCCGGGCATAATGCGCCGCCTTCAGGACGGCGCGGGCCAGCGGATGCGTGCTGCCCTGCTCGACGCTGGCCGCGCACGCAAGCACTGTGTCCGGCTCGACGCCGTCCGCCGCGACGATCTCCGCAACGCGGGGTTTGCCTTCCGTCAATGTTCCGGTTTTGTCGAAAAGCACGGCATCGGTCCGGCCGGCTTCTTCGAGATATTGGCCACCCCGCACAAGAACGCCCGCGCGCGCGGCCCGGCCCATTGCGGCGACTATGGCGGTCGGCGCAGCGAGGATCAACGCGCACGGACACCCGACGATGAGCACGGTTATCGCGCGTTGGGCCTCGCCGGTAAGCATCCACGCCAGTGCCGCGCAGGCCAGGATGGCCGGCGTGAACCAGCGCGCGTAACGTTCAATCAGCGTGAGGCTGCGCGGACGGTGCGCCTCGGCTTCGGCGACGAGTTTGATGACCTTTCCCAGCGTCGAGTCTTCGCCGACGCGCCGCGCCACGATTTCGATTACGCCGTTATGGTTCAGCGTGCCGGCATATACCTCGTCGCCGGGCGCTTTCTCCTTTGGAATCGGTTCGCCGGTCATCGAGGATTCATCAACGGCCGTTACGCCGGCTTGAATGGCCGCGTCCACGGGGATGCGTTCGCCGGGCTTGACCAGCAACCGGTCGCCCGGACGGATCGCGTCAATGCGAACCGTCTCCAGCGATCCATCCGTTATTCGGACGGCGGTTTCGGGCGCGATGGACATGAGCGATTCGATGGCTTTTCGGGCGGAATCGCTCGTCGCCGCTTCGACCAGCGAACCGAAGACCATCACAAAACTCACGACCGCCGCAGTCAACACCTCGCCTTCGATCAGGCTCGCCACGATCGCGAGACTGACCAGTTCGTCCACGTTGACCTCTCCGCGCAAGACGCCGCGCACGGCCCCCCACACAATCGGCAGCCCGTTCAGGGCCACGCTGATCCAAGCCAATGCAAGCCCGGCATCCGTCGGGGCGCCCTGCGCGCGGTCCCATGCCGCGCTGGCCAGAGCCAACCCGCCCGCGCAGGCAACGCGTGCAAAATCACGCGACACCAGCAACTCCCGGTACACGCCCCGGTAGGCGAATCGGCCAATCATCCATCTACTCCCGGCGGTTTGCCGTCCATTGCCACACGATACCGGATTTCATGCAGGGAGGCAACACACATTCGACAAGGGCAAAACGCCATGCATTATCAAATTATTTCGGGCAGCAATGGTTTACTACGTTTTTTGTACCGCGAAGACATAACTCTTCGTATCGTTGTGCCTTCGTGGTTCCAAATGTTTTTATGGCAGTTGAAGGGGATAATGGAAAAAGGTCCCAATCTACATGGTCCCCAACATGTCCCCGCTTTTTTTCTACACAACTATACACCCATGGCGGTAATACCATGACATCTTCCCTGCAACGCACATCCCAAAATTTGCATAGTGTGGTTTGTCACGGTGATAATACCAGCGACGACAACAACGTGGGAGAAACTATTTGATGCCGAAGAAATCAGAAAAAACGAAGACCGCCAAATCCAAGCCGGTTCGCCGCGGCATGGACGCCATCCTAAAGATTATGGACGAGGTGGCGGCCGCCCGCGCCGGCGGCTTGTCGCTGGCCAAGGCGTTGGAACAGGTGGGCGTCCATTACAACACCTTCCTGTCCTGGACCAAGAAATACGGCAAGCAGGCGCCGGGCAAGCCCGCGAAAAGCGCCGTCCAGAAACGCCGCAAATCCCCCGGGGAAGTCCTCCAGGTCATGGAGGAGATCGAGGCGTTGCGCGCCGCCGGAAAAACGATTGCCCAAGCCCTTGCGGATCTTGGGGTCAATCCGTTTACCTACCGGTACTGGCGGAAGAAATTCGGCGTGGCGGGAAAAGCGGCGGTATCCATTCCGCGAAAAGCGACCCCATCGAAAGCAAGCCGGGTGGATGTCGTCCAGATTCTTGAACAGATGACGGAAAACCGGAAAAAACGCAGGGAACTGGAAGAAGCCGAGAAGCAGATTCGGGAACTGGATGCCCGTTTCGAGGAACTTTGCGGAAAACTGTCCCTGTAGTTTCAGGCCCTTCCGCCTGCCTTGCCGGCCCCGGAAGATTTTTTCGAAACGCTCGCCCGGTTACTGGATTCCTTCGCGGTTTTTGGCGGTTTACAGGGTGTGGGAGTTCCTTTTTTCGTGGCCCCTCCCCTGTCTCCCCAATCCCGCATTTGTACCGATATGCCGATATGTCTTGACATTTTAAAACAAACTTTGTAGTGTATGGCAAGAGGAGTTGGTTCGGAAAAGGAACAGGACATCACACAAAGGAGGCTCGAAAAATGGAAGACATGAATGGTGTGCTCAAGGGAGAAATCGGAGACATGTTTCCGGATGCGCTGAAGATCCTCATCAGCATCATTTTCTTCCCCATCGGTTTGATCATCTGGTTCATCTGACTTGCGAGAATTCTGATCGGCCGTCTATATCGCAGTATGGCTCCTTCGCGATTGAGTGGGCGCCAAACTGCAAAAGATAGAACAAATTCAAGGCAACCGGGACATAAAGGACGCCAATCCCACGGGAAAAATCCTTTGTGTCCTTTTTCATTAGACACGTTTCTTATCGCCAAACGAGGCTCTCAGATTCTCGCCCGATTATGAGCGCGGCGACGAAATCAAGTAGGATGCGGATAACGATAGCGATAAAGAAAACGCAAGGCTGAAACCGCCGTTTTCAAAATGACGGCAGTGCCTGCGATTGGAAGCGCGGGAGGATCGGCGCTGAAGCGAATCGAACGAATGGGCCTCCCACGGCGGTGCGCCGTGGCCATCGCCATGGGGTGGATGGTTGCGGTTCGCGCGTGGACCGCACAAGCCGGGGAAACAGTCGTTCAGAATCCCGGATTCGATAAAGCCGGCGCGACCACGGGATTCGCCGAAGGCTGGCGGGTGGACATCGGCGGCGGCGCCGATGCCGAAGTGATGCTGGATGGCAGCCACGGCCGTTCGGGATCGTCGTGCGTCCGTATCGTGAATCGTTCGCCGGTGAAAGCGAACGTGTACGCCTCGTTTTTTCAGCAGGGCATAGCCGTCGAACCCGGCACGACCTACGAGGTGTCGTTCTTTGCGCGGGGCCGCGCTGCGCGACGATGTTTCGCGAGCGCGGCCTTCGACACCGGCGGCGACCGGCGTCTTTACCTTGCCCAGGGCGATTTCGACTGGCGGCCGTTCGTCTGCGCGTTTACCACCCCCCAAGATGCTTCGCGTGTCACGTTGCGTTTTGCCAGCGATGACACGACCGAAGGGTTCTGGGTGGACGATGTGTCTATCCGGCGTTCGGAAAAACAATGGGCGAACCTGTCCGAATGCCGGGAAAAACGCCCATTTGCCGGCGTCTTCCCGCGTCCGGCGGAAAAACCGTCCGCGATCCTGATCGTCTACGATTGCTCGAAAGATCCCGGCGATATTCAGCGGTTGGCCGCCGTGTTGCAGGGAATCGTGAACCGCCGCCAACCCCGGCTCTATCTCATCAACGCCACGAATCCCGCGGGTTACGACGAGGAGTGGCTGGCCTGGCTGCGCGAACGCGGACATGTCCACGGGGAAGATCGCATCCCATCGTTTCCCCTGCTGCTCGAACGGTTCCGCGGCGAAGTCAAGGGGGCCATTGTGTTCGATCCGGGACTGCCGGGAACGATTCAGGCCGCGTGCATGCTGGGAGGAATCGAGAATGCCCTGCCCGCGACGGCGGAACAGGCCGAATCGTTGCGTCTGCCGGTCGTGATGGATTTGCGCGGATGCTGGACGCGCAACGTGGATGCGTACCGCGATCTGCACGACCGCTATGGGGATCGTTTCAGCCATCATGTCCTGGCATGGATGTATCCGAACAGCGCGGCCCATGCCGTCCGCGACTATCTCGCGGCCTTCAACGTGTTCACGTTCTGGGTGTCGAGTCATGCCGACAACGAGCCGGGCGGCGACCCGGCCGCGGAGGAGGCGTTCGTCAACGAACTGCTTGCCTCGACACCGGCCAACATACCGGTGTTGGGCTGGCCGATGTATGCCGATCGTCTCGGCATTACGGAATACGAGGGCGTGCGATGGCTGTCGGAATTCGGCAAATTCATTCCCGGCGCCGAATTCTGCTCGAACCTGACTGTCCATTCCGCGATCCGTCCAAAATCCGGCGCGATCAGGCAGCGTTTCCCCGCGAGTCCCTCGCCGCCCAAGTTGGATCCCGGCGCGATCTATCTGAGTGTCAACATCCTCGACAGCGGCGACAACCTCTGGTACTGGCAGTTTCACCAGCGGAAGATCTGGGCGGACCCCGCGCGCGGAAGCGTGCCGACGGGCTGGTGCATGAACGTGACCCTGCGCGACATGCTGCCGGCGGTGCTGGAGTGGTACGTGGAACATGCGACGCCGAACGATGTGTTTTTCGCGGGCGTCTCCGGTTTGGGATACATGAACACGCAGGTGTACGCCGGACGTTTCGCCGAAGACGATCGCCGGCGAATCTGGAAGGAATACGTCCGGTTGACGGATCGCTATTGCCGCGCGATCGGCGTGGACGGCATCGAATTGTACAACGGCAGTTGGGGCGAACCCACGCCGCCCGACGACGAGACATTCGCCCGCTTCGCGAAAGGCATGAAACGGTTGAATTACATTATCGCGGACCTTGGCCGGCACGAATGCGTCAAGCCGGAGACCGCCAACAGCCTGATGGGCGACACGGCGGTCTTTCACACCTTGACCCGGTTTCAGGCATGGTCCGCTTCGGGCGAAACGCAACGCGACGACATGCGGGAAACCAATGCCTGGCTGCTGGGCGAAATTATGGCCAACACGCCCGCGCACCGTCCCGCATTCATGAGCGCCATGGCCATCAGCTGGTACTACTATCCGGCATGGCTTCGGGATCTCGCGGCGCGGCTGCCCGCCGGGTATGTGCTTGTGCGGCCCGATGGGCTGGCCCATCTTTTCCGGCAGGCCGCGCGCTGAAATCCGCCGCCGCGCCGGACGTTGGATCTTTACGCCTCCGCCTTGCGTGGAGTATGCTGAAGCAAGGAATCCAATGCGAGGAGCGCATATCATGGTTTCGGTTTCGACGGCGGTGGTTGCGATGGCGCTGTGCCAGGTGCAGGAATTTACCGGATTGGGCTATGCCGTGCCGTGTTTCGGCGTATGGTATCCGGCGGGAACGGCTTCGAGCGCAATGCCGTTGGGGGCGCTGGGAACGGGTTTCGTGGACATCACGTCGGCGGGAACGTTTCGCGACTCGACCGTCGAGAACAACTGGCTGAACCCCCGGCCGGTTCCGGCGGGATGCGGCTTTTCGCTGCTCATCGGCGGCCACCGGGCCGATCTGTTTCCGAACATGAAACCAACGCCCGGACTGCGGTTCTGGGGACATTACCCGGCCGCCGACATGGAATTCGGCAACGCCTTCGGCGAGATCGAAGTCTATGCGCGTGCGTATGCGCCGCTGATCCCGCATGAATATGAATGGTCGGGCATGCCCGCGGCCTTCTTCCGGTTCGTGATGATGAATCGCGGCCAAGGCCCCGTGGCGGCGGAGATCGCGTTTCAGTGGGAAGCCGCGCAAGCCGAGGAAGCGCCCAAGACCGAAGCCGCGATCGAAACCATTCCAAACGGCCGGCAATGGAAAGGCGCAAACGGGTCGTATGCCGCGGCCGCTTCGGGCGATGGATGGAAAACAACCCCGGAAAGTCCCGGCGCGAACACGATTCGGGTCAAGTCGGTGCGCACGCTCGCGGCGGGGGAAAAGACCGAGGTTGTCTTCGCGCTGGCATGGTATTTCCCCGTGTGGACGTCGAGCGACGGCGAGGAACTCCGGCACCGGTACGCGGACGCGTATCCGGACGCCGCCGGTGTGATGAAGGCCGCGCTGCCGCGGGCCGCTGAAATCGAAAAACGGATCATTGCGTGGCAGCAGCCCATTTATCTATCCCCCGTCCCCGGTTTGCTGAAGGACGCGATTATCAATGGCCTGTACATTCTGCCGCGCAATTCGTGGTGGATTTCGGACGGGCGCTTTTTCCAGAGCGAATCGTTCACAGGATGCCCGATCACCGAGACGTTTGTGTGCCGGTTCTACGGAACCTTCCCGTTGGCGGCGCTGTTTCCGGAATGCGAGAAGGCGACGATGCGATCCATTGCCGCCGCCCAGAAACCCGACGGGGAAATTCCCTTTGGATTCGGGACGCCGGCCGGTTCGCGATCGCCCTATTACCACGTTCAGCATCCGATCGTGTCGCCGGAATTCGCGCTGGTCACATGGCGGAACGCCGCGCTCTGGAACGACATGGATTATTTGCGGGAAATGTATCCGAAGGTTCAGGCCGCGCTGCGGTTCGCGATGACGCTGGACAAGGACGGCGACGGCGTCGTAAACGAGGATCCCGGCAGTGAAACCGGTTTTCCGGCGAACCAGTACTACGATGTCTGGCCATGGTGGGGCACAAGCGCCTACACGGGCGGAATTTGGCTGGCTGCGTTGCGCGCGGGCGAGGAAATGGCGAAGCGGATGGAAGACGCCGCCTTTGCCGCCGAGATGCGCGGCTGGTACGATCGCGCCCTGAAATCCTACGACGACAAATTGTGGACCGGTTCGTATTACCGCCTCTACAACGATCCGGAACGCAAGCGGGTAAGCGCCACCTCGCTGACCAACGCCTTGTGCGGCCAATGGTTCGCTTATGCCTCCGGGCTGGGCGAGATTCTGCCCAAGGCATGCATCCGGGACCATGTCGAAGCCGTGCTGCGATGGAACGTGGCCGCGACGCCGTATGGGGCGGTCAACGGCGTGCGGCCCGACGGGACCGTGGACGAAACCTTCCCCGATCACTCCGCGGTCATCACGATCGGAGAAGTCTGGAATTTTTGCGCGATGGCCGTTCACGCCGGCCGCGTGCGCGAAGCCCTGCAAGTGTTCACAGCCAGTTACGGCAATATCCTGTTGCTTCAACGGACGCCATGGAATATTCCCTGGAGCCTCGATCGGCATACGGGCGCCATCAAATGGGGCATCAACTACTATTCGAACCCATGCGTCTGGACGTTGCTGCACGCGCTCGATCCGGCAATCTGCCAACGACTCGCCAAGAACGATTTGACCCTGGGCGTGCCGGCCGCCACGGCCTTCTAAGTTGGGCCGGGAAACAGGCATTTGCTTGCTTTCACGGCGGGAAGCGGGTATGGTTTTTTGCGGGTATTTGCAACGGTCGGCAAGCCTGATTTCGGCAGTTGGCCATTGGGAAAGCCCCACAAGAAAAAGGATCTGAAGGACTTGGACGATAGGGACTTGAACGATACGATGGAGAGCCGTTGTCCTTGGTGTCCTTGATTGCCTCGTTTGGGAGGCGCGGCGGTGAATCGGGAAGGAACGGAGTAAACGGATGTACCGGCAATATCTGATTGCCATTGTCATCGCGGCCGTGGCGGCCATGCTGGCGATGGGCGCGGTCGAGCATTGGAAACGACTGGAAACCGGCGGGGGCGTTCCGCGTCCGTCATCGCCGGGGCTCGCACAGCCGAACGTCGTGCTGATCGTGGTGGATGCGTTGCGCGCGGACCGGGTGGACGCGGTGCGCAACGGCGAGCCGGTTATGCCGAAACTTGCGCGGTACGGACGCGAAAATGTGCGTTTTACGAACGTGGCCACGGCATGCACATGGACGCGGCCTTCGATGGCGTCCATGCTGACATCGTTATACGTGGACACGCACCAGGTGTATTTCGGGCCGGATGCGCGGCATCCGGAAAACGGCGGTCCGAACGATCGCCTGCCGGCGGCCTGCGAAACCCTGGCCACCTACCTAAAAAAGGCGGGGTACGCAACGTCCGCCGTTCAGACCAACGTGAACTGCGCGGCGTCGCTCGGCTTTGGGGAAGGGTTTGACCGGTACGAGGAATTGGGCCCGGTTCCCGCCAACACGGTTACGGACCATGCCCTGCGGCAGGTGGGCGAGTCCAACGCGCCGTTTTTCCTGTACGTCCATTATCTTGATCCGCACATTCCCTACGAACCGCCGGAGGCGTACCGCAAAATCTTTGGATTTCCGCCGCCTCTTCCGGCGGAAGAACTGAAGACCGTCACGGACTTCATGGATTACTTCTGGGATCACATCGATCACCTCATCGGCAACACGGACCGGCGCGCTTTCACGGAGTTGTCGGACGCGGCGAAAGATGCGGTGCGAACGCTGTACGACGGGGAATCGCGTTTTCTTGACGACGAACTGGCGCGGCTTCTGGAAGGCATCCGGGCGAGGCAGCCGAACACGGTCATCGTGATTACATCGGATCACGGCGAGCACTTTTGGGAACACGGCCGGCTGGGCCACGGCCTGACGGAGTATCGCGAGGAACTCGACGTGCCGCTCATTCTGAGCGGCCCGGGCCAGATTCCCAAGACGATCGATATTCTGGCCGAGACCGTGGACATCGCGCCGACGATTGCCGCATTGCTCCACTTGAAGCCGAATCCACGCTGGCAGGGCGTCAATGTCTTTTCGCGCCCGGAAGACCGCCCCGCCTTTTCGCTTACGAACGGGTGCTGGCCGGCCGCCAAGACGGAGCTGGCCGCCGTCATGCTGGGATCGCTGAAACTGATTGCCGACCGGCGCACGGGGCTTGTGGAACTGTACGACATCGCCGAGGACCCGCGCGAAACGCGAAACATCGCCTCCGATCGCCCGGAAGACGCCGAAAAATTAAAAGACCTCCTCGCGAAACATCGAAACGCCGCGATGCAGGCCCGGGTCGCAGGACCATCGGCCCCGCCCGCCGCCGCGCCGCTCGATCCGGCCATCGCCGAACAACTCAAGGCGCTCGGTTATGTGCGATAAACGCATGGGAACGCGCAAGCGGGATCACCGGGATTGAACGCAAACGACCGTGGCGGCATCGGGGTCGAGAGAAACGGAAAAGACCGTTACCTCGCCGGTCGCCTGTGCGGACACCGTTTCTCCGGTCAGGACATCGCGCACTTCGAGCCGTGCGGGCGCCCGTTTCAGGGCCGCGGAGTCCCAGGATACCGACGCCGTCACGGTCTCCCGTGAATCGTTGAGACACGCAAAGTAAAGCGGCCCGCTTCCGCCGCCGCCGAACCGTTCGACGAGCACGCGGCCATCGGACGATTGCGCATGGGTAATCGGCTCCCATCCCGCCGCCGCAAGCGCGCGAATGACGGGCATGTATTTACGGAACAGCGGACGCGCCGGCTCATACCACTCCGGATGGGCGAAGAAACAATCCGTCGCCGCATTCTCGCTGAAGAAACCGGGAAACATCCCGTAGAACATGCAGCGCTGCACATACCGTTCAATATCGCCGGTCGTGAGCGACGCGTAATGCGTGTTCATCAGGAAACAATACGGCTTCCGATACGCCATCGCGCGCTTGTACAACAGTTCCTCGTCGGACATCGGCGACCATTTTCCGCCGGGAAACCAGTTGGTTTCGGTTCCGAGCACGTCGAGATACGCCGCCGGGAAATCGAAATGGTGCAGCACGCCGTTGGCCATCATGAGTTTGCCCTGCGCGTGCATGCGTTTCGCCAGTTCCCGCTGGAATTCGAACGTGGAAAAGACGGTCAGGACGGCCGGTTGATGCGTGTACGGATCGAACACGAGCGGCAGGTCCGCGCCGGCGAAATGCGCGCGGTCGTAGTCGAGATTCGTGGCCCAAAACTCATACGAATCGAGATACGCGCCGCCGATGCCGTCCGGCGCGTACGGTTTCCCTTCGCCGCCGGGATTCGCGATACGGTTCCGCTTGCCGTCCGCATCGCCGAGATACAGATCGTCGAACCAGACCGTTCCGGTGTGCTTCCCGCGCATGAGAAGATGAATGCGCGCCGATTCGAATGGTTTGTCCGATGCGATGATCCGTTCCATCGTGTCGAACCCGCCCGTCCCCGGCGGCGCGGGCAGCGTCTGCGCAAAAAGCGGCGTCCCGTCCGCATGCCATAGATCCACGAACACGCCGCAATCGGCGTCCGCCTCGCCGGTCAGGTTTCCGCGCCGGATTGACGCACGCAACAACAGCGGTCCGGGTTCCGTTTGGCCGAGCGCCACCCATTGCACCGCGCCCGCCTGGCCCCCTTCCCGAACGGCCTCAATCCGGATGGACTGTTCGCCCTGGCTTTTGCATTCGGCGTCGGGCGTGTAGGGATCGCCGAAATGCCACCAGCCGGCGACAATCGCGCGCCTGCTGCCGGCAAGGGCCGTCTCGATGAGATTCAATCCGTATTGCCCCTGGTTGATCGTGTCGCGATCCGTCGGAGGCAATTCGGGATCGGCGTTCAGGGCATAGACCGCGCCGTTGCACCACGGCGCATTTTCGATTGACAGCGTATAACGGCCTGTGGGGCCGCGCACGCCCGACAGCCGCGTCTTGCGGGCCTCGGCGTTGCCTTCCGCGCACTGTTTTTCGAGATGGGCCATGGCCCCCTCGTAGGTGCGCGGTACGTCGGGCGGAAACGACACCCACGTCGTCATCGGTTCGATGTACACGAAACTCAAAATGCCGTTTGCCTCGTCCCAGGCGACCGCGTTCGTCCCCTCGTGATACGCAAAGCCGAAATCCTGCCAGCCCTTCACCGTGGCGATGTCCGTAAACGCCATCCAAAGCCCTTCCTGCTTTACCCGCTTCACGAAAGATTCCGGAAACAACGCATAGTACCGCGCCAGTGCGCCGCGAAATCCCTGATCGGAATCGGCGCGGAAAACCTTCAGCGTGCAGGCCGCCGTGCCGGGCGATTTCCGCGCATCGGGACTCAATCCAAAATCGAACGCCGCGAACAACAGCCCGTGATCGGCAAAATAACCGAGTCGTGCGTGCCTCGGTTCGTCCAGCGGCACGGCCATCGCCCAACCGCCCGCCGGACCCGTCAAGGCCGCCAGCGGATACAGGGACCGCGTGCTTGTCGCTCCCGCGCCGGAGTATCGCTCCTTCACGAACACGCCGGTTTCCGCCGGGCGGCTGCATCGCGGTCCATCCCACCACGCCCAACCGCCTTTTTTCACGGGGATGCCGATGTAAAACGTTACCGCGCGATCCGTGTTTTGCACATCGCTCACCCGCGCATTGATTTCCACGACACCGTTTCGTTCCGTGCGATCGGCCCAAAGACGCAATCCCGCCCCGTCGCAATCGCCGGCGAAGATTCTCTTTTCGCCGCGATCTTCCCATGCGCCCGCGGTGACGAAATCGCTACCCGCCGCGACATCGCGCACAAACAGGATCGGTTCGATGCCGTTGTCCGGCCCGGCGCTTGCCGGCAAGGCGTTTCCGGGCCGAACCAGACCCCCTTCAAACAGCGGCGTGTCACCCGAGGCTTCCAGTAGCGCGAAGTCGTCGAAAAGGACCGTACCGCGATGGTGGCGGAACAATCCGAGCGCCGTTACGGACCGAATCGGCTTGGAGGGGATGACGATGCGCGTGCGGCGTTCCCAATCGTGCGTGCCGGTGGAAAAATTCGCCGTCTGCGCCCACAGCGGCGTGCCGTCCATGAACAGAATGTCGAGGTAGATCGAATATCCCATGTCGGGGCCGCCGTCAACATTCTCCGCCTTGCTCCAGCCGACGGCAAGGATCGGACGCGGCTGCTCTTGGTTCAGGACGACGGTTTGGCTGATGCCGTACTCCTTCGCCGGATCGTCGCTGGCGCAACGAATCCCGCGCGAACCGTTGCGCCCGGCCTGTTCGTCGAGTCCGTATCCCGTGCCCCAACCCGACCAGCCGGGCAGCGCCGGGCCGGCGCCTTCCTCGAAGCCGCCGTTCTGCATTCGCGAGGCGCCCGTCATGCCTTCCGCGGATATCGAATGAAATACCGTGCGGTCGCCCCATGCAATGGCGGCCAGAAAGAACGTTGTGAAGACCACCGGCAAAAGGATTTCCCGGCGCGTTTCCTCTGTCCGTTTCATGTGGTTTGGATTCATGTTCGCCTGTGCCTCCGGTTACTCTCGTATTTTCCGGCCCGCTCTGGGATAATGACACGGTAACCAAAGAGGAAGGGAGACTCAACATGTTGGCGACCATTTCTTGCGCGGGGATCGTTTTGGCCGCATCGCGTTTGCTGCTCTCGGCGCCGTCGGATGCGGATTTTGCGCCGTTGCCGGCTGCCGCGCCCGACGACGCCATTATGGACAAGGCCATGGCGCGGGAAGTCCGCGATTGGGCCTCAATGGCCTTTCTTGGGAAGCTGGACGAGGATGCCGCACGGCGCATTCCGATCAAAGTGCTCCGGCAGGATCACAGCGTACTGCACTTCCGCCAGTCCTGCATAGACACGGCAATCCGGATTGGCGACCAGACCTATTTTCACGGACTTGGCACGCACGCCCATAGCGAGATTGCCGTAACGATTCCCGAGGAGGCAAGGTCGTTCGAGGCGCAGGTGGGGATTGACAACAATCACGATACACAGGGCGTTCGGGGTAGCGTCACATTCGGCGTGCTGGCCGGCGGCAAGGAACTTTTTCGCACGCCGATTGTGAAAGGCGGCGATGCGCCCGTCCCCGTGCGCGTCGAGATTCCGGAAGGGGCAAAAGAACTCGTGCTCAACGTCGCTCCCACGCCCGATGGTGTCGGCCACGATCAGTCCGATTGGGCGGACGCGTGCTTCGTCATGGCAAACGGTTCGCGGCGATGGCTCGACGAGAACCAGCACCCGACGCTGCTCGAACACGCCGGGTTGCCGTTCTCCTATCGCATTGGCGGCCAGCCGGGACGCGACGCGTTGGCTCTGGCCGATGTCAAGACGGAGATCGCGCCCGGAAAGCGCATCGCGACGATTATGTGGACCGACAACGCCCACGCGCTGCATGTAAAAGCAATCGTCACAACCTACGACGACTATCCCGCCGTGGACTGGTATCTTGTTCTCGAAAACGCAAGCGCGACGGACGATTCGCCGATCATCGAGGACGTGCAGCCCGCGGACGTCCTGTTGCGCACGGGCTATTTGCGGACGTCCGCCATCCTGCACCATCTCGAAGGCGACGCCTGCGCCGATTCGAGTTTTCTGCCCAAGATGGTATCGCTCGAAACGGGCAAGACCTTTCGCCTTGCGCCAACCGGCGGGCGATCGTCTTCCATCAGCGCATTCCCGTTTTTCAACACGGCCTACAACCAGGAAGGCGTGATCGCGGCGGTCGGCTGGACCGGCCAGTGGTGCGCCCAATGGGACCGCGAGCCAAGCGGTCCGACGCGCTTCCGGGCGGGTATGGAACTCACGCATTTCAAATTGCACCCCGGCGAACAGGTCCGCACGCCGCGCATTGTCCTGATGCCGTGGCGGGGCGATCGGATGGCCGCGCACAACCGGTTCCGGCGCCTGCTGATGTTCCATTACGTCCCGAAACAGGACGGGAAACCGGTCCGAATGCCGACGGCCTTCCAGACCTTCGACCGCTACAACGCGAGACCCGGATGGGCGACGGAAGCCGGACAAATCGAGGCCGCGACGCTCGCGCATCAACTCGGATTCAACCACTATTGGCTCGACGCGGCATGGTTCCCCGGCAATTTCCCGAACGGGGTCGGCAACTGGTTCTGCAAGCCCGCCGAATTCCCGAACGGACTGAAACCCGTTGGCGATGTCTGCCACAAGAACGGCATGCGGTTCGTGCTCTGGTTCGAACCGGAACGCGTCGCGCCGGGTTCGCAAATCGCCGAGGAACAACCGCAATTCGTCCTCGGAGGAAAAGACGGCGGGCTTTTCAATCTGGGAAATCCCGATGCGCGGCGCTGGCTCACGGAACTGATCTGCAGGCGAATCGAGGAATACGGGATAGATGTGTATCGGAACGATTTCAACATGGATCCGTTGTCGTTCTGGCGCACGAACGACGCGCCGGACCGGCAGGGTATTTCCGAAATCCGGTACATCGAGGGACTGTACGCGATGTGGGATGAGTTGCTCGCGCGGCATCCCGGACTCGTGATTGACAACTGTTCGAGCGGCGGACGCCGCATTGACATCGAAATGTGTTCGCGATCCGTGCCGCTGTGGCGCAGCGACACGAATTGTTCGCCGAACCACTCCGACTGGAGCCAGGCGCAGACGATCGGACTCAGCCTGTATGTGCCGCTGCATACGGCCTGCGCATGGCTGCCGACGCGCTACGAAACGCGGAGCAGCACGACGACCGGGCTGCTCTGCCAGTTCGCCTATCTGGAGGAGGGCTTCGACACGGACGCCGCGGCGAAATGCGTCGCGGAGTCCCTGCGCGTCCAGCCCTATTGGTACGGCGATTTCTACCCGCTGACGCCGGCCTCGATTTCAAACGACGCCTTTGCCGCGTTCCAGTTTCACCGCGCGGATCTGGACGCGGGCGTCGTCATGGCGTTTCGCCGCGCGGAATGCAACCATGCCGGCCTGATTCTCGGAATCCAGGGCGTGGAACCGGATGCCGTTTACCGCGTCGAGCATGTTGACGAGGCGGGCGAATCCAGGGTCGAATCGCGGCCGGGCAGGGAATTGATGAACGATCTCGCGTTGCGCATACCGGAAAAGAACGCGAGCCTGCTCGTCTTTTACGCGCGCGAGTGACCGGGTCTTCGTTTCGCGTGCGACGCCGAGTCCCAATCGCCCCGCAATAAACCGGCGCAGAAAGGCCACGGGCGGCCCAAACTGGACCGCCCGCGTGTTGCCTGGGGGAACGTGTTATTTCTCTTCTTTGGGCACCTTGATTACGGTGATGTCCTGTTCGCCGCCGGCGCGGATCAACCCGATCAGAAGGGATTTGCCGGGCTGGGCATTTTCCTTGACAAGGCTGTGGAAGTCGTCCGCGTTCTTGACCGGTTTCTGGGCGATTTCGACAATCACGTCGCCCTGGCCGATGGGGGGTCTGGCGTCCTCGGCCGGACTTCCGGGTTCGACTTCGGTCACGATCGCGCCGGTGGCGCCGGGTTTCAGGCGCAAGCGCTCGACCAGTTCCGGCGTCAGGTTTTCAACCCGCAAGCCGAGCGTGATCTTGCCGCGCACGGCCTCCTTCACGCTGCCGGCCCATTCGTCGAGCGTTACTTCCACCTCCTGGGTCTTCTTGTCGCGCCATATCTCGATTTTCACCGGGGTGCCGGGGGCGATATCGCTGATTTTGCGGACAAGGTCGGCGGAATTTTCGACCTCGGCGCCGTTGACCTTGCGCAGCACGTCGTAAGGTTTGATGCCGGCCTTTTCGGCGGGCGTGCCCGGCTGGACGTTCTTGACGAACGCGCCCTTGTTGTCGGGCAGCCCGACGCCTTCCGCGAACGAATCCACATTCACGATGCCGACGCCGAGATAGCCGCGTGTAACCTTGCCCTCCCCGATAAGCTTGGGCACGATGTTCTTCGCGGTATTGACCGGAATCGCAAAACCGATCGAGTTCGCCCCGTATACGATGGCGACATTGATGCCGATCACTTCACCTTCGAGATTGCAGAGCGGCCCGCCGCTGTTGCCGAGATTGATCGCGGCGTCGGTCTGGATAAAATTCTGGAAACGCAGGCCGGGCAACATCAATTCGTTGCGGCCCAGCGCGCTGATGTGGCCGAACGAAAACGAGCCTTCAAAGCCCCGTGGACTGCCGACGGCTATCGCGAATTGCCCCACCTGTAACGCATCGGAATCGCCCAGCCGTGCAACCGGCAGATCGCCGTCCGGTTCAATCTTGATGACCGCCAGATCGGTGTCGGGATCGCGTCCGATGATTTTCGCCGGATACTCCTTTTTATTCCACATCTTGACCGTGATTTCGGCGGCGTCTTCAACCACGTGGTTGTTGGTGATGATGTGGCCCTGCTTGTCATAGACGAATCCGGAGCCGGTGGCCATCCGCGGCATGCGGCGTGGACGCATCGGCATGTTGGGGCCCGGTTCCATCGGAATGCCGAAAAACCGGAACAATTCGTTGAAGCCGTCTATGTCTATTTCGCTGGACGGCCCGCCCCCCTTCGTTTCGATATTCACGACACAGGGCTGTAATTCTTGGTGCAGTTTGATGAACCCGTCCTCCATTTCCTTGAGCACGGGGCTCAGGGCCGGGGCGGCGCCGGCCATCGTCACAATCAGTGCCGCCGCGACAATCATGCAATAGGTTTTCGTCTTCATGTTTTGCTCCTTCTGGGGGATCGAAATCCCGCTAACGGTTTTCGGCGAGTGCGCGCGGGTGGATGGCTTCATGCAGCACCTCGCGGAACTCGTCCTGTTTTTCCTCTGTCTCAATCTTGCCTTTTTCCAACGTCACATAGAACGAATCGCGCACGCGGCGCGCGTCGGTGACGATGCACGCCGTTGAAATATCCAGGCCCGCGTGCGCCATGGCCCGGGTTATGTCGTACAGCAGGCCGGTCCGATCGCCCGTCTCGATGTCTATGACGGTATGCGTGAGCGACGACTCGTTGTCGAACGAGATTCTCGTGCGCACGGGAATGCGCGGTTGCAGCAGCGCGAACAGCCGCCGCCGCGAGCGATCCACCAGATCCCGGATATCGGCGCCCTCGATCAACACGGCCCGCAACGCCCGTTCAAAGGCCTTGAATTGCCGGTCGGTCAGGGGGCGTCCCTGTGCGGCGTCCGATACCGTGAAACAGTCCACAACGATGCCGTCGGCCCGCGTGAACAGCGCGGCGTTGTTCACATCAATCAGTTCGGAGGCGAAACTGCCCGCAATCATTGAAAACAACCCGGGCCGGTCCGCGGTGCAGACGACGATTTCGCTCATGCCGGTTTCTTCGTGGGTCCAGCAATTCACGGCGAGGCCCCTCTCGCGGGCCAGCGACGCGCATTCGATGTGCATGGCGATGTGCTTCGGTGAAAAAGCGAGCAGATAGCGGTCGCCAAGGCCCCTCAAATGCGGCTCGATTTCTCCTTGAAGGCCGTTGGTCAGGAGATCGCGGACTTCGGCGGCTTTCGGGGACTTCCAGTATTCCTCGCCGGTGATCTTGGCGCGGCCCAGCAGGATCATCTCTGTTTTGAGGTAGAGTTTCAGCAGCAGCGCGCCCTTCCAGTCGTTCCAGACACCCGGGCCGACCGCAGCCAAATCCGCGTAGGACAGCAGAAACAGCAGGCGCAGGCGTTCCTCGGTTTTCATGGTCCGCGCAAATTCCTGAACGATGTGCGGATCGTCAATGTCGCGGTACTGGCTCAGGTTCGTCATGTCCAGGTGATGCTCGACCAGAAAGGCGATGAGTTCGGTGTCCTCGGGCGGCATGCCTATGCGCGCGCAGATGGTCTTCGCCGCCGCGACGCCCGCCTGTACATGGGTCTCGCCTTCCACTTTCCCCAGGTCGTGAAACAGGATGGCCATAACCAGAATGTACGGATCGGGCAGATGCTCAAGCGCGTTATGCAGGCACTCCGCGGCCGGTCCCTTCATGTTCCGCAGATCGGCCAGCGCCTCGATGGCGCGCAGGGTGTGTTCGTCCACCGGGAAATGATGAAAATCCTCATAGCAAATCCGCCCCTGAATGGCGGCGAATTCGGGCAGGTACCGTCCGAGCAGGCCGCGATGGGCGGCTTGCCGCAACGCGAAACCCGCCTGCGTGGGGCGGTTGCAGATGGCGATAAAGAAACGGCGCACCAAATCGTTCGCGCGAAAGGTGTCCGTCACAAGGTGAAGATTGGCGTGTATCCGCCGTTCGGTGGCCCGGCTGAGGGGAACCATGCGCCGCGCACATTCCCAGAAAACTTCCATGAGCCTTGACGGTTGTTCGGCGAACCAGCAGGGGTCCTCGCCGCCGGCTTCGAGTTGTCCGTCATGCACGAGAATCTGCGCGCGCGGCGAGAGCACCGTCGCCTCGACCGCGCCCATTTCAGGATGCTGGTTGCACGTAAGCGCGGCGATGTGCAGAAAGCGGTGCAGTTTGCGCGCGGCGGCATAATAATCCTGCACGAGCCGGTGCGTATCGTCTTCCGAACCGTGGCCATACCCGAAGGCCGCCGCCACGCGCTTTTGATTGTCGAACGTCAACCGATCGTCCTCGCGTCCGGCGGTGAAATGCAGTTCGTTGCGGATGCGCCAGATGAAATCAATCCCCTGGACGACGTCGAGGTGCTCCTGGGGCGACACGATGCCGAGCGCGGCGACGTCGTCGAGCGTGAGCGGACCGTAGGTCATCATCAAGATCCACAGCGCGGTGTGGAAATCGCGCAAACCGCCCCGGTTCTCCTTGATGTTGGGTTCCGCCTTGTAGAGATCCCGGTATTCCGGTTCGAGTTCGGCGTAGCGCGCCGCCGTCTTCGCGCGAATGAAAGCCGCCGACGCCTCGTCGTCGCCGCGAAACGCTTCGCGGAGATTCAGTTTCAGCCGCGCGAACGTCGTGCTGTCGCCGGTAATCAGGCGCGACTCCAAAATGCAGGTGTAGACCTTCAGGTCGGCCGTCGCGAGTTCGACCGCCTCGTTCACGCTGCGAATCGAATAATTGAGCACGAATCCCGTGTCCCATAAAAACGGAACGACATAGGCGTTCAAATCCTTGATGTGCCCGTCGAGCACGCCGTCGTACAGAAGGCACACATCCAAGTCGGAACACGGACTCAACTCCGCGCGGCCGTATCCGCCCAACGCGCAGAGCGCCACGCGCGACATCAGCGCCGACCGATTCGCCACGGTGTACAGGCCAAACTCGAATATGCCCCGCAACAACAGGTCGGCCGTCTCGGCCAGCGCGCGCACGACATCCAGGCCCGATTCCCCGGCGGCATGGCGTTCCCGAATGGCTGTCCGGCGTTCGAGGGCATAGGCCCGCGCCGCCGCGACGCATTCCTCGCGGGGGACTTCCCGGAAGGCCGGATCGTTGGCGCGGGCCATCGCGGTCAATTCGTCAAATCGCAGGGTCATGGCTTCGCGGCCCCTTCCGGTTGCGACGGCGCCGGTTCCGGCGGGCGCACATACGGCGGCCCGACGGGGATCAATTCGCCGGCATGGACCCAGCCGCGGTCGCCGTTCGCCGTCGTCACGCGCATCCAGCCGTCCGTCTGCTTGTCAACGGCGACCCGATCGCCTTCCGCCAGTTCAAACCGTACCGTTTCGCTGTCGTCGGTGCCGTAGTGCGCGGCCACGCGATCACCCACCGCCACGGCCAACGTCATGGGATGCGCCTTGTGCCAAGCGGACACGCCGAAGATTAGCGACAATACGCCAAGGATCGCCGCCGTGCGCCGCAAATAGCGCACCGGACGCCAAAACCGCACGGTGGCCGTAATCCAAAACGCCCACCAGAACAACATCGCAAGCCGGTACGACGTGTAACGACCTGTGTCGTAGTGCCAGAAAAACAGGCTCAATTTCCAATCGGGCGGCATGCCGGGTCGCGCCAAACGGTGCTTGGTCTCGCGGACGGCCTTGGCCAGGTTTTCCCGCGCGTTCTCGAAACCCGGATCGAGATGCAACGCCCGCTCGTAGTTCGCGATGGCGGGCCCCAGCCGTCCCGAACGATAGTAAGCATTGCCCAGGTTGTAGAACACGGCCGGCTCCGTGACGTCCTCGGCTACAATCTGCTCGAAGGCCTGGATGGCCGCCGCGTAGTCGCCCGTCGAAAAGGCGGCGCACCCCCGGTTGAATGTGTCGTGGTAGGCGTTCGCGCCATACAGCATCAACATGCAGGCCAGCAGGTTCATGGGCGGCGATCCTTTTTCAGCGTCTCGTCAAGACGTTCAATCGCCTGTACGGCGGCATCCGCCAATGCCTGCACTTCCGGGCCGGACAGTTTCCCTCCGGCGTATCGGGCGCGTTCGCAGGCGCGTAGAATCTTGACGACCTGCCCGGTGTCGTCCGATCCGATGCCGTGCGACTCGTAGATTTGCCGCACGTCATCCGAAGTCATGCCGGACTCGACCCTGTTGAATTTATCGGCGATATAGCCAATCAGGGCCCGGTACAGTTCGTCGGACGGTTCCGGCGATTGCCCGATAGTTTTCAGGTGTTTAAGGAAACGGGCCTTGGCGCCGTGGCTTCGCGCCAGCCCCGTGTCCTGCTCAAACCGCCGTCTGCGCCGCGTATAGGCCGCCACGACGCCGCAGGCCGCGACCGGACAAATCAGCGCCGCGCCGGTGTTAATGGGCGATGGACGGTACGGGCGCAGTGGGCCGGGATTCGTCACAATGGGAAGAATGTCCTCGCCGATGACCTCGACCTTTCCTTTTTCAGTCGGCGCGTGTTCCGTTACCAGTGTGCGCGGCTGCGACGATTCAACCGATTTCAGGACCGTGACCGTGAACGGCGCGGTCTGCTCGGTTTTATATGCGCCCTCCGTGGCGTCGAAATAGCAATACGAAATAGCGGGGATTTCAAGCGTGCCGGGTTCGAGCGGCGTGATGGTATAGGAAAAGGTTTTTTCAACAGCCGGACCGGATGGCGACTGGATTTCCTGCGACTGTTTCTCCGGATCGGAAATATAGACATTTTCGATTTTCGGCATGCGCGGGGCGCCGATGGCGTCGGGGTTGCCGCGGCCCGCGATGCGCACCGTCAATTTGATTGGGACGCCCTGCATGGCCTGATCGCGCTCCAATTGCGCCTTGATTGTAAACGTTCCCACCGCCCCGCTGAAATCTGGAGGACGGTCCGGCAACGGCTTTACCTTGATGTCAATCGGCTGCGTGTCGAGCGCAAAGTGCTGTCGTTGAAACCCGTACATGCCCGCGCCTTCCCAATGCCATGCGCCGATCACGAGATCCCCCGTCGCCGTGGGATACAGCACTTGCCGGAATTCCGTCACCGCGTAATTCCAGTTTCCCCGTGTTTTCGACACACGCTGTGGCTCGAGGGTAACTGCATAAAAACCGTCGCTGTCGGGATATTTAATGTTCCCGCCCGAATACGACGAGACTTGAAGCCCGTTTATGTCCAGACACCACAGGCTCAGCGTCAATTGGATCGGTTCGCCCTGAAAAACCTCATGCTTGTCCACCGTGCTTTCGATGAACACGGCGTCTTCCCATGTCGGTTGATCGCCGCGTTGCGGTTCCGGTTCGGAACGCCCCGGCCGGGTGGACGAAACCGCCTCCTGTTGGGTTTGTGAAGCGGCGCCCGTTTCCAGGACGTTTATCAGGATCGGTTGCGTCGCCAAGGTCTTGCCGTCCACCTGCACCTGGATGGGTGGAATGGTGTACCGGCCGGGGCGAATCGCCTGGGCGTAGTAGCCAAACGTTTGCGTTCGAGCGACAATGCTGCGGCCTCCGCTGAATTCGACCTGCATCTGCGAACCGGTCTGATCCGCGCGCTTGTTGATATGCAAACCGTCCACGTCGGGTATCGTTATTTCGCCGACCTCGTTGCCGGTAACCTGCACGGTCAACAGAAACGGACGCCGCACCGTCACGGTGTTGCGATCCACCGAGGCGCGGACTTCCGGTTCCGCCGCCCCAGCGGCGCCGGCCAGCAAAGCCATGATTACGATTGCCACGCGGCGCATTACCACCACTCCTTGCGCATCTTGATTTCTTTTCGCTGGTTCAACATGTCGCGCTGTTCGCGATGATCCGTATCTTCCAACGATTGCAGAAGCGCTTCAACATTCTGTTTGTCGTCCGGCTTGGCCTCGTCCTGCGATTGCTCCTGCTGTTCCTTTGGCTCCTCCTTGGCGTCTTTCAATTCCGCTGCTTCCCGCGTCTCCCCGGATTGTTCGTCCTTTTGCTCCTCGTCCTTGCCGGCTTGTTGCTCTTCCGGTTTTTTCTCATCCGGCGCGCCGGACTCATTCTGGTTTTGTTGATCCTTCTGTTTCTGGTTTTGATCGTCCCCGCTGTCCTTGTTCTGATTGCATTCGCCTTGCTGCTCTTGGGGCGGCGGCGGATTTTGGAGCATGGTCTTGAGCACGTAGCGCATGTAGTCGAGTTTGGCGCGCGCGCCTTCGTGTTCGGGATACTGTCTCAGAAACGATTCATACTCCTTGACGGATTCCTCAAAGGCTTTGACGGTTTCCTCGTATTTCTGCGCCTCCCTGGATTGCAGCGCGATCTGCGCAACCGTGTTTGCATGCTGAAACGCTGCGTTTTGGCGGACTTCGGGATCGCGCGCATTCAAGACTTTTTCAAAATTCTTTTTGGCCTCTTCAAGCGAGACCAATGCGTCCTGCGCCTGTTTTTGATCCCCGGCTTCCTTGCCCTGCCGGTAATGCGCGCAACCCAAGTTGTAGTAGAGCGTTTCCGATTCCGGATCTTCCGTTTGCAAATCGCGATACGCCGACAGCGCCTCGTCTATTTTGCCGCTGATCAATGTTGCGTTGGCCTTGTCGAGCCGCTGCCGAAACGACTCCGCCGCCCACCCGTCCAGGGCAATGGCCATAAGGGCGATCAATGCCAGCCAATCCTTACGCATGGGCGCGGCCTCCCAGGTCGGCCCCATCCGTTTCAGCCGCCATGTTCCGCAAGCGCCGCATTCGCAGCCACGGCATGATCGCCAGCCAGATTCCTTCGCCCGCGAAACAGAGAATGCCCAGGCCCAGCGGCCACTGGTACCGGTTGACCAGGCGCAACCGCACGTCGCTGGACGCGGTGTACGCCGTCAATTTGTTGATGTAATCATAGATTTGATTGATGTCGGAATTGTCCGGCGTGGATCGAATATAGCCGCCCTTGCCCGCGATGGCTATCTTCGACAGCGTTTCCTCGTCCAATTTTGAAAGATGCGTTTTCTTGCTTCCCTGGGCGCCGGCATACCGGCTCATCCACTCCGGAAGCGTGATTTCCGTTCCGTTGGGATCACCCACGCCTATCACGTAAACACGGGCGAATTCCGAGGCTTTCTCCGCCTCCTGCACCGCGTCGCCGGCAACCTGTTCACCGTCCGATATCAGCAAAATGGCCCGCGACGCGCTGTCCGAAAGGCCGGTCCGTTCCGTTTCGTCCTTGTAAACTTTCACGGCTTCGCGGATAGCCATGGCGATATCCGTTCCTTCCGCACTGATGGTATCGGTGTCGGTGGCGGCCAAAACGGACTTGAAGTAGCCAAGGTCGTGCGTCAATGGACATTCCAATGCGGGCGCGCCCGCAAACGCAATCAGCGCAAAACGATCGCCCGGATTGCGATCGAGGATCGAAAGAATCTTCTGTTTGGCGCGTTCAATCCGCGACGGCAGCGGGTTCGCCGCGTTCATGCTTTCCGAGGTGTCCAGACACACGACGATATCGTGGCTCTGCTGCCGGATCTCGCGCCATGCCTGGCCCCAATGCGGCTGGGCCAAAGCCAGCGCCAGACATGCCGTTCCCAGAACCGTCAGCCAGAACAACGGACGGCGCATGGCCGGGTCGTATCCCAAAATCAACCGCGGCGCCAAGGCGGCTTCCACAAAAGCCGACAGCCGCCGCTGTCGGCGCCGTTCCAACGCGCGCAGCGCCAAGACCACGCCCGCCAGCAGCAGCACGGCCACGCCAAGCCACAACGCCAATTGGCTGAAAGGAAATATAAACTCAATATGCATCATGCCCATTCGACATTCACGGACTACTTGCTATTGGCCACTGCCTGCCTCTCACGGAATCGCCTCAAACCAATACCGCCGCGAGAAAACCGAGGCGAGCACCAGCGCGCCACCCAATGCGGCAAACGGGAAAAAGCCTTCCTTGTGTTCATAGTAATCGCCCAGTTCGACTTGGGTCGTTTCAAGTTTGTTGATCTCGCGATAGGCTTCCTGGAGCGAGGAAGTGTCCGTGGCGCGAAAGTACTTGCCGTCGGTCACCGCCGCGATCTTCTTCAGCGCATCCTCGTCTACGCCGTCCGCGGTGCGTTGCAAGACGGGTCCAAACAGCGTCTGCACGGGCACCAGGCCGCCTTCGGCGGACCCGGCCCCGATCGTGTAAATTTTGATGCCGTACTCCTTGGCGAGGTTGGCCGCGGTCATGGGCGCGAGTTCGCCGGAATTGTTCAACCCGTCCGTCAGGAGAATGATTATCTTGCTCTTCGCCTCGGACTTGCGCAAGCGGCTCACGGCAAGGCCTATCGCCGAACCTATGGCCGTTCGCTGTTTGTTCGGATCGTCCACATTCACTTCGGCGCGGTCCAGTTCGCGTTCCAGCACGCCGTAATCGAGCGTCAGGGGGCACTGCGTCCACGCATACGTCGCGTACAGAATCAGTCCGACACGGTCCAGCCCATACCGGTCGCCCGCGCGGATTTTCCGGCTTTCGATGAAATCGCGCACCGCCTCTTTCGTGACATAAAGCCGGTCGCGGCGCTGTCCGCCGGAAACGAAATCCTGGGATTTCATGCTGCCCGACACGTCCACGCACAGCATGATATCCACCACATCCGCGCGATCCTTGCGCACCTGATATCCCATGATGGGGCGCGCCATGGCAAAAACCAGCAACGACAGACCCAGCGCGCGCAGGATCGCCGGAATGTGCCGTTTCAGATAGGCCCGGCGTCCGCGAATGCGGCGCACGGTTTCGCCGGTCGAAATATCAATGGCTCCCGGCATCCGCGCCGTGATTTCAGCCGCCAGCACCGCCGCGACACCCACCAACAACAGCAGCGCCCACGGATTCATCAGCGCATTGAACGTGAAGGGCAGCGGGGAGATCATGCGGCGGCCTCCTGCGCCGGCGTTTCCGCCTGTGGCCGCGGAACCGTCTCGTCCACGAATTGCAGCACCACCGAAAAACAATGTTCCATTTCCGCCAGCGTCGGAATGTACTGCGCAAACTTCACCCGATCGCAATGTTTCAGGAAACCCGACAGCAATTGCTGCTGGCTTTCATTGAAAATGCCGGCCACCGCCGCCGCCGCGAGGAATTCCTGTGTCGTCTGTTCGGGGGCGTGGACGCTGAAACGATCCTCGATGTAATACCGCAGGATCGCCGACAGGTCAACATAATACGGCTCATGTTTTCCGGCCTTCGGCCATTGGCGTTGATCAAGTTCGCGCAGGCGGCGATAAGCGATTTCCCACGGCGGAACCGGCGGCGGTTCGGCGGGCTTGCGCCGGCCGCGCCAATAGAAATATCCCGCCCCGGCCGCCGCCAGCACAACCGCGCCTGCCAGCGCCCCAATTCGCCAACCGCGCAGACGCCCGTCCGGGATTCCAAGCGGCGCGGCCACGTCCGCCGTTGCGGCCGCCGCCTCGATTTGTTTCACCTCGTCGTCCGTGGGTGCGCGCACCAGCAGCGCAAGGGACGGAATAACCGCGCTGTTTCCGTCGCCCCATGTTACGTCCGCCGCCGCGATGACATATTCCTTCGCGAACACCGGATCCAGCGTGTAGGTCTCGGTAATTCGCCGCGCACCGCCTTTCAATGGCGTGGTTTCGCGGTGAATGTCCGCGACGGCCAACCCCCCGAACTTGTCAATCATATCGGGCAGTTTCGGATCGATATCCTTGGGTGTTTCCACCACAACGGTAAAACGGGCCTGCCGGTGGAACGGAATCACCGGCGGATCGAGCGTGGCATAGGCGTTGACCGCCGGCGTGTCCGCCGCGGCCGCCATCCATATCGCCAAACCGGCCCACCACATCGCTATTTCTTCTCGCCTTCCTGAAGACGGTCGAGGTACAGGCGCACCTCGCGCGCCTTCAACGTCTCTTCGATGATGGACGAAACTTTTTCCTGTTCCTTGCGCATCTGGTACATCCGCGTGGCCCGGTCTTTCACCTCGTCATACGGCAAGATCTTCTCCGGCGTGACCGATTCCACCTTGAAGACATACCATTCACCGCCGGCGGACACCGGACCAACCACCGCGCCCGGTTCCGCGGAAAACAACTCTTCCGGCGCTTTCTCCAAATCCTTTACGCCGGGCATCGGACCGCCCTTGCGCACCACCACCGGTTTTTCGATGAATTCCGTGATGGCCCTGGCCGCCTCTTCGGTCCCGGCCTTCGCCACGCGCACCTCCGCCATGGCCGGTTCCGTGAACAACGCCGGCTCGGCCTTGTAGAATCGCTCGACGTCTTCCGGCGTAATCTGCACATCCTTGCGCACTTCATCCGCGATCAACTTCTGCACAATCATCGAATCGAGCTGGCGTGCGAGCAGATCCTGCACCTCCGGCGCCTTGTCCAGTTCAAGACGGCGCGCCTTGTCCAGCAACAGCCGTTCCGCCACCAAATTCTTGAGCAACTCCGCTTTCTTTTCCGGCGCGTTGAACGAATCCTTCGCGGCGGGCGGCAATTGCTCGATTTCCATTTCCAAATCCCGCTTTGTAATCGCCTCGTTCCCAAACTCCGCCAGAATGACATCGTCCGCCTTCACTTGCGACGCGTCATGTTTCACGTCCGACCGCTTGCGCAATTCGTGCCGCAAATCCACGTTGCGGCCCAATTTGTCGAGGCACAACACGACTTTCTTGTTGATTTCTTCCTTCAATTCCGATTTCGGATCGAGATATTCGGCCTGATACAAATAAGGAAGGGCGGTTTCATATTTCTCGTCCTCGATGGCCAATTTCGCCACCGAATAACAGACCTTCGCCCGCTCCGGAAGAGTCAACGGCGCGTTTTTCAGGTATTCCTCGTAAGCCGCAATCGCGGGGCCGGCCAGTTTCTTGTTGGCCAGGCGCACCGCGTATTCGCGCTGTTGTTCAAGTGTCAAGCCGCCGCTGGTTCCCTCGGACACGGCGGGCCGGGCCGCCGGTTCGCGCAGCAGCAGAACGGCCAGCGTTGCGAATCCCGCAACCAGCAGAACCAGATTCGCAATCGCCAACGCATGGTTCCCTTTCGGCGCGGCATCGTATTGCGCCCGGAACGCCTTCAACCGATCCGGCGATTGATCACTCATCCCCTGTCTCCTTGAATCTTGCGCCTTGCGCCTTAGGCATACCGCCGCTCCCGCATCCGGAAAAACCGGTATAATTCCGGAACATACGGACGATCCGTCCGTACATGAATCGCGTCCACACGCGTCCGCTGAAACACCTGATCCCGCCGCTTTGCGCGTTCCGCCGCCGCCTTCTCATACGCCTTACGCACCGCCGGATCGCTCGTGTCAATCAACGTTTCGCGCGTTGACTCCGGGTCCCGCACCGCCGCATAGCCCACATCCGGCAGCGTTTCCTCGCGGGGATCCGAAACGCTGACCGCAATCACGTCGTGACGACGGTTGGCCAGCCGCAACGGCACCTCATAGTTTTCCGCCATGAAGTCCGACACCAGAAACGCCACGGCCCGTCGCGTGGTCACGCCGTCAAGAAACCGCAGCGCGCGCGGGATGTCCGTGCCCGTGCCTTTGGGTCTGAAAAACAGCACGTCCCGGATCACGCGCAACACATGGCGCCGGCCCTTGCTCGGCGGCACGTACAGCTCCACATCGTCCGTAAAAACGATCAGCCCGACCTTGTCGTTGTTCTTGATTGCCGAAAACGCCAACACCGCGCACAATTCCGCCGCCAATTCGTTCTTGAAGCGTCCCACGCTGCCGAATCGTCCCGACGCGCTCGCGTCTACCAGCAGCATCACCGTCAACTCGCGTTCTTCCGCCAACAGTTTGACGTGCGGCATGCCCGTCCGCGCCGTCACATTCCAGTCAATCATCCGGATGTCGTCGCCCGGCACATACGCGCGGACTTCCTTGAATTCCATGCCCTGGCCTTTGAACACGCTTTCGTATTGTCCGGCCAGGATGTCGTTGACCACGTGGCTCGTGCGGATCTGTATCCGCCGAATCTGTTTCATCACTTCCTGCGGAATCATGACGCGGACACCTCCACGCCATGCGCAAGAAAGAATGAGGCGGAGACAAGGGAAATGCCGGAACGATCCGCGAATAAATGGCCCTCCCCTCTTTTTTCATACGACATATCGTGCCGAAAATCCATCTCCATCATCTCCAACATCTCCACATCTCCCTATCTTGCACGGCAGGGAAGCGGAGGATGCCTTCTCAGGGTACAGGAACAGTTTCCAGGATTTTCCGAATCACGTCCTCGCTGGTCATGTTCTCGGCCTCGGCCTCGTAGGTAACGATCACCCGGTGCCGAAGAACGTCCATCGCGACCTGTTTGACATCGTTCGGAAATACGTTTCCTTCCCCTTGCAGAAACGCCAACGCGCGGGCCGCCTGCTGGAGATAGATCGTCGCGCGCGGCGAGGCGCCGTATTCGATGAGATGGCGGATGTTCAATCCGAACGCATCGGGATTGCGGGTCGCCTGAACAATGTCCACGATGTAATTTTTTGCCTTGTCGTCCACATAAATCTGGTTCACGACTTCGCGCGCGCGCAGCAATTCGTCCTTCCGGACCACCGTCGAAACGTCCGCCTCCTTCAGAACGTTCACGCGGTCCATGATTTCGCGTTCCTCGACTTTGGTCGGATAGGTGATTTTCAATTTCAGCATGAACCGGTCCACCTGCGCCTCGGGCAGCGGATAGGTCCCTTCCTGTTCGATCGGGTTCTGCGTGGCGAGCACCATGAACGGCTCATCGAGCGGATACGTGGCTTCGCCGATGGTCACCTGCCGCTCCTGCATCGCCTCCAGCAAGGCGCTCTGCACCTTGGCCGGCGCCCGGTTGATTTCGTCCGCAAGAATGATGTTGCCGAAGACCGGCCCTTTTTTCGTCGTGAACTGGCCGTCCTTCGGGTTGTAGACCAGCGTGCCAATCAGATCCGCCGGCAGTAGATCCGGCGTGAATTGAATCCGGTTGAATTTGCAATCCATGGCATGGGCCAGCGTCTTGACGGCCGTCGTCTTCGCAAGACCCGGCACGCCTTCAATCAAGACATGTCCATTGGCGAGTAGGCCCACCAACAAACGATCCACCATGTATTGCTGGCCGACCACAACCCGCCCGATTTCGGCCCGCAACCGCTGCACGAACCGCGACTGCTCCTCCACGTTTCTGCGTATCGCTTCCACTACCGGCGTCATGATTGCAAAGTCTCCTTGTAACGAGCCACGGCGCGCTCGACATCGCGCCAATCGCCATCCATTTGATCGTCCGTCGGACGCACTCCGCGGTAGCCGACTTCCTGCATGCGTGCGGCCAACGTCGCGACACGGTTGGCCTGTTCGCCGTCCGCCGACGGAAGGGCCTGCGCGGCGCGATGCAATTCGCGGTAATAGCCGTAGAAATCGCCGTCCAGGCGATGTTGGCGGGCCGCATGCATCGCATGCTGGACGTGCGAACAGTCCACACCCGCGGGGGAGAGGGGTGGCTGGGGTCTGCGCGAGAACCGCGCAGACCACCAGCCGAGTGCAGTGAGGAGGAGGGAGGCCCCGAGGCCACCGAAGATCCAGACGAGAATCGTGCTGGAGCGCACCACGATGGTGAACGGGTCTGATCCGAGCGAGGGGGAGGCGCCGGAGTCAGGGGGGGCCGTTCCGGGTGCGGGTCTCTCCGCTGGGGGCGTGGCCTCGGGGATAAGGTAACGAACCCGAATCTTCGGCGATTGAAACTCGCCGGTCTTGTTCGGGACGATTTCCAGGGTCTGGGACACGACATTGACGCCGTCGCGCACGAACGCGCGAACTTCCGCCACGCGAACCGTGCCCCAGTCTATGGCATCCGCTTCCGCGGGTAATACCGCGAAATCCGAGGGACCACCCGGCCATGAAACCTCACACACCACGCGAAACGCGCGGTGCGGATGTGCCGGACCCTTTTCGGGAATTACCTTCAGTTCCGGGGCGGTTTCGGCCATGGCCGCTAACCCGCAGAACATGAGTCCCGTCAAAAATATCCGCACATCCAGCCGTTGATTCAACTTTCTGTTATTGCCTGCTTTCATGTACCTAGGAAAGCACCTTTCGTGCCAAATCTCTTGCATTTCATAAATGCTTGGGACGCAATGGTTTGAGTTTATGCCCCTTCGTTTCCCCTTGCCCGCTTTGGGGTTTTTTACTTCATTCTGAACCAAATCTGGGGCAGAATGGTTCCAAAATCGAACCGGACACCGGCCATTTGGGTTCGTGTCATCGAAGTTTGGGTTTCGGGGCAGGCGGGGGCGCGGGCCGCTGCAGGTTGGCCAACTGACGCCGGGCCTGCGCGGCTTCCGGCGATCCGGGGGCATCGGCAATCAGGGCCGCATAGGTTTGCATGGCGGAGGCGCGATCGCCGATTTGGCGATAAAAGTCGGCCAGTTGCAGCCGAATTTCCAAGTTTTGGGGCTCCAGATTCATGGCCGTGATATATTCCGTCTGGGCTTGGGAATTCTGGCGCATGCGCTGGTGCATCTGCGCAAGATCGCGGTGGGCGTCGGCGCTGGCGGGCGCCATTTGCGCAATCGTGGAATACAGGGCAAGCGCATCGCTCCGCGCGCCTGTCCGTGCATGGTATTGCGCCATGGATCGCAGGGCTTCGATTGAACCGGGCGCCTGGTTTACCCATGCCTGCAATGCCGCGCCCTCTTCCTGCGGCAGGCCCAGACGGCGGTACATCGAGGCGGCCATCGAATAACTGCGCGCGTCGTCCTTGGCCAACGCCTGGAACCGCTGGAGTTCGCGATACGCCTCGGAATCCATCCCCATCCGTTCATACAATGACGCCTGCTGGTAATGCGGCATGGCATCCTGGGGGCGGTTTGCGCTCCAATCGGCGTACAACCGGTTTTCCTCGGCGGTCATGCCGAGCGTGTGGTAAAGATTGGCCAGGGCTTTATAGGCCTGGCGGTGGGTCGGGTCCATGGCGAGCGAATTGCGCAACATTTCGATGGCTTCATCAAAACGGCCCTGGCTGATGGCCTTCTGGGCGTCCTTGACCATGCGGGTAGCCTTGGCGGCCACCGCCGGGCTCGCGTAGGAATCCCCCTTGGACAGATTGTCGCGCGGGCCGGCATTTTTGTGCAGGCGCTCCAATTTGTTTTCTGACTTTGCCAAAGCCTTCTCCAAACGGGCACGGGAAATAGTTATCTCTTTTTCCACGGGCGCATCCACGTCGGGATTCTCTTCGACCGAGTCCAATTCGGAGGCCGGCTCGACATCAAGACTTTCCGTGTTGGCGGTTATCGCGGTTTCCGCCGCTTCATGCGAAAGGGTTTCAGACGCAACCGGGCCGGAGGCGGTCGGCTTCATCTCCGTCTGTGCAGCCTGGATTGTGTGCAAGCGCCACGTCTGAACCGCGCCAAACGACGCGGATACGATGCAACAGCCCGCCAAAAGCCTGATCGTTATACGGGTATCCAACACTTTTCCATCCTCGTATCGAGTGGTTCCAATCTAAACAACCCCGACAGGACGCCCAGGTTCCACAACAAAATCCTTTGCAGAGCGACGACCGTCTGCGTGTCAGGACATGGCCTTCTCGATCCTAGCGGGACGACGTTACCGTAACGCGGCATCTTACCGCGCACCTGACGCTCGGGCGGATTTGCGGCATCAATGCCTCTTGCCGCGAGGCGGCCGCTTCCGGTACACTATCATCCTTGGGCCATGCGGAAAAACGAAGGGCGGGGTTATGCCGGAATTGGATGCGGATGGGCATCTGGCCGAACGTGAACTGGCGCGGGAAGGGCTGTTCGATGCGCAGTTGACGTTCTCGGTGCCGTTTGTCGAGGCGCCGTCGCCGTTGACGGCTATCGTCAAACGCGACGGGACGCGGGCGCCGTTCGACAAACGGAAGATCGCCGGCGCCATCTTCCGCGCCGCGGAATCCATCGGCGGCACGGACCGCGGCCGCGCCGACAGTCTCGCCTCGGCCGTGGCGCTGTACCTCGCCAAGACCCTGCAGGGAAACATCCCCAACGTGGAGCAGGTGGACGATGCCGTGGAACGGGTCCTGGTCGAAATGGGACACGTCCGCACGGCGTTGGCGTACGCCAAATGCCGGGAACGCCGCGCGCGGGAACGAAGCCTGCGCAACGGCGACATGCAGGCGCTGCTCCGGGAACTCGACGAGGCGCGGCGCATGCGCGCCCGAAGCGAACTGGGCCATGTGCCGCCGCTGCTCGTCCGAACCAGCGACGAAACCCTGGCCTCATGGGATCGCGCGCGAATCGTGGAAGCGCTTGTGCGTGAAACCGGCCTTGAGGCGGAACGCGCCGGGGCTATCGCGCTGGAAGTCGAACGGCAGATTATGGACGCCGGGGTACGCACTCTGACGGCGCCGCTCATTCGTGAACTCGTCGGCGCAAAACTCATTGAGCACGGACTCGAACCCGAACACCGCCGCCACCGCCGGCTCGGCGTTCCGTTATACGATACCGAGCGCATCATGTGCGGCCCCAGTCCCGAAGGCGTTCCCCTTTCTCCAAGCATCACGAGCCAAACCCTCGCCGAGGCGGTCAAACGCGAATTTGCGCTTTCGGAAGTTTTTTCACCCGAAAGCGCCGAGGCGCACGCGCGGGGCGAATTGCACCTGCACGATCTCAGCGGCATTGACCGCCTGCATGCCGTCCGCCGTTCGCTGCGCCCGATTGTCCTGCACGGCGTCGGCACGCCCGATTCGCGCCTGTTTTCCCAGCCGCCCAAGTATCCCCATACCCTCCTCGCGCAAATGGTCCATGCCACGGCCATTCTGCGCGAACACGTGGCCGGGCCCGTCGCATGGGACGCGATCAACCTGTATTTCGCGCCGTTCCTCGACGGATTCGATCAAAAAGAACTGCGCCAGATCGCCCAGATGCTTGTCTACGAATACGCCTATCGCGCCGTCGGACAGGACACCCTGCCGGTCACACGGATCGGGCTGCGATACAGCGTGCCGGAATCCCTGCTGGGCGAGGAAGCCATCGGCGCCGGCGGCCAGCCCACGGGTATTGCGTATGGCGGCTATGCCTCCATTGCGCGCGAACTGGCCGGTATGATTTACGACGTGCTGCGGGAAGGGCGCAACCGGGGAACGCCGTTTTCCGCGCCCGCGCCCGAACTCGCCGTGACGGATGGATGTTTCGAGGACCGGCATTACACGGACTTTCTCGCCAACGCCGCGTCGGCCTCATCGGCCGCGAATCCCCTGGCGCTGGCGTTCGGGCGCGACGATCCGGAAATCAACGCCGTTGCCCATCGCATCACGCTGAATCTGCCCCGCGCCGCATACGTCTCCGGCGGACTCGACGCGTTTTTTCCCGCGTTGGATCGTCTGATCGAACGCGCCGTATGCGCGCATGATCAGAAGCGCCGTTTCCTCGACCGCCTGCTGGCCATGAAAGGTTTCGGACCGCTCGCCTTTCTTGCGTCGAGGCGCGGCGGCGAACCCTGCGTGGACATCGAACGCGCCGTTTTTTTCATTGCCGTGACGGGACTCAACGAATGCGTGCAATTCCTGTGTGGACACGAAATGCACGAAACAGAACCGGCTGCGGCCCTGGCGGAACAAATCGCCGCCCACGCCGCCGCGCGATGCGCCGAATGGAGCGGGCGCATCGGATTTCAATGCGTGCCCGCCGCCACATGCGATGCGGCGGTCAATCATCGCATGGCCGTGATTGACCTGCAGGAAATGCCGGAAGCCGCGCGGCGCGTCGTCAAAACCGATCCGTTGACCCATGACCTGCAATATACCCCCGGCGCCTCCGCGAACCTTTCGGCCAACCTCTCCCCGATAGCGCGGATTTCCCTCGAAAGCCGGTTCCACCCGTCCCTGTACGGCGATATCGCCACGCATGTGTGCGTCAGCGAGGAACAACCGCTCGTCCGTCTGGCTTCATGGACGCTCAGGGAAACGAATTGCCGCCGCCTTACCGTGGCGGTGCAGAACGCCTGAGCGCCTCGCCGACTCCCCAAAAGCGTTCCATCAAGCGGGCGGTTCTTTCCTTGAGCGCGGCGAGCGCCCCGGCCGCATGGGCGTCGCCCGCCAGATGCCGCCGCATCAGCCGGCCTTCTTCCCGGCACAACTCGTCGTGCTGCGGGAAGACCTCGCGCATGAGGAACAACGCGTATTTCACAAGCCGGAACGGACCGAACGCGCGCGGCGTCTCGTTCGGCAGGGCCTCGACGGCCACGGAGTACAATGCCTTGACGCCCGCGACAATCCCTTCGAGATCGCACGAACGGGCGAACACAATCGAATAGTACCATCCGAAGGCCTCGCCGCGTTCCGCGCCGTGCGCGTCGCTCGCACCCACAATGGGAATGGCGCGGCCCTTGGCGCGTTCCTCATGATATCGCGCGACCTGCAGCGTGTTCGAGTCTATTTCGTGCAGGAGATAGCCGCCGATCAGTTCGAGCGCATCGAATGGCTGCGTGTCGAACAGGTGGGTCGTCAACGCGCCGGCCGGACTGTACCGGTGTGCCGTGAACCAGTACGGATGACAGAAAATGCCGAGTCCGCCCGCCTCGCGAATCTTGTCGAAGCACCACACGCTCGACGCGTACAGGTACGGGTCCACGCCCGGCGGCAGCGCGCCCGCGCGATCCGCGAGGGCCTGGACTTCCGCCCGGTACCGCGGATCGTCCGCAAACAAATCATTGATGCTGAAGCGTCCTCCAAAATTCACGATGTGGACGTGGCTGCCCGGCGGGTGAACCTCTTCCCCCGGAAAAATGCGCAGGGCGATGTCCACGCCATTGAAGGCGCGCTGCGCCTCGAGGGACGGCGCATAACGGCGATGATCCGTGATGGCCATGAAATCGAGGCCGATGCCGCGGCACGAGGCGGCGACGTATCCGGGCGATTCCATGCCGTCCGATCGGAACGTGTGCTGGTGGAAATCGCCCTTGAGGGGCAGGCGCCGGAACAGGTCCGGTTCGACCGAATACACGCGAAAATCGCCGAGGATTCGGCGGCCCTTTTCCGTGACTTCCTCCAAAAGGAGCACATGCTCCTGCTCGGCCTCGAAAAACAGGCGGACCCGAAGTATTCCGTCGGCGATATCGAAGGGAACACGCGGACAATCGAGCCGCCAGCCGCTTCGGACGGAAAATTCCTCGACCGGGTAGTAACTCAATTCGTATGTTTTTTCGGCGTCGAATCGCACATGGTCGTACAACGGGGTTATCGCCACCGTCGTCTCGCAATCGGCGGGCACAATCTTCGGCAGGACATCGAAGTAGCGGTTTTCCTTTTTCATGCGCGGACGATCGAAAAATTGACGCGGACATCGGGATGCAGGCTTTGCTTCACGGGGCACGTGGCGCCGGCCTGTTCCAGCCGTTTCAGGGCCTCGTCCGAAACCGACAAGCCCGCGGGAAGCGTCACCGTCGCCGTAATCGCGCCGATGCGTCGGACCGGATCGGCCACCATGTCTTTCACGACATGCACGCGCGTGCCCTCGAGGGCGATGCCCATTTGTTTCGCCGCGATGCCCATAATCGTCAGAATACAGGCGCCCAGCGCCGCCGACACCAAATCCGTCGGGCTGAACGCCGCGCCCTTGCCGCCGTTGTCCACCGGCGCATCGGTGGCAATCGTCTGTCCCGACGGTCCGTGCGTCGCCTCGCAACGCAAATCGCCCAGATATTCAATGTCCATGTCTACGGCCATGCTTCCGCTCCTTGGCTTGCGATGCCATCCTTTGTCTTGATACGGTGCGGGCAAGCATATAGTCTTCAACCCTATCGGCTCAAGGAAACCATCATGGAAGTCGTCATTCGCGGCACGGCGGAAGCGGCGGCGGAACTGACCGCGGCGATCATCGCGCGGGAAATCGCGGCCAACCCGCATCTGGTGCTTGGACTCGCCACGGGCCGCACCATGGAGGCGGTGTACCGCATCCTGGTGCGAAAACATCGGGAAGAGGGACTCGATTTCGCCGGGGTCACCACCTTCAATCTCGACGAGTACGTCGGCGTGCCGGGCGATCATCCCGCCTCGTATCGTCATTATATGAACGAGCATCTGTTCCGGCACGTGAACATAGATCCGGCGCGCACCTTCCTGCCCAACGGCATGGCCGCCGACATCCCCACCGAATGCCGGCAATACGAGTCGCGCATTCGCAATCGCGGCGGCATCGGCCTCCAGTTGCTCGGCATCGGGCGAAGCGGGCATATCGGATTCAACGAACCGCTGTCCGCCTTGCGATCGCGCACCCGCGAAAAACCGCTCACGCCGAAAACCATCGAGCAGAACAGCCCGATGTTCGGCGGGCCGGAGCACATGCCGCGCTGGGCCATCACGATGGGCGTGGGAACCATTCTCGATTCGCAGCAGTGCCTGTTGCTCGCGACCGGAGCCGAAAAGGCCGAGATCATCGCCAAGGCCGTCGAAGGCCCCATCACGTCCATGATTTCCGCCACGGCCCTCCAACTGCACCCGCATTGCACGGTGATCGTGGACGAAGCCGCCGCCGCGAAACTCGAACAGGCCGATTATTATCGCTGGGTCTTCGAAAACGAGCGGCACTGGGACGGACTGCGATGACCGGATCGCAAGGGAACGCGCTGGCCGGAACCACCGCCGTTTCCCCCGAACAGACTGAAAATCGGCGCCGAATGGTTCCGGCCAACAAGGATGGAACGCGCAAGAATTGTTTGGGCGCATGCCGCCGCGTGGACCGAATATGCCGGGACGAAATGTTTTATGCTACCATTTCCGCCATGACAAGCACGGATCCCGGTTGGTTGGATCCGGTCGTTGCGGCGTATCGCCGCGCAATGGAGTGGACATGAGCACGATATGTGTTGTGTTGCCGGACGGGTCGAAGGTTGACTTGCCGGAAGGAAGCACCGCCTTGAACCTGGCGGAGAAGATAGGTCCCCGGTTGGCCAAAGAGGCGCTGGCCGCCCAAATTGACGGGGAAACGCGGGACTTGGCCACGCCGTTGCACGACGGCGCGCGTGTATCCATTCTGACGTTCGATTCGGAAGAAGGCAAGACGGTCTTCCGGCACAGCGCGTCGCACGTCATGGCCTCTGCCATTCAACGGTTGCGCCCGGAGGTGAAACTGGCCATCGGACCGTCCATCGAGGACGGTTTTTATTACGACATAGACTTGGCAACCCCGTTCACGGAGGCGGATTTCGCGGCCATCGAAGCCGAGATGGCAAAAGTCGTCAAGGAAGATCAGCCGTTTGTTCGCAAGGAAATGTCGAAGGCGGACGCGCTGGCTTATTTCAAGCAGCGAGGCGACACGTACAAAGTGGAATTGCTTGAAGGGCTTGAAGACGGAACGATAACCTTCTACGAAAACGGCGGGTTCATCGATCTGTGCCGCGGACCGCATGTTCCTTCGACAGGCCGGATCAAGGCCTTCAAACTCATGAGCGTCGCGGGGGCGTATTGGCGCGGGGATTCGTCGCGTCCGATGCTCCAGCGGATTTACGGCACGGCGTTCACAAAGAAGAGCGATCTCGACGAACACCTCAAGCGCATCGAGGAGGCCGAAAAACGCGATCACCGCAAACTCGGCAAACAACTCGATCTGTTCAGTTTTCACGAGCAAGGCCCCGGCTTTCCGTTCTTCCATCCGAAGGGCATGATTGTGATGAACGAACTGCTCGCGTTCTGGCGCGAGGAGCATCGCAAGCGCGGATACGGCGAACTGCGCACGCCGCTTATCCTCGACCGCAGCCTGTGGGAACAGTCCGGGCATTGGGACCACTACAAGGAGAACATGTACTTCACGCAAATTGACGAGCGGGATTTCGCCGTGAAGCCGATGAATTGCCCCGGCGGAATGCTCGTCTACAAGAGCCGCATGCGCAGTTACCGCGACCTGCCCTTGCGATGGGCGGAACTCGGCACCGTCCACCGCCACGAAAAATCCGGCGTGTTGCACGGTCTGACGCGCGTGCGGATGTTCACGCAGGACGACGCCCATATCTTCATGACCGAGGACCAGATCCAGGACGAGGTGATCGGGATTATTGATTTCGTTGATTACGTCTACGGCATCTTCGGCCTTGAATACAGTATCGAATTGAGCACGCGCCCGGAAAATTCGATCGGTACCGACGCAATGTGGAATGTTGCGACCGACAGTCTCCGCAAGGCCCTCGAAGCCAAGGGATTGCCCTTCAAGATCAATGAGGGCGATGGCGCGTTCTACGGTCCCAAAATTGACTTCCACGTTCGCGACAGTCTCAAGCGATCCTGGCAATGCGCGACGATCCAGCTCGATTTCGCGATGCCGGAGAAATTCGCCCTCGAATACATCGGTTCGGACGGCGCGGCCCACCGGCCGGTCATGGTCCACCGCGTCATCTACGGCGCTATCGAGCGGTTCTTGGGCATTCTGATCGAACATTTCGCGGGCGCGTTTCCCGTGTGGCTGGCGCCCGTGCAAGCCATGGTGATTCCCGTGGCGGACGGGCTGAATGACTATGCGCGCGAGGCCGCGGGACGTTTGTGCGAGGCCGGCATTCGCGCCGAGGCGGATTTGAGTTCCGAAACCATGAAGTACAAGATCCGCGACGCCCAAACGATGCAAATCCCCTACATGCTCGTCGTCGGCGATCGCGAACGCGGATCGGGCGGTGTTTCCGTGCGCCATCGCCGGCAGGGCGACCTCGGCGGAATGGGCCTCGACCGTTTCATTGACCGAATCAAGGGCGAGATTGCGTCCAAGACGCGGGATTGACCTGCGTTTCAGTTTGTTGGATCACAATATCCGCGCGCCGCGCATGGATTTTGCGAACCAAGAAATCGTACTCTTGACAGCAACCGTGCGATTGGGCTGAATTGGAAGGAGGGACGGATCATGCTGGGCGGTGTAGCATCGGGTTGCATCAATCACTCGGCGGTGGAGGCGGTGGCGCGCTGCAAGCAATGCGGCAAGCCCGTCTGCGGGCAATGTGTCGTAAAGGGACCCACGGGAAGTTTTTGCAGCGAAGAGTGCCGGCAAAAGAACGAACTTTTCACGAAAAAGGCCCAGGACCTCGAAAAGAAGGGGAAATTGGGACCCGGCGCGGCCTCCGGCAGCGGTTCCATCATCGGAAAACTGGTGGCCTTGATCGTTTTTCTGGTGATAGTGGCGCTGGCGTCGGCCTATCTGAACATTCCCGTTATAGGTCCGATCGTCCGCCAATGGCTGCCGTTTTTGCCGGCGCTGTGACCGGCGCATCGGGATGACAGGACCGGGAGTTTTATTTCATGGAATGGGTGCCCGGGCGGATCCCCGTGCTGGAATGTCTGCGCGCCGGAAAGCGCAAGGCGCACCGGCTCAAGCTGGCGAAAGAAGCCGCAGGGCTTGAAGCGATCCGGGCGTTGGCCGCCGGAATCCCCGTCGAAACATGCCCGCGCGCGGAACTGGACCGCATTTTGCCGGACTCCGTCCATCAGGGTGTGCTGCTTCAGGCCGATCCGCTGCCGATCTGGCGCGCGGAAACATGGATTGAGCGGCCCGTGCCGTCCGACGCGATTCTCGTGGCCCTTGACGGCGTGGTCGATCCACGGAACTTCGGGGCCATCGTTCGATCCGCAGCGGCCTGCGGCGCGTGCGGCGTCCTGTTTGCCAAGGATCGCTCGGCCCCTGTTTCGCCGGTGGCCGTCAAAAGCGCGGCAGGCGGCATGGAGCATCTGGACCTCGTTGAAGCCGCCAATCTTGTCCGGGCGTTGGACTTGCTTAAAAAAGCGGGGTGGTGGGCCGCCGTGCTTGAATCGGATGCGCCCACCCCAATATGGAAAGCCGATCTTACCGGACGGATCGTGCTTATCATCGGCGGTGAAGGCAAAGGCGTTCGCCGGCTGGTCAGGCAACAGGCCGATTTTCAACTGCGCATCCCGTTGCCCGGCAAAATCGGCAACCTCAATGCCTCGGTCAGCGCGGGGATCGCCCTTGCGGAATGCCTGCGGCAACGAGTAATTCACACAGCCGATACCCGAATTTGATGGATTCCCTTTTGGATTGATTCCATAAACTCGAATTTCCAGATAGTCGGGAAAAAGCCGAGCCTTTTTTTCAACGGATTTCCACAAGTTATCCACAAGGATGTGAAGAACCATGTTTTCACAAGTTGAATTTCGGCAAAAGGATATATCTCATTGAATGACAATGATTTAAGGAAATTCTTTTTTGGCCGAAAATGTCAATAAATATCTGATAGGCAAGGCTAAGACACTATTCTTTCAACAAGGTGTAAACCCAACCGTTCAGACCATCTACGTTGCATGGGCCGAAAAACGCATCGGAATGACGTTTTTCCCCTCGCCGGTTGAAAAACAGGGGCCCAAACAGCAGACGCCACCGTTTTTCAGCGTGGTAGGAGCAGCAAGCGGTCCAGTTTCGGATCGGCCGGCATGCCGAGCGCGAGCGCTTTTTCATAAAGGGGACGCGCCGTGGCGGCGTCCTTTTTCTGCACGGCGTTCCACCACGCCAAGTTGAACCAAGCCGGCCCGAAATCGGGATGACTTTTCGTTAATTCGGCGCAGATTGCCATGGCATCGTCAATCTGTTTGTTGCGCGCGAGATTCACCGCCCGCGCATTGCGGGGTTCGGGCCATGCAGGATTCAGGGAGATGGCGCGGCGGAAATGTTCATCGGCTTCGGTGAAACGTTTCCGTCCCATCGAGACCAGCCCAAGTTGATACTCGCCTTTCGCCTCCGTAGCCAGCCCCAGGCCGCACAGCAGGGCGGAGACCGCGCCATCCACCGCGTCCTCGAACCGAGCGCGAATCGTCGCGCCGCCGTCGCCGGTCCACCGGGCCACGGCGTCCTTTTCAACCGTCAGGCGGGGATGGGCGAGATTGGCGCCCATCTGTTTGGTGGGATCCTTGATTTTCGTGTTCGCGAGAACCGGGTCCGCGGATACCACGAACACGCCGGACCAAAGGGCTCGGCGATCGGCCAGCCGCGTCAGGCGTCCCTCGATCCTTGCGACCAGCAGCCCCTCATAACCGAAAATGCCGTAGGTCATTTTCAGATCAAGCAGGACGTCGTGCCCGCTTCGGGCAAGGCCCTGGAAACGGGCTTGCTGCGCCTCGCGATCGTCCTTGAAGCCGGCCGTGGTGGTCAGCGGGGACACGCGCGCCAAGCCCTGCGGCAATGCCTGCGAAAGCCTCGACGTCAGCGCCTCCTCGAACGTCTTGCCCGCATCGTAATCCCCCAGCGCCGCGCGCACGGCTTTCAGGTGTTTTTCGTTGACCATGGCGTCAATGCCCGCGCCGAGCAGCATGGCGCTGGAACTGAACAGTTGCACGGTCTGCCGAACCGGCGAGACGGACACGATCATTTCCCGCTGGGATGCCCTCAGCGACCATGCGGGCGAGACGGCTTCGCGAAGGCATGACGGCGAACGATCCTCCGCCTGGGAGGGGGGCGCGGCCAGAACCGCCAGCAGGCAAAAAGCCCATATCGAAATAGATTTTGTCATTCGCGATTTCTCCCTATGCGGTGATTGCGGAACAATCGCCGTTTATACGCTAAAGTTGTGCCGCATGACTGCCGATAATAGCAGCAGCGACGGTTGAAATTCATGTGGGATAGACACGGACGCGCTTCCGGGCGCGGCCAAGGGAGGGATAGGTCATGTTGGGTACGGTTGCAGACGTATCACGGCCGGCAGGCGTTTTGACGGAAAACCGGCCACAGCCGCGCATCATTCCGCGCGAACTGAAAGTTGAATCGCGAAAAGATCTCCTGACGCTGGGTAAAGGCGATCCGATCAGTCCGGATCAGGCCATGAACGTGGTCGTGGAACGGGCACTGGATCGGCTGCGCGCCGTGGTGGACGATGCGCGCACGGCCCTCGGCCTCCCCGACAATGCGCCTCTTGACACGTCGCCGGAAGCAACCGGCAACCGCATCGCGGATTTCGCCCTCGGCGCTTTCGGAAAATGGCGGGAACGCCACAAGGATCTGGCGGACGACGAGGCCCGCACGCAGTTCGTGGATTTTATCGGGGCCGCCGTCCAGCAAGGCATCGCGGAAGCGCGCAACATCCTCGGATCGCTAAACGCCCTGAATCCGGAGGTCAACGCCAACATTGACAAAACGTGGGACGTTGTACAGCAACGTTTCAACAAGTTTCTGGCGAACGAATCGTAAACCGCCATTCCTGCTCGTGGTCTTCCCACCTGCATTCCCACAAGCCGCCCCGCACTGACCCCTGCGGGGCGGCCCCTCGTTTCAATCTGAATTCGACACTAGACGCCGTGTCCCTTGACCTATGTTCCGCTGGACGCGGCTTGGGGCATGCAGAACGAGTTCATGACGATCGAGGTACGCGTGGCGGAGGCGTTTTCGTGCGCGTATGTCATCCTGGAGGAGACGCATGCGTTGCTGAAGAAGATCGCGCTGTTTCACCCGCATCCGACGCAGATCAAGCGAAGCGTCGAATCGTTGGGGGGACTCATCGCGTTATGACGTTGTCGTTTTGGTAATGTCGCACCTTGTCTTCGAGAACGTCCAGCATTCCCTGTGAGCTGTCGACACCTGTAACATGACCCCCCTGGGTTGCCAGTTGAAGCGTCAACAGACCCGTACCGCAACCAAAATCAAGCACGGCTATGCAAGGATTCAGGACAACGGTGTCGGTTATCGCCGCGAACAGATCTTTGGCCAGTTGTACCCGACGCGGTTCTTCGTCCCACGTCACTGCCTTCAAGTCAAAATGGCGTTTGCCGCTCGCCACAATCAGCGATCCTCATTTGCGCACGTGCGCCCTATCCTAAGGCGGCTCAGCCGCAATACATCAATCAAGGGCATGATTTCTTTGTCCGCAACTTCAGTGTTTCACACACAGACGTTGTGGACAAAGAAACTAACAGGCCGCGCACAAGTGACCCATTTCGGATTCAGAATCAAGGGCCTGGGAGGATTTTGGCGACGTGTATCGCGCGGGATATACCTCTCGCACCCATTGTTTGAATGGCATATTGCTGCCTTCGTAAAGATCAACCACCTGCCCGATGGGCGCGTTCTTGAACATGGGGCCGAATTGTCTGCGCGCCGTGGCGGTATCTGCGCCCTGGAGAAGCAAGTAGCAGGCGGCGGCTACGCCGGTACGATGGGTCCCGCCTTCACAATGGGCCAGAAACGGCTTTTTGCCTGACTCGATGACGGCAACGAACCTCGCAAGCGATTCCGGGTCAGGTAACCGCCCCTTCGACCAGGCAAAATCCTCATGCGCCACGCCAAGCTTCCGGCAAACCGCCACTTCATTGTCATACCATGGCGCCCCCGGATTGTGCCCCCGCAGGTTGATGACGGTCTGGATTCCGCGCTTCTTGATCGCCGCTTCCAACGCCTTCCCGCTCATCTGGCGGGAACCATAGAAGGCGCCCTTTTCGACAGTCCGAAAGTTGTGTCCTGGAAAATACATCCATAGCGGAACGGCCAAAACCAGAGCGACAGCACCAACCAAGATCGCTACGATTTTGATCGCCTTTCTCATCGATGACACTCCAGGGATAGGCTCAATGATCACAGACGTTTTCACCCGATTGCAGGGCGCCTTCAAGGTAAGCCTTCACGAGATCCTCGATGGCGTCGGCAGGAGCGCCTACCACGACTTGAATGCCTTGCTCGGCAAATAGAGACTGGGCGCGCGAACCCATTCCGCCAGCGATAATCACATGCGCGCCCTTTTCGCCCAACCAGCGCGGGAGCAGTCCAGGCTGGTGTTCGGGTGCGCCCACCATTTCCGTCTTGATAATTCGTTTTGTCGGATGGTCCACGTCCACCAGCGCGAACTGTTCGCAATGGCCAAAGTGCATGGCCAGTCTTCCATTGGCAATTGGTAAGGCAATACGCATTTGTTTGATCTCCTCTTTTGTTTGTGTCGGCGTCTTCGCGCCGTCGAGTGCAAGAATGGGTTGAATTACATGTTCGAACGCCTTGGCGGTTTCACTTCGGGCGTAGTGATGCACATAGGGCGCGCCGGCGTCACAGGCTTCGGCGACCTGCGGGTCCAGCGGAATGCGGCCCAGGAATGGCACGCCCATATCGTTCGCCATCCGTTCACCGCCGCCGGTCTTGAAAATATGCGTGACCTCGCTGCAATGAGGACATACAAATCCGCTCATGTTCTCGACAACGCCCAATACCGGCAGGCCCAGCTGGCGGCAGAAGCCAATGGACCTGCGGACATCGGCCACAGAGACATCCTGTGGCGTTGTTACAATCACGGCGCCGTCCGCATTCTCGATAAGTTGGCAGACGGATAGCGGCTCATCGCCTGTTCCCGGCGGCGAATCGATCACGAGGTAATCCAGTTCGCCCCAGTCGGTGTCTTTCAGGAACTGTTTGATGACACCCATCTTCATGGGCCCGCGCCAAATGACGGCGTCATCCGTGCTGCGGAGAAAGAACCCGATGGACAGCACTTTCATGTCCCCGACTTCTATCGGCAGAATAGTGCTGCCTTCGTTCATTACGGGCGCGCCTTCCAGATGCAGCATCTTAGGGATGCTGGGACCGTGGATGTCCACATCCAGCAATCCAACGTGTTTCCCTGCCAAGGACAGCGACACGGCGAGATTGACCGCAACGGTGCTCTTGCCGACGCCGCCTTTGCCGGAGAGCACGAGCACCTTGTGTTTGATTTGGCATAGCCGCCGCGCGAGTTCTTGGCGGTCCAGGTAGTCTTGTTCGCTTTCTCCCTGTCGTCGGCCCTTGGCTGAGCAACTGTCCGTGGCGCAGGACCCGCAAGAACCCGTCTTCTGTCTATCCAAGAAGTCCTGTGCGGCGGCTTTCATTACATTGGCCGCCAACAACGCGCAATGCCGGTGGTCATCTGGAAACGGTTCCAACTTGCCCACAATATCCGCCGGTTTTATTTCGAGAGCGCTTTGGATGGGCCGGCCGATAACCAACTCCGTAGCCATACTGCCGCAAGCGCGCGAAGGTTCACACCCTGTTGTGGTGAAAGTCGCGGCTCTTATCATTCCATTTTCGACACGGAGCCATATCTCCACGGTGTCGCCACAAGGTCCGGTTATGCAAGCATGCGCATTCCAGTTGTCAAGCAGCCCATAATTCCGCGGTCTTGTCGCGTGGTCGCGAGCAACCTCGGAAAAGCCTTCAGTATTCGTGCATTCCATGTGTTTCTCCAACGTTGTGAGGACGGTCCTCTTCCACTAGACATCCACGGCGAAAACCGTAAATCTGCGAACTATTCATAGGTTGCGATTCCTTCCGCAACACATGCGAGCGCCTGTTTCAGATCGGCCAAGAGCTTGTCGGGCGGCTCGATTCCTACCGACAGCCGAACGGTATTCTTCCTGACGCCGAACGTGGTTCGTCGCTCCGGCGGCAGGTAGAGCATCGTCGTCAGATGAGGGATACAGATGAGCGATTCGGTCGCGCCAAGACTCACCGCATGGTAGATCCGCTGCAGTGCGGCGATGAACCGCTTGGCGTGCTCCTCGTCCTGGCCCACATCGAAAGCGATCATTCCGCCAAAACCGCGATGCATCTGGCGAAGCGCCACGGCATGATTCGGATGACTCGTCAGCCCGGGGTATGAAACACGAGACACCTTGGGATGTTCCTCGAGGAATTCCGCTATTGCTTGGGCTCCGCGCGCCATGGCTTCTGCGCGCAATTCAAACGTCTTGAGTCCCCGATCCAGCAGAAAGGCCGAGTAAGCATCCAAGGTTGTGCCGATAGCCTGGCGGGTAAACCACAGTCTGTTGTAGTGTTCCTTTGACCCGGTGATGGCCCCAGCCATGAGGTCGTTATGTCCGCCCAAGGCCTTGGTGGCGCTATGGACAACGAGGTCGGCGCCCAGGACCAGTGGGTTTTGGTGATACGGCGTGGCAAACGTGTTGTCCACAACGACCATGGCGCCGACCGTGTCTGCGGCTTCACGCATGGCCGCCACGTCTATGATCTTGCACAGGGGATTGGTGGGTGTTTCGAGGAAGATCATCCTCGTGTTGGGTTGGATTCGGTCTCCAATCTGGTCAGCATCATCCGCATCTATCCACGTGAAGGCCACCCCGAGGCGTTCGAGAATCAAAGACACTTTGTAGTTGGCGCCATAGGTGTCATGGAAGAGAATTACATGGTCGCCTGTCTGCAGATAAGTGAGGAAGACCATAGTACAGGCGGCCATACCGGAGGTGCAGACAACACAGTCCTCGGCTTTCTCTAATGCCGCGATCTTCTTCTCGACTACCCGCACAGTTGGATTATCGTCGCGGTGGTAGGTGTAACCATCAATTTCCCCGTCCGTGATCTGCCGCAAGACCTCGAACGATGTGTATTCGTAGTTCACAGCATTCACGATGGGCGTGACCATTGGGCGATTGCCGTAAGGCGTAAGGGGATCCGGACGCATCGAAAGGCCCCTTATAGTTTGCCGGCGAGCGGCGAAGGCACGGCAAAGGTGCGCGATCCCAATCCTCCGTCCATCATGAGTAATCCGTTTCCTCCACCTTTCATCATGTGCAGTCGCGCCAGGATCTGGCTGGCCTTGGCCTCTTCTTCCACTTGTTCAGTCACGAACCATTGAAGCATGGCGCGAGTCGCATGGTCGGATTCCTTGATCGCCAGATCCATTAGTTTGTTGATGGAGTCCGTAATGAACTGCTCATGGGCGAGCGTTTTCTCGAAGACGTCTACCGCCGACTTGAATGTAGTGGGCGGCGCGTCTACGGCGCCGAGTGTGACCTTGCCGCCCCTTTCACACGTGTAGTTAAAGAAGATCAGGGCGTGGCCACTTTCCTCTTGCGCCTGGAGACGCATCCATTTCGCAAACCCCGGCAGGTTTTCGCCTTCGAAATACGCCGACATGGCCATGTACAAATAGGCCGAATGAAATTCCTTGGTGATCTGGTCGTTCAAAGCCTTGAGCATTTTGTCGCTCAACATGGGGCGATTCTCCTTTCTTCTGCTAGCGGTTATACCGTATCTTTGCTAGAATCATCTGAACCCAACAGGGATTCGATGCCTATCCATAAGTCCTTGATATCGCGGCTGACGCCGTCGTTTGAGAATTCCAGCACGCTCTTGCCGGCCACTTGCGCGGCCGTGACGGCCCGGTCGTATCGAATCCGTCCCAGAGGTTTGGCGCCCAGCGCCAATGCGGACGCTTCAATCGCCTCGCTCATACCGGGATTCAGGTCCCATTTGTTGATACACGCTACGGTGGGGATGTGAAAATGGCGCGCCAGTTCGGCCACGCGTTTCAGATCATGTTGGCCGCTGAGCGTAGGCTCCGTAACGATCAGGACGAGAGACGCCCCGGTAATACTGGCAATTACAGGACACCCGATGCCGGGGGGGCCATCAACCAGGACGAGATCCTTGTTCTCGTTTTGGGCAAGCCGCCTTGCCTGTTGACGGACGAGGCTGACAAGTTTCCCCGAGTTTTCCGCGGCAATACCGAGTCGCGCATGGACCATCGGGCCGTGGCGTGTGTCTGACAGGCACCATTCTCCCGCGAGACGCTCCGGGAAATCGATAGCCTTGGCCGGGCATACATCAACGCAGACGCCGCAGCCTTCGCACGCCAGCGGCTCGACGCGATAGACAATGCCCGCTTTCGCCACAACCGGTTGAATCGCCTCAAAACGACATTGGGAAAGGCAGAAGCCGCATCCCTTGCAGGTTTGAGGATTGATGGCGGCCTCGTGGCCGCAGCGAAACTCATGGCGTGACCGGACCTCGGGCTGCAGAACCAGATGCAGATCGGCGGCATCCACGTCACAATCCGCCAGAACCTTATTGGATGCCAGGGAAGCGAACGCTGCAACCACGCTTGTCTTGCCTGTTCCGCCTTTTCCGCTAATAACCACGAGCTCTTTCATGAGATTACTTCCTCGTTGGCGTCATGGACATATTCAAAGAAGACGCCGCTAGCGAAACGCCTTTGGACTATCTTGCCCTGACCAATAAGGCCCTCGACGAGTTTTATGGTTTCGATTTGCCGCAGGCCAAGGCTCGCAGCGATTTCCTGGAGCGAGCATGGACGCCTCACGATAAGGTCAAGTACGCGAAGGGCGTCGGGTGCGGCATCGGCCTTTGGCGCGGCGCCGCGATAATCGGCGATTACCTCCGCATGCGGCTCGAATAATATCGCGAGCTGTGCGAGTTGTTCCCGAGGAACCGGGAGCGCAAAAGGCTCCGATGGCGGGCGCACAACCGTGTTCAACTGAATGCGATCCGGACGAATGCGCCGGGCCCATTCAGCCATTTCCCGCACTTCGGAATCGCCGGAAGTGACGCCGGCCATGAGCATCACTTCGAGCCAAATGGCATTCGAAAAGGACTGCCGGAACGCGATGAGGCCGGTAACCATCTGCTCAAACGAAATCCCCGTTACAGGACGATCGATGTACTCGAATAATTGGGCATTCCCGGCATCCAGGGATGGTAAAACGACGTCGGCCTCATGCAACGCATCTCGAACCGGTCTGTCCCAAAGCAGCGAGCCGTTTGTGATGACGGCCAAGGGAACCTTCGTCAAAGATTTGATTCTCGAAACGATATAGCCGAGCCTCGCGTGTAAGGTAGGCTCGCCTGCACCGGACAGTGTGATGTAGTCCGGCGCGGCATGCTCCACGAGATATTTCCCCAGTTCGTCCAGGATCTCGTCTGCCGGTACATATTCCTTTCGACAGGCCGTGTGGTCAGTGGTCCGGCCTTGTTCGCAGTACACGCAATCATAGGTACAGGTCTTGAACGGCATCAGGTCAACGCCCAAAGAGCGTCCCAGCCGCCGGGAAAGCACCGGACCGAAAATGTGTCTGTACTTGTGTTTTGTCATAGCACCGATGCTTCTTTCATCCCATTCTTGGCGATCAGTTCCCGTATGTGTTGACAGAGACCCGTGAAAAGCTCCCGCATTTCGGGAACGGCATCAATTGCGTTTTCTCCGCGTGAGTAAGCCTCCGCTATACGACGGTCGTCCGGGATCTCCAGAAGAACAGGAATGCACTCTTGCTTGCAGTACGATGTCACGCGTTCATCTCCGACGTCGCAACGGTTCACGACGACGCCGAAGGGGATTCCGACTTGGCGGACAGTCTCCACGGCGAGTCTCAGATCATGTAGTCCGAAGGGCGTTGGTTCGGTGACGAGGACGACAACGTCCGTGTCCTTAATGGCCGCAATGACCGGGCATGAGGTACCGGGTGGCGCATCAATGATGACTATCCCGTTGGCAGGAGCCGCGGCCTTGGTTGCCCGAATGAGTGGGGGCGACATTGCCGCGCCAACCTTGAGACGGCCCTGTACGAACGCCACGCCGTTTGCGTAACCTGTTTCGACTACGCCGATAGCGTGATCGGTCTCGGATATGGCGCGCGCGGCACATGCCATCCTACAGCCGCCGCAGCCGTGGCATAGTTCCGCAAACACCAGCACTTTGCCTTTTACACACGCGATGGCGTTGTAGCGGCACACTTCCGCGCATCGACCGCACCCCGTGCATTTCTCCTTGTCTACGACGGGGACGGGAATTCCTACACTCTTGACGGTTTCTATGTTGGGCTTCAGGAAGATGTGGCCGTTGGGCTCCTCCACGTCGCAGTCGACATACGTGACGGGACCTTCCGTCACGCCCGCCAAATTCACGGCGATCGTTGTCTTTCCCGTGCCGCCTTTTCCTGAAGCAATAGCGATTCTCATAGTATTTTCTGCTCCGCGTTAGGGGGAATCAGGACCGCCGCTGAAATCACCGTGGTCCAGCGTCCGTCCTTGTCGCCGAGGGCCGACTGTGTGATGCTGGTCGTCCGGACGAACTTGCCGCTGATGCGCCAAATCTCGCGCTTTTCATCCCAGCTCTTGTCCGGATCGAACTCGACGCCCAACACGGTCGCCAACATCTCGGCCGCCAAGTCTTCCGCGTCCTTCGCGGCTTTTGAGGTTCAGGAAGATGCTTCCCAGTCCAAGCCCATAAGCCCGGCTTTGCGACCAGTCATATCCGTCGATATATTTCGCCTCGTTGAAAGCTGTTTCCGCATTCGTTTGGCCGGCGACCGCGAGATACCCGTTGCTGGACAGCAATCGCTGGTAATTGCCCTTGTTCTGCAACGCGAGCAGGTTTGGCAACGCGCCGGACTTGAGCATGCCGTCAATGAGGGTGGGTTCAACCCCGTCGAAACCCAAAATCACGACCCGCCCGCGCTTGGCTCTCCCGCCAATGTCCGAGGCAGCGGCAAATGTTCGCTTCTGTTTTCCAGCAACACCGGCAATGGCCAGAGGAGCCAATACCGAGGATGTCCGCGCTAGAAATGAGCGCCGGGTGATGCGGCTGGTTGTCCTGTGCTCTTTCAAGCCCAATGCCCTTCGACGTTTGGCGCATCGGCTGGGACGAGCGTACCCGACTTAAATGCTTCAATGGCTTCGGCAACTGTGCCTTGTCCACCGACAATCACCTTGATGCCTGCGGCGGAGAGGGTTCTGAACGCCTTCGGCCCGCAGTTTCCCGTGATGACGACGTCCGCGCCAAGGCGAGATACGGTTTCGGCGGACTGAATGCCCGCGCCTTGGGCTGCGCTCAAGTTCTGCACGTTGTCATGCGCCTGAAAAGCGCCGCTCTCGGAATCGACGGCAATGAAGAACGCAGCGCGTCCGAAGCGGGGATCAACTTGCGCGTCAAGCGTCTTGCCCGATGCAGAAACAACGATAATCATTTTCTTCTCCAAGTGGTTGACGGCAAATTTGGGAGATAGATGGCTCGCTTATTTGTGCGGGCATTTCTTCTTGCACAGAGACGGACACTTCTTCAGGACCATGAACCAGTCAAGAACCTTTGTATCGGCGTCGGGCTTCTCTACGCGTTCTTTGGCCGTGCCACACGAGCCGGGTGGCGGGACGATCACGTCGTCGCCGGGTTGCCAGTTCGCGGGCGTGGCGATTTCGTACTTGTCCGAGTGTTGCATGGCGACCAGAAGTCGCTTGATCTCCTGCATGTTGCGCCCGTTGCTGAGCGGGTAGTAGAAGAGCGCCCGGACGATGCCTTTCGGGTCTATGATGAAGACCGCGCGCACGGCCTGCGTATTGCTCGCGCCGGGTTGCAGCATCCCGAATTTTCGCGAGACTTCCATCGTAAGGTCGCTGATGACGGGGAACATGACCTCGACGCCCTTCATGCCGTTGTACTCGATCTTCTCCTTGATCGTTCTAAGCCACGCGATATGGCTGTACGTGCTGTCGATGGACAATCCCAGAAGTTCACAGTTCAGGTCCTTGAACTCCTGCGCCATCGAGGCAAACGTCATGAACTCCGTGGTGCACACGGGCGTGAAGTCCGCCGGGTGCGAGAAGAAGACAACCCATTTCCCCTTGTAGCACTTGGGGAAGTCGATCTCCCCTTGGGTGGTCTCCGCTTTGAACGAAGGCGCTTGTTCACCTATGAGGGGGAGGCGTTCAATCTGCTGTTCCATGATGTGTTCCTTTCGTTTGGTTTAGAAACAGGCTTCTTCGAAAACTGCAAACACGGACTACTTGTCCGGAAACATGTCCGGCCGCAAACCGATATTCACAATGCTGCACGCCTGGATAGGATGCAGTCCGAGGGCCTCGGCTTCTCTGACAAGGTCAGCGTCTTCCGAGCCGGGGTTGAGGAAGAACTCCTGCGGCGCCTTCGCCGCAATGGCCGCCAGCATGGCCTTGCCCACCTTCGGGGGCACGTACATGGAGATGCGGTCAATGGGGCCTGGAATATCGGCAATCGAGGCATAAGTCCGCAAACCCTCCACCTCCGGAACGCTCGGGTTCACGGGATAGACGGTCCACCCGCCTTGTTTGAATGCACGCACGGCTTTGTTGCCGTACTTGCTGCGGTCTGCCGAAGCACCAACGATGGCGATAGTCTTACTCATGATCAGGTCTCCAATGGACAATGGAACAGCGACTCAATTCAGAAATAGAGATCACGTTGGTCAGTCTCTGCAATACAACGTAAGCGCCTTAGTAATTCCGCCTTCTGGGGTGTCTCGGCAAGTTTCCGGATCTCGCGCGTAATCGCGCGTTCTCCAGCCTCGCGGGTCGCCGGTGTGGCATAATCCACGAGATACTCCGTCAGGGTGGTTATAGCATTCGGCGTACAGAAGTTTTGAATGAACCCCGGTATGGCGAATTCCATGAAGTGCTTGCCGGTGCGTCCCAAACGATAGCACGCGGTGCAAAAACTGGGGAGGTACCCGTCCTGGAGTAGTTCGCGCATGACTTCATCGAGAGAGCGAATATCGCCGAGCAAGAACTGCTCGCGTTCCATGATCTGGGCATCGCCCACTTCCGTGTATCCACCCAACTCGACCCGGCTTCCGGCATCGATCTGCGAGACGCCGAACGCCATTACTTCGCGCCGCAACTCAGGCTTCTCTCGCGCTGTCAAAATCATGCCTGTGTACGGTACAGACAACCGCAGAATGGCGACCAAGCGTTTGAAGTCGCGATCGCTAACAAGATAAGGCCATTCCGTGTCCACGCCATGCGCCGGACGCAGCCTGGGGAAACTGATCGTATGGCATCCGACACCGTACGTCCGCTGAAGGTGCAACGCGTGACTCACCAACCCCAAGACTTCGAACTTCCAGTCGTAGAGACCAAACAACGCCCCCAGACCAACATCGTCGCAACCCGCTTCGAATGCGCGTGAAAGACCGTCGAGCCGCCAAAGATAGTCGCTCTTGCGTGTTCCTTTCGGATGCATCTGGGCGTAGGTCTCGTGGTGATAGGTTTCCTGGAAGATCTGGTACGTACCGATCCCCGCCGCCTTTAGTTTCCGATACCCTTCGTGGTCCAGCGGCGCCGCGTTGATGTTGACCCGACGGATTTCCCCATGTCCAACCTTGAAACGGTAGGTCGTTCGTACACAATCCGCCATAAAATCGGCGTCGTATTTCGGGTGTTCGCCAAAAACGAGAATGAGCCGTTTGTGCCCCTTGTTCTCTAATGCCCGGAGTTGATCTTCAAGTTCCTGCGTGCGCAACGTACGGCGCACAACGCCTGTGTTGGAACGGCGAAAGGCGCAGTACCGGCAGTCGTTAATGCACTCGTTTCCGATATAGAGCGGCGCGAATAGGACAATTCGGTTTCCGTATACTCGTTTCTTCAGGTCGCGCGCGGCTTCGAAAATCTCCTCGACAAGGTCCGGATCGTCCGCCGCCAATAGCGTTGCCGTTTCCTCGACTTGCAGGGGTTCTTTGGCGAGGCTTTTGGCAATGACCTCGCGTACACGCGGAGGATCCGGCGAAGCGCACTTGAGCACGGAACTCAAGTGTTCGTCATTGATAAAGTCTACGGCGTGCTTGCTAAGACTGCTATTCATCGCCCTCGCCATAACTCGCTTCTCAACACTCCCTCTCCCGGTCCCTTGAGGCCCATCCTTAAGGGATGGGGCGGACGATTTGGAGAGGAGGGTTGGAAGGAGACACACACTTCCTCTATGGGTTAGACCGCCTACGGCTTCACGGCATCCGCTTTGGCCGCCAACGCGTCGAGCCGCTGCCGAACCGCGTCAAGTTGCTGTTGGAGTATCTCTGCCTGACTCTGCAACATGCTGCGTTCGGCATCGCTGGGCGACGTGGCCGGAGCGGTCTGCATGCCCCAACCGAAGCGCATCCAACCCGGCAGGCCGGTAGCGCGATACCAGTGCCGCCAGCCGCGGCCACCGCCGCCACCACGCCCAAATCCACGATTCCAGTAACCTCGTCCCGGAACCGGGTTCGCATATCCCGGCATATTGGAACCTACACAAAATCCTGCGCCGCGTCCTGTCATCGGACCCGCTCCCAGCGGGCCTGTTCCGTCTCCACCTGGCATGTCTGATCTCCTTTTTTGCGGGTGTTATCCGTATGCAACCCGTCCTTCAACCGTATTCAGAATCAATCCCGCCGCATGGCCGCGCCGCACTTCGGACACATGACCTGTGTACATGGCACGCCGCGTTCATGAGGTTGGGAGAATCCGCATTTTGGACAAACGCACATCCCATCAGGACCTGCTGCCGCGCCGCCTTGTCGGCCGCGCCACCCAAGTCCTTGACCTCCACGAGCACCACCTTGTCCCTGACCCGCGCCGGTCCCGGGACCTCCTTTTCCCCTTCCTCTTCCAAATCCAAACATCATTCTAACTCCTTTTAATTCTGTGACTTACGATGTCCCTCGCGGGTTTTCCTCCGCACAGACGCCACGCCGCGCGCGAAAACGACGTCCGCGTCCGCAGCCGCATCCCGGCATGGTAAACGCGGTGTCCGGTATCTTGCCTGCAATCACCGCGTCCAGAACCTCTCCGAGTTCGCCAGACACAAATGGAATCAACCGTATGCCGCTGGAAGAAACCAAGTTGGCCAGCGGCCGGGATACCGCCCCGCAAACCAGGACTTCCACTCCCAGGGCGCGAAGTTGGGTAATCTTCCTCTGCGGCGACTCTTCCGAAAGTATTTCGTCGCGCTGGGCAGTTGTCGCTCCGTTTTCGATATTGGCAATCACAACGGAACGGGCCGTGTCGAGAACCGGAGATATCCGGCCTTCCCAAACGGTCAGTGCAACTTTCATCACCTGCTCCTTAGCCAACTCTTCATGCGTGTGAGAATGCAGGAAGAATGCCAAGTGCAACAGACGGGGCATTTCCAGCTATAAGATATTGTTAGTAAATATCTTATAGCATATTATGCGCAGAGATTTCTGTCCTCGATACAGTCGCGAATTTGCGACTAAAAGCAGAAACAGAGTCGCGTTTATGCCACTCTATCTATGGTTGGCCCGCTTGGTCCGCCCATCCTCTTGAGGAAGAGAGAGTCCTAAGGCACGGACCTTTCGGAAGAGAGTGCTCTTATGCATGCCCAGCAGTTTCGCCGCCTCATTGCGGTTTCCGTCACATCGTTTCAAGGCGTCTAAAATGGCTTGGGTTTCCGCTGTCTTGACCGTGGAGTCGAGGCCCGTTGCCTCAAGTTGAGACCTTGCCAAACGTTTCGTGGCCAGCGAATCGGGCAGGCAACGAACGCCGATGGTGGCGCCCGGACAGATCACGAAGGCGTGTTCAATGATATTCTCCAGTTCGCGGACGTTGCCGGGATAATCATGCGCCATGAGAAGCGCCATGGCCTCCGCCGATACACCCGCTATCGCTCGCCCCTGTGTCTGATTAAAGCGGCGAATGAAGCGTTCCACGAGGAGGGGAATATCCTCCTTGCGCTCGCGGAGCGGAGGCAATTCGAGACGCACGACGTTGATCCGGTAGTACAGGTCCTGACGGAACAGACCTTCCTTCACGAGTTCCGCCAGGTTCTTGTTGGTGGCTGCAATGACACGGACGTTTGTCTTCACGGATTGAGTTCCGCCAAGCGGCTCATACATTTTCTCCTGAAGCACGCGCAGAAGCCGAACCTGCAACGCGGCGCTCACGTCCCCGATCTCGTCGAGAAACAGCGTGCCGCCCTCCGCGCGAGCAAAGCGTCCGGGTTTGTCCTTATCCGCCCCGGTAAAGGCGCCCGACTTGTACCCGAACAACTCCGATTCGAGCAGGGTATCTGGAAGGGCGCCGCAATTGATCGCCACGAAAGGCCGGTTCTTTCGCGGACTCAGATTGTGAAGCGCTCGGGCAAGGAGTTCCTTGCCAGTTCCCGTTTCCCCTTCAATAACAACCGCCGCGTCGCTTGAAGCCACTTGCGGCAGGACATCAAACAACTTCTGCATCGAGGCGCTTCGGCTCACCATATCGCCGACCTCATAGCGCTGTTCGATTTCCTTGCGTAGCTCTTCCACAAGACTCAGATCGCGAAAGGTTTCGACACCGCCGACGATGTCCCCCTGCGTGTCCCGCAGCAGCGCAGTCGAAACGCTGATGGGAATGCGCCGTCCGTTGGCGTCAACGATAAAGGCGGACTTGTTGATAATCGGCTTGCCCGAATCCATGGTCTGGCGCAGGGCGCATTCGGTTTCGCACATGCTTGCGCGGAAGACCTCGCAGCACCGCCGTCCAATCGCTTCCGCGCGGGGAATGCCCGTGATCTCTTCCGCAGCCCGGTTGAACGAGGTTACCCGCCAGTCGTGGTCCACCGTAAACACGCCATCCGAGATGCTCTCCAAGATGGTCTGTGTGCTTTCCGGCGGCAACGCGCCTTTTTTTCTGTTCTTCTTCATGTTGTCATCAGAGTAGAGGCTTGTCCGTATGCGCTTCAAGTGCGCCAAGCAGCGCCAGACTCCGAGCTTTGAACTCGGTGATCAGCATGGCTTGGGACGTGCTCGAGACGTCCTTTGCGTGCTTCGTATGGACGGCAATAGTCGTCGTCTGATTTCCAAACCCAGCAACCGGCACAACGGAAGCGTTCTTGACAGGCTGTACAGCCTGTCCCACGGGTGTTTTTACCGAAATAGCATGACGAGGAGGCCGAGCAGGTATACTGCGAGCACGATCAGGCCTATGGGGATCAGCAATACGAGGTAGAACAGGAGGCTGATCATCAGGATGCCAAGATAGTAGCAACCGGCCAGGATGGGCATGTCGGGATCTCCAAGTAAGACGGAAGGTTGAAGGTATCTTGCGTCACTTTGCGATCTTTTCGGTGGAGTTTCCGCTTGATTCCCTTTTCGTTCGTTTCGACTTGCAATAGACCGAAAAATACAATAACGCAGAGGCGCGGCGGGCGCAAGGAAATGTTGCCCTATGCGTCATTGCGGCTTTGCCGTAAGGTCAATAGTTTCTTTGTCCACAACTTCTGTGTGTGAAACACATAAGTTGCGGACAAAGAAATCGTGCCCTTGATTGATGTATTGCGGCCGAGCCGCCTTGGGAACCAATGGCAATCATCCGCGCGGCCATTCGCGGTCGTCGTACCGTCGTCGCGATGTGCAAGACATGAGCAAAAGCAGGGCGTCTTCGAGGGTCTCGGTCAGCCGATTTTTGAACCGGCGCTTGAATTCCGGGCAGTCCTTGTCGGGATTGATCACGGCGCAGAGTCCCGGCGCCAATTCGAGACGCTGCGTGTCGCCGTCGTCGCGGCATTGCTGCGACAGGCGACGGAGGCACACAAGGTCCGCCTTCCACCGGCACGAGTGGCGGCACCGTTCGCATTGCCGCTGCTTCCGGGCCCGTTGGGCCAAGGCCAGTTGGGTCACAAAATCGGGATTTTCTAACATGGACCTATTGCTCCTCTTTGGCGCCCCAACGGGGCCAGATCGGTCATAGGGCTGCGTCCGCCCGGGAGTGTACGGGCGGACGCATGGCGTTGGGGCTTCCCCCGCCCCACCGAATCATTCCGTCGCGCAGGCGGTGGACAACTCGCCGTCGCCGGATTCCCCGGGCAGCTCGTCCGTGTCCGCGTCGTCGCTGAGCATTGCGCAACCGAACAGCACCAGCACGGTCGTCGCCGCGCCCACGCAAATTCCCGCCAAAAAATCTTTCATCGTTCGATCCTCCATTGGTTTGTTTCGAATTACGTTCTCGGAGGAACTTCTTCTTGCGGAAGAAGAAGTTCCCCCGCACCCCCTCAAGAAGAACGAGAATTCCGTTTCTTCTGGAAGGGTTTGGGAAACCTTATTCTTTTTGCAAAAAAAAGATTCCACAAGAGTCTTCAATTGTCAGTTGCAGCACACGTCTATGGTGTTGTCTTCGCGGGACCGCCACGCGCGGTACACCTCCAATTCCTCGTGGACCTTCTTGATGACGTACCCAATGACGGTCGCGTCGTCCAGATAACCGCCGACGGGTATCCAGTCGGGTAGCGCGTCGAGCGGCATGACGAAGTACGCGACGGCGAACGCGATCATGCACAGGGTCTGCCACGGCACGCCCCGGTATTCGCCCCGCCCATAATCCGCGAGCATGCGGAGCATGAGGCCCAGGTCCTCCCAGAGCCGCTGCAGTCCCGATGGAATCCGTCCGACCAGCGACTCCATTTTTCGGACGCCCCGGCCCGTTACATCGTTTATTTCCTCCTCGTCCGCCACTTGCTGAAACGCCCGCATCAACCGCTCTATCCAGGAACCTTCCTCGTTTATCATGGCTTTTTCCTCTTCTTTTTTTCACGAAATTTACCTCGTCATCGTTCCAGAATGCGGAATGATAGCGCCTTTTTTGATTTTTTTTGCATCGTCGCCCCTCGGCCGTGCATCCATTTTGACGCTTTCCTTTCCTGTGATATTCAAAAGCGCCGCAATCGCCCGGCATTCAGAATCGTTTTTTTTGCCGGCGATGGGGCCGGCAATGCGAGGGCGCTTGTAGACAAAACGTCTCTCGTCGTTTCTGGGTATCCACGGTCAAAGCCGCCTTTACATTTCATCGTTTTCAGGCGTTAAGATGAAAGCACAAGGGCGGAAATGACCGGGACTTTGTCGGCAAAAGAATAAAACGAAGACATTTGTATTATCAGTAAAATATTTCTTACTCAAATAGTCTCAGAAAGCAGCCGTCGCAGATTGCCGCCGCCGATGGCGGTCTTGGCGTCTGCCGGAATGCCCGCAGCATCAATGGCGTGACGCGATGCGCCCGCACAGAAGAACGGCATCCGCGATCCGAAGATCAGACGGCCCGGCCCGAAGCGTTCGCACACGTCTTGAATGCCGCAGTGCTGCTCGAGCCCCGACGTCTCGACGTAAAGATGCCTGTAGGCCTTCAATCGCGGATACAGATCGCGGTTGATGCGATACGTCACGTTCAACATGACGAGACGCAAGTCCGGATGGCGCTGCAGTATCGCATCCACATTTTCCCAGGTTATCGAGGACTGTTCGATAAGCAGCAGGTATCGGTGGCGTTCGATCCATGCGAATAGTTCACCGCAGACCACCGGCGCCAGGCTGTATTGATGCGCGCCCGCCTCCGGCGCCATGCGCACCGCGCGGACGTTTGCCGCGCGCATGTCTTCCGCAAGCCTGTCGAGCGGCGGCAATTCATCCGTATGCGGCGGCAAAAGCATCCAGCACGGATGCAGCCGTTCCGACGCCGTGCACGCTTCGGCGGCCAGCGCGTTTCCGCGCGCCGGCGAATTCCGGCGTGCCATCGCGTGATACACCAGCGACTCCGCGATGCCGTAGCGATCCATCTCGGCCAGCAGTTTCGGGGCATCCAGCACGCCGCCCGGCATCGGCGGCTTTACTTTGCCCAACGTCACGTTGCAGTCGAAGAAAGGCTGAAGGCATTCATTCTCGGTGGTCGTATACATCCTTGATACCGCTCATTTTAGACATCCACCAGCCGGTGGATCATTTTTTGACGTGGGTATCGCCCACAACCCAATTTCTCTTCGTGCTCATGCTCGTGCTCGTCATCGTAATCGCACTCGCTAAATTACTGAACTTCAATTGATTGGGCAAGTTGTCCAAGAATTTCTTGTTGTTTTTTTTATCGAAGCCTGATTTAAGGTGCTTTACGTTTTCATCTTTGAGCACGATTATAGGGCTGTCGCCCCACGTGACGAAAGGTCACTTGCCAAGCGCCCGGATGCTTGCGACGAGGTATTCGAGCGCTTCCGGCGTCTGGCGCGGATGCAGGGGCAGGGTAACGAGGCGCTCGGCGGCGGCCTCTGCAACGGGGTACATGCCGCGCGTGAAACCGCGCTTCTGGAAGGCCTGCGTCCAGTTGAGGGGGTTGTAGTGCGTGCCGACCTTGATGCCGTATTCGTTGAGCATGGCAAGAATGAAATCGTCTTTGTCCATACCGAACTCTTCAGCGTCGATCTGGACCGGATAAAGATGAAAGACATGCTTGCATTCCGGTTGGACCACGGGCAGCACAAGGCCGGGGACGTCGCTCAAGTGTTCGGTGAGATAGGCGGCGTTTTGGATGCGGCGGGCGTTGAGTTCGTCGAGTTTCTTGAGTTGGACGCGGCCGACGGCGGCCTGGATGTCGGTCATGCGGAAGTTGTAGCCGCAGTCGTCGAAATCCTGCCACCAGAAGCGCTTGCCCATCGGAAACTTCGTCTCGTCGATCGAACAATATTTTGTGCTCTTGCCGTACACGCGGGCGCAATGCGAGCGATACAGCGCGATGCGTTCGAAAAGCGCCTCATCGTTCGTCAGGACGATGCCGCCTTCGCCGAGCGTCGAGATATTCTTCTGCTCGTGGAAACTGAAACATCCCGTGGCGCCCATCGAACCGGCCATGCGGTCCTTGTAGCGCGCGCCGAGCGCATGGCACGCATCCTCGACGACGGCGAAACCGTGTTCGTTGGCCAACGCGAGAATCGCGTCCATGTCCGCGCACTGGCCATAGAGATGGACCGGCAGGACGGCCTTCGTGTTCGGCGTGATGGCTTCGGCGAGACGGTTCGGATCGAGGTTGTAGGTTTTTGGATCGACGTCAACGAAAACGACTTCGGCGCCGAGCGTCGCCGCCGCCGCCGCCGTCGCGATCCACGTGAGCGGCGTCGTAATGACCCGGTCGCCCGGCTTGATGTCGAGGGCAACGAGCGACAGAAACAAGGCCGCGGTGCCGTTCGAGCAGCAACGGGCCTGTTTCACGCCGCAGTATTCCGCGAATTCGCGTTCGAACGCGATGCACTCGTCGCCGCTCGTGGGCGCGTTCCTGCTCAGCACATGCAGCATCGCCTCGGCTTCCTCGGGACCGTACTCGCTGCCAAACTTGATTTCGAGATCGTGCTTTATAGCCATGTTATTTTGCCTTTCCTTGCGAGAGGACCAGCGCAAGTCCGTCTTCGACGCCCAGCATAGGCGTACGGAGCAGCGTTCTTGCCTTTCGATTGCACAACGACGCATCCAGCGGACGCGGCGCGCGGCCGGGAATCCAGTCGGGGTTTCGCGCGACGATCCGATCCGGCGGATATCCCAGTTGGACGGCGATGCGCCGCACCATTTCATGACGGTTGAGGATATCATTTCCCGCGAGATGGAGGTAACCGCTGAAATCGTTTCCCGCAAGTTCAAGCAGCGCGCGGGCCAGCGTGACGACGTCAATGGTGCTCCGAATTTCGTTGTCCGGCACGTATAACGTTTCCCCTTTTTCAAGCGCCGGGATCATCCGCGACAAGAACGAATTGCCCGCGCCGAGCATCGGCAGGCCCATCACGACCGAAGGCCTCGCGATCACCCAGTTCCCCGGCATGGAGGCCACAACACGTTCCGCTTCCACTTTCGTTTCCGCGTACACGTTCAACGGATTGGGCGGATCTTCCTCCGTGTAACGGCCCTTGACGCCGTCGAAAACGTTGTCCGTCGAAATGTAAACCATGCGCGCGTCGCGCCGCACGCACCATTCCGCGATCCTGTCCACGACCGCCACATTGATCCGCCTCGCTTCGTCGGGATGGGCCTCGCAGTAGTCAATGTTGGCCATGGCCGCGGCATGCACGATTGCATCCGGACCTGTCTTGTTCAGCAGGGCATCCAAACGCCGGCCATCGGTCAAATCCAACGCGTGCCAGGCAAGTCCGTCTCGTTGCGCAAGCGGTTCTCCCCGCGAGGCCGCATGGAGGTCCCATTCGCCGCCGGCCTGATACACAATCGCGCCGCCCACAAATCCCCCGCAACCCGTAACCAGCAACCGTTTGCGCACCACGTGCCGTCTCCCATCAACCGGCGGACGGCTGCGCGTCTGCATCGTCGCCGGCATCAACGTCTTCGGGGTTGGACACGATGCAGCCGGAACGCAGATGAATGGTTCGGCAGGCATGCCGGGCCGCACGCGCGTCGTGGGTAACCAACAGGACCGTCCCGCCCTCTCGCGCGAATTCGGTGAGATGGGCAAGAACGATGCCGGCGTTTTCCTCGTCCAGATTGCCCGTGGGCTCGTCGGCCAGAAGGGCCTTCGGGTGGTTCAGCAGGGCACGCGCAAGGGCCACCCGCTGGCGTTCGCCGGTGCTCAATTCAGCGGGAACGTGCCGGGCGCGCCGCGACAACTGAAAGCGGTCCATCAACGCGCGCGCGCGTGCGCGAGCATCTCCGGACGAAGCCGCCATCGAAGGGATCAGGATGTTGTCCTCAACGCTGAGATACGGCACGAGGTGAAATTGCTGGAACACGAAACCGATGGTTGCCGCGCGAAAACGGGCGCGGTCTTCCGGAGAAAGCGCATAGGGTTCGCGGCCATTGACGACGACCTTCCCCGATGTCGGGGCAAGCAGCCCTCCCGCGACAAGCAAGAGCGTGGTTTTGCCACAGCCGCTGGGACCCTGGACGGCGACGAACTCGCCCGCATGGGCCTGCAACGAAACGCCGTCAAGGGCGGTTACCGCGTCGCCACGGCCCGCATACATTTTGGATACCCGATCAATCTGTATCATACGGAATGGTCCCAAGAGCACGTGCATATACGATAAACACAAACTCGCCGTACCGCAAGGAATTCCATTTTCACCTCTTTACGTTGCGTTCTTTGCCGACGATTTGGACAAGGGCGATCCCTTTTCAATGAGTACGCAACGCCGGACTACCGGCGCCGTTCCGATGGTTGTTTCTGGCCGTAGTAGGCGCCGGGCCCGTGTTTGCGCAGGAAATGCTTATCGAGCAGATACGGCGGGATGGGCGGCTGTTTGGGCGATAGCGCAAGCGTATCGAGCGCCATGTGCGCCAATTCTTCGAGGATGTGCGCGTTTTCGACGGCGTTTTCAACGGTTTTTCCCCACGCGAAAGGACCGTGGCCGGCGGCCAGCACGGCCGGGAACCGCAACGGATCGAGCGTGGCGAACCGGCGCACAATCACTTCGCCGATATGGCGTTCGTAATCTTCTGCGACTTCTTCTCGGGTAAGCGGGTGGGCCACGGGAATCTCGCCATGGGCAAAGTCGGCGTGCGTCGTGCCAAGACACGGAATCGGGCGGCCCGCCTGCGCCCAGCAGGTCGCGTAATGCGAGTGCGTGTGCGCGATGCCGCCTATCGCCGGCCATGCGCGGTACAGGGCCAGGTGCGAGGGTGTATCCACGGACGGCAGGCAATCGCCCTCGACGATGCGTCCGTCCAGAGCGACCACGGCCATGTCTTCGGGGCGCATGGTTTCATACGGCACGCCGCTCGGCTTGATTACGACCAGTCCTCGCCCGCGATCGATTGCGCTGGCATTGCCCCACGTCAACAGCACGAGCCCCTTGCGGACCAGTTCAAGGTTGGCTTCGCAGACGGCATGTTTCAGTTCTTCGAGCATTTGCCCCATCCAGGATTATTGGCCAAGAATCGGTTTCAGCGCTTCCTCGTTTTCGACCATCCACGCGTGGATGTCCTCGAAAATCCGCGCGACGTCCCGCGTGGGCAGCCAGCCCGTAGTCTGATGCACGCGCGTGTTGTCGGTGATGTAGATGCGGATGTCCGCGGGGCGGTTGTCGGGATCGTGGCCGATGGGGATGGTCTTGCCCGTAATCTGCCGGCAGAACGACGTCATTTCGCACAGCGAGGCGCTGACGTCCAATCCGCCCCCGACGTTGAAGATTCGCCCGTTGAGCGTGTCGAGATGGCGGATCTCGTAATCCACCAAATCGAGCAGATCATCAATGTGGAGCATGTCGCGGACCTGCTTGCCCTTGCCGCCGAATCCGATGTACTTGAGCGCGCCGCCGTAGACGTGCCGCGCCATCCAGAGGACGACGACGCCCTGATCGGTCTTGCCCATCTGCCACGGACCGGTCAAAACCCCGCAGCGATTCACCACGGCCCGCAACCCGTACATGTCCACATATTCCTGCAGAATCAACTCGGAGCATAATTTCGTCGCGCCGTACATCGAGCGAGGCCCGTCGAGCGGGAAGTCTTCCGCGATACCGCGCGCGGAGGCGCCCGCGAGGCATTGATGGTCGTCGAGATCGAACCGCGTTTCATTTTCGCGATATTGCAGGGCGTTGACGGCGCCGTGCGGATAGACTCGGCTCGTCGAAAGAAAGATCACGGCCGCCTCGTGCCGTCGCGCGAGTTCGAGACAGTTGATCGTGCCGGAGAGATTCGTGTTGACTACATAGCGCGGCGAACCGCCGAAACCGGCCAGGACCGACGGTTCCGCGCTGCATTCCAGAATCAGGTCAACCGGCCCCATGGCATCAAGATCCTCGGCATTGCGGATGTCGCCATGGACGAACTCGATGCCGCTGGCGCGCAACCGGTTCAGGTTCAATTCGGAACCGCGCCGTTTCAGATTATCCAGCGCGACAACCCGCACGCCTTCCATCCGTTCGCGCAGACCCATTGCCAGGCGTGAACCGACAAATCCCGCGCCGCCGGTAACCAGAATGTTTTTCATGTTGTCTCCTTGTTGACCTCGGAACAAAAGCCGTGAAATAAATGGACCGAAGATGTCGGTTGAGAGTACCGTGTTCTTGCTTGTATTCACCTATCCTGAAGGCACATGGGAAATCTTTTGGGGGTGGAACGCAGGATAGACTGTCCAGTCTGTCTTATCCAACGCCACGATATGTCCGTGGACGGACAGGCTGGACAGCCTGTCCCGCACACTCGCCCTCATTACTGCTCCTGTTGGGGCTCCGTATTCAATGCCTCAATACGATTCCGTAATCCGTTCAACTGGAAAAACATCTTTTTTCGGGTAATTTCAGCCTGTTACAAAGTTCGAGAATTCGGTGCTCTCATGATATCGGTTGGCCCGGATTTTTGTCCATTTCGTCCCTTTCGCCCATCCGTATTGTTTATCCCGCCTCCGCAATCGCCTTCAAGGCGCGTTCGTGCAAAAATCCGTTCGACGCCACGACGCCCCGGTTTCGCGCGAGCGTCCGGCCTGCTGAAAAATCAAGCGGCCGTCCGTCCAGATCGGTCACGCGCCCGCCCGCCTCTTCCGTCACGATCGTGCCCGCCGCCTGATCCCAGATCTTTTCCTTGTAGTCCGGCATGGCCGGCGACAGCATGCGCAGGAGCAGGTCGGCATGGCCGGCGGCGAGCACGGCGTACTTGGCTTGGCTGTCCATGAGCACGGGCGGAGCCTGCATGCCCATTGCGGAACTCAATGCCGCAATCTTGCCGGCGTCCGTGTGGCCGGCCTCGTGCGACCGCAGCAGGCGGGCCGATGCCGCTTCCGCACAGGACGACACGCGCAACGGTTCATAGGACGCGCCACCGGAAAGGGGCACACGCCATGCGCCCTGTCCGCGCCGCGCCGCGACAATCACGCCCGCGCCCGCCGAGGGCGAGCAATCCGGATTGAGTTGGGGACATCCCAGCACGCCCAGTTCGACTTGTCCTCCGGCAATCAGGGCCAGCGCCACCGCATATTGGCCGCCGCGCAGGTATCCCTTTGTCCCGTCAATCGGATCGAGCAGCCAGAATCGCCCCGCCGGATCGAAATCGCCGCGATCGATCCAGCCGCAAACCTTGTCCACATCCGCATCCGGCACGGATTCGCGTACGAACCGCGTCACCATGTCCAGCATCGCTTCGTTCCCGCGCAGGTCCGCCGACCGCTCCTCCGCCACCAACGGCTCGCCGGGAAAAGCCGCTTCGAGCGCCTGCGCCACGAGCGCCTGAATCGCATAGTCGGCCACGGTCGTCGGCGAGAGGTCGCCCTTGATCAGATTCATCGTCTTCATGCCCGACTGGATACGCGGCGCCAGTGTGGCCGCCTCCCGAACCACGCGAACCGCAAACGCCGTTTCAGGAGCGGATATATCCAAAACCATTGCGTTTTTTCCTCCTTCGTATTCATGATAGCAGAAAAGGGGTCTTTGCCGTTTTTCCGGCGTCTGGCGATGGACGGAATTGCCATGCGGGCGCCCGGCGGGTATCATGCCGCCAAGATTCGGCGCCATGGCGCATTATCAGGGGTTTCGTTTGTGAAACGTCCAATGTCATGGGTGGCGGTGGCCTTTGTGGCGGGCATGGGCGCCGCCGGTGTGGGCGCAATTCCCGGATGGGGGATCCCGTTGTGCGTGGCGCTTGGCGGATTGGCGGTGGCGTGGCTGTATTCCGATCGTTTTGCAAGCCGGTCCATCAGCGTCTCGGCCACGGCGTTCGCGGCCGGCGCGTTGCTCTGGAATGCGCGGTCTACGGGGGAAATCGGCGATCCGATCAGCCGTTACGCCGCAGCGCATCCGCAACAGACGGAGTGGACCCTCGAGGGAGTGGTCCGGTTGACCGATCTCGAAGACAGCCAGTCCGGCTTCCGACAGTTCGTGCTCGACGTGGACACCGTGCGCGCAGGCGGACAAACGCAGTCGTTGCGCGGTTCGGCGATGGTGTGCCAATTCAAGCCGGACGGCGATCCCGTTTACGCCACGCAGCGGCTTCGGGCTGAGGGAACGCTTGCGCTGGCCATGGGACGCGTCAATCCCGGCGTGAGAGGATACGAAAGTTACCTGCGATCGAAAGACATCCACACCGTGTTGACCGTCCGCGAACGCGATGGTGTTGAAGCCCTGTCATCCGGTTGCCGATGGTCGCCCGCATACTGGGCATCCGTGATGCGCCGGATTCAGGCCGATCGCATGGCCCGTTTCGTGCCGCCGGGGGCGCTTGGTTTCGCAAACGCCATCTGGCTCGGCTATCGGGGGCGCATTCCCGCGAAGGAGTATCAATCGTTCGTCGAATCGGGCACGGTGCACATCCTGTCGGTGTCGGGCATTCACATGGCCATGCTGTTCTGGACGGTTTCCATGCTGGGCGGATTGTTGACGCGATCCCGGCGCAGGCAGGCTTTGATAGCGATAACGACCATCGTGCTGTTCACACTGATGAGCGGCTTGCGCGCGGGCACGCTGCGCGCGGCGCTGATGATCGCCGTTTACCTGCTGGCGGACCTCCTGAACCGCGAGCGGGATGCAAGGACGGCGCTGGCCGTTTCAGCGGTCCTCTTGCTCGGATGGAATCCCCGATTGCTTTACGACACCGGCTTTCAATTGTCTTTCCTCAGCGTGGCGTCCCTGTTGTTGTTCACGGAAACGATCGTGGCCGCCGTCGGACGGGCCGCCGAATGGATACGGGGGCCTCAAATGCCGTTTGGAATAGATCCGGGCCGGATGACGGGCGGGCGGGCGATCATCGCTCACTTGCGCGCGTTGTCCTGGCCGGATTCGTGGCGATGGAACGCGCAAAGTCTTTGGCGGCGCGCCCGGGATGTCGTTGCGGCCTCCATCGCGGTGCAGATTCTGGCATGGCCGGTCGTCATTGGCTCGTTTCACGTCGCGCCGCTTGTTGCCCCGCTTGCCAATCTTTTTGTCATTCCCCTCGCGACGGCGGCCTTGTGGCTTTGTTTTATAACACAGGCCGCCGGATTGTTTTCGGAAGGGCTTGCGCAGATCTTCGGCCATGCGCTCGGCCCGATCGTCTGGGGTATTCAGGCTGTGGCGAATGGGGCGGCGAGACCGTCGTGGGCGCACCCGATACTGACAAGCCCCACCATGCCTGCGATGGCGTGCTATTGGGGCGCGGCCCTGTTGTGGGCGGCGCACATCGAAACCCCGTCCCGATGGAAACGGCTCGCGCCCGCCGCCGCGCTGGCCGCGGCCTGCATCGTATGCTGGACCCCGTGGCGGCAGGAACCCGTCGCCGTGTTTCTCGACGTGGGCCACGGCGATTGCACGTTCGTGCGATGGGCGGACGGCCGGACGATGCTGGTGGATGGCGGCGACCGGCGCGGCGAACAGGATCAGGGCCGGAACACCGTCGCCCCGTTTCTGTGGAGCAATCACGCCGCCCGTCTCGATTGCATCGTCTTGTCGCATCCGGACCGCGATCACATCGGCGGGTTGCTGTATCTCCTCGAACGATTCGATGTGGGCACGCTGATCCTGGGTCCCCATGCGCCGGATCGCCCGCTTGAACACGAATTGATCCAGACCTGCAACCGGAAAAACGTATCCATTCGGCGCATGCGCGCCGGCGAGAAACTCGTCCTCGGTGCGATGCAGGCCGAAGCGCTGCACCCGCCGGACAGCGATTTCGGTTCAGATGTAAACAATTCTTCGCTCGTGCTGCGCCTACATTGGAGCGGCATACGGATCCTTCTGCCCGGCGATATCGAAACGCCGGCGGAGATCCGGTTGGCCGGGGAGGACTGCGCGGCGGACGTGCTCAAGGTTCCGCATCACGGATCGCGAACGTCGAGTTCGAGTGCGCTGTTGCAGGCGGTCCGGCCGGCTGTCGCCGTGATTTCGACCGGCGGCGAACACGGCCGCGAACACGTGGATCCCGGCGTAGTGGAAGGCTATCGCCGGGCAGGCATTCCCCTCTGGCGGACCGATTGGCATGGCGGCATTGTCCTGCGCGTGCAAAACGACGCCGTGAACATAATCGGTGAACGGGTCAAGCGCGGATATCCCTGTCCCCCGACGCCGGACAATGTTTCCTTCCCGTTGCCGCCCGGCAGACGCATCTAATGGGCGCGGAAAACAATGAGGCCCGATTGCAACGGCTCCCACCGTGTCTTCCTGCTCCTGCTCCTGCTCGTCATCGTCATCGAGACGCGAAGTTATGAATCATTTCAATTGTTTGCGGAATAATCCAAAAGAACTTATTTTCATGAGAGTACCGTCTTCTCGGAGTCGTGAACGTTTCGGAATGTACCGCCGATGTCCAAATCGGCTTGATACAATACGAAATGCCGATTTGGAAATCGGCGCTACAAGGCGGCCTTTTTCAATTTGCCTCAAGAACTCGGTACTCTCAAGTTATTTTCATTCCCCACGGAAAAGAGTTTGCTTGATGCCTCTTGCCCCATTACGACGCTTTCATTCGGTCGGGAACGTTTGCGATGCAAGGCCCAAGAAGACGAACCCCTCTGTCCGCCTCGCTTTTTCTCGAATACGATGACAAGCACGAGCAAGAGCACGATGTGTGCCGACGCAGGAAACGCATGACGTCTGACGATCCGGGTTTGCTTGGAATTTTGAGGCTTCTGCCCTTCCCCCAGCCCCAAGCCGCCTACTCGTACTTCTTTCGTAACGTGGTGGTGAGTATGCCGAGGGACTCGCGGTATTTGGTCACCGTGCGCCGGGCAATGTTGAGTCCCTGCCGACGAAGCATGTCGGCGATTTTCTGATCGCTGAGAGGCCGGGATTTGTCTTCCTCGTCAATGATTTTCTTGATGATACTCTGCACGCTTTTGGACGATTGCGATTCCCCGGAATCCCGGCGCAATCCCGGCGAAAAGAAGTATTTCATTTCATAAAGCCCCTGCGGGGTTTGCATGTATTTTCCGCGGGTGGCCCGGCTGACGGTCGCCTCGTGAACGCCGACGGTGTCGGCGATTTCCTGCAACGTCAGCGGTTTGAGGAATTCCGGCCCCTTTTCGAGAAATTCCTCCTGCACATCCACGATGGCGCGCGCGATGCGCACGATGGTGTTCTGGCGCTGTTCGATGTTGCGGAGGAGCCATTTGGCCGAATCGACTTTTTCGCGCAGATATTGCTTTCCCTGCGGGTCCATTTTGGCGTTGCTCGCCATCTGGCGGTATTCGGCGCTGATTCGCAGGCCGGGCAGGTGGTCGTCGCCCGGATACACCACGAATGCCCCGTCCACTTTTTCGACGATGACGTCCGGTATCACGTATTGCGGCAAGTCGCCGGCGGAGCCGGGCCACGGATTAAGTTTCGCCAGCATGGCCTTGAGTTCCTCGACCCGCTCGACCGAGATGTTCATAGCCTTGGCAATTTTCGGGATTTGCCGCCGTTCGAGTTCTTCGAGGTGAAATTCGACCAGTTCGCGCAGTTGAGGCTCATCGGGATATTCGACGGCGATTTGAATCAGAAGGCATTCCACGATATCGCGGGCGCCCACACCGATGGGCTCGAAACTTTGTACGAGGCGCAATACGTCCTCGACCTGTTCCACCGGCACACCGGTGTCCGCGGCAATTTCTTCGAGTGAACCCGTGAAATACCCGCGATCGTTTATATCGCCGATGATGCATTCGCCGATGCGCAGCGTGGTTTCATCGTCGGCGGCCATGCGCAATTGCGTCAGCAACCGCGAACTAAACGATTCCTCCCGCGTAATCGAATTCTCATAATACCGGCGTCTTTCGTCAAGGTCGGGATTTCGACTGAGATCCTGCCCTTCTCGGTTCCGGATGTCATATTCCCAGTCGCGTGCAAAGGTATCGAGATCAAACGCCTCCTCGAATTCGTCGGGCGCATCCGTGGACGCCGCGGGCGGCACGGGTTCCAGAACAGGTTCGCGTTCCACGACTTCCAGAACGGGGTTGGTTTCCAGTTCCTGCTGGATGTGCTGTTCGAGTTCCGCCGCGGACAACTGCAGAATCTGGATGGATTGCTGCATCTTCTGGGTCAGCATAATACGCTGTCCCAGCGTTTGTTTCTGCCGCTGATCCAAGCGGTGCTCCATGCTCATCATGAACGGAAAAATCTCCTTGTATGCTCGGACTGCATTATAGCCTCCCAGGCTAAAATCAGTCAATGAAACACGGGGCGTTTTCCGCCCAATTCGTTCGTTTTCCCATGGGTTGAATGTCCCCCGGGCGGCTCCTATAATCGCGGCGCGTGGCGGCGGGCCGAAGGAGCGCGAGGATGCAACTGAACTGGGTGGATTGGCTGCTGATTGGCGGGTATTGCCTTTTTTCATTTTTGATAGGCATTTACTATACGCGCCGGGCCGGCCAGAGCGTGGATGAATATTTCGTCGGCGGGCGTCGGATTGCGTGGTGGTTGGCGGGCACCTCGATGGTCGCGACGACTTTCGCCGCCGATACCCCGCTGGCCGTGTCGAAACTGGCCCGTGTGGAGGGCATTTACGCCAACTGGTTCTGGTGGAGCGTGCTGCTGGGGGGGATGATGTGCGTGTTTTTTTTCGCGCACCTGTGGCAGCGGGCGGGCGTGCTGACGGACGTCGAGTTCATCGAATTGCGTTACGAGGGGAAGAGCGCGGCGATCCTGCGCGGATTCATGGCGGTGTACGGCGGCGTGCTGCAAAACGCGATCATCATGGGCTGGGTGATTCTCGCCATGAGCAAAATCTGCGACGTGATGCTCGGCTGGGACAAACTGACCTCGATCGCGATCATGATGACGATCATGGTGTTTTACACGATGCTGTCGGGCTACTGGGGCGTGGTGATGACCGACTTCTTCCAGTTCGGCATGGCCATGACGGGATCCATCGCGTTGGCGGGCATGGTGGTGTGGCACATGGGCGGCATTCACGGCATGATCGAACAAATTCAGGCCGCGCCGCAGTTTGATCCCAAGGTCTTCGATTTCGTGCCGAATTTCGCGACGGCGACGAAATTGGCGCTGCTGACGTTTGTCGTGCAACTTTCGGTCCAGTGGTGGGGTGCGGGCCAGGGGGGCGGCTACATCGCGCAGCGCCTTTTTTCGACGCCCACGGAGCGTGACGCGGCGTTGTCGGCGCTCTGGTTCAATTTCGCGCATTACGTGCTGCGTCCGTGGCCGTGGATTATCGTCGGGCTTGCCTCGCTCGTGTACTTCCCGGACCTGTCCGCGGCCGACGCCGAGCGGGCCTACCCGCTGATGATCGCGAAATTTTTGCCGATGGGTCTGCGCGGCCTGATGGTCGCGTCGCTGATGGCGGCGTTCATGAGCACGATGGAAACGCAACTCAACTGGGGCGCGTCGTATCTCATCAACGATCTGTACCGGCGCTTCATGGTGCGCAAGGCGTCCGAGCGGCACTACGTGGCGGCGTCCCGGCTGGCCGTGCTTCTCCTGGCCGCCCTTGGCTGCATCGCGGCGTGGCAGGCCGAAACGATTACCGGCGCATGGATATACCTCGCGACGTTGACGGCCGGCGCGGGCATGGTGGGCCTGCTCCGGTGGTACTGGTGGCGTGTCAACGCGTGGTCCGAAATCAGCGCGTTGACCGGATCGTTTCTCATCGCCAACGGCAACCTGTGGGCGAAAATCCTTGACCGTTTCGGTCTTGTGCCCGCAGGATGGATGGATTCGATCACTTGGCTCTACGGCAGCGACGCCTATGCCGTGCGGCTGTTGATCATCGTCGTGTCCTGTACGGCGATTTGGCTCGGTGTGACATATTTGACCGGCCCGGTGGGCGCATCGCATCTCGAAATTTTCTTCCGGCGCGTGCGCCCCGGCGGCTGGTGGGGGCCCATCGCGCGCCAATGCCCTGAAGTCCAACGCGACCGCGCGCGCCATGCGTGGTCCGGCTGGTTTGCCGGCGTGGCCTGCATCTACACGGGCCTTTTTGGCATCGGTTATCTCTGCCTGGCGAAAACACTGTCCGGCATGGCCCTGCTGGCCGTGTCGGCCCTGACCGGCTGGTGGATGGTCCGGCAGGCCTCCGCCATTGGTCGCGAACGGCATGTCCGCCTTGCCGGTCTTGCCGAAAACAAGGCGTCTCCGACGGTCTCGGAAGAAAAGACGGTCCGTTGATGCAAGCAGAAAATACCCAAAAGTCTTGGTTGCCCTTGTGTGCGATGGCTGCGGCCTGATCGGAGGAATGGATAACGCAAAGGTGCGTGCCGGGCCACGTCGCGGCTTTTTCCTGCGTTCCGTCGAGGGGTTTCCGCCCAAAACGCGCCCAACAAGCCCCGCATGTCCCTGCCTTCTTTGAAAAAAGCCTGCCTTGACTTTGTTCAAATGAGTTGGGATGGACATTCGATATGGCCGGTTTCCGGGTGGTTGACATCCAAAACACACGGGAAGTTTCCTACGATGTCTCTATCCAGTTTTACCGGCCTTTCATGCCTGCCGGCTACCCGGCCCGCGTCGCACTTGGAATAGGATTCCAAGAACGTGCCTTTCTTGAGAGTGGAATCGAATCGGGAAAGTTCCTATGCTATTTGACAACGATTCTTTCAACTAATCCGAACGGTGACGAAGGAGCGCCTATGGACGGCAAGCGATTTTCGCGGCGGATGTTTCTTGGAGGCATAGCGGCGGTCGCCGCCGGCCATTCGGCGTTTGGCTCGACGACACGAAACGGAACGGTGCGCGTGGGTCTGATAGGCTGCGGCGCGGAAGGCCGGCGGCTGCTGCGCGACTTGTCCCGATGCGAGGCCTCCGTGTCCGTCGTGTACGATGCGGCGGATCTCCGCAAACGGCGCGCGGCTGTCGAAGTGGGCGCTCCTGCCGTGGACGATTGGCGCAGCGTAATTGAAAAGCCCGGCGTGGACGCCGTGGCGATTGCGACCCCCCCGCACCTTCACGCGGCGATCGCCATGGCCGCGATGGAGGCGGGCAAGCATGTGTATTGCGCGTCGCCGATGGCGATGGGCATCGAGGACGCGCGCGCGTTTCGCGATTGCGCAAGAAAGACGGACCGCGTCGTCCAAATCGGCGCGGCGCCCGCCGGCGAGGGACAATGGCGCACGGCGCGGGCGCTCATCCGATCGGGAGCGATTGGAGATGTGAAATGGTGCCAAGGGCGGTTCCATTCCGCGCGCCGTGCGGGGACAGACGAAACGGGCCGCGTGGACTGGCGCGCCTTTCATCCGGGAATTCCTTGCGACGCCGCGCGTTTTGTCCGGTGGCGTCATTACTGGGACTATTCGGCGGGCACGGCGGCGGAAAGCCACTACGACGAATTGACCGCGTTGCTGTATGCCGTGGGCGCGACGTTGCCCCGGCGCGTCTCGGCGGCGGGAGGCGTCTATGCCGGCGACGGACGCGAAACGCCCGACAACCTCGTCTTTTCCGCCGAGTATGCCGGAGGCCTCACGATCGTGTTGGCCTCGGCGGCCTGCGCCACGACCGCCACGATTCGCGGAAGCGCTGGTTCGCTCGAACTGTGCGGGACGCATGTCCGGCTCCTGCGCGAATCCACGGAAGGATATGTTGCGGAATCATACCGCGCCGAAGCGGAAAAGGGGCTCGTGGAAGACTGGATTGAGGCCGTACGTACGGGGTCGCCGTGCATTTGCGGGGCGGAAGAAGGCTACCGGGCCATGGTGGCGGTGGCCATGGCCGTCGAGGCCTATCGCCGAAAAAAAACCGTCCGGTACGACCCTGCCCAATGCGGCGTTTCGGAAGACGTTCCGCGCCTGTGCGCATGATCGTTCAAAGGACAATACCGCCGGACACGCCGGCGAATGCGGGAGAGGATCGGACATGGCGATGACGATAGTAAGCGCGATCATGATGGCGGCGGCGGAGTTGCCGATGGGCACGGCGCCCGCGCCGGTGGCGTTGCCGCATTTTCCGGATACGGTGTACGCCTTGGTGTGGAGGAACTGGCAGGTCCTGCCGATGGAGCGTCTCGCGGACGCTATCGGCGCGCATACCGAAGACCTCGTCGCGATCGGCAAGACAATGGGGCTGTCGGGACCGCCGGCCATTTCCGAAGACCAACTGAAACGATCCGGCACGACAATCATCAAGCGCAACTGGCACCTGCTGCCCTACGACCAGTTGCTGGCCGTGCTGAAGTGGACGCCGGAGGAACTGGCCTACACATTGCGCGAAGACGATTTTCTCTTCATCAAACTGGGCCTGTTGAAACCGAAATGCGCGCGCGTTTCCTACGCGCCTCCGGATGACAAGGCTATCGAACGCGCGAAGGCCATCGCGGCAATTGTGAAGGAGGTTTTCCCGGACGGTGTGGGCGAAACGCCCGATCCGCCGCTGGGTTTCGTGAAACAATTGTCGTCCCGATGCCGCGAAGAGGCCCTGCCCGCGTCGGATTTCAAACTGGCGCCGCGCTATTGTTTTTCCTATTTCGGCCTGACGGGCGACCCGTTCCTCGTGCGCAGCGAGGACATTTACCCGGACGGTTATCTGGCGCGTCTCGCGGCGCGCGGCGTGGACGGCATCTGGCTGCAGGGCGTGCTGTACACGCTGGCGCCGTTTCCGTGGGAACCCGAACGCAGCGCGCGGCACGAGGAACGGCTCGAAAATCTCCGCACGCTCGTCGCGCGCGCGGGCAAGCACGGCATCGGCGTGTATCTGTATTTGAACGAACCGCGCGCGATGCCGGCGGCGTTTTTCATGAAACACCCCGAATTGAAAGGCGTGTCGGAAGGCGATTACTCGACGATGTGCACGAGCCATCCGGACGTGCAGGCCTATATCCGCGATTCGGTGGCGTCCATCTGCAGGGCCGTACCGGATCTGCGCGGATTCTTTTCGATTACGGCGTCCGAGAACTTGACGAACTGTTACAGCCACTACCAGGGCGGGCAATGTCCGCGCTGCAAGAACCGCGCGCCGCAGGAGGTCGTCTCGGAAGTTATCCGGCTCTACTACGAGGGCATTCAGGCGGCCGGCACGAAGACGGAACTGATCGCGTGGGATTGGGGCTGGCAGGACGACTGGGCCTTGGCCGCCATTGACGGCCTGCCGAAGGATGCCGCGTTCATGAGCGTCAGCGAGTGGAGCATTCCCATCGAGCGCGGCGGCGTGAAAACGGAAACCGGCGAATACTCGATGAGCGTGATCGGCCCCGGCCCGCGCGCGACGAAACATTGGGCGCATGCCCGCGCGCGCGGCATGAAGACCCTCGCGAAGATCCAGGCCGGCACGACGTGGGAATGCGGCGGCGTGCCCTACATCCCCGTCGCTGAAAACGTGGCGCGGCACATCGCGAATCTGCGCGACGCCGGCATAGACGGCCTCATGCTCGGCTGGACGCTTGGCGGGTATCCGTCGCCGAACCTCGAAATCGTCGCCGAAATGACGCGCACGGTCGAAGACCGGCCCGCGCCCTCCCCCGAAGAAGCGATGCACAAGGTGGCCGAGCGCTGGTTCGGCCAGCAGGCCGGTCCGGCGATGGTCGAGGCGTGGAGGGCCATGAGCGCGGCCTTCCAGGAATTTCCGTTCCACGGTTCCCTGATCTATACGGCCCCGGTGCATACCGGCCCGTCGAACCTGTTGTGGGAATCCCCCACGAACTACAAGGCCACGATGGTCGGGTTCCCGTACGACGACCTCGACACGTGGCGCGCGATTTATCCCGTCGAGGCGTTCACCGGACAACTGGAAAAAATAGCCGACGGATTCGACAAGGCCATCGAAACCTTGCGCGAGAAGACGAAAGGGATTGCGGTTCCTTCCAACCAATACACGGCATTCGAACAGGAAACAGGCCTCGCGACGGCGGTGTCGCTGCATTACCGCAGCACGGCGAACCAGGCGCGGTTTGTCGTGGCGCGCAACGCCCTCCAAAAGGCAGAAAACGCGGACACCGCCAAACCGCTGCTCGACGAGATGGAACGCCTGCTCAAGAACGAGATTGAACTGGCCAAACGTTTGTACGCCCTTCAGGCGGTGGATTCGCGCCTCGGATTCGAGGCCTCGAACCAATACTTCTACATCCCGATGGACCTCGCGGAGAAGGTCATCAACTGCCGCGACCTCCTCGACCGCTGGCTGCCCGCGGAACGGACACGCCGGGGACTCTGATTCAACCCGGATTTAGACCCATTTCCCGGCATAGGCGCAGGAAATCGGCCTTGCGGACTTTGTAGAGCACGAGGCGTCCGTCGGTGCGGCGGTCGAACGCGGCGGCCAAAAGATTCCTGATGTCCGGTTCGAGGTTCGGTTCGGCGTTCAACCGGATGAAATAGGCCACGACGTAGTCGCCGGCAATATCCCGCGTCTTTTCGTGAATGTCCTTCAACGAGTTGGCCACATACACCCGTTTCATGCTGTGGGCGAGGCCCATGGGCTGCGGGCCGATTTCCAAAAGGCTGTTCGGCGTGAAAACCACGTCCTCGAACGCGGTATTCGCGCCCAGAAACGCGGGATCGCGGGACGTGTCGTGTTTGGACAGCGCCGTAAACTGTTTCATCGTGTTCCGGGCTTCGGCGGCGGTATAGGCGCACGCCAGCGCCAGCAGCAGGGGCGCGGCCGCGGACCATTGCAGCGCGGCGGGGACGTCCGCGCGGCCCGTCATGCGCCGCCACCAGCAACCGGGTCCGGCCTGCTCCATGCCGCCGCCGAACGCGGCCAGCAGGGCCAGCGGCGCCAGCACGAAGGGAACCGCCGCCAGAACGACCGAAAATTTCGCCGCCGTGAAATAATGAAAGAAGTGCGCGCTGTCCTGCCGGAACACCAACACGTGCAGCATGCACGGCGCGACCAGCATGAACATCAGCGACACGGCGGAAGACAGCGCCGGCGGCGGCGGTTTGCGCCCCAGGCGGCGGAGGGCCACATACGCGACGGCGATGAGCAGAAACGCGGCGGAACCAAGGATCAGGACACGCCCGGCGGCGCCGTATCCGCGCACGATATGAAACCCCCAGAAAAGGGTTTTGGTCGTCGGCGCCAAAAACTGCCCCGTGCCCGCCATAGAGCGTTCCGCGAAGCGGTCGGCCATGCTGCCGAATCGCTGGAAATGAAACAGGATCAGCGCGAACAGGCCCAGCGCCGTCCCCGGCGGCAGGCCGAACGCGATCGTCCTGCCGAGGGCCGCCCGGATTCCGCCGCGCAGGATTTGGCCGCGCGCCAGGCGTTTCATATACACGCACGCCAGCACAAACACGAACAGCCAGTCACACCATGTGCCGTAAAAGGCCAGCACGCCCTGCGCAACGGCCAGCCATCGCGGCGCGGACGCCGGTTCGTGTTCGTCGCGCAGAAATTCCAACAGAACGAACAAGGCAAACACGGGCAACACGACGATGTGGATATAGGCCATCTGAAACAGGTAGGCGGGCGCGGGCAACAACAGGCAAACCAAGGCGGGAACGCAGGCCAGGCAGCCCGCGTCGAACGCGGTGCCGCCCGCCTTGCGTGCAAAGAGAAACACAAGCGCCATCAGCGACGCAACGGCCACGGCCTGGCAGATCAGCGCAAATCCCATGACAACGGCGATGGACGGCTCGATCCCCGTGAACAGGTACAGCAGATACACCGGCAGCGCCCCGCCCGGCGGATAGGAGTTGTACATCCCGCGGGATGCAAGCGTCGGAAATTCGATGGAGGCCGGATCCCAGAAATAACCGAACCACAGCGTAAACGGGCCTTCGCGGCGCCAGTTCTTCGCCCACAACATGGTCGCGGCATTCAACCACGTTTCGAGACACACCGGGCTTGCGCCGAACCACGGCGCGCGCACCGCCACCGTGTACACGAACAATCCCACGCCCACGGCCGCCGCCAGCGCCACGCCCGCAACCACGGACCTTTTCAACCCTGAATCCTTCGACACGAACAACGCTCCGCCCGGACGGGATTGCCAAGGGAATGCGGACAATGAACCGCCCGGACGCCAAGGATACCGCAACCGACAGGGAAAGCGCCAAGCGCACCGCGCGCCCGCCTCCGGCGCCGTTCCCTTGGAACATGCGCGCAAAAGCCGCGGCCAAGGGGCTTTCCTTGCGCGATCCTACGGATTGTCCGTGCCGGACGGCTTGCCCAGCACCTCGCGCTCGTATTCCAGGGGATGGCGGTGTTTGAGATCGTCATGCGTGATGCGACCCGTGATCCACGACCAGTTCATGGGGTAGGTGTGGGGATCGAAAATCATGTAGTAGAGGTGCCACACGACGATGGTGAGCACGGCAAGCCACGCCTCGTAGAAATGAATGAGCGCCACGATGTCCAGCGCAATTTTGGGAAAGAATTTAAGGAACGTGTTGACGAACCACATTGAGAATCCCGTCACGATCATCAGCGCCGTGCCCCACCACATGCCCCAGTACTCGAATTTTTCGATGTAACTGTAGCGATCGAAGCGCGGTCCCTCCTTGCGCAGCCCGACCGCGTAGGCCAAGTTCTGGAACACGCCGGTGATGTCGCGCAAGCCGAACATCAGATAGCGCAATTCCTTGCGTCCGCCTTTCGTAAACAACAGGTAGGAGGCGTTGACGACCGCGATGGCCACCAGCACAAGGGCCGCACCGCGGTGAATCACGCCGCGCGCCGCGAGACCCGCGTCGCCGTAGAACAGGTGCCGCGCCCACCAGCTTTCGGGATAGCGCAGGGCAAAGCCCGACACCGACAACACGATGAACGCAATCGTCAGGACGAGATGGCCCATGGTCATACCGGTCGTGAAGCGGCGGTAGGTGTTGGATCCGCGCCATTCCTCGAAAAGTTTCACCGTCATGTGGCGCATCATCATGATGGTGTTGTGGAACACCATGCCGCCGATGACCGCGACGATCAGGAAAATGTAAATGATTCGGACAATTCCGAGCGCTTTCTGGTCGGGGCTTGTCGGCATGATGTGGACCGCGCCGACGGCGAAATTGGGCCCGGCGTTCTCGTGGCACTGGCCGCAGGTCTTGGGAAGGTTGTCCTTGTGCGTCGAGGAAGCGGGATCGGCGTGGGGCAGGATCAGATGGTTGCCGTGGCAACTCGCGCAATTGGCCACCACTTCGGATCCCGCGGCGCTGGCGAGGCCGTGGTAGCTGTCCATGTAACTCGCTTGGCGGCCCGTTTCGAGACCGTACCGCCGCATGACATTTACATCGTCATGGCAGCGCGTGCAGGTTGAACGCACGATTTCATGGCGGTTCACCTTCGAGGTTCGCTGGCCCGGCGGCTCGATGTCGTGTTCGGCGTGGCAGTCCACGCACGTCGGCGCGTCCTTGATGCCCGCCGCCAATGCCTTTCCGTGAATGCTTTGCTCGAATTCGGCCAGTTCCGCGGAGTGGCACTGGCCGCACGTCTGCGAAATATTTGAACGGTAAATTTTCGAGGCCGGGTTGTTCGACGGCTGCAGATCGTGGGTGCCGTGGCACCGGGTGCACGTGGCTGCATGTCCGTTTCCGGACGAGATGGCCTTGAAATGGGCGCTTTTCATGTAACTGTCGGACGGATTCATGACAGAAATCATGTGGCTCTTGACGAGCGCGGGGTCCGAATGGCATTTGCCGCAGGTGTCGGGCAGGTTGCGGGGGTGTGATTTGGACGCCGGATCGGACGATCGACGAATGTCGTGCGATCCATGACAGTCGTCGCACGAGGCCGCGCCGTGTTCGCCCCGGTGCAACGCCTGCGCGTGGAGACTCGTTTCGTACACTTGCGCTTCGTCGTGGCAGCCGCCGCAGGCCACGGGCTTCAGGGTCGGCCCGTGCGGAAGTTCCGTGATGTCGTCGTGGCACGACGTGCAGGCGCCGTCGCCATGCACCGAGTGTTTGTAGACATCTTCATCAATGTAGAGCGATGACGTGGAGCCGTCGGGCAGGGTCTTCGTAAACCCCGGATCGCCATGACACACCATGCAGTCCTCGTTGTCCTGGGCGAACCCCGCCTGAATGCCCGACGCGGCGAAAAACAGAACCATCAGCCAAACGATACGCACATGCATTGCCTGAATACCCCTATGCAAACGGAAACTCCATTCCATTACCGATATCCAAAGATCATGGACCATAAGATGAACAATACCAGCGAAAAACCGATCACCAGCGCCAGCGTGCCAAAGACCGCTCCGGAAACGCGCAGTTCCTTGCTGGCTTCGGGGACGATTCGCTTCTCGAGTTCGCCGCTCTCCTCGAGTTCCCGGTAATAGCCGGGCCTTTCGCGCTTGAGTTCCTCGATGGGCGTGCGGCCCGTGAACATCGCCATGTCCATGGGGAACTTCTCGGGCCGGAAATGCGTGTTGAAGAAGTGGATCGTGAAAATGAACCCGACGGCGAGCAGGGCCTCGTCGCTGTGGATGATCGTGGCCACGTTCACGAACCAGCCCGGCAGAACATGGGTGAACCATTCGGGAAACCAAAGAATCATGCCCGTCGAACCGATGATGGCGATGCCCCAGAACACCGCGAAATAGTCGAATTTCTCCCAATAGGTCCATTTGCCGTATTCGGGCCTCGGCCCCATCCGCAGGAACCACTTGAACGTCTGGATCATTTCGCGCAGGTCGCGCAGGTTCGGCACGAGCGAATCCTCGCCGAACAGCAGGCTCCGCCACGTGGCGCCGCCCGTGCGCTTGCGGTCGTAAATCACGGCCAGATGCACAAGGAAGGTGATAATCATGACGACCGCGCAGAACCGGTGGATGGTGCCCATCGATCGGAATCCGCCGAGGATCTGCGAAAGCGTCTGCGCCCACGGCATGTACGAAAACTTGAGCGCCATGCCGGTCAGCGCCAGCCCGAAGAAGGTCAGGATCAACACGAAGTGCATCTGCCGGATCACCGGCTCGAAACGCAGGACCATGCGGCCGTCTTCAGGCTGGCGGCGCTTCAGCCGCATTTCCCGGAACGAATGCGGCAGCCATGCCAACGTGTGAAGGCCGAAGAACGCGAATGTCCCTATCAACAGCGCCGTCATGCCCCAGAACGTGAAAAACAGCCACGGGTATTTGTTCGGATCGTGGTGCGTCGCATGGGTCAGGTAACCGGCGAAGCGGCGGTGGGACCCGGGGTGGCACTTACCGCACGTTTCGACGATGTTGTCGCGGCTCACGCGCGAATCCGGATTCGTGATCGGAAGAATGTCGTGCGCGCCGTGGCAGTCGTAGCATTTGGCGGCGGCTGCCGTGCCCAGTTTCGACACCTTGCCGTGGTAGGTGTCGAAATAGGTCTTGGCGATTTCCTCGTGGCACTTGCCGCAGGTGTTGAGAATGTTCTGCTTGAACTGCTCCGTGTCGGTCCGGTTGATGGTGTGCGCGGTATGGCAGGTGCTGCAAACCGGCAGCGGATCGCCGGTTTGCGTCACCCGCGGGCTGTGGACGCTCCCAAGAAACGTTTTTTCGATGCCTTCGTGGCACGTGCCGCAGGTATCGGCGATGTGTTCCGGATGGACGGACGACGCGGGATTGCTCGACGGCAGCGGCATGTGGGCCGTGTGGCAACTCGTGCAGGTCGCGGTGACGATCAAGCCGCTTTCGAGCAGGCCCTTGCCGTGGATGCTCGACGAGTAATTGTTCAGAATTTCCCGTTGCGTGCTGTGCATGCGCTTCGCAGCGGCCTCGCCTTCCCGGTGGCAGCGTCCGCAGAGGTCCGGCACGTTCTTCGGGAAGGTCGGCGACGCGGGATCGTTTTTCGATTGCGTGCCGTGGCCGTTGTGGCAGTCAAGGCATTCGGGCGCATCGGCGTCGCCCGCGGCCAGCAACTGCCCGTGAATGCCCTTGCGGTGTTGCTGGACCTGATCCTCATGGCATATCGAACAGTCCACCGCGCCCTGAATCGTGTCGCAGGGCCGCAGGTGCGAGACCGTCGCGCCGGTATGGCATTGCGCGCAGCGCACCGTTTTATGGGTCGAGTGTGCAATTTCATCCGGGTTGACGGCGGGAATTTGGCGCGCCGATCCCTGCACGGCTTGCGCATGGCAGGCCATGCAGTCCTTGTCGCTCACGCCCTCGTCGTAGTAGATCCTGCGCGCCTCGTGCGGCTGGTGGCAGTCCACGCAGACCGGCACCTTGTCGGGTTCCTTTTCCCACAGTTCGCCGTTGATCACCTTGCGGTGGACCTGCTCGATCAGCGCATGGCATTGACGGCAGGTGCTCACGACGTTCTCCCGGGCGATGCTCGACTGCGGATCCGTGTGCGGCAGGACATGGTGCGCGGTATGGCAGCTGGTGCAGACGGCCGTCACGGTCAGCCCCTTTTCCCGAAGGCCCTTGCCGTGTATGCTTTCCCCGTAATGCTGAAGGATGTCGTGCTGATCGATCTGGCGGCTCTTGGCGACCGGGGCGTCTTCAGCATGACATGAACCGCACGTGTCCGGAATATGAATCGGATTGATGCGCGACACGGGATTCCCGGCGCCGAGAATGTCGTGCTTTCCGTGGCAATCCGTACAGGCCGGCGCAAGGGGATCGCCCTGCGCCAGCGCATGGCCGTGCAGGCTTTCGGCGTATATTTTCGCCTCGGCGTCGTGGCAGCCGGCGCAATCAACGGGCTTGAGTTTTTCCGGATGCGGCACTTCCTTGATGTCGTCGTGGCACAGCGTGCATCCGCCCGCCCCATGCGCCGATTTGGAAAACACCTCCTGTTCGACATGAAGCGGGCGAGGGCTGCCGTCGGCGTTCGTTCCGGCAAAGTCCTGCTCGCCGTGGCAGAAATAGCATTCTTCGTCCTCGATCGCCGCCGCTTGAAACGACACGCAGAGACACGCCGCCACGGCCAGCCCCTGAAAAATCCGGCGCGATTGCCTTATCGGAACGAATATGTGCATGCTGTCAAATTCTACCCGGATTTGGCGGTGGGACCCAAAAAAACCGGCCTATCCCATGGACGAGAGGGCCCAAAGAGCCATCACGTCTTCAGGCAACGTTCACTTCATCCACCTTGTCCACTTCGTCCATGGGAAAAAGCCGCATTCGACGGCCGATTCCAATTTCACGAACACAACGCCAACAAAAACAAAACAACCATCCGTGTATATGCTATCGAACCCGCGCCCACCGGCGCATCGGTGAAAACAACCCCATTTGCCCCGGCCTTTCATGGAAAAACACGGAGTTAGCACACATTCAATGTATTTCGATCAATGACAGGCGTCGCAGGTCATGGTCGTATTGATCGTATGCGGCGCGCGGCCCGGAACGACCGGATGGCACATCCGGCAGTTCGAGGGATAGCGGCCGGTCGCGTGCGGCGACCGGGGCGCCGTATCGTGCGACACGGATTCATGGCACACCAGACAACCGCTTTCCTGCGGCGGGAAATGGCATGTCGCGCAATGCCGGTTCAGGGGTTCGCCCCAGCCGCCCCGATGACTTGACGGCGTGGTCGAACGGTGGCATTTCACGCAGAACTCCTCCTCGTGGCAGACGGCGCACTTGTCGCGATCCCATTGGGCCCTCATGCCGTGGCTCTTGCGCCGCCAAGAAACCGTGTGATCGTCCGGCGGATTTTTCCGGTGGCACGCTTCGCACGATTCTTCCTGGTCGTGGCACATTTCGCAAAATGCGCTGTCCTTGCGATATTCCGCGCCGTGTGTGCGCTTCCAGATGAGCGGCGCGTCGTGTGCGATGCGCTCCTTGCCGTGCATCGTCGGGCGGACGCTCTTGTCCAACTGCTCGTGGCATACCTTGCAGTCGTTCAGTTCGGCGCTCTTTTTCGCGTGGCAATCCATGCAGAACGTCATCAAGTTTCCGGAAGGATACGGCGTCTTGTCCGGATCGGCGTGGCACGATGCGCACTCGACCTTGGCCTCGACATGCCGGGCGTGGTTGAATTTGAGATCGCCGCCGAGGCGTTTGGGCAAGGGAGCCACCTTGTTCTCCGGATTCGTATGACAGAAACCGCAAGCTTCCGGCGTGGGCTTTTCCAGATCGAAATCGTGACAGGTCGAACAGAAATCGTGCTGCGGAATGACGGGCGATCCTTCCTGCATTTCGTGGCAGTCGGCGCACGCCATGCCTTCGTCGGCGTGTTTCTTGTGGGGGAACTTGAGGCCGCGGTCGCTTTTCGCGGCCGGCGGACCGGAGAAGGTCAAACACGCCCCCGCCAGCACGCTCAGCGCCAGCGCCAATGCCCACGGTTTTCGAATTGTTCGAACCATGCGTGCCTCTTCCCGCGCCCTCAGAACCGGAGCGCATACTCCATGATCGCCCGCCAATAGGGCGATTCGGGCGAATCGTCTTCCTCGTAAGTCAGCCGCGCGGACAGATCCTGATCCTTGCAAATCCGCCATTTGCCGCGCAGGTAGACGGACCGAATATCCTCGTGCAATTCGACGGCCAGCGTGTTGCCGCCCAGCACCGCCTGTCCATAAAACGGCAGCATGTCGTACGTGAGCGAATACCGGTATGGATTCAGCGCGTTCGGCCCGCTGTATACGATCACGCGGTCCTCGTAGCGCTGGTAGTCGCTGCCCAAGGCCACCTGCACGCATTTCCAGCGCTTGGTCACCTCGCCGCCAACTGTCCACAGGCTTTCGCCGCCGTCCACATCCCACCGCTCCACGTTCACGCTGCCGCCGAATCCGCGGCAAAGATCGTCCGCCGCCAGGATCGCGCCGAACCGCGCATAATCGCGCGGGCTTTGCGCGAGGCCCATTTCGTCGCGGACGTTCAGGATTTCGCCTTCCACCGAGAAGACGATCTTCTGGCCGATGGGCTTGTGCAGGGCTAGAAAATAGGTGTCGTTCCTGGGCTGGCCGCCCAGCACGCGGTAGAAACCCGTCAGGTCGCTGACGCGATCGCCCAAAAAACTCAGGCGGCTGCGGAACGCCGCGTCGAACGCCACGTCGAGGCAGGGAATGTAGCCCGTGAGGTTGAGGCGGATATCGTCGCTCTTCCCGTCGTACCATGCGTAGCGGCCAAAGAAGGTCACGTTGGGCGTAATCGTCTGCCAAAGGCTCAGCGCCAGCAGATGGTCGTCTCCCGCGAAACGCCCGCCGGTCCATTGCGGCAGGCTTCGGCGGTCGTCCTCGCCGTAGTAGAAATCGGCGGCGAGTTTCGTGCCGCGCAGCGGCCGCACCGACAATCCGCCTCCGCCGATCCACGATTCGAATGCATCGCCGAAAATTGTCGCGCGCCCGCCGCCGAACACATAGTAGTCCCATATCGCGAAACGCTGCTTGAAATACACGCCGTCAATGCGGTTGTGGGCGGCTCCTTCCAGGATGCGCTGTCGTCCCAGCCGAAGCGTGGATCGGCCAACCAGATCGTCGGCCTGAAAATAGAGATACAACGGGCGAAAGTGGACATCCTCGCGGGTGGCGTCGTTGATGTCGCGCACGGCGCTGGAACGATCCGATTCCTCGATCGCGTCTTCCAGAAGCCACAGCGATCCACGGAGGTGCAGTTTGGGGCACGAGGGCGGATCCACTTGGAATTCAAGCCATTGATCGAAGCGCAGGTCCGCGCCGCGATCCGACCATGCGGAATCCACGCCCAGCGTCAGGCGGCCCCGCAACCAGTCCTTGCCCTTGGGCGGCGGCGCGGCCTTTTCCTTTTCATCCGGAGCCGGCGCGTTCGCGGCGGTTTCGTCCGCCCCGGACGGCGCGGCATCGCCGGCGTGCGCAACGGCCGTCAACGCGCACAGGCAAAACACCGCCACGCATCCTGCTTTCAACCGGAAATCGTATCGTCCTTGCGATCTCACGCGTCGCGCTCCCACTGCCAAAACCCAGCCATCTTTCCACATGCCCAATTGATTACAAGCCGCCCGCTTGCGGGTAGCGATATTCGTAAATTGCCTGGAGGAATAAATTGTCCCACGGATCGTCCACGCTGAAATGCGGAATATAAATATTGGGGCCGTCGTGGCATCCGAGAATGCCCGCGCAGGAGTTGGGCGGCACGGGCTGTGCGCCGGCGTCGGCCGCCTCGTTCGACGTGATAGGCTGTACCGGGAACAGCGTGTGCCGGTGTGTTCCGGTGGATTGGCTCTTGCGGCGCATCGGGGGCATGTGGCAGGTGGTGCACCGGCTCGTGCCGCTGCCGGTCGGATCCACCGAATGCCAGGTATGGGTTTCGATCGCCTCGACGGAATCGAATCCGCCCTTCCGGTGGCATTCCAGGCAAAGACGGTTGTTCTTGAAGGAAAGCCGCGTCTCGCCGAAGGCGTGGATATCGTGGCAGTGGAGGCAGGTCACGGTCCGGGATTCCGCATGGGCGCCCTGGGCATAGTCCGTGGCTTCCTGCCAATGGCAACGCAGGCAGGCGGCATTGATGCCATCGAACGTATTGGGCGGCGTTTCGATGTAACGATTCCCCGGGCGGCCGTTGCGCACATGTTGCAGGCCCGGTCCATGGCACGACTCGCATCCAATCATGTAATGCGTGCTCATGCGAAAACCGGTCTTGTCCCCCGCGACGCGCCCGTCGTGGCACGACAGGCACACCTCGGTGCCCAGATAATTGCCGCCCGTCAATTCACACCCGGACGGTCCGATCGTGCCGACGGCCACGAAAAGGAGCAGCGCGCCCGAAATGGCTGCTAATGGTATACGCCGCCACACTGTCATGGCTTCACTCCCTGCCCGGACAGGATAAACCTCCCGATCCACTTCGTGCTTCACATAAATACTAGCATGTAACAATCGGCAATTCAATCCAAAAAACGCTGCCCTGATTTCGTTCGCTTTGAACGCCGACCGTCCCGCCGTGAACTTCGGCGATCCGCCGTACCAGGGAGAGGCCCAACCCGCTACTGGCCACCAAATCCGTCTCGCTCTCCTTTTTGTGGCGAATCGAACTGAATTCCTCGAAGAGATGCGCCTGCTCGTCCGGCGAGATACCAACGCCGTTGTCCTCGACCTCGATCCGCACCCGGCCGGAATCCACCCCGGCCCGAATGACGATACGCCCGCCGCGCGGCGTGTATTTTGCGGCGTTGCTGATAAGGTTGAACACCGCCTCGCGCAATAGCCGGTCAATGCCGTTTACCATGGGCAACGGCGGCAGCGGCTCCAACGTCAGCGTCTGCTCGCGCAGTTGCGCCAAATCCTGGTTTTCGGCGGCCACGGACTGCAACAAGGCAACCAAATCCACCGGCTGCGCCTGCTTGTGAATCGAGTCGGATTCCAAAAGCGCCAGCATCTGCAAATCGCGCAGGAAATCCAGCATGCCCTTCATCCGGATCTGGCATCGTTCGAGGCTATGGGCTTCCTGTTCGGGAAGCCGTCCGGACAGTTTCGCTTCGAGATTGTACAGGTGCTGTGAAATGGCCACCGCGGGCGATTTCACGTCGTGCAGGACCATTTGCAGAAAATCGCGCCGCATGGCCGACAATCGGTCCGACTCTTGCTTGGCGGCGATCAATTTGGCCTCGCCGACCCGCAACATCTGGACGAGACTCGTCAGCGATATCGCGGACAGCGCAAACAGCAAGCCGTACACGCACAAGACGGTCAGGACATAGCGCCCGTCGAGCGGCTGGCCCGCGCCGCTTACCGCGCCCTCCGGGGAATAGAGGGGTATCAAGCCCGCCCATTCGCCGACGACCAGACACGCCAGAAACAGATAACCAACCGCCGTATGGGCAAAGGCCGCCATGCGCGACAACAGCACGCTCGCAATGATGACATGAAACAGATAGAACGCAAGGAAAGGCGAGCGCGCTCCGCCCACGAGCCACAACGCGATCGTCAAGAAAAAGAAGTCCAGCAAGATGGTGCCGTGGACGATGCTGGTCAGGACGTATTGCCCCGCGGCCAGCCGTTCATGATCCCGGTACGGGCGCACCATTAAAAATACGGCGGTGTTATAGACGAACAGGGCAAAGGCTACGCCCATCAGCCGGGCGATATCCAAATCTTCCACGCCCACGACATGCACGGCGAACAAGCCGCCTGCCACGACCCCCGCCACCACCAGAAATCGCGCCAGACTGTACAGATACAGCCGTTCGCCCAACATCTGATCATGTACGAGCAGCGTCCGAGCCGAGGGGGTCCCGTCCTTGCGTGAACTCCAACCCGGGGCCCGGCCCGGCGCCACCGGCGCGGCCGTGGACGCGAATCCCTTCTGCGCCTGGCTTTTCATCGTGCTGGCCAACGGCATGTTCGCCTCACATGAACTCCGTTTATCCCGTCCGGGATTTTATCTTGGCCGGCGCTTGCACGCAAACCCCGTGAAAACCGCCCTTTCAGCTTAGTGTGGACCGGGGGGCGCGCCCATCCGCGCTTTGACGGCGCGATCCCCGGCCACAAAAGGTCATCGGGCGCTCGAAGGCGCCCGATGACCAAAAAATGTTCAACTATTACGGCGCCATTTGGTGCGTGACCGTAATATCGGCCTCCGCGCCCACGCCATGACAGAACACACAGGTGTCCACGCCGCCAGGCGACATTACCATCGAATGGGCGATGGCCGCAGGGCTGTCATGACACGACGTGCATGCCGCAGTCGCCGGTGAGATCGTCTCGACGAGAGTGCCGCCCTGGGTGATGACCGTGGGGGCCACGCCCGCCGGCAACGGCAAGCCGTATTTGCCGGGCAGATGGCAAATCTCGCAATTCCGCCGATCGCTCGGGAAGCGAACGTGGTTGTAATTATGCGGCGTATTGCCGAAACCGTAAACGGTGTACGGGTCTTGCGACAGTTCCTCGCCCGTATGAATCTTGTGAATCATGTCCTTGAAATTCACGGATTCCGGAGGCATCTGTTCCGCGGGACGCCGTGCCTCGTCCGTCTTGTTCGGGTTGTGGCAAAGCACGCAGTACTCGACACTGACGCGCTGCCCGCCGTGAAGGGCGAACTTGTTATGGCAGGCCAGACACTGCGCCTCGTCCACGACCTCGCGGCGCATCGCCGGCGCCACGCCCGGATCCACCGTGAAGTAGATGACCGGGTTCGCTTCGGGACCTTGGCGGTAGGTGGTTTCTTCATATGTATACGACCAGCGTCCTTCGAGGCCGATGGCATAGGTCGCATTCAGACCCTGATCTGGCTTCTTGGTGAAGGTGTACTTGTATTGTCCGGTCGCCGCGTTGGTGGCATCCAAGCCCGCCGCGTTGCGGATCGTCTCGGTCACATAGGATTGATAGTCGCCCGTAGGACTCGCCAGCGTGCCCGACAGGCTGCTCAGCGTCGAAAGGTCGGTCACCGGCGATCCATCGCCCTTCTGGACGGTAAACGAAATCGTTACGCTGCCGTCTTCGTTGAGCACCGGGGCGCCCTCGAAGGCCAGCTTGAGGCCGACGGCGTCCGGGCTCTTCTGCTCGGGCGTCCGATGGACACGATTCATGGACGGCACGAGATCGCTGTTGCCTGTCGCCGGGTGGCAGCCCGCGCACGCGGCATTGTTCGCCTGCGGGAACGGATGGTTCTCGTAACCAGCGGGTGTTTCGGCCGGATTGCCAAACCATGTCCGGTCATGGCAGCCGGTGCAGCCTTCCAGCGTGGGCTTGGTCAGGTAAACGTCGGCCTGCGAGGCGTCCTTGTGGCATACCGCGCAATTGCGGATATCCTGCGGGAAGACGACTTCCGAGTAGTCGTTGACACTGTTGCCGTGGCCGATAATCTGATACGGCGTGCCGCCTTCGACGCTGGGCAGGTTTTCGCCGCGGTGGATCTTGTGGATCATCGTGGCCATGTCGAGCGTGTTGCCCGATCCGGCGTCGGTGCTCTGCGTGGTGTGGCAGAGAATGCAGTATTCGATCTCGCGGCGCCCGCCGCCGTGGAACGCCAGACGCGTGTGGCAGGCGTTGCTCACTTCGGTCTTCACGATGTCGCGCGTGGCCGTGACGGGCTGGCCGTCCGGCCGGAAATTGAAGACGGGATTCGCATAGTACGTCAGGCCGCCGAAGGACCGCGAAATTTGGCCGCCCACGCAATGCGTGAGGTTCTGGGCGTATTTGGACGCCGGCAGCGCCGTCTGGAACTTGTAGGTCAGCGTGCCGTCGCCGTTGTCCGTGACGCCGTTGTTGCCCGCGCCGTCGGTCGTGGCCTGGATTTTGGAAGCGCCCTCGGGCGGATTCGTTCCCAGCGTGGTGTCGTTTCGGGTAATGTAGCTGATGTAGCGCGCCGTGCTGCCGGCGGCCGGCGTCTCGAGGTAATTGATCATGAACCGGACGCTGGCGAGATCGCTCTTGCGCAGGGCCACGTTCTTATTGTCTTTCGCCACGAACTTGACCTCGGCCCTGAGATCCGCCGGAATGGTCACGCTCTGGATTTCGACGCTCAGGCCGGGATCCGCCGAAACAGGCAACGGTTCGCCTCCACCGGGCTGTTCGATGAAAACCGCCGTGATGGCCTTGTCGCCGTTGAGCAACAACGCCGCCGGATTCGCCGAACCGGTCAAGTCGCCTTCCCAATGATCGAAGGTCCATCCCGCATCGGGAATGGCCACCGCGAAGATGGTGATTCCCTTGACGAATCCGCCGGTGGGAACCACAATGCCCTGTCCCTGGACAGTGGCTGTCACCGTGACGGTTTCGAGCACGAAATTCTGCGGGCAACCGGTGACCAATGCCGCCATTACCACGAGTACCACACTTGCCGTTACTCCCCAACATTTGGAGTTCATGGCGCCTTCCCTTTCCTGTTTGTTACTTTTCCTGATCCACTGCTCAACTGCATGCCAACCGCACGGAACAGGCCACAGCCCTGCATGAAGCGGTCACACTATAAAGTAACCGGCCTTGCGCCCGATTACATCCGTAAAAAAGACGGAAATTTATCCACGACTCCCAGAGGAATTATCGTAGATGGGCCAAACCTATTGCAATTCAAGACTTTTGAGAATTTCTGGATCGGTTTCGTCCCACGCCAGCACGTTGTGGCAAATGGTGCAGTCCTGCCCTATCGCCTTCCCGTCTTTCGTGGTCATTTCGTCGTTGTGGCAGCGGAAACAACCGGGCGACTCCTCGTGGCCCAGATTGCTGGCATACGTTCCCCACGTCACTTTCATGTCCGGAAACACGTTGCGGCGGTAGATAGCCTGAAGTTCCGCGATGGCGGCCTCGACCTTCTGGTTTTGTTCCTTGAGGATCTCCGGCTTTTCTTTTTCGTAGAATTCTCGGATTTGCCGGGCGATTTGTTCCTCGTCGCCGGTTGCGCCTTTCGCGCCGCTCAGCGCCTCCAGTCCGGCTTTCTTGATGAAGGGCAGCGCGGGATCGATCCTTCCGGCCTCCAAGGCCTCGTCCATGGCGCGCGCCGGCATCCGGAAGATATGGGTGGGCCGGCTGTGGCAGTCCATGCAATCCATGACGCGTTCTTCGGTCTTGGCAAGCGTGGCGGCGTCGTATTTGCCTTCGGGCGCATGAAACTCCTCGATGACTTCCCCCTTGGCGTTTTCAACGCGCACGCGCGCGATTTCCTTGCGCTGGGGGTCGGCCGGGGTGTAGATCGTCCGTTTTTCGGGATTGATGTGCCAGCTGTGAATGCCCTTGCCCCCGCCGTGTCCGCCGCCGATGTGCATCAACAGGACGGTCTTGGTGGGCGTGTTCGCCTCGTCTTCGCCGAATTGGGTCAAAACCTTGATCCGGTCGCCGGCAAACCGCTCGGGCCAATGGCACTGTTCACAGGTGTCGCGCGACGGCCGCAGGTTAGTTACCGGCGTCGGGATGGGACGTTCGTAACTGTCGAGAGTCACGGCGATGACCTGTCCCAATCCGGACAGTTTCGATTTCACGAACCATGGCGCGCCGGGCCCGATGTGGCAATCCACGCAATGCACGCGCGAATGGGGCGAATCTTTGTACGACACATACTCCGGCTCCATCACCGTGTGGCAGACCCGGCCGCAGAATGTCGGCGAATCCATGAATACAACGCCGTGATACGTAACCGTCGCGAGGATAAGCAGGTTGAAACCGGTCAGAACAATGACGGCTATCGCTACGCGCCGGGTATGGACGTCGTTTAGGTTCAGCACGGGAAAGGGGCCTTGGCCGGCATCCACTTCCATTTGCTTCTTGGCCCGGAACCGATCCCACAAGACCCCGACGGGTATCAACAACAACCCCCCAATAAATGCGCCCGGCAGCACCATGAAAGTAAGGATTCCGATATAGGGCGCATGGGACGAGTCAACCACCAGCAGACCCAGCAAGCCGAGGATCAACATGGCGCTGGCCCACGCCATCGCCCCACCCAGCAGCGTAATCCAGTTCCGGCCGTACAACGACATCAGGACCGCAAGCCATATTTTCCTTGGTTCCGGCATTTTCGCTTGTCTCCGTGGTAAAGACGCGATACTTCCTGCGCCGATGGTTGTATGTTCGACTGCTTTTTTACTTCGTTTTGTCCTGGCTGATCGCGGCCGTTATCGTGCCTGCGCGGACGGCTTGGCGCGTCGTTCCGCCTTGGTCGAGGACGGGCGCCGGATCGTGTCCGGATCGTGTCTGCGGTCGCGCCACCATGCCGCGCAACCGGCCGCCAGCACCACGGCCTCAATCAGGTAGAAGGCCGTCAGCGTGGCGTGAATGCCGCTGGTAAAGCCATAACTGTGAAGCCCAACGCCCAGCAGGTTGACGCCGAACCAGGAAAAGGCGACCACCACCCCGCCGAATACCGCGCCCAGATGAACGCCGTAGTCGCGGATTTGGCCGCCCAGCCGCGCATGCAGCACGGCCAATTGCCAAAGGACAATCATTAGCGCGCCGTTTTCCTTCGGATCCCATCCCCAGAAACGGCCCCAACTTTCGTTGGCCCAGATGCCGCCCAGCACCGTGCCCACAATCGAAAAAAACAACGAAAAGCAGAAAACGCCGTACACCATCCGCGTCAGGCTGCGATAGAACGCCGCGTCGTCCCGGCGCCAGCCCACCAAGCGCCCCAGCAGATACACATGGGACAGCGCCCCCGCCAGCAAGCCGGCGCCGTAGCCAATGGTAATCGTCGTCACGTGCGTGGCGAGCCAGAAATTCGTGTCGAGCACGGCCACCATGCTCGGCATCGTGTCGGCGCCTTCCACGGCCTCGTATTTGCCGGCCAGAAACAGGCCTACCATGCCGAGCACCGAGGCCAGCGCCAACGCCACCCGTTGCCGGTTGACCCACTCCATGAACAACGAAACGGCCACGGCCACGATCGTTACGAAAAGAATTGTCTCGTATAACGTGGTCACCGGCGGCCGTTCGCGAATAATGCAGCGGATCGTAATACCCGCCGTCAGTAGGATCGTGGCCGCCGCAAGCGAGACCGTCGCGCCCCAGATTACCGGGCGCCGGCCCGGCGCCATCCATGAAACCGCAATGAAAATAAAACCCAGCATAAACAACATCAGGCTGTAATAAAAGAAACTGTACCGGTAATAGGAGACTTCGAGGGCGATCTTGCCGTACTCTCCGCGCGCGGAGGCCAGCCCGGCCAAGTGATCGTGCAACGCCGCAGCCAGCGAGGCAAACCGGGCGCGATCTTCACGTGCCTGGACCAGTTCTTCCCACGCCGCGATCGCGGGAACCGCGTCGGCGCACGACGATTTGCCTTCCAGTGCGCAGCCGATCAGATTCGCCAAGGTGCGCCACTCGCGTTCTTCCGGGGTGGGCGGAGGATACAAGGCCAGTATGGAGGCGTTTGTGGAGGCCTTGTCCACGTCGCGATACAACTTCGACAAGGCTTGGGCGGCGGTTTTTTGATCCGGGGAGGCATCTTCCTTTCCATGAAACGAGGCGAATTTCCGCGCCAAGTCTGGTCCTTTGGCCAACAGGGCGCTCAACCGGCATTCATCCTGGCCGGGAAACAGATCCGCCACGGCGGGATTTTCGCTGACCGGATACGTGCCCCGCGCAAAATCGAGAAAACGGGTCAATCGGTCGAATTCGAGCATGTTTTGGGCGAGATTCACGATTTGGTTTTCGAGCAGCGTCCGCCGCTTGGTTTCCTTGGCCATGTGCGAATGAGCGAGATCGAACAACCGCTCGCGGGCGGGAAGCAGATCGTTGTAGGAATACCGCGCGCGCCGCTTTTCGTAGGGAATCCCGATGGCCGCGAGCACATCGGCGTTGTCCACCAGAAACGTCTTGTATTGCCGGGCCTGCTCCGGATAAAACAGGCAATCCACAAGCCACTGTATCGGCGTCAACCGCTGGCCGGCAAGGTTCGCGCAGGAACGCCGTCCGTTGAACTTGAGTAGCGTGAACCCCGCATAGGTGTCCAGCGGCTTGACCCGGCCACCGTCCTGTATCGCGAGCGTCGCAAACTGGCGAACGGTTTCCGGACTCCAATGGGCCGACGATGCGGCGGGGGACGGCGCCTCCCCGTCCGCCATCGCAAGGGAACTCGCCGACAGGATCGCCCACACGGCCAACCCGGCTGAAACACGCCGCACCATCGCGTCCAGACGTTTCATTTACCGCGATCTCCTGCGTTCGGCTCTCAAATAGGCCGTGAGTTTTTGCATGAAGTGTATGGCCATTCCGATCGTGATAATCAGGCAGGAATACAAGGGGAACTGCTCGGCCGGATTGCGCACGACGGCGAAAACGGAATACAGGCGGTCGCCGGGCCGCGCATTCGACGGTCCCCACGACGACTGGTACAACGTATAGCCCAAATTACGCAGCGGCTCGTTCATCGTAATCCGCGCCTGTTGCGCCACGCCCTGTTCGGTTTTGGTGACGTCACTGATGAATTTGCTCGGCATGTTGGTCTGCGGATGCAACTCGCGGGTGAACTTGTCGAGCGTTATCGTAAAGGGCAACGTCCATCGCCGTGGACGCAGTTCCACGGCCCATGCCTTTCCACCCGCCGACGTCACCCACGGCTGAAAGGCCCCGGCCCAAAGCAGGGCCGACCGCTTGGCGCCGCCTTGGCTTTCGCGCAACACGGCCACGATTCCCGGCAGGTTGGCCTCTTCCTCGCGGCTCCGCTCCTGCGACATCAGCATGAAACCGTCCACGCCTTCACCTGGCTTTTTTTCAGGCGTCGGACGGGCATTGGGCGCAAAACCGCGCAGGATCAATTCAAAGGGCAAATCCGGAAAACGGAACGTCCGTGTCCGCGTACCCGACAGGTGCATGAAATCCCGCGCGGGGATCAGATATTCCCGCGTGGGTCCACCCGTCGCTTCACCCACCGCGATTTCCCATTCGTTCGAGGACTGGAACTCGCTCGACGATTCCCCTTCATACAAGGTCATGTGGCCGGCCGTCGAATACCGGTAGGTAACGAATGAACCCGCCAGCATGACCAAGATGCCGGCGTGGGTTATGAGAATGCCAAATTTGGACCAGCCCATCCGCACCCGGACAATCCCGCCGAGGGTCAAATTGACCGCCAAGACAATCAGGAGCAGATAGGTTCCCGGCAAGGGAATCGGAAAACGTCCGAACGCCCAGTGAACAAGGACCAGCGACTCGAAATATCGCCGCTGGGCCTGGTAAAGCCCATGTTCGACCTGGTACAGCGTGCCGAGATAGGTCAACAGCAACAGAAGCAGGAACAACACGCAGGACAGCGGAAACGACGCCAGCACGTCCATCGTCTTCTTTAGCGCCTGCCTCATGGACTGGATTCCTTCTTTTTCAGGGACTGGCAGAAAGCCGTGAAATGGTCTTTTTCGGCGCGCAACAGGTTTTCCGGCCCCGTCATTTTCACGAAAAGCGTCTCACCGTCCAATTCCACAATCAACGCATACATCAGGGCGTTGCCATGCTCGACGCCGGCCATGTCGGTATAGGCCCCGCTTACTTCCACGAAAGGCGAAGCCTTGCCCAGCACGTTCACCTTGGGCAGGGCCGCGATTTCCTCGGCGGTCAATGGCGGTTGGCCCATTTGGCTGCGCCAGCGGTTTACGTTCGCCTCGATGCCGCCGCCCGTACCGTGCAGCAATGTCGCGTAACATTCGGCCTCGTTGCCGTCGCCGATCGAAAAATTGGCAAGACGCATGGACGATCCCGCCTTCGGCTTCCACGCGTCCGGCGCCGCCCATTCAAATTGCGGTTCCGGCCTGGATTCGCCATGATCCATGCCCGGCTGCCGGGTTTGAGGACCGAAAAGCCGTTCCTTTACGGGCATTTCGGCCAGGCTTGGACGCGGCGAGGCGGGCGCCTCGCGTGTTTGCACAACCGTTTTGGGCGCCTGCGAGCCGCCGCAGGAAACCAACCCCGCAAGGATCAGCGCCGCGGAAAAAAACCTGAGAACAGACAAACTCCACTCCTTTACATTACACGCGTTATATACCGGGAAACTTGCCTCTGTTTAACGATATTCCCGGAAACCGGCAAGAAGGGCGTCATGGTAGACCATGCCCGCGGCATTCTGCAACCCGCCGCCGAAAAGGATAGCCAAGGGATCGCGGCTGAACTTCCGCGATCCCTTGGCGTTCGATATTCGCAAAGCGTTATTTCTTTTTGGCGGGATTCAGGTGGGCAATCGTGGCGGAAGCCGCTTTGAAATCGAATCCCTTCCACGTCGGACTGCCTTCGTTGTGACAGGTCTTGCAGACCGCCTCGTCGCCGCGCTTGATGTGCGCCGACATGACGATGGTTTTGTCGCCGCTCTTGAATTTCTTAGCATCCGCTACATGGAGTGACGCCGGGCCATGGCAACTCTCGCACTGGACGCCGTCTTCCTTGGCGATCGTGGCAGGCGCCGCACCCGCCTTTTCATCAAAGGCCGTCACGTGGCATTTCAAGCATTCGGGCGCTTCACCGGCCGGCTTGTCAACCTTCATCTTGTCCGCGGCCGCCTTGGCTTCGGGCGCCGCCAGCGTTTCAAACGCCTTGGCGTGCTTCGATGCCTTCCACTTATTCCATGCTTCGCCCTCATCCGCCTTGTTGTGGCAAATCTTGCACTGCTTGTTGCCGACATACGTGGCGTCCTGCGCGTGAGCCGCGCCCGCAAAGGCTAGAGCCGCACATACCATAATCGTCACTACCAGCGTCTTTTTCATGCATCCTGCTCCTTTTTTGTGTTAGCAGCCACAAAACCCAATGTCATTTTCACCATAACGCTTCTTTTTCCCTACACGTTAGATACATTCTCGCGGTTTTTTATTCAATTCCGCGTTCAAACCCGCCATGCCGCGAAAGGGGAAACGATTATATCACAATTTCTTCCCCGGCGTCTTGGCCGGATATTTCCAGTCGTCCTCGTGGCAGGCATTGCATCGGGCCGGATGGCCCATGCCTTCCACATGGCAGTCCTTGCACTCCGCTTCCTTGTGCGTGTCGTCCAGTTGCAGCCCCGTTTTGCCGTGATCGAATCCTTCCGGATGCCAGTCCGGTTTGTGGCAGGCGGCGCATTCGCGGCTGGCCTGCGTGGCCATTTTGCCGTCGTTGTAGGCATGGCATTTCTGGCAGGCCACGGCGCCGTGGTACGGCTTGAGTTCGAAGCCTGCGCGGGTAGTGTGATCGAAGGGAGGCGGTTCCTGTTGCAAGTGGCATTTTCCGCAGGCCTCCTCGGCGGCATGGCACTTCGCGCATTCCTCGTGGGGATCCTGCCGCTCGCGCTTGTGGGCCGGTTGCGCCTCCTCGTGGCACCGGCTGCAATTCTCGTTCTTGTGGCATTCGGAACACCGCACGCCGAACACTTCGGAGTGCTCTTTGTGCTGGAAAAAGACCTTCGACCCTTCCTCGTAGTCGCCCGTGTCGTAAATTTTCTTGTCGGGGGCCTTTATGTTCGGGTGCAGCCGCCCTGTAATGTCGGTCGTGTCTATTTTCGGTTCGGGCTTGCCGTCGGCCGAACGCTTGGCATGGCAAATGCCGCACTGGGTATAGCGGTCCCATTCCCGATGGCATCCAAAACATTGCCGGTGGTATGCGCCCTTGAGGCCGGGCTTGCGCAGATTGGTTTGATCCGGTTCGATGGGATGGCATTCGCGGCAAGGCTGGATGCGATCCGGCTGGCTGTGATGGTGGCAGCCCGAACATCCGTTGGACATGGTCTCCATTTCCGCGTGAAGCCTGTGCGGAAACACCACCGGCACGTAAATTTCGGACAACTGATCGAGGATGAAAACGTCCGGGGCGTTCTTCGTGGAAATCGGCGGAAGCTTGTCGGTGTGCGTATGTCGGCTGCACGACCGCAGCTTGACGCTGCCCCCCTCGCCGGGATGCGCCTCGACGTGGCAACTGATGCAGGGCGGAAGCGTGCCGGATCCATCCGCGCCCATGGAGGGTTCCTGGGAAAACGCTGCCGCCATCCACAACAGCGCCAAGCCGCCAATCACGATCGCCGCCAAGCCGATATTCCATGTCGCGGGAAGCCTCGGCGGGCTTTGGGCGCACAGGCAAGGCCACCCGGTGCCGCCCCGGCAGGGAAGCAGTCCGGCACAATGGCGGCTCCTAGGACAATACACAACGCCCCCTTTCACCGGACTGGGCAATCAACTCTTCCGCCACGCGGGATGGACTGTTGGTCGGCTCATGGGCGGGCAGCACCGGAAAGATCAGGACGATGGTCCGGTACACGAAAACCAGCCCCGCCATAAGCCCCACGGTTACCGCAATCTCGACAAGCGACGGGAAATAGGGCTTGTCGGCGTACAGCGGCGAGTAAGCCACGAGAAAAACGTTCACGCGGTTGATCGCCACGCCGATCACCGCCGATGCGCACGCCACGAACAGCAGGCGGGGCGTCCGCCGAACCCGCGCCGACACCAGCATCGCCAGCGGGATCAATCCGCCAATTAAAAATTCGATCCCAAACGCAATGGTCGTCCCTGGGTCAGCGAAAATCGCGCCATAGGCTTCACGAATGACCAAATCGCATACCTTGGCAATCCAGTAAACACCCAGCAGCACCACGGTATAGCGGACCAACAGACCCAGCAATTTGGTTTCGGGCCGGCGCTTGAATGCCCACGACGACCACAGCGATTCGACCGCCACCATGGGAAAACCGACCGAAATGGCCGACAGCAGAAACAGCAGCGGCAGGATCGGTGTGTACCAGACGGGATTCATCTTGTAGGGCGCGATCAGCAGCAGTGCTCCCAGCGAGGACTGATGCATGCACGAAAGCATGATGCCCGCCGCGATCAGCAGGAACATGGTCCGTCCGAGAATGGCGTCCGCCACGCGCAGGACCGTCTCGGCCACCCCGTTCAGCGCGGCAAGCGGGCCCGGCAGGTTCACGCGGCCCATGAACCGTTCACAGACGATGGGCGCGAATTCCAGATAGAGCACGTTGAGATAGGCCATGACGCACATGGCCACCTCGAACAGCACCGAATTGCCCTGCCACATCCACGGCAACATCGGATGCCAAATGTTGTAGTAACGGCCCAAATCGAGAATCAGGCCGAGCACCACAAACGTGTAGCCGAGCATGGCCGTCAACAGCGCCGGGCGCACCAACGCCTCGTATTCGCGGCGATGAAACACATGCGCAAGCGCCGCCGTCGTAAAGCCGCCCGCGGCCAGCGCCACGCCCGACGCCACGTCTATCGCGATCCAGATGCCCCACGGATACGGGTCCGACAGGCTGGTGGCGGCGCGGAGGCCGAACGCCAGCCGGTACAAGGCCGCGACAAATCCCACGCCCATCAGGCAAAGCAGAACAAAGACGCCCGGCGTGAAAAACGGATGTTTCACGGGCGCGCACGATTCGTGCGATTCGGATGCGTGCCGGCTCATTCCGGAGGTCCTTCCTGCTTCCCGTCGCCAAAGGTTTTCATCGCCGTGCACAACAATCCATACAGCAGCACCGGCGGCAGACCGAACTTGAACACGTTATGCTGGATCGTCTCGGTCAGTTCCGGCACGGGTTTGCCGGAAAACGCCCGCAAATCGAGGTCCGCGAACGGACGGCCCGCCAAATACAGCCACGCGGTTCCGCCTACTTCCGTTTCGCCGTAGACGTGCGGCACATACCGATCCGGATTCGTGGCAATTTTTTCGTGGGCCAACTGCAGCAGTTTATTGCGTTCGCCAAACATCAACGCATTCGGGGGGCACATCTCCGCGCAGGCCGGCGGCTTGTTTTCCGACGTCACACGATCGAAACAGAACGAACACTTGGACACGACCGGCGTCAGTGCGTTGTCGTATTCGTAGGCGGGCACCTGAAACGGGCAGGCGATCATGCAGTACCGGCAGCCCAGGCATTTGCCCGCATCGTACGTGACCATGCCGTTTTCCTGGCGGTGCAACGCGCCCACGATGCACGCCGATGCACACGCCGGTTTCAAGCAGTGCATGCAATTCACCTTGACGAACGTGGGTTTTTCGGGGTTGGCCGCGTCCGGATAACGGTTGACGACCGTGTAGGCACCCGCCGTCATCCGTCGGCGAGTGTCGAAAACCGACGTGTCCTCATAGGATTCCAAAGGAGCATGGGACAAATCGTTGGCGCGCGCGCAGGCGAATTCGCATTTGCGGCACCCGATGCACTCGGTGGTATCCACCAACATCCCGCAGCCCGAAGCCGCGCCGGGCGCATCCGAGGCATCGGCGCCCAAAGGCAACATCGCCCCCGCGACGCCAGCGCCCAGCGCCTTCAAAAAAGACCTTCGTTCCATACAAGCAGCCGCTTTCAACCGCACGACACGTGCGCAAACCGACACAAACACCTACGAAAAAATGATATCGCGATAGCCGGAAAATAATCATCGGGGCAAAAAGGGGAACTTCGCGATGAAAGCGTCAGTAGAAAACACGGAGGTTCTCCGGCGTTCAAACACGAAAAAGCCCGGCTGACAATAGACAGCCGGGCATGGAAGTGTGGACGATTCGGGTCAGTTGAGATAGAAGGTAATCTTGCTGACCTGCCAGTTGTTTTCGATATCCTGGGATGCGCGAATTTCGCGGACATTTTCGACCAGTTTGTCGAGCGGCATCTCCATTTCGGGCGTCAAGCCCCCGCCAAGACCGGCCAAGGGCTTGACGATATCGCCGACAAGGGCCGATTTGAGCATCAAAATGCCATACATGGGCGCATCAAGGCCGACAGGCGGGTCCAAGGATCCCAGAAAATTAGTCGGCGTCTTGGTCTTGATGGCCGTGATGACTTCCTTGAATCGGTCGAGATCGTTGGCGACCATCACCGTGTCTTCGGGGAATGCGATATAGATCGGCACGGGAAGGGGCACGGCCACTATCGAAATATCCACGTCCTCGTGTTTTTCGGCGGGCGTCATCGGGGCAAACATTTGAATCAGGGCCTTGACTTGATCGGGTTGGGCAAGGTTCGCCATCAGAAACGCCTGCGGAATGCCGCCGCTGGCCGCCGAAATGCCGAACGTGAGTTCGTCCCCGATGAGTTCCACGGCCTGGTTGATATACATCGTCACCTGCGACAAGCCCGCGTCCTTTTGCACCTCGGGCGGCAGCGCGTTGAGCCAGCCCTCGCGAAACGACGCCTTCGCCATGGCGTTGAACCGAAGACTCAACAAGGCCAGCGTGGCTTCCGGCAGCAACGGCGCCAAGCGGAGCGGTTTGGCCTCCCCGCACAGTTCGGCATAGGCCGGATGTTTGGCGTTGTCCATCTGCGTCTTTAGTTCGATTTTCTTGTCCGTCCAGATCAGCCGCGTCACGCCGGGGTCGTCGCCGGCCATGGCGTTCAGTTTCTTCTCGATCGAAGGCAGGGGGGTGTCGGCGAATTTTGCGGTTCCCTTGTTCATGGCCAGCGCGGCCGGAATCAAATCCTTGACGAGCGGGGCGATTTTGTCGAAACGGGACAGCAGCACCCATTCGTCGGGGACTTCGGCGGGACATTCGACCGAACCGTACCGGACCACCGCGGGCGAGGCCACGCGGGCAAGCGTCTGCTTCAACATTTCGAGCGAATTGGAAATAAACATTTTGCCGTCGGCCATCGCGTAGGCGAGTTTTTCCGGATCGAAACACTTGACCTGCACCCCGTTGACATCGAGGGTTTCGACTTTTTCCGGATCGATGTCGCCGCCGGGCAACGAGAGCAAATCCTTGATGGCGGCTTCGACCTTGGCGGGATCGCCGCATCCAAATACGAGCGCGACGCCCGGCAGTTTTACGGATTCGAGAAACTTTTCAATGTTCGGCGGTTCCGCAGGCGGAGCCGGCGGCGCTTCTCCGCCTTCTTTCTTTTCACCTTCCGGCGCCGGCGCGGATTCAGTGGTCTTTTGGGCATCCAGCGCGGCCTTGAACTCCGCGAAAGCCTCCTTGGCGCTCGTGGCGGTCGGCGCAAGATCCACAAAGACGCCTATCGGGGCGTCGGGCTGGATGCCTTTGGCCGTGGCGATATCGGCAAAACTGGCGGCATCGGGCACGCCCAAGTCGTTTCGAATATCGGACACCGCCTTGGCCACTTCCTCGTCAACGTTGAAGTCGGGCGGCGCAATGCGTTTGGCCAAGGCCAGCGCCTTGTCAATGATGCCGTTCAGCGGGGGAAGCGCCAGCGTCAGCATGGCGGATTCCGGCGCCAGTTTCAGCACCGGAAGCGTTGACGGAACCACGGGACCCAATTCGGGCTGGCCGGACGGCGGCACGGGCGCCGGTTCGACGGGCGCGGGCGCGGGTTCGGTTACCGGCGCGACGGGCGGCGCGGGAACCACCGGCGCGGGCGCGGGCGGCTCCTTCGACCAACAGCCCACAACGGCCAGCAGAAAGGCAATGGCCAGCGCCAGCGCCGGACCCCCGGCGCTCGAAAACGGGGAATAGCGTCTCATCGTACGTTCCTCCTCATGGATTTCGCTGCATTATGCAACGGATCGTTTCACGCCCTGGCGGGGCGGGTTTTCATCGTACTATTGTAATTGCCCCGCCGTTCGCATACTGCGCGTTCACCGGCCCATTCCAGCAAACGGCTTGGGGCCATTCAATGCCAAGCGTATCAAATCGTTTACATCCATACAACACCCGAAGACGGTCAGGCGCCAACACCCGCGGCCGACTCGTTGGACGCGTTGGCCTCGGCTATCGCATGGGCCTTTTCCGCCAGTTCCGCCAGCGCGGCCCGTTTCGGTTCGAGCCGGGCAACGACTTCCTCCTGCTTTCGGCGGATTTCTTCCTCTTCGGCGCGGACGGTTTCGATCTCCATCGAAAGACCGGCCAAGGCATCATCGAACGCCTTGCGGATGTTTTCCGCGAAAGCGGCCCGGCACTGAGACATGCCCTCGCGCAGTTGGTCGCGGGCCGCGTTGAAGACCGTGCCCACTTCGCTTTTGCCGCCCTGCGTCAGCAACTGCATGACTTTTTCACGGACACACCGCGCGAGTTTCTCGCGGCGCACGCCCGTACTGGTGGCGCCGCGCAGCAGAAGGCCCAGAACGCCGCCCAACACCGCACCCGCCCCCGCGCCCAGCCGGGCATCGAGATAAAAGAAGTCGCGCAACAGATTGTTCAGGGCAATCTGGACGTCGGGCCGCGCAATGAGCACGCTCCATGCCACCGCCCCCACCACCGCGCCCAGCACCGCGCCCGACACGAGAAAGCCAAAGTACGAGGCGGCCATGCCGGCCTGCAAAGCGCCGATGGGACCGCGCGACACGCGGACAAGACCCTCCGGAACGGGCGCGACCTCTTCCGCAAGCGCGCCCATGGCATCGAGAACCCGGCGCTGCACCGTTTGCGCCTCGCCCAACAGGCGATCCAGGCAGCGCTGGACGAAGGCGTCCACGACCCGCTGAATTTCCGCGGCCAGCGGCGCGTAGGACGCGCGTTTGGCCGTGGCGATGTTCTCTTTGATCGCAAGCCACTGGCCCAGCGGTTTCAACACCTGCTCCTCGATGGCCTTGTCGTCGAACAGTTCGGCCACCAGCCTTTCGTATCCCGTGTAGACCAAACCTTCCCGCGAGCCGCCCGCCGCCATGACCTGGAACCACTCCTGGATGTTTTGCGACTGCGCCCGCAAGTCTTCCAGGCGCTCCGTCAACCGTTCGCGCGTCCGGGTCAATTCGTCGAGCCGGGGATTGTCCATGACCATTTCCAACTTGATTTGAAGCGGCCGGGCATAGGCCCATGCGCGCGACGCAAGCACCCGGCAAACCGATTCCAGGATGGCGCCCTCCCGGTTCTCCTTGTAAAGGTAGTCAATCAGGCGGTTCTTGAGCGCGGCGATGTTGCTCTGAATCATGAGATAACTGGCCACGCCCTTCGTGGGCTCCTCGCATTGCAGCAGATCGCGCTGGATCGCCCACGGAATCTTGATCTTGTTGTTGTATTCGATATCCGACAGCTGCAGATGGTAATTGGACAACTGGGCCGACACCAGCGCGTACAGCGCCGACACGAAGAAAATTTCCGGATTGTCCACGATGCCTTCGAGACTGCGCAGTAGATCCTTGGCGGGACCCCGGCGGCCGAGCGGATCGATCTCGTCCTTGTTGAGTTGATCGGACTTGTTGATGACAAAAAAGATCTTACGGTGGCGATACTTGACGATTTGTTCAATGAATTCCCGGTTTTGTTCGTTGCCGGCGTTCTGGCTTTCAATCATGCACACCACCAAGTGGCTGTTCGGGATGATTTCGTGCGCGATTTTCTCGTTGGTTTCGGCGATGCTGTGCACGCCGGGCGAGTCCACCAGTGCGATGTCCTCCTCGAGCAAATCCGTCGGCAGATGCACATGAATTTCGTCGAATTTGTTCCGAAGCGACTTCAACAGCGGGAAATCCTCGTCGGCGCTGACCGTGACCAGCGGGCGCAGGCTTTTCAGCAGGTCCTTGGCCGCGCTCGACGCGTACACGATGATTAGATCGTCCCCCGATTCGGCGCGTTCAACGGATGCGCCCATGTTGCACGCTTCGATCAGGCCGCCCAATGCGCGAAATTCGTCCTCGGTCGCCGGCACGGACAGGCTCAACACCGTCTTCATGGTGTCCGACTTGACTACATGCGTGATTTTCGTCGTGCATTCCTCGAGCACCGTCGGAAGGTACTCGTCGCCCAGGATCGCGTTGATCAGGGCGCTCTTGCCCACATTGAACGCGCCCAGAAACACCACGCGGTATTTGTTGTCGCGCAATTCCCGCCATTTTCGATCCAACAGCGCCTGCTCCTCGCCGATATCACCTTCGAAGTCGCAATCGCCCAAAAAAGTCTGCAATTCCCCGATGGCGCGAAAGGCCCATACGCGGTTTTCGGCATGTTGCGTGGTAATCATAAACGTCTCCTTACCGACCTGCGGTCCGTTGCGGCGCACACGCTTTCATTATTTGGCGCGGTGCTCCAACGATTCTACTCGCCATTCGGCGCCGCTTCAAACGCTCATCCCGATTCAGACTGCCTACTCCGCGGATTCGGTTTCAAAACGGCGCAAACCCTCACAGGATTTTGTTCAGGACCGGCGCCTGGCGAAGGAGATTGGCGCAGGCAAATGTCGCAACAAGAACCAAGGGGCAAACAAACAGGACGACCGCCAGCGGCGGCAAAGGAAGATCCTTGGCAAGAAACGTGGCTGTAACAACGAAAAAAGGATGGATGATATAGACGGCGTAGGAACTCTTGGAAAGACGTCCGGCAAGGGTGTTGGCGCGGCCCAGCCTTTCGCGAAAGAAACACACGAGTTTCATCGAGACGCCCACGCAAATAAACGGTTCCCATGCGGCATAGGCGAACGCCTGCCAGGACAGCCCGCCCCGGAAGGCGTCGCCGTTGTCCTTCAGCGCGCCGCCAAGCACCACGATTACGGGCAACAGGACCATGGCGGCCAGCGCCAAAGCGAACCATGCGTTTGCCTGGCGTGCGCCCAGATGGTCAAGCCATCCGGATCCGTGGGCGACGATCCCGAAAGCGAACATGCAGATATACAAGGGAAAATAGCCGAGTTGCAGGCCGATCACTTCGGTGCCCAAGGGAACCATCAGGCGCACAAGGAAAGTGATCACGCCGATGGACAGTACAAAGACAAACACGGAAAAATTGCCGGGCAGCGGACGTCGTGCGGGATCGCTTTTTCGGCATCCGGCGCAGGCCAGATACCCCGCCGTGAAGAGGATGAGCGCGAAAACGAACCACATCGGCCCAAACCCGAAATGGCGCCAGCCCTCCTTGAGCATGAATGCGGCATAACCGGCCTCGGCTTCTCCCCGAAAGAAACGCGCGAGATGGATTACCGAGGGATTGAGCAGGAAGAAAAACACGGCCAATGGGACAAGCAGCCGGATCGCGCGGCCTTTCACGAAAGCCGGCACGCCTTTTTTCAACAGCGACATGCGCGTGAAATACGCCGACACGAAAAACAGCAGGCTCATGAAATACGCCTGGTTTACCGCCACGAAAAGCGTCATGACCACAAGCGAAACGATGTCGCCCGGCGCGGCCGCCACGTAATACCAGCCGCCCGGCGCGCCAAAGGCGATCGCCTGATGATGGCACACGACCAGCGCCGTCAGGAATACGCGCAGATGATCGAGGTAATCCTCGCGGCCGGATCGCGTTTCCGGCGCCGGTGCAGTCTGCATGTCTGAATCCGCGTATATTTTCTTGTGAAGAAAGCGTTGAAGGTTTTCGGTTTATCGCATGAACAACATGAACATTATGGACGATAGGGCTCCGGCTTCGGCGCAAAGTCCACCGGGTCCACTCCGTCCACGACGAAAAACCGGTCTGGCGCGAGTGTACGCATTACGCGCCGCGACGGCAAACCAGAATCCGGTGTTGCCGGAGGCGTTCGGCGTCGGTGCGCGCAACGGGGATGGGGCGGCCGTCGGGGGCGATGCCGGCACAGTACATGGCGGTGGCGACAGTGCCGGGCGTCGGGATGAAGCACTGCACCTGGCGGGGTTTCCAGCCCTTCGATTCGAGCCACCGGGCAAGTGCGCGCATGTCCTCGTCGGTGCATCCGGGAAAGGCGCTCATCAGATATGGAACGATGTACTGCTCCTTGCCCGACTCGCGCGAAAGGTTCTGGAAAATCTCCATGAACCGCTCAAAACGGTCAAAGGGCGGCTTGCGCATGAGGCGCAACACGTTTTCGCGGCAATGTTCGGGCGCGAGTTTCAACTGGCCGCCCGTGTGGCGCGCCGTTAGCGCTTGCAGGTAGTCCGGGTCGCGCAGGGCGAGGTCGTGCCGGATGCCGCTGGCCACGCGGACGTGCCGCACGCCGGGAATGCGCGCCAGCGTGTCGAGCAGATGCGCGGCGGCGTGTTGATCGCACGCGAAATGCGGGCAAATAGCCGGGGTCAGGCAACTGGCGCGCCGGCAGGGATGCCCTTCGCGCAAACAACGCGCCCCCCACATGTTCGCGGAAGGTCCGCCGACATCCGTCACGCTGCCGCGCCAGTCCGGATGGCGCGTCATGCGCCCGGCTTCGGCGGCGATGGATTCCGCGCCGCGCGACTGGATGCGGCGGCCTTGGTGGAGCGCCAGCGAGCAGAACGTGCAGCCGCCCGCACAGCCGCGATGCGCGGTGATGCTGAATTGGACCGTTTCAAGCGCCGGCACGGGTTCGGCATATCGGGGGTGGGCGCGGCGCGAGAATGGGAGGGCGTATAATGCATCCAGTTCGGCGGGCGCCAGCGGCGCGGCGGGCGGTGCGAACCAGACCCGGCGTCCGCCGGAAGATTGCGCCAGCCATGGACCGCCGTTGTGTGTCTGTCGCTCGAACGCCAGCGTGGCCGCCATCAACCGGCGCGGATCGGCGGCGATGTCCTCGTGCGAAGGCAGTGTTTCGGCGTCCGCAAAATCGCCGGGAGGCGGACACGGTTTCGATTCGGCCCAGGCGACGCCGCGTAACGTGGAGGGGGCGACAGGTCCGCCGGCTTCCATCGCGCGCGCAAGGTCGAGGAGGGCGCGTTCCGCCATGCCGCAGACGAGCCAGTCGGCCTTGCTGTCAAGCAGGATCGACCGCCGGAACGAATCCGACCAGAAATCGTAGTGCGTCGCGCGGCGCAGGGAGGCTTCGATGCCGCCGACAACCACCGGCAGGCCGGGAAAGGCCTGGCGCACAAGGCCCGCATAGACGATCGTGGCGCGATTGGGCCGTGCTCCGGAGCGTCCGCCCGGCGTATAGGCGTCGTCGCGCCGTTTTTTGCGGAACGCGGTATAGTGGGCGAGCATCGAGTCAAGCGCGCCCGCCGTGACCCCCGCGAAGAGCCGTGGACGCCCCAGCGCCGCGATGTCCCCGGTGTCCGTCCATCGCGGCTGGGCGACGATGCCCGTGCGATATCCGTGGGCGATGAGCCAGCGGGCCAGCAGCGCTGCGCCGAATGCGGGATGATCCACGAGGGCGTCGCCCGTGACAATTAGGATATCTATTTCCTTCCAGCCCAACCGGGCGCATTCCGCCCGCGAAAGTGGCGGCATGTCGGGCTGTTCGAGACCCATGGGCGTTACGGAATCACTTCCGTCTTGCCGACGCTTTCCTCCGTCCGGCCGTTGGGCGCCTTCATGCGCACGCGGATGATTTGCGGGCCGGTTTGATCGAAGGTATGCACCAATTTGATTTCGCCGGGCCCCTGCGCCACCACTTGGCCGTTGACGGTCCAAACATACTCGGCGTCCAGCGGTGCATCCAACTTGAGTTCGAGCGTCGTGCCTTTCTTGTACGACGCATCGAGATCGAGCCGCGGTGGCAATCGAATTTCCCCGGCGCTTGGCGCGTGGCCGTCCAAGGTCACGTATACCTCGACATGGACGGTTTGGCCACCGGCCACGATTTCGAGGGTGTAACTGCCATCCTCGACCGTGTTCGGATTCGTCGCGACGGTCACCACGCCGGGATCCGTCTTGGATTTCGACACCTCGAACATCCAGCCTTTTTTGACAAAGGCGGCCTTGGTGATATGCGCGGCCTTGGCGGGCGTTTCATCGAAAAAAATCGCCACCTGCGCCGTCCCGCGCGTCGAATTGAAACGGACTTCCGCCGGTATGGCCATGATTGTGCCGGCGGGCGCGGGCGGCACGGACGGTTTGGCGGGCTTTGCGGCCGCGGGCTTTGCGGCCGCGGGCTTGGCTTGGGCGGACTCGCCGGATTTCTCCGCCAACGCGACGTCATGGCCGAGACAAACGGCCCCTGCAACAGCCGCCAGAACAATACTGAATAGCCGGTTCCTCATATTCAACCTCCTTGGGCAAAACGGCCAGGCTGCATTGTAGTGCATCCGTCCGCTTATTTTCTTCTTTATTTTATGATTCCAGAACAACACATCAAGGTTCCCGCCGGCTCCGCCGGTGGGACAGCCTATCCCATGCATTAGCCCTTGTTTCTGTCATGCGGGCCCTCCATGGGCGATGCTTCAATACAATTCCATAACCCGTTCAACCAGGGAAATACCCTTTCTTTGGAGATTTCAGACCTGAAACAAGCCCCGAGAATTCGATACGCGCAAGTTGGTCTCGTTGTGGTATAATTGCCGTGAATATGAAAAAAGGCTGCCTCAAGTGAAACGAATTCAAGCCGGGCTATTGGCCGTCCTATTGGCCGTGCAACCCTTTGTCATGGGACTTGCCTGTGTTTGCGGCTTTTCCGCGTGCTGTTCCAATAAAGGCGGAACGGAAACGCCGGAACCGGTTGCGTGCTGCTGTTCGAACAACGTGAAAGCCTTGGAAGAAGCGTGTTGCGACACGACAGCCGCGCCGGTTGCCGGCCCCGGTTGCCGTTCGGAGACCGGGCGGTCCGAAACGCGGAATTGCCATTGTCCGGGCGGCTTGCCCTTATGGCCGGCGGCCTTGATGACTCCTCCCGCTTTCCCTGAAACAGGCCTGATCGCCGGATGGGGCGTTCCCATGGACGTTGCTCCGCCGGGAGGCGATGGGATTCCTCCGGAATCTTTCGCATCCTTGCCTGTTTCGAAAAGACCTGCATTTTTGCTTCACTGCGCGCTTCTATGTTGATAGATCGCGAAGGGCCCCACGCCTCAACTCTGTTTCAACGGCAAGGAATGTTCGCGTTGTCGTTCGGGCGATCCGAGCGGATCGCGATGGAACAACGCGGCGCGACAAACAACAAGGATGATAAAAATGAGAATCAAGAGTCTCGTTGTGGTTTCGGTGGTTTTGCTGGCATTGGGATTTGCCTGGTCCGGCATGGGTCCGGCATGGGCCGCGGATGCGGCATGCACAAAATGCAAATGCGGTGAAGCCTGCAAGTGCGGAGCCGATTGCAAGTGCGTCGAGGGCGCGTGCAAGTGCCCAAAGGCCTGCAAGGCGGCGGCCTGCAAGTGCGGCGAAGCCTGCAAATGCGGGGCCGATTGCAAGTGCGCCGAGGGCGCGTGCAAGTGCCCCAAGGCCTGCAAGGCGGCGGCCTGCAAGTGCGGCGAAGCCTGCAAATGCGGGGCCGATTGCAAGTGCGCCGAGGGCGCGTGCAAATGCCCCAAGACCAAATCGGGCGCCGCATGCGATCCGCAAAAAGGCGGCGGTTGCTGCGTGAAAAAAGCGGCGTAACGTAACCCTGTAAGACAGAAACGAGGGGATCGGATGGATAGTCCGGTCCCCTCGTTGCGCTTCCGGGTTGTTATGAAAGCGATATCGTCGCGCGGCGATCCTGCGGCATCCCGGCGGTATAATCGTGGCCGGGGATAAGCGATCGGTTTGCGAAACTCGTGTTGCTGAGCGCACAGGTGTGAATTTCGATGCGGTTGTCGTACACGTGGACATCACGGTATTCACAGGGAAATTCCGGCATCGAACCCGTGACGACGTGTGTCAGTCCATCGCATGATTCAATGATGTGCATATGCACATGCCCGCTGAAAATGGCCTTGACATGCGGATGGCGACGGCAGATGTCCAGCAGGATCTCGCCATTGTCGAGGTGCCCGGCATCGCACAGGCCGGCCCGTCGCAGGCGGCGCGGAATTCCTATCGCGGGATAATGCGTGGCAATGACAACCGGTCCCGCCGCATGTTCCGCCAAGTCGTTTTCGAGCCACGCCAGTTCGTGCGGCGGCATCGCCCACCGCGCGCCATGCATGGATATTCCCCCCGCGTCGTGCAACGAGGCCTCGGCCACGGGGCACAGCGAATCGTCACGCCATTTCCACCACGGATCGAGCACGCAGAAATGCAGGTTCTTGTGCGTGAAGGAATAGACGGTGTCACCGCCGGGCAGGCGGGCATGAAACGCGTCGAGAAACCATTCGCGCATCCGCTCGCTCAGAAAATCGTGGTTGCCCCCCATCGGATAATAGGGAAATCCGAGCGAATCCAGCAAATCGCGCGCGGCAAACACGGCGTCGCGCGAATGGTGGCTCGCGATGTCTCCCGTAACCAGAATGAAGTCAGGGTTGATCTTGGCAAGATCGCGACGAAGACATCGCATTACATCGGGCATCATCGTGCACAGAAAGCGATTGTTCCACTCCCCGTCCACCATGCTGCCCAAATGGGTGTCCGTCAGATGTACAAAACGCCACATCGTATCCATAAGGCAAGGCAATCGTACCACAGCCATGTTCTTGCCGCAAATTGGTTAGGCGGCCCGCGGTTTGACTTGTGGCGCGCGCGTATGGCATAGTATGCCCCGGATTGAAGGAACAAAGAGAGACATGGGTCCGTGTAAAACGGGCCGGGGTGGGCGTATACCTGCCGGGAGGCGGGCAAGCCTCCCACGATTGTGCATGGGCGCACGATACCGTGTTCGTGCAAAAGTGCGATCAGTAGGGTCATCTTCTCGATTTTTCTATTCCAATCCAGGCTAAAGGTGTCTCATGCCGCAAATGGCGACGTGCGCGAGGTGTTTCGCGGACAGCGGCAGGGGACGTGCTCGCGGTAGGCGAAAGGAAATGAACCATGGCGATGAAGATCGGAATCAACGGGTTTGGGCGAATTGGACGCAATGTATTCAAGGTGCTCCTGAAGGAGTCCGCGTTTGAAGTGGCGGCCATAAACGACTTGACCGATGCGAAGACGCTGGCGCACTTGCTCAAGTACGACAGTACGTACGGTCCTTTCGATGGATCGGTCCAGGCAAAGGACGACGCCATCGTGGTTAATGGCAAGGAAATCAGGATATTGGCGAAGAAAGATCCGGCCGAGTTGCCGTGGGGGGATCTGGGCGTTGATTTCGTGCTCGAATCCACGGGCATTTTCACCTCGAAGGAACTCTGCATGAAGCACGTGGCCGGCGGCGCCAAAAAAGTGTTGCTCACGGTTCCGCCGAAGGGCGATGTGGACGCCATCGTCGTGATGGGCGTGAACGACGACACGCTGAAGCCGACGGATCAAGTCATATCGAACGCCAGTTGCACGACCAACTGCCTGGCGCCGTTCGCCAAGGTCCTCCACGAGAATTTCGGCATCAAGCGCGGCCTCATGAACACAATCCATGCGTACACGAACGATCAACGCGTGCTTGACATGCCGCACAAGGATTTGCGCCGCGCCCGCACCGCCGCCAATTCGATTATCCCGACGACAACCGGCGCTGCGCGCGCGGTCGGCAAGGTGCTGCCGGCGTTGAAGGGCAAGTTGGACGGCATGGCGATGCGCGTGCCCGTCATTGACGGATCGGTCGTGGATCTGGTCGTCGAACTGGAAAAGACGGTAACGGTGGACGCGATCAATTCGGCCATGAAAGCGGCCGCGGAAGGCCCCCTGAAGGGCATTCTGCAGTATTGCGAGGACGAAATCGTGTCCTGCGACATAATCGGCAATCCGCATTCGAGCGTTTTTGACTCGAAGTTGACCTTTGTGATGGGCGACAACTTTGCGAAGTGCGTTTCGTGGTACGACAACGAGTGGGGTTATTCGAACCGCTGCGTTGATCTGTTCAAGAAAATGGTATGACGATCTCCCAATGGGCCTGCGCGGCCAACCCCGCGCGGGCCTTTTTTGAAAATGTGAAATCGTTGAATGGGTAGAGGGCGTGAAATGCGGAAGTTGAGCATTGAAGATTTGGATGTGCGGGGTAAACGCGTCTTGATGCGCGTGGATTTCAACGTGCCCCAAAACGAGGACGGAACCGTGCGCGACGACACGCGCATCCGCGCCGCGTTGGCGAGCATTAGTTATGTGCGTGAACGCGGGGGCAAACTGATTCTAATGTCGCACCTGGGGCGTCCGAAGGATCCCGCCAAGGCCGAATCGGACGAGGAAAAAGCCAAAATCCTCAAGAAAAACGCCCTGCTCAAGATGGGGCCCGTCGCCGATCGCTTGCGTGAGTTGATTGGGGGAAACGTCACGAAACTCGATGCGCTGGTGGGACCGGAAGTCGAGGCTGCGGTGGCCGCGATGCAGCCCGGCGACATCATTGTTCTTGAAAACACGCGTTTTACCAAGGGCGAAACAAAAAACGATCCCGAGTTGAGCCGCCAGCTGGGCCGTCTGGCCGACGTATACATCAACGATGCGTTCGGATCGGCCCATCGCGCCCATGCCTCGACGGAAGGTGTCACGAAATATGTGGCGCAAAGCGCGGCCGGCTTTCTGCTCGCGAAGGAAATGGAGTATTTCAACCGCGTGTTGAACAACCCGGAACGCCCGTTGGTGGCGATCCTGGGCGGCGCCAAGGTTTCCGACAAGATCCTTGTCATCGAAAACCTGTTGAACCTGGTTGACACGTTGATCATCGGCGGGGGCATGGCCTGCACATTCCTGAAGGCGCAAGGATATGAAATCGGCAACAGCCTGCTGGACGAACCCGGCATCGAAACCGCCAAGGCCGCGCTGCAAAAGGCGGCCGAAAAGGGCGTTTCGCTTTTATTGCCGGTGGACACGGTCGTGGCGGATGCCTTCGCGGCCGATGCGAACAGCAAGGTGGTGGATGTGAAGAGCATCGAATCCGGTTGGATGAGCCTTGATATTGGACCGAAAACGGAGGCCCTTTTTACGGACGCCATCCGGACGGCGGGAATGGTCGTGTGGAACGGTCCCATGGGCGTGTTCGAAATGGAAAAATTCGCATCGGGGACCAAGGCCGTTGCCGAGGCGTTGGCAAACGGCAAGGCCATCTCGATTATCGGCGGCGGCGATACCGCCGCGGCGGTGGTGCAATTCGGCCTGGAAGACAAGATGTCTCATGTATCAACGGGCGGCGGCGCGTCGCTCGAAATGTTGGAAGGCAAGGTTTTGCCGGGACTGGCGGCCTTGACGGACAAGTAACTTCTGTGGGTGCCCCTTGCTCGGGCGTCCGCTGCACCGGCGGCGCACTGGGAAGTGGGCGAATGCGAAAGGACAGGTGAATCATGGCGGTAACCAAGGAACGTAAAGGCGAAGTTATCAAGTCGTTCGCAAAGCATGAGGGCGACACCGGTTCGGCGGAAGTGCAGATCGCGTTGCTGACGGAACGGATCAACGAGTTGACCGTGCATTTCCAAAAGCACGCGAAGGATTTCGCGAGCCGCCGCGGCCTGCTGAAACTGGTCGGCAAGCGCCGCAATCTGTTGAATTATGTGCGCAATCAGGACATCGAGCGTTATCGCGCGATTGTCAAGGCGCTGGGTCTAAGAAAATAAAAAACAAGTTGGAATGTGACGCCGAGGGCGTTCTCATCCCAGCGGGAGTGTCAAAACAACACCATGGTAGAACGTCTCTCAGTACGAGTCGGATCCGAAGAGATCCATTTTGAAACGGGCAAAATCGCCAAACAGGCACACGGTTCCGTGATGGCTGTTTTCGGCGACACGATGGTTTTGTCGGCGGTATGTGTGGCACCGGAAGCGTCACCGGGCCAGGACTTCTTTCCCTTGACGGTTGATTACCGCGAAAAGAGTTTTGCGGCCGGACGCATTCCCGGTAACTTCTTCCGGCGCGAAGGCCGTCCCACGGAACGTGAAATCCTCGTGTGCCGCCTGACGGATCGTCCGGTGCGCCCCTTGTTCCCGAAAGGATTCTTCAACGAACTTCAGGTCTGTCAGACCGTGTTTTCCGCGGACAATGAACACGATCCGGGGGTCTTGTCGATCAATGCGGCCTCAGCGGCGCTGAGCGTTTCGCCGGTACCGTTCCTCGGCCCAATTGGCGCGGTGCGTGTGGGGTGTTTCAACGGCGAATTCGAAGTCAATCCGCCGATGTCCAAGATGGCTGAAAGCCAGTTGGATTTGGTGTTGGCAGGCACCCGGGAAGCCATCTGCATGGTGGAAGGAAGCGCGAAGGAACTGCCGGAAGACAAAATGGTCGAAGCGCTTGAATTCGGCCACACCTTCATCATTGAAATCTGCAAGGGCATCGAGGAATTGCAGGCCCGCGCCGGGGTCCCGAAAATGCCCTTCGTTCCCAAGGAGCTCGATCCGGCCGTCGTGGCGGATGTCGAGGAGGCCATTGCCGGCCGCCTGGAAGCCGCCCTGTCCATTGTTCAGAAACAGGAGCGACAGGCCGCGGTGGATGGATTGAAGGCGGAAGTGGCCGATGCCCTGGCTGAACAGTACGGGCCGGACCTTTTCGCGGAGCGCGCCGGCGCCATTGCAGAGGCTTTTACGGCCGCCGAAAAGAAACTCATGCGGCAAAAGGCCATCCGGGACAAAATCCGGCTTGACGGACGCCGTCCCGACGAAATTCGCCCCATCACCATTGAGGTCGGCATCCTGCCCCGCACGCATGGATCGTGTTTGTTTACCCGCGGTGAAACGCAGGCCATCGTCACGACGACGCTGGGCACAAGCCGCGATGAACAGCGCCTCGATGAATTGACCGGGGAAGAATTCAAACGGTTTATGCTCCATTACAATTTCCCCAGTTGGTCGGTCGGCGAAGTCCGGCGGATTTCGGGACCGGGACGCCGTGAAGTTGGCCACGGAAAATTGACGGAGCGGGCGCTGGAATGCGTTCTTCCCAACGACAACGACGATCCGGAAAAGGCGTTCCCTTATGTCATCCGCGTCGTGTCGGACATCACGGAAAGCAACGGGTCGAGTTCGATGGCGTCGGTGTGCGGCGGAACCATGAGCATGATGGACGCGGGCGTTCCCATCAAGGCCCCCGTGGCCGGCATTGCGATGGGCTTGATCAAGGAAGGCGACGATGTCTGCGTTTTGACCGACATCCTGGGTGCGGAAGATCATTACGGCGACATGGATTTCAAGGTCTGCGGCACGGCCAAAGGCATCACCGCGTTCCAGATGGACACCAAAATCGGGGGCATTCCGCGCGAGGTCATGCACCGGGCGCTGATGCAGGCACGCGACGGACGCTTGTATATCCTGGACAAGATGCTGGCCTGTCTGCCCGAACCGCGCAAGGAAATCTCGCCCTACGCGCCACGCATCTACACCATCAGCATCCCCGTGGACAAGATTCGCGAAGTGATCGGGCCGGGCGGCAAGGTCATCCGCGAGATACAGACCAAGACCGGCGCCGAAATTGAAATCGAGGACGACGGCACCGTCAATGTCGCGGCGGTGGACAAGGCCTGCGCCGAGGCCGCCATAGACATGATCAAGTTGATCGTGTCCGAGGTGGAGGTCGGAAAGGTCTATCACGGCACCGTGACGCGCATAATGAATTTCGGCGCGTTTGTCAGCGTTCTGGGCGGACGCGAAGGGTTGGTGCATATTTCCGAGTTGGCCCCGCACCGCGTGGGCGAAGTAACGGACGTGGTGCAAATCGGCGATGAAATAGACGTCAAGGTCATCGAAATAGACCGCATGGGCCGCGTCAATATGTCCAAAAACGCCGCGGATCTCGAACTGGGCCGTATTTCCGCCGAAGACATGCCGCCTCCGCGTGAACCGCGTTCCCGTGGCGATCGCGACCGGGGCGGACGCGGCGGCGATCGGGGCGGACGCGGCGGCGATCGGGGCGGACATTCCGATCGCAATCGAGATCGGAACGGCGGACGGCGCCGTTGATCCCAACGCATTCGAGGCGGCGCGTCCGGGCGTTGCGGCGCGCCGCGGCAAGGAAGTTTCATGCAGCCTGAGAAAGATCTGCTCTACACCGACAATGCCGTCGCGCGCAAGCTCGACAACGGGATGACCGTTACCCTGGAACGCCTGCCCTATCTGCATTCCGCCACGGCGGGCGTGTGGGTCAAGACGGGGTCCGCCAACGAACAGCCCGATCAGGCCGGCATCTCCCACTTCCTCGAACACCTCTTCTTCAAGGGCACGAAAACACGCACCGCCCGACAAATCATGGAGCCTATCGAAAGCAAGGGAGGGCATCTGAACGCCTTCACCTCGCGCGAGTACACCTGCCTCTATATCAAGACGCTCGACAAACATCTCGCCGCCGGCATCGAAGTCTTGGCCGACGTCATCAAGAATTCGACCTTTTGCGACCTCGACAAGGAACGCAATGTCGTCCTTGAGGAAATCGCCTCGATAGAGGATGTGCCCGAAGACTATGCGCACGATTTGCTCAGCGCGCGGTTATGGCCCAATCATCCCTTGGGATGGCCGGTTTCGGGGCGCGTGGAAAGCGTGGCCAACATCACGATCAAAGACGTACAAAGTTATTACAAGGCATGGTATCGTCCCCGCAACATGTATTTTTCGATAGCGGGCAATTTCGACGAGAGCGCCGTGCTCGAACAGGTTGATCGCGAGTTTGGCGGATTGCCGCCCAGTCCCTCGCACAAGCATTCCGGACCGCCCGAATTCGCCCCTGGCATCGAAATCGTCGAGCGGGACATCGCGCAGAACCATCTTTGCATGGCCTTTCCCGGACCGACGGTGTCCGACGAACGCCGGTATGTCTACGACATATTGAGCAGCGCGTTGGGCGGCGGCAGCACGTCGCGCCTGTTCGAACGCATTCGCGAGGAAGAAGGCCTTGCCTATTCGATCTATTCATTCCACAGCTGTTTTTTCACGGCGGGCATGTTCGGCATCTACGCGGCGGTCGCCCCTGAAAACTTTGACCGTACCCTGGGCCTTATCTTCGAGGAGATCGGCAAGTTTCGCGCCAAGCCCATTCCCGAAACGGAACTCGAAAACAACCGGGAACATCTCAAGGGCAGCATGCTGATGTCGCTCGAAAGCACGTTCAACCGAATGTCGCGCATGGCCAAATCCATGATCTACTACAAGCGGTTGCTGGGACTTTCTGAAATCATCGGCGCACTCGACGCCGTTACCGTGGACGATCTGCATCAGGTGGCGGTCGAGATTTTCCGGCCCGAACGCTGCACCATGCTTGTGCTCGGCCCGAAACCGGCCACCCCACTGGAGGGCATCCCCCTGTGACTCCGGCGGTTCGCGTCGCCATCCTGCGCGAACCCGGCACGGACGATTTGCCCCTGCCGGCCTACGAAACCGTTCAT